>Ga0316604_10000833_pt1 | contig 32292 bp, 29 predicted proteins | sample OWC_soil_day20_C_FD_207650 | JGI IMG/M metagenome (GOLD analysis project Ga0316604, IMG submission 207650) | Wetland soil microbial communities from Old Woman Creek delta, Ohio, United States - OWC_soil_day20_CT | ecosystem: Environmental > Terrestrial > Soil > Wetlands | place: USA: Ohio... | reverse complement strand
ACTTCAACTGAGGATTGATCGCGTCTCGTGCCGCACGTTCGAACAGCGTGACCGCCTGCTGGTGCGCCGCAACGCCCACCTGTACCGCGTACTCACGGTCGAAGTCACGGCCGCTCATTTCGCGCAAGCGGTCGAGATCACCACTGTGTGCCGGGTTCATATGCATGGGTGCGGTCAGTCCAGATTCGCGCGCGATCGACGCCAGTGACTGGTTGGTCTTCGTGTGATCGTCGACCATCTGCTGGGCGAACTTGCGCACGGCCTCGCTCTTGGCCCGATCGAGGGCCAGACGACTGGCTTCGACCTCCATTACGTCGCTGCTGGCGGCGGTCGTCACGAACTCGCGATCAGGCGCAGCCATCGCCGGCGACACGGACGTTTCGGTCCTGTCGTTCGCCGGCCCCGACCTCGGGGTCGGGGCGGTCGCACTGGTGGCCGTCGGTGCAGCCGTGGCTCCGATCACCTCGCGGTAACGGTCACCGCAGGCAACAAGGGCTAACGTCGCGATCGCCGCAGCGATCGGTAGCGTGAACCAATTCTTCACGGCGCCACAAGGTTGCGCGACGGGTCAGGCCGGCTGCGCGGCATAGGTGTCGCGCAACCGCTTCACCTCGTCGTGATTGCGCTGCGCGCCCTGGTACTGGCGCCGCACCACCTGCTCGACTTCAGGCGGCAGCTTCTCTTCCAAGGCCTCCCGGTAGCGCGCGAGCGCCGCGTCCTCACCGCGTTCGCATTCACTCAGCATCGCCTTGTCGTCATTCAGCGCCAGCGTGCCGCGCACGGCGACCCAGCCCCGGTGCATCGCCCCGGTCGCACTGCCGCCGGTGTCGGGCGAGCCGCCAAAGCGGGCAACCAGGGACTGCAGTTCCTGCGCTGCCGAGGCGCATTCACGCGCACGGCGAACGAAGAACTGCTTGAGGTCGGCGGACTTGGCGTGCTCCGCACAGGTCTGGAATCCGTACTCACCGTCCTTGCAGTTCTCGATCAGGTCGTTCAGGGTTTCTGTCACGCTATTGCGATCCATTGCGTACTCCATGGGAATTGAAGGAAAGTCGTGCACTGCTGGTCAGAGGTTGAATTCGAGGCAGACGACGTGCCCGGCATCGCGTTTGCACTGCGTTGGGTGTGGACATCCAGCCCAGCTCTGCTAGCGCCGACCGCCCGTCGGCGTTACCGCACCTTGTCGACACGACGATGTTCTGGAGTCGGTCCGGAGGCGGTGTGGCGCGCTATCTGCGCGACAAACGTCGATGGGCGTCGACACAAGCCGGCTGGCGCACGAGCTGGGTCGTGTCCGGCGAATGCGAACTGCCGGACCGGCGCGTCGGCGGGCTGCGGCTGCCGGCCAGCGGAGGGTATCGCTTTCCACTGAAACGCCACGAGGCCGCACGCACCATTGCCTCCCTTGAACCCGATCTGATCGAAGCCGGTGACCCGTTCGTGCTGGCCTGGGCGGCTCTCGACGCGGCTGAACACTGTGGCGTCCCGGCTGCGGCGTTCTGTCACTCCAATGTCGTCGAGCAGGCCGGCCGCTTGGGCCGCTGGGCACGCCGTTCGACAGGGCGGTACCTGCGCCACCTGTATCGCAAGTACGACGTGGTATTTGCTGCGAGCCGCTGGATGGTGGGCGAGGCGCGCGACCTCGGCCTCGACAACGTCGTGTATCAGCCGCTCGGTGTGGACCTCAAGCGTTTCCATCCGTCGAAGCGCAGCGAGCAGTGGCGGCTCGGCCTCGGGATTCCACAGCACATGGTCGTGCTGCTCTACGTCGGCCGGCTTGCGCCGGAAAAGAACCTGCACATCCTCGGCGAGACTGTCGATAGCCTGGGCCGCGATTACGTGCTTGTCGTGCAGGGCGCAGGACCGTGTCCACCGCAGGGCGCGCGCGTGGTGCGACTGCCGTATTGCAGCGACCCTGACGCCCTCGCCCACGCACTTGCGAGCGCCGACGTGTTCGTGCATGCGGGCACGCGGGAGACGTTCGGCCTGGCGCCACTCGAGGCGCTCGCGTGCGGCACACCGGTCGTGCTGCCCGCGCGAGCAGGCTTCCTGGACCTTATCGATGAGCGCGCTGCGGTGGGAGCCGGCGCCGGCACGGCGCAGTTGCTGGCCGAAGCAGTTCGTTCGCTGCGAACCACTGAGCCTGCCGAGCAGCGGGCACAGGCGCGGATCGCTGCCGAAGCCTTTGGCCTCGACCGCTCGTTCGCGCGGCTATTCGAACGCTACGCCGCCTTGCTGAGCATGAATCCGCGCGCCGGCGAGTCGAGCGGGAGACTGCGCTTTGCCTGACGCCCGCTACCTCTGCGTCTCGCTCCATGACGTTGCGCCCGCGACCTGGCGATCGTGCGAGCGCGTGCTCGCGGCCGTGCGCGAAGTCGCCGATATACCGCTGACACTGCTCGTGGTCCCCGCGTACTGGGGAGAGTGTTCCGCCATGGCCCCCGGCTTCGAAAGCGCGATGACCGAGCAACTCGGGCGCGGCCACGAGCTTGCGCTGCACGGTTACTTTCATCGCGACCTGGGATCACCGTCCTCGGCATTCGACTGGTTGCGTCGCCGGATCTATACCGCCGGAGAGGGTGAGTTCTGTGCACTGACGGAACAGGAGGCGGCCGAGCGATTGTTGCTCGGTCAGCGCTGGTTCCGCGCCAACGGCTGGCCGCTCGCCGGTTTCGTGCCCCCGGCCTGGCTGCTCGGGCCGGAAAGCTGGAAGGCATTGCGCCGTTCGCCGGAGATTCAGTATGTGACGACCTTCACTCACATCCACGCATTGCGCTCCGGACAAGCGCTGCGCGCACCCTGCCTGACACTGAGCGTGCGCGCGCCTTGGCGGCGAACGGTGTCGCGGCTCTGGGCCGCGATGGCGCTGCGCCATGCGAGTGCGTCGCTCGTGCGGCTCGCACTCCACCCGCGGGATGCTGCCTACCCGGCGGTTTGCCGAACCTGGCAGCACAGGCTCGGGCAACTCCTGGAGCAGCGACGGGCGGTGACGAAGGCCGAATTCGTGCAGGCCGCCCTGACCCACGAGCTCCCTTGGCAACGCACCGACTCGTTGGTCGAGCGTGCCGCCGTTGCCTCGGCTTCCGGGGGTTGACGGCAAACGCTGCTGCAAAGATTTCCAAGATTGGTGTGCGGAGATCGTTTTGTATATGCGGATAGCTCTATTCCGTGCAGAAAACGGGGTGGCATGCACTTTGCTGGGTTGATGGTGCAACCGACCGTCCTGGAACGCAGGTTGTTCGGTGCCTGACCCTTCCCCCTTCCCTCCCCACGAAGTCGGCACCGGTTGAAGGCCCCGCGCTTGCGGGGCCTTTTTTTTGCGAACACGAATTACCCAGATTCGCATGGAGGCAAGCCATGACACGGATCATCGCGGCACGAGTTGAGACCCAGGAGCGCGGCGAAATGATCGTCGCCGCACTGCGGAAGCAGCAGTTCGACGAGACACAAGTGTTTTACGTGAATCCGCCGGGCCAGCATGCAGCCCACCCACTCCGCGGAGACATGGAATCCGATTCGGGCGCCCAGTCAGCGCCCGAGGGCCAGGCGGCCGGTGCCACTGCCGGTGCCGCCGTGGGTGCGGTGGTCGGTGCCGTGGCCTCCGTCGCCGCGCCGCTGGTCGCCCCCGCCGTGGTGGCAGGACTGGCGGGCGTTGGTGCACATGTCGGTGGACTCGTCGGAGCCATGACGCGCACCCGCGATGCGGAGGACGAGCGCGAAGCAACGCAGCGTGAGGATCCGGGTCCGGAGGCGCGCGACACGCGTCGCGGTGGCCTGATGGTGGCCGTGAACCTCGGCGATGCGGACGAAGGGCCGGTGGTGGAACTGCTACAGCGGATGGGCGCGACCGACATCGAGCGTGCTGACGGCACCTGGCGCAATGGCGACTGGGTGGACTTCGATCCGGTCGCGCCACCGAAGCTCGTGGAGCCGGAACACGAGGAACGCTGAACCGGCGCTGCGGAAGCTAGAAGAGCGCTAGAAACACCGAAGCGCTGAGAGCGCCGATGGCGGCACCGGCCGCGACATCGCTCGGGTAGTGAAGTCCCAGCGCAACGCGCGAGAGTCCGATCAGCGCAACCGTCGGCAGAAGCAGCCACGCCCACGCGGGAAAGTAGTAGATCAGCATCACGCTGAATGCGCTGGCATGCAGCGCATGGCCGGACGGAAAGCTGAACTGGTCCAGCGCACGGCCACGGGCGCGAATGTCCGGGTACTTGACATAGGGACGCGCGCGGCCGATGTGCGACTTCAGCCACAGGTACAACGTCAGGTTCAATGCGCCGACCATCACCATCTGTGCCGCAACGTCCCGGCCGTGCGTGCCGCCGGCAAGAGCAATCAGCACGATCGCGCCGTACCAGAGGAAGCCGTCTCCCAACCAGCTGACCGCACGCAGCAACGTGATCACCGCGTCTTGTTGCGCCGCCCGATGGACCCGTTCGGCCCAGCGGCGGTCACGTTCTGCCCAGACGGCACGGTAGACGTCAGGAGGCATAGGCGGGTTGGCTGAGTGGCGCCGGTCGGCGCAGCGCCATCAGGCGTTCCTCGAAGCGGCTGAGGACGCTGTCCCAGGAGGATGCCAACGCGGCTTGCCGCGCCAGCGTCCGGACGACCTGCAGGCGCGGCAGTTCGGCCACGGCGCGGCACCCGAGCTGCACGAACTCTTCGCCATTGCCGCCGTCGGCGACGAAGCCGTTGACGCGATGCGTGATGTGCACCGATGCCGCTGCGAGATTAAAGGCGACAACGACCAGCCCGGAGGCCAGCGCTTCCAGCGTCACGTTGCCGAACGTTTCGGTCTGGCTGGGGAAAAGGAACACATCGGCTGACGCGTAATGCTCGGCGAGCGCGTCACCCCGCAATTGCCCGACGAACTGCACCCCCGGGCCCGCATCGCGTTTGAGACTGCGACGCAGCGGTCCTTCGCCGATGACCACCATGATTGCGCGTGGCGCCTGCGCCTGAATAGCTGAAAAAGCACGCAAGGCCAGGGGCAGATTCTTTTCCGCCGCGAGGCGTCCGACGTGCAGCACCACCGGGTCCTCCGGTTCCGCACCCCACGCCCGCCGCAGTGCTTCGTTGCGACGGAAAGGTGCAAAGCGCGTGGCGTCGACGCCGCGGCCCAGCACGTCGACCTGGCCGTAGGAACGCGCCTGCAACTCCGCGGCTAGCGCGGTGGTTGGCGCAAAGGTCAGGTCGGTCGCGCTATGAAAGCGGCGCAAGTACGCACCGACGACTCCTCGCATGAAACCGAAGCCGTAGTAGTCGCTGTACAGGTCGAAGTGCGTGCGCAGATCCGAAGTGACCGGAAGTCCCAGCGAGCGTCCGGCTCGGCATGCGGCCCAGCCGAGCGGACCCTCGGTGGCGACATGAATGATTTCCGGACGAAGCTCGCGCCAGCGACGTCGCAGCGCGCTGACGCTCGGCATCCCGACGCGCAGCGCGCGGTACATCGGCAAGGCGAAGCCCGGCGCTCGCCATTCGTCCGTGCCGTCGCACGGAGGTTCGTGGTTCTGGCGCGGACGCACGAGGTGCACCTGATGCCCACGGGCACGCAGCCATTCGACGGCGCGCGCGACCGTGCCCGCGACACCGTTCAGTTCGGGAGGATAAGTCTCGGTGACGAATGCGAGGCGCACAACCATAGCTCGAGGCAACAACGATGCCCGGCCGCGTGCTACGGCACGTTCGGTGCCTGAACTCAACAACCCCACTACCCCATTACCACCCTCCCCGATGGGCCTGCCTTTCCTGGCGTCGGAACTGCGCGACTCGACATCGTGCTGTTCAACCTCGGCACGACGCCGTTCCGTGCTTCGACTCTGCCATTCGCCGCTGCGGCCATCGCTGCGGGGTTATGCCCGCAGGGTTCGTACGCCGCCCGGTCGAACCACTGGAGTCCGAACCCACCTTCGCGATCAACGAGCGCCTGAGGTCGGCCGCGATTCGCAACGCCTGAACTCCGCGGCACACCGGTTGCTTGTCCGACGAACTGTGCGGAGCCTGCCATGACCAAGAGTGTGCTCGTGACCAGGGCGGCCGGCTTCGTCGGCAATCACCCGGTCGATCCCCTGATCGCCGCGCGTGCGCACGTGCGGCCGCGGAGAGCCCATCACCGTCTACGACCGGGGATCGCACGGTTCCGGCGCGCCCAGTCAGGCGACTCTCAACCGGCGGCCCGATGCGCATAACCGTCATCGGTACCGGCTACGTCGGCCTGGTCACCGCCGCCTGCCTGGCCGAACTCGGCCATCGCGTCACTGGAGTGGACGTGGATCAGGCAAAGATCGAGTCGCTTGCGCGAGGCGAGGTCTCGATTCTCGAACCGGGACTGTCGGAACTTGTCACGCACCACCTGCACCATGGACGGCTTGCGTTCACGACCGATATGACGTGGGCGTGTGCCGGGGTCGACGCGGTGTTCATTGCGGTCGGAACGCCGACCGTCGGGCCCGGCTTCGCCGAACTGGGTTACGTGCTGTCGGCGGCGCGCGCGATCGGCGAGCACCTCGACGGGCCCGCGACGGTGGTCGTCAAGTCGACCGTGCCTCCCGGCACCGCCGGGCGCGTGCGCGACACGGTGTGGGCGACGATGGCGCTCCGTGGCGTGTCGTATCGCATCGATGTCGCTAGCAATCCGGAGTTTCTGCGTGAAGGCAGCGCGGTGCAGGACTTCCTCGCGCCCGATCGCGTCGTCATCGGGGCGGCCGAGCCGTCAGCCATGGCATGCATGCAGGATATCTACGCGCCGCTGCTTGCGAGGGGGCATCGGCTGCTTAAGATGGATCTGGTCAGTGCCGAGATGGCCAAGTACGCCGCCAACGCCATGCTCGCGGTACGGATCAGTGCAGTCAACGAACTCGCGTCGATCGCGGAGGCATGCGGGGCCGATTTTGAAGAGGTGCGATCAGTGCTCGCGAGCGACCATCGGATCGGCGAGAACTTCCTCGCTGCCGGAGCCGGCTATGGCGGCTCCTGCTTTCCAAAGGACATGCGTGCGCTCGCGCGGCTGGCGCATGAGGCCGGCGTCGAGACGCCGCTGATAGATGCCACCGAGAGCGTCAATCTTCGTGCGCGCGAGAGCATTTACGAAAAGATCGAGCGTTGGGCTGAGCGCCGCGGTGGCCTGAGCCGCTGCACGGTGGCTCTCTGGGGCCTGTCGTTCAAGCCGGGCACCGACGACGTGCGCGAGGCGCCGGCGCTGACCGTTCTGCGCATGCTGCTTGACGCCGGATCACGAGTGCGGGCCCACGATCCGGCCGCGCTGAACGCTGCGCGCCGCGTCATCGGTGATCCGCCGCGGCTCACGTGGTCTACCTCGCCGCAGGAGGCGCTTCGAGGCGCGGACGCGCTGGTGCTGCTGACTGAGTGGCCTGAGTACCGCGAGTTTAGCGCGGAGTGCGTGGCTCAGTGCCTCGCTGACCGCGTCGTTTTCGACGGTCGAAACGCGCTTGACGTACGCGCGTATCGGGAGTGCGGGATCACGGTTGTTGGCGTCGGTCGGCCGCTACCGCGCGATCTGCTCGTGCGCCGCCGTGAGGCAAGGGATGCCGCGGCTGATCAACCGCGTGCAGTGGGCTGAGCGCTACAAGAGGAATTCGAGCCGCCGCGCCATCCACTCACCGATGCGCGCCGTCCAGCCGCGGCGCAGCCAGCGTTCCAGCGTCAGTTCTTCGCTTTCAGCGATGTCCGCTTCGAACATCTCCTGGAAGTGCCGCCCGACGTCGCTGTCGACAATGACAACGTTCGCTTCGGCGTTGTGCAGCAGGCTGCGCCAGTCCATGTTGCTCGATCCGACCGTGACCCAGACGCCGTCGATCAGGGCTGTCTTCGCGTGAAGTATCGCGTTGTGACGCTCGAAGATGCGTACGCCCGCCTGCAGCAGTCGTCCGTACTTCGATCGGCCTGCGGCCAGTGGTGCCCAGGCATCGCTGACCCCGGGAAGTGCGAGCCGCACTTCGACGCCGCGCTGCGCCGCTTCGACCAGCGCACGAACGATTCGCCGCGTCGGCACGAAGTACGCCGACGTGATGCAGACGCTGCGTTCTGCACCGCGTATCGCGACCAGCAGCGCGCGATACAGCGGGTTCCGACGCCGCCCGGCGGCGCACGCGGCGACGGCGACGCCATGGTCGCCGGCACGCTGCAGCGGTGGAAAGTAAGCCGCTGGCTGTGGCGCCGAGTAGGCGCGTGAGTGCCAGTGATCGATGTAGAGACGCTGGAGATCGGCGACCACCGGGCCTTGGATCCGCAGGTGCGTGTCGCGCCAGTGCAATGCCTGCTGGCTCCGTGCCGGCGGGGCCGAATACACGCTGCTGATATTTACGCCCCCGATGAAGGCAATGTTGCCGTCGACGATCAGCAGCTTGCGGTGGTCGCGCAGGTGAATGCTCCAGCGAATCGGGTGGCGCAGCGGGTTGATCGGATTGAACTCAAGCAACTGCACACCCGCTTCGCGCAACGAGTCGAAGTAGCGCGAAGGCGTGGTCCACGATCCAAACGCGTCGTAGATGACATTGACGCGTACACCTTCACTGCGCTTGAGAATCAACAGCTCACGCAGTTCGCTGCCGGGCCCGGCATCCTCGAGGATGTAGCTTTCGATGTTGACGTGATCGCGCGCGACCGCGATGGCGTCGAACATGGCGCGATGGGTCTGCTCTCCGTCGACGAGGACTTCGGCGAGGTTGCCCGGGACGAGCGATCGACCCAGTGCGCGATGAAGCAGGCGCGCGTGGCGCCGCTCGGCATCCCGCAGTAGGGAGTCAGGTCGGTTTGCGGGAGGTGGGCGGCGCGCCCGGACATCGAAGAGGCGGCGCAGCCAGCGGATGGGCGCCGCTGTGCCGGGTGCCGTGCGCCTGAAGGCGAGCGCCCGCGCTTCGGCGCCTTCGTTCATCGACTCTTCGTCTTCCTGCGCAGCAGCGTCGCGGCAGGCCGCTGCCGCTGCGCTGCCGGCCGCGAGTTCATAGTGGATTCGCTGTTGCGCTTGCCCTGCACCGCGGTATTCCGTTCGAGCGCGTCTTCGAGCGTGCGGGCAGAAGCGCCGCGGCTGCTGGACGACGAAGTCGCTGGGAAAGGCCACTTCCGGCGTGCGACCATCGCCTACTCCAATCGTGATCTGTGCGTGACTCGCACGCGCAGGCGCCGCGTCCCCGTGCTGAGCCGGACTGTCGGATGCGGCTCCACGTCGTCCGGCAAGCGCCCCGGGTGGTCCAGCGGCTGCCGGCTCGGTTTGTCGACCACGACGCGCGGGATGACTACGGGGTCGGTGGGTGTCCTGCTCATCGCCTCAGCCTCGATTCTTTCGGGTTGTGAACGGTTCGGTCAGCCGAGCGTGCGGCCGCCTCCGGTTTTCGGCTGACGACATCTGGCAACCCCTATGCCCGACCCGAGTCACGACGAGGCTACCGGCGCTTCCCGCACGACTTGCTGTGGAGACACTGCGGGACTTCTGGTGTGTGGAGCAGGGAGAAGCCACAGTAACCAAGGGGCTACATCGTCATCGAGCCGTGATGTCGTGGGTGTCGAAAGCTGCCGGTGATGGCCGCAATGGCTGGGCACCGGAATCCGGTTGGGGCGCGCCTAGCGGGCGTACCGCCGCAGCGTGCATCGCGCGTGAACGACGACCGAGTCCGAGCAGGGAGCGTATGGGTCGGAGCTCCTCGCGTCCGCGATCGAGATAGGTCACCCAGCCGCGCAACCGCTTCGATCGGCGTGCGAGGCTGCGCGTCGCCACGAGGCCAGGCACTGCGATGAACGCGCCCGCGATGCCCCACAACCACCCCGCGAACATCACCGCGAGGAATACGGCGAGTGGGGTCAGTTCGAGGCGCCGGCCGACCACCCACGGCGAGACGAGATTGCTTTCTATCAGGTTGATCGCGCCGAACGCGAGCGCTGGCATCAGCATCTCTCCGACGGTGTTGAAAGTGAGCGCGCCCGCCAGAAAGAGCGTCAGCAGCACGACGAGCGGGCCGAGGTACGGGATGAAGCTCATGATCCCGGCCAGCGCGCCCCAGAGCACCGGATTCGGCAGGCCGATGAGCCAGCACGCCAGCCCGGTGGCGAACCCCACCCCGGCGTTGATGAGCGCCTGCGTCGCAAGAAAGGCAGCGATATCGCGCTGCGCGTCGCGCACCGCGCCGATCAGTGCGACCCGCGCCCTCTTGCGCGTGATGGCTTGCACGGTCCGACCGAGCAGCCAGCGTTCTGAGGCGAGCAGGAAGAACAGCAGGATCAATGTCGCCGCGACGAAGATGCCGGCCTCGCCGAGTTTCACCAGCAGCGTGCCGGTCAGCGCAACGCTCTCGCTGGCAATCTTTTCCTTGACCGGATCCGGCGGAGCAGCCGTCGATGCCGCGCGCGCTGCGCTCGCACGCGTCGGCGCCGGCGTGGGGGCGAGAAACGGCACGTTGCGTCGCCATCCCTCGGCGCGATCGATGAGTTGCTGAATGCCCTGCGGAGCCTTCTCCCACCATTCGGCGGCCGGCGCGGCCAGTGTGGAGGCGAGCACGGCCACTCCCAGAACAAAGCTGCCGACGACGACTGCAGCTCCGAGCGGATCGGCGACTCCATAGCCGCGCAAGCGGCGCACCAGTGGCGAGAGGACGAACGTCAGGACCAGCGCGACCGCGATCGGCAGCAGAATCGCCTGCGCATAGCGCGCGAAGACGATCAGTACGATGGCCAGCAGCCCCTTGCTTGCGAGGGACGACAACGCCGGCGCGACGGGGGCGACTGGCTGATTCACCGACGGCGTGACCCGGTCACCGTGGTGCCGCACTGAAGATCAGTCGATCAGTCGCGTGCGCGCGGATCATGGCGCCGCACCGGCGACGTCGGCACCGCGCATGCGTGATTCGACTCGCACGCGTGCGGAGCGTTCGCGCAGCCCGGCCGTCGCCGCCACTTGGACAGCGCGCGAGCCGTCAGCCGGACGGGAAGCCGCCGGCGAGCCAGGCCGCGAGGTCATAACGCCGTGCAGCATGGACGCGCCAAGCGTCAGCAACGAGAGTGCGAGGATCTGCGCGGGCCCGATCATGTGCACCCTTAGGCACGTTTCGTGCCCGGTCGGCGTTGTGATCGACGCCAAACCTTCCCTGACCCGACTGTTCCGACTCCCCAACGCGCTTTGGAGCGCTGTGGTCTCATGGGTCGACGATGGCGGTCCTCGCCTGGGTGCGACGGTGGCGTTCTACTCGTTATTTGCTCTGGCACCGCTGCTGGTCGTGGCAACTGCGGTGGCCGGTGCGGTGTTCGGCCTTGACGAGGTTCGCGGTCAGTTCATTGTGCAGATGAGCGGCCTCCTCGGCGAGGACGCAGCGCACAGCCTTGGCAACATGATTTCCACCGCGTGGAAACCCGAAACCGGACTCATGGCAGGCCTCCTCGGGATCGCAACACTGCTGGCCGGCGCGACCGGCGTGCTGGTGGAACTGCGTAATGCACTGAATACGATGCTTCATCTTCCGAACCGCAAGCGCTCGGCCATCAGAGCCTTCCTGCGTGCCCGGCTCGCCGCGCTTGCGCTGGTGCTGGGCTTCGGCTTCCTGCTGATCATCTCGCTGATGCTGAGCACGCTGCTCGCGACGTTGGGCGGCTGGCTGCCGGACCGTTATCCCGAGTTCAAGGTGCTACTGGGAATCCTGGATGCCGTCATCTCGCTGGCCGTGCTCACCGCGGCCTTTGCGGCCATCGTGCGCTGGCTCCCGAGCGAGCCGCCGACGTGGCGCCTTGTCGGCATCAGTGCCGTTGCCAGCGCGGTGCTCTTCACGCTAGGGAAATACCTGGTGGGGCTCTACCTAGCCCGCGCAGCGTTCGTCAGCGCCTACGGAGCAGCCGGTTCCCTCGCGGTCATCCTGGTCTGGATCTACTTCACCTCGCAGCTGATGCTGCTGGCCGTGGCGTTGGCGCGACAGTTCGAGATTGCCCCCCAGCGGCCGGCGGCGCAGCATCACCAGCCCGTGCCGGCGGCATAGCCCAGCCCGCATTGGAAGCGTGCGCCTTCAGCGCGCCTCTGCTTTCGTACCGGCCGGCTCTTCGGCGCCATGGGCATGGGCCGAATAGACCTCGAGTCGGTTGTAAAGGGTCTTCAGACTGATACCGAGAATCGCCGCTGCGCGCTTCTTGACGCCGTTGCAGCGCGCCAGCGTGGCCATCGTGACGCGCCGCTCAATCTCCTCAAGTGGCATGCCGATGCGCAGCGTGATCAGATCGTCCGTGTCGTCATCCGCCGACACGTTCTGGACCGAGTCGCCGTCGTCGATGACGTCGCCGGCATGCAGGTAGGCGCGGTGCACGTAGATCTTGAGCTCGCGCACGTTACCCGGCCAGGTGTGCTGCGCCAGCCGTGCCAGGGCCGCTCGCGAAAAGCGCTTGTCCGTGCCCTCGGATTTGTTGAAATCGTCGAGGAACCGCTGCGCCAGCAGCGCGATGTCGGCTCCGCGCTGCCGCAGCGGTGGGATCTGGATCGGAAACACTTCAAGTTGCTGCAGCAAGTCTTCGCGGAACCGCCCCTCCCGCACATCGTTCGCCGGCCGCGTCGCCGCCGCGCAAATGATGCGCACATCCGCGGACACAGGCTTGCTTCCAAGGGCTGGCACGAAGGAGCCCGTCTCCATATAGCGCGCCAGCTTCACCTGCGCCGCGAGCGGCAATGCAGTGACCATGGCGAGCAGCACGGTGCCGCCGTGCGTTCGTTCCAGGATGCCAACGTGCCGATGCTCGAGCCCGATCGCGGTGTTGCGCTCCCGGCCGAAGAGCTCGCCCTCGATCATCTGTGGCGGCAGGGAGCTGCAATCGAGAACGAGGTACGGCGCGCGACGTCGCCGCGACAGATCGTGGATCGTGCGCGCGGCCGTTTCCTTGCCAGTACCCTTTTCGCCCAGCAGCAGCACCGGGGCGGAAGTCCGCGCCACCCTCGCGATGCGGTCGAACAACTCCTGCATAACCGGTGAGTTACCGACCAGGTGACCGAAGCGCCCGATCCGACGCAACTCCTGGCGTAGTTCGCCAATCTCCTGCTTGAGATCGACGACGCGCGGCTGCCGCCGCAGGAACTGGGTCAGTCGGTCGACGTTGACCGGCTTCGTCAGGTAGTCACTCGCGCCCAGCCGCAGCCCCTCGATCGCGCTGTCAAGCGACGCATGACCGGTAACGAGCACGACATCGGTCGCCAGCGGCCGTTCCAGCTCGCGCACGAGACTCATGCCGTTGCCGTCCGGCAGTTTCAGATCGACGAGCACGATGTCCGGAGTACGCCGAGCCAGTTCGACGCGTGCGCTGCGCAAAGAATCGCTCTTCGCGACGGAGTAGCCCTCGCCGGCAACAATACTTGCGAGTGTCTCGCGGCTGTCCGCATCGTCGTCGACGATCAACGCGTGCGGCATCTCAGCTCAACAGGGAGAACGTCCGGCGAACGACCCCCGGACGTGGTTTGAAAGAGGAATCGGGAGCAGCCGCCTGCAAGTCTTCTTGCTGGCGGCTGCTCGTGTCCGATGGCCGGGAAGATCAGCTCTTCGGCGGCTGGACGACTACGCCGTTCTGCACCTGCTTCACACCCGGGACCGCCGCAGCAAGCTGTGCGGCGCGCTGGCGCTCCGCTTCGCTCGTCGCAAAGCCGCTCAACTGAACGGTGCCCTTCAGCGTCTCGACCTGGATGCGTGTCGCGGCCACGGTCTTGTCCTCGGCAAAGCGGGTCTTGACCTGGGCCGTGATCGTTGCGTCGTCGACATATTCAGCCGCGCCTTGCTGTCCGCTGGTGACCGAACAAGCGGTCGCGAACAGACCGAGCCAGCTGATCATTGCAGCCAACAGGATTTTCCTCATGGAGCGTTCCTTTTGCTTGATGTGGAGGGGAATGCGCGTGTGGCGCAGTCGATGACCTTGCAACCCGCATGCCCACAGGCAGACATCCAAAGCCCGGCGCAAGTGCGCTATTCCTCCTCGAACTCGAGCAGGCCGTGCTCCTGCATCAGTTGCTCGCGCCGCTCCTGAACTTCTTGCAGCAACGCCTCCCACTTCACACCGGTGCGGCCGAGTTGCTCGAAGAGCTGGCCTTCCTCTTCCTTGATGTGGTGCTTGACGTACTCGCCGAGCACCTTGAAGATCGCGGAAAACTTCGGATCGTCTGCTCGCATCTGCTTGAGTTGCGCGATCAGGTCCTTTGCTGAGGCGTGCTCCACTTCGGCTTCGTCGAGCAGTTCAGGCTCCTTAATCTCCCCGCGCAACGCCGGGTAGATCAGTTCTTCTTCGAGAGTTGCGTGGACCTCCAGTTCTGCGCAGGTCTGCTCCACCAGTTCTTCGAGAGCTTCGGTGTCTTCCTGTTCAGCCAGCTTTTCACCGTCGCGGAACGCGCGCTTCACGCGCCTGTGGTCCTCCTTGAGCATCTCGAGGATCTCGTTCTTTGCTTTGGAACTGTCTCGGCCTGCCATCTTCATCTCCTGTGGTGTTGCGGCGCCGGCGACGCCGTGCGGCACGCCTGAAGCAAGCGGCGCTCCCGCTTCCGTGCGCTTCCCGCGGCACATATCGTGCTTTATGTGGCTCATATCCAAAGGAGATGCACATGCCACCTCGAGGCGATCGACTGCGCTGGCCGCCCCGCCGTTCGCGGCGGAACATCGGCACCCGCCAGACGTTGTCCACCGACGAACAACGCCCCGCGCCGCGCCAGCCGAACGAGCGCGACGAGTCGTCCGACTCGCAGGCGAGCGAACCGCGTCCAGTGATTGCGCAGGCGGCTCGCGATCTCGAACGTGGACTTGAGGACACCGATTGCCGCAATTCCGCCGCCGAGGTCATTGACGAAGCCGCAGGAAAGAAGCGATGAAGCTGCTGGAACGCATTCGCGGGGCCGCGCGCCGGGACACCCAGCACGGTCGCGAGATCCCGCGCAAGATCCGCAAGGCCGTACTGCCGGTGGCGGGGCTCGGCACGCGTTTCCTGCCGGTGACGAAGTCGCTGCCGAAGGAAATGTTGCCGATTGTCGACCGGCCACTGATCCAGTATGCCGTCGAGGAGGCGCTGGCCGCCGGCATACGCGAATTGATCTTCATCACGCACCGGAGCAAGCGGGCGATCGAGGACTACTTCGATCGCGCGCTGGAGATCGAACGAGAGCTTGAAAGCAAGGGGCGACACCGCCAGCTCGCCGAGTTGCGCGCGCTCGCTCCGGACCATGTCCACATTGCGTATGCGCGGCAGAGTGCCCCACTCGGGCTGGGCCACGCGATCCACTGTGCGCGCCATCTGATCGGCAACGAGCCCTTTGCAGTGCTGCTGCCGGACGACCTCATCGATGCCGACCCGCCGGTGCTGTCGCAAATGGTCGAGCGCTACGAAAGCTGTGGCTCCTCGGTAATCGCGGTGCAGACCGTCAATGCCGCCGAGACTTCGCAATATGGCATCGTCGATACGGCGATCGTCGGTGCCAGCCTCGCGCGAGTTCTCGGCATCGTCGAGAAGCCGCCTCCGCACGAAGCGCCTTCCGACCAGGCCGTGGTGGGTCGGTACATCTTCACGCCGCGCATCCTCGAGTGCCTCGATCGGCTGCAGCCCGGCGCGAACAATGAGATCCAGCTCACCGACGGCATCGCGCGACTGCTCGGTCACGAACCCGTCTTTGCACATCGCTTCGTCGGCACGCGCTATGACTGCGGCAGCAAGATCGGATACCTGGAAGCTACGCTGGCCTTCGCCGCCCAGCACCCGGAGCTCGGCGCGGAATTTCGCGCGCTGCTCACCGCTGCGGCGCATCGGCTGCAACCGCCCGTCGCCACTTCGAACAGTCCACCCCAACTGACGCTGGTTTCGGACTGACCTCGGTGGCTCCTGCCTTTCTGTGGACAGTTGACCACCAGGCACGGCGTTTGCTTCTGACCTGTGTTCGCCAGGCACTCTCGCAGCGAGAGTGCCCGTCAGCCGGCTCGTCCGGCACAGCGTTGGAGTGGCGGACCAAATGGGGTCAGCCACACCGTGACCCGGAGCTGCTTTCCTACGCAGCACGGGCCTGTGGACAACACAGACCAAGGGCCTGAGCCCCATAGGAGGAAGGATGAGCCAAACGAGGCTCCGTCAGGAGCACCGTCAGCAGCAAACCCTGACCCCGCGCCTGCAACAAGCGGTCCGCTTGCTGCAACTTTCATCCCTTGATTTCGCACTCGAGGTCAACCGGGCGATGGAAACCAATCCGTTCCTGGAGAACGATGAAGCGAGCGCCGAGGCAGACGCGGCCAACCGGACCCCGCAGACCGACGTGGCGCGAGAAAACCTGGCGGCGACACGGGACACTTTCGCAGACGCGCCGCAAGTCACGGTCATCGACGCGGCGCCCGATCCGCGCGCGGACGGAGAGTGGGAAAGCAGTGCCTGGGCGCAGTACGGAAGCCCGGGTTCCAAGCGCGCCAACGGCTCGGAGTCCGATGTGGACTTTGCCGAGCTGGCGTCGGTGGACGAATCGCTGCGGGACCACCTGAAGGCCCAGGCGCAGCTGCTGCCGGTGTCCGAACGCGACCAGATCCTGATGACGACGGTGATCGAGGCGCTCGACGACGACGGCTACCTGCGCATCGATCTCGAGGAACTTAAGGGCCTGGCCGGCACGGACCCCGAGCCCGAGGTCGACGAACTCCTCGTTGCGCTGCGCCTGGTCCAGTCGCTCGAACCGGTCGGCGTCGCCGCACGCGATCTCAAGGAGTGTCTGCTGCTGCAGTTGCGCGAATTCCAGAATGGCAGCCGCACCCCGGTCCACGATCTCGCCACGCGCATCGTCGATGAACTGCTTGACCGCGTCGCCCTGCGTGACGTTGCCGGAATAGCGCGCACGCTGAAGGCGGCGCCGGCGGACGTCGAGCAGGCCCTGGACTGCATTCGTCGTCTCGAGCCCCGGCCCGGCTGGCGCTACGGCGCCCAGGACACGCGCTTCATCGTGCCCGACATCATCGTGCGCAAGGTGCGCGACGAATGGACCGTGATGCTGAATCCGGACATCGTGCCGAAGGTACGGCTCAACCGCATGTATGCGGACTTGTTTCGCAGTAACCGTGATTCCAGTCATGCCGATCTCGCGGCGCAGCTTCAGGAAGCGCGGTGGACGGTGCGCAACGTCGAGCAGCGTTTCTCGACGATCCTGCGTGTCGGACAGGCGATCGTTAAACGCCAGCGCAACTTCCTCGACTATGGCGAACTGGCGATGAAGCCGCTCGGCCTGCGCGAGATCGCCGAAGAACTCGAATTGCACGAATCCACCGTTTCACGCGTGACCAACAACAAGTACATGGCAACGCCGCTCGGCGTGTTCGAACTGAAGTTCTTCTTCTCCCGGGCGCTCACGACGAGCAGTGGGGGGAAGTGTTCGACGACCGCGATCCGCGGGGCAATCAAGGAAATGATCGAGGAAGAGGACGCCACCCATCCGCTGTCCGACGCGCACATCGCGCGCCTGCTGTCGCGCCAGGGCCTGAAGGTCGCCCGGCGCACGGTAACGAAATACCGGCAGATGATGAAGGTTCCTCCGTACGAGGCGCGGCGCCGCGAGCGCAGTAGCAACGCGGCCCGGTAGGCCGGCCGTGTTGTCGTAAGCCGGCGCCGGTCCTGTCCTGCAAGACCCGGCTCGAGACACGACGGACAGCGTGCGGCTGACCTTACCCGGCGGTGTCGGTGCGCGGCTATGCGCGCCCCCACCGCCGACGCCACGCTCGCGGCCCCAGATTGGTGACCCGCCGGCTGCGGGTCCCCTACTTCTTCGCCTTGTCCTCGTCGCGCCGTTCGCCGATCTCGTGGCCGATGACGCCGCCGACCGCGGCGCCACCCACGGTCCCGAGCACCCCGCCACCGACCGCATTGCCGACCGCGGCACCGGCACCTGCGCCGATGGCCGTGCCCTTCTGCGCGTCGGTCCAGGAACTGCATCCCGCGAAGACCAGCGCCGACATCATCGCAATCGTCGAAGTTCTCACCCCATGTCGTTTCATCGCGTGTCTCCTTTCACTTTCACGACTTGAGCACTACGTGTTCGCCAACTCCGCGGGGCGGTGTTCCGAACGCGGCCGCCTTGGCGATGCGAAGCATCTGCACCATCCGGTTGGTGTCACTCTTCCAGAGTTCAGCGCGCTCGACGTCCACTCGCAGCAAGGCCAGGTCAGGGTCGGTCGGTCCCTGCGGAAACCATGCCTCATTCATCGCGCTCCAGAGGCTGCGCGCGCGCACTTGGTCGTCGACGACCATCGCCCGACCGCTGATCGACAGGTAGAAGCTGTCGGCCGCATCCATGCACGACACGTTGACCTGTGCCTGTTGTGAAGAGTCATCGACAAAGTTGGTGCTGCGCGAGGCGAAGAACCACAACGTCGAGTCGAATTCGCTCTGCTGGAGCGTCATCGGCCGCGATGACAGTCGGCCCGACGAATCCCGCGTCGTCAGCAGGACGAAACGGATTTTGTTGAGGCGTGACCACGCCTGCTGCTGTAATTGATCGTCGCTGGACTCATCCGCCATCGGTTGTACTCCCGCCGCTCAAACGGCCTTCACAATTCCAGCAAGGTAGGTGCCGCCACTTCTGCGGAGTGGAATCAACGTCGGGCAGCTGCCGACTTCTTCGACACTGGCGGCGGCCAATCTGACGCCTGCCGCGCCTGCTTCGCGGCGCTTTCGACGGGCGCAAGAAGCTGTGCACAGTTTGCGTCGTCGCCGGGCCCGGTCTCGATCAGCGGAATCAGTGCTGCCAGCGGATTCACGGCCGCCAGCGCGATCGCAGCTCCGCCCCGGAGCAGTGTTCCCGAGCTGACCGTCACGCGAGGATCACGAAACGTGCCTTCAACATTCAGCGGCGCCCGTACCGACAGGATGCTCGGCTCCTTTGGCTTGGAGTCGAGCTCGAGCGCGAAGCGCTCGGCCCGCAGATCGATCGCGCCCTCGCCGTCGATCCGCGCGGTCTCCGCATCGAGGACGAACAGGTGCGTCCGCGCGACGCCCTTCTCGACCGCCATGGAGAGCGCGGCACAGCGCACGGCGACCGGTTCATCGCCACGCAGCAGCAGCGGCAGGAGCTTGCCGCCATCGAGGCTCGCGGCCGCGATCACCGTGTGAGAAATGCGCCCTCCCGACATGGCAGCAGCCACGGTGCCATTGGCGCTGCCGAGCAGACTCGCGACGGATTGGCCACGCCCGCTCAATCGGATCTGTGCGCCGAGCTCCCCGGCGCTCACGCGGTTCGTGTCGAGTGTCGGAAACAGGCGGGCGAACTGAACGCGCCTGAGATCAATGGCGGCCTCGGCCGCCATCGGCTTCATCCTGGCATCGAGAACGATGGTCGACACGATCTCGCCGCCGGCAAATCCGAACTGCAACGGCTTGAGAGTCAGCACGCCCGCCGCAAGGCCGACGCGCAATTCCAGATCTTCGAGCGGCACCTCGGGCCGCACGATGAGTCGACGCGCGGTGAGCGAAACGTCAGCGTTCATCGCGTTCAGCCGCGGAATGTCGAATTTCTCGTCCGGGAACACGCGTGTTTGGGCGGCGCGCGCCGCGTCGGTCTGTGGGATACCGATGGCGGCGCCGAGATCCGCCAGCGCGAGACGCTCGCTGACGAGGGTCGCGGTCAACATCGGCCGCTCGCCGCGCGTGTCGAACTCCCCGTTGCCGCGGAAATCGCTGCGACCGATCCTGCCGATGATGTCGTCGAGGCGGTAGATGCGCTCGTGCAGCCGCAGGCGGCCCTGCAGCCGGTACGGAGGCGTCGAGGGCAGCACGATCGGGAGCGTCGGATACAGGCTCGACAGTGTCGGCCCGGCGATCACGAGCCGCGCATCGATCGACGTGTCCCCCAGCAGGTCGGCTACTTCGCCGTCCGCTTCGACGCGGGTCCGCCCCACGTCGACCCGCGCTCTGAACGGAAACGGCGTGCCGGTGTCACGCAGCGTGATGAACGGGCCGGTCAGCGCTTCGCCGGCGAACGGGCTGTCTTCATAGCGTCCCGTCACTGTGACCCGCGTGCGCCAGCGCGCCGTCTGCTCTCGCGGCGGCAGGGTATCCACCCGCGCCCGTGCTTCAACCTGGGATTTCTCGTCCCGCAACGTCAGGACCACGTCATCGAGCGCCAGCGTGCCGATGTGTATCCGCTTCCATAGCGGCTCGCGCTCGTCATCGCGGTGGGTGGGCTCGTCCCGTTTCGATGCCGCTGCCCAGTTGACCCTGCCGTCTTTGTCGCGATGCAGTTGAATACGGGCGCTGGTCAGCCCCACCTCGGTCAGCCGCAGCTCGCCGCGCAGCAATGGCGCCAGTGTCAAGTCAAAGTAGACCGTCTCGGCACGGAACAGCGGCACGCCCCGTGCGTCCGCGTGGCCCACCGCGACGTCGCGTACCACGAGACGCGGTCCGCGCTGCCACTGACCATCGACCGAACCAATCGCCACATCGCGGCTGGTGGATCGGGCGATGCGCCGCTCGAGAGGACCGCGCAGCCAGTTCCAGTCGAAGACCAGCAGCAGTGTCACAACCGCCATCACCGCAAGCGCGGTGATCAGTGCGATGCGCCGCCGCGGACCGGATGCGCGCAGACGATCGCGCCAGTTCGATGAGACGCGAGGAGGCATGAGTTCGTACCTTCGGGAGATCCTGCTTCTTGCAAGCAACGTGCCCCGGGTCGACGGGCGTAGCGCTTGCCTGCGTCGCAGCGCGGCCGGAGCGCATCGATACCGTCCGCGACGGAGGATTCATGAGCGCTACAGATACCGTGGCCCAGCCAGCCGATTCCGCGGCACCGATGAAGGAGCCAAAGCCACCATTCCAACCACAGCGGCAGCAGCCGCCAGGCCTCGAGTCCGAAGTGCAGCCGGCGCCGCGCTTCGAGGCGCTGCGCTACAAGGCGGCCGGCAAGCTGACCGGACAGGCCGCGCTGATCACCGGTGGCGATTCAGGCATCGGACGCGCCGTTGCCGTGCTCTACGCGCGTGAAGGCGCCGATGTCGCGATCGTCTACCTGCCGGAGGAACAGAGTGACGCCGAGACAACACGCAGGGCCGTGGAGGAATGCGGACGGCGATGTGAACAGATTCCCGGCGACCTTGCCGACCCCGAGTTCTGCGACGATGTAATCGAGCGCACGGTGAAGGCATTCGGTCGCCTCGATATCCTCGTCTCCAACGCCGCGCGGCAGAGCCGCAAGGAACTCGCGCAGCTGGACGACGCGGACCTGCAACGGACGTTCGAGACCAACATCTTCGCGTACATGCGACTGGCGCGCGCCGCCCTGCGGCACATGAAGCGCGGTGCCGCCATCATTGCAACGAGTTCCCAGACCGGGATCCAGGGCTCGCACAGGCTTCCCGATTACTCGGCAACCAAGGGAGCGATCAATGCGTTTACGAAGTCGCTGGCGATCGACCTGATTGAGCGTGGCATACGCGTGAATGCGGTCGCACCCGGTCCGGTGTGGACGCCACTGAATCCGTCCGATACCGGACTCACTGCCGAGAAAGCCGGCAAATTCGGATCAGACAGTCCGATGAAGCGTCCGGCACAGCCTGAGGAACTGGCTCCGGCTTACGTCTTTCTCGCATCGAACGCGGATTCGTCGTACATCACCGGCACGGTGCTGCAGGTGATGGGCGGCGAGACGACCGGAGGATGACCTGAGATCGTTGCGGCGACGTCGCGCGGCTTAGCCATGGCCGCATGCGACATCGATACCGCGGATCGATTAGCTGGCACGGGAACTGCCTGCCATCGGGACAACGGACGAGGCTCCCTGTTTCATGTCATGGTCTGCACCATCGCACCGTTGTCTCACTGCCCGCTGGGCCGCGTCATCCGTTACGGACTGGTCATCATCACGGGACTTGGATTGCTCACTGCGTGCGATCCGCGTCGTGCGCAATCCGACCTGTCGTCGGCGGGTAACGCGGCCACTCGCTTATCCCATTCCAAATAGCGGCGGAGCTATGCACAATTTGCAGCGCCTGCACGTGCCGGACCCGAACCAGCCGGCGCACGTCCCTCCCCCCGTGCCGCCGCAGCCACCGCGACCGGCGCCGCCGCCCCCGCCGATCGACGATCCACCCGCCCCCGGCAGCCCCGAGATTCCGGTGTACACACCACCCAGCGGCGATACCGCAGGCATAGCCCTTGCCTAGAAGGGAAACGCATTCAGCCCCCTTAACCGACCAGGAGAGTAAAGATGAGCATCGTCATTTGGCTGATCATCGGAGGCATCGTCGGTTGGCTCGCCAGCCTGATCATGCGCACAGACGGCCAGCAGGGCATTCTTCTGAATATCGTCGTGGGCATTGTCGGCGCGGTGCTCGCCGGCTGGCTGATTTCGCCGCTGGTGGGCGTGGGTACTATCAACCAGGGCATTTCGATCGCGTCGATAGTCGTCTCGCTGATCGGCGCCCTCATCCTGCTAGCCATCGTCAACCTGTTCCGCCGCGGTCGCGCACGCTGAACGGTCGGGCGAAGCGAATATGCCGTGTCAATTTCCGCTGACACGGTTCTGCGCTGAAGCCGGGTACTCCGGCTTCAGCTTTTTTATGCTCTCAGCTGCCGCGTAATAGACAGGACAGGCAGCCTTCGCGGTTAGCTGCGCTGGTTCTCGCGCTGACCGTCTTTCTGCTTCTGCTCGTTGCGGTTCTGTCCGCCCTGTTCCTGGCGCTTCTGGCCGCCTTGGTCGCCGCGATTCTTACCGCCTTGGTCCTGACGGCCCTGATCGCCTTGCTCGCCGCGGTTGCCCTGCTCGTTTCGGTTCTGCTGCATCGAATGCTCCTGGAAGTTGCACCGGCGACATTGCCGGGTTAACGAGGGCGGCAACGTACATGCCTGTCCCACGGTGATAGCCGCGCTAGCATGGGTGTCATCTCACCTCCTGGCACAGCGCAATGACAGAACGAATCCGCGGCCTGCTCGCCCCTGTCGTCACGCCGTTCGACGCATCCCTCAAGCCGGATGCCGAACGACTGCTCAGGCATTGCCGGTGGTTGCTGTCGCAGGGCTCGGGCCTCGCGCTCTTCGGCACCAATTCCGAAGCCAACTCGCTGTCGGTCGACGAGCGCATCGCGCTGCTGGATTACCTCGTCGAGGCAGGAATACCGACGCAAGAGATGATGCCCGGCACGGGATGCTGCGCGATCACCGATTCGATCCGCCTGACCGCGAGCGCCGTGCACCACGGCGTCGCCGGATGTCTGATGCTGCCGCCGTTCTACTACAAGGGAGTCGCCGACGAAGGCCTGTATCGGAATTTCGCAACGATCATTGAAGCGGTGGCCGACGCACGGCTGCGCATCTACCTGTACCACATCCCTCCGGTGGCGCAGGTCGGCATCAGCTTCGAACTGATCGAGCGACTTCTGAAGGCCTACCCCGGCACCGTCGCCGGGATCAAGGATTCCTCGGGTGACTGGAGCAACACCCAAGGCCTCGTCACGCGCTTTGCCGGTTCAGGCTTCGACGTCTTCGCCGGCAGCGAATCGTTCCTGCTACCCAACCTGCGTGCCGGTGGCGTCGGCTGCATCAGCGCCACCGCGAATGTGAATCCGGCGGCGATCCACCGGCTGGTCAAGCAGTGGCAATCGCCCGACGCGGACCGGCTGCAGGCAGGTCTCGATGCCGTGCGCACGATCTTTCAGAGGCGCCCCATGATCGCCGCGCTGAAGCATGCCATCGCTCACTGGAGTGGCGACGAAGCCTGGTCCCGCGTGCGGCCGCCATTGGTGGAACTCGGAACCGAGCAGGCGGCGGCGCTGATCAGCGAACTCGAGGCGGCCCGCTTCGAAATGCCCGGTCTGCACAACTGACCGAACCACCCGACGTCGATGGGACAGCTTCCCATCTTCGTGACGTCCCGACGCGAGATCCATGCTCCTTCCGGATCGAACTGCCGTTGACGCCCGCCGCACTGTCGTCACGTCGTTACGCTGAGTCGCAACCGGCGCCGGCCGGGCAAATCCTTATGCCCGGCTCGTCCTATCCGCGTTCGACCCGCGTCGCCATTTGTTCGATACTGAATGCTTTACACGCGCTGTAGCAGGAGCGGACCATGGAGTCAGCAGGGCTGTCAGCCGCGAGGACGGCCGACTCGCTGACAGAGAGGCCAGCGGCGTCCGCGGATGCTGCGACGCAGGCGCTGTCGCGACCCGTTGCGCCCGCCGGCGAACCCCGACGCTTCCGCATCGGGCTACGCACCTACCTTCGCACGCTGTTTCTCGGCACCATCACGCCGCTGGTGGTACTGGCGGCCGTGCTTTTCTACCAGGTCGTCGCCAACGAGCGGCAAACGGTCCAGCAGTCGATGCTGGATGTTGCGCGGACCTTGTCTGCTGCCGTCGATGCCGAAGTCGGTCGCACGGCGCTCGCCCTCGAAGTACTGGCAATGAGTCGCGCACTCGACGCGCCGAACCTCGATGAGTTCAGACGCGAGGCGGAGGCCGTCCGCGCACTGCATCAGCGCTGGTCCAACGTCGGCCTGGTCCGACTCGATGGCAAGAGGCTGCTGAACCTGCGAGTTCCTCCGGGAGCGCCGATTCCCTCGGGGAACGACGAGGCCTTCCTGCGCGCCGCGGCCGAGGGCAAAACGCTCATTTCCAATGTCATCAAGAGTCCGACATCGGGCAAGCACCTCGTCTACGTGAGTGTGCCGGTGCGGCGAAGCGGCAAGCCCCTCTATGCCTTGGCCGCGACGATGGAGTACGAGGTCTGGACCGAGTGGCTGAGGTCGCATATCCCCGCCGGCAGCATCGCCGCGATCGATGACCGCAACGGAACGATCTTCGCCCGCAGCGAGCGCCCGGAGGCCTTCACAGGGCACGCAGCAGCCGAGGGGGTCAAGAGGGCTTACTCGGAGCGTATCGACGGGCTGATCAAGGCCGCCAACCGCGAAGGGCTCGACATCTATGCCGCCTTCCACACCTCGGCGTTGACCGGCTGGCATGCGCTGATCGTTTCGCCTGCGGCAGTGGTAGACGCACCGGTCAATCGCTATGTGGCCGGTCTTGCAGCGGGCACCCTGTTTGTCCTGCTGCTCGCCTTTGCAGCTTCAAAGCTGGTGGCGCGCCCGCTGGAGTCTTCGACGGCCCGCTTGCACGAGGCCGTTGCCGCCTTTGGCGAAGGCCGGCGACCGGAGGAGCGGCACCTGCCGATTGCGGAACTGGATGATGTGCACCGGTCTGCACAGCAGGCTGCAGTCCTGCTTGAACGCGCGCAGCAATCGCTTCGGCACCGCAACCGGCAGTTCGAGGCGCTGCTGAACAGCGCTCCCATCGGCGTCTGCCTCGTCGACTCGGCCTTCCGTATCACGGCAGTGAACCCTGCGGCCCGCTCCCTGATGGGCCCACCGAACGATGTCGACGACAACGACTTCAGGGCCGTGCTGCGCCGGATCGTCGGCGCTGAAGCCGAACACCTCACGCGTTGCCTCGAGAACACGCTCGCCTCGGGGGAAACGTCGCATCTCGCGGAAGTGCCCGCCGTCGAGCAAGGGCGTATCCACGAGTGGCACATGGAGCGACTGCCGCTACCCGATGGCCACGGAGTGGTCTGCTACTTCACGGACATCTCACCGCAGGTGCAGGCGCGCGAGGAAGTGCTGCGCCAGCGTGAGGAACTGCAAACGATGCTCGACGTGATTCCGGTCGGAATTGCAGTGGCGCACGACAATCAGGCCAATCGGATCACCGTATCGCCCTACCTCGGTCGCCTCCTCGGCATCAGCCCTGGCCAGAACGCTTCACTCAGCGCAGGTGATCCCGGCCCCGCGCCATATCGCTGCCTGCGGAACGGGCAGGAGCTCACGCCCGACGACCTGCCGATGCAGGTCGCGGCACGCACCGGCAAGGAGGTCTGGGGTACGGAATACGACATCGAGCTCGCTGACGGCCAGATCCTTCATGTGATGTCCAACGCCGCACCGCTGTTTTCACCGGATGGGCGCGTCCGCGGCGCGATCGGTGCGCATGTCGACATCACGGAACTCAAGGAGGCGCAATTCGCGCTCGAAGCCGCGGATCGGCAGAAGAACGAGTTTCTGGTGACCCTTGCCCACGAACTGCGCAACCCGCTCGCTCCGATCCGCTACGCGGCGGCACTGCTGCGGTCGGATGCCGATGCGGGGGCACTGGAACGGGCGCGCCAGACGATCGAACGACAGACCTCGCACCTGGCGCGACTTCTGGACGACATCCTCGACCTGAGTCGCATCTCGCGCAACGTCATCGAACTCAAGCATGAGGCCGTCGACATGACGCAACTGCTGCACGCAGCGGCAGAGAATATTCGTTCGCTCGTCGAGGAGCGTCGCCAGATCCTTTCGGTTGACCTGTGTAACGACTCCTTGTGGGTCAAGGGCGACCCCGCGCGCCTGCTGCAGGTCGTCGATAACGTGCTGAACAACGCGTGCAAGTACACCGAACCTGGCGGCACGATCCGATTGCAGGCGCGCGCCGACGGCGGGCACTGCGAGGTGCGCATCAGCGATACCGGGGTCGGGCTGTCCGCCGACATGGTGCCGGCCATTTTCACGATGTTCGGACAGGGCCATCCGATGCTGAAGGCCTCGAAGGGCGGTCTCGGCATCGGGCTCGCGCTGGTACGTCGGCTGGTCGACCTGCACGCCGGCAGCATCACGGCGGAAAGCCCCGGCCTGGGCCGTGGCACGACCTTCGCGATTCGATTACCGCTGCTGGAGGGTGCGCGCGGAAGCCGCGCGCCGTCCCCGACAACCAGTGTCGGTGGCGCAGACCTCGGTCGGCTCAGCGTCCTGGTCGTCGACGACAACGTCGATGCGGCGCGCACGCTCGGCATGGTCCTTTCTGCGGCCGGGGTATCGGTGCAGATCGCGCACACGGCGGCCGAAGCGGTCTCGGTTGCGCGCTCGTGGCGACCGCAGGCCGCGCTGCTGGACGTTGGTCTGCCAGACGGCAACGGCAACGACGTGGCGCGAAGCATCCGCGCCGAAACCTGGGGTCAGGACATGCTGCTGGTTGCGGTGACCGGCTGGGGTCAGCAGTCTGACAAGGAAAGCAGCGCCGCTGCCGGCTTCGACATGCACCTGGTCAAGCCCGTCGATCCCGCCCAGATCCTGGCGCTGCTGACCGGCTTCGCGCGGCGGCCCGTCCGGGCCCCGGAAGTGGGCGCGTAGCAGCGCTGTGCGTCAGTCTGCGCGTCTACCCTTTAATGCTGTCCCTTGGAACGATTACGCGTTCTGTTCGCAAAGGGACTTGTCCGCGCGCCTGAAGGGCGATTCTCAGTTGCAGCTGAGTGAGGCTCGGCCCCTCTTTTCGGGCCAGGCCCTGGGACAATGAATGCCGAGCGAGGGTCCTGCTGGAACCCGTGCACGGCGCCCTGGGGTCCCGCCGATTCAGCGTCCGGCGGAACCCACAGGAGACGCCTTGCATGTCTACTTGTTCACATGCACCTGCATGAAGTTGTCTTGCGCCGAGGTGCTGATGACGCGGACCTTCGTCCCGGTCTTGGGCACCTCTACGCTCGACCAGCCGAAGTTGCCGATTCCAGGCTGGGGAGCAATCCAATAGCTCTGCATGTCGTCGAACAACGGGTTCCCCGGCGCGCCGCCGTAGCACTGCTCCACACTATTTGCGTGCAAGCAGAAGACATCGGTCGGCTCCAGTCCGAACGTTGAGTCGTACGACTGGATGCGCGGGCGCCACACGTTGCCAGTATCAGGCCGCAAAAGCAGGGCCGGGTGCGCATCCACCGGCAGGAAGAGTCCACCGCAGCGGCCACTGAGACAGGCGTCACCTATGTTGTTGTCGGCAAACGAGGTGTCGTAGTACCAGACCAGCAGTCCGTCCTGGTAGGGGAAATGCTCGACCCAGTTCTGCAGCGCGGCGTTGTCCAGGAAGCCGAAGTTGTATGGCCCGGTGCGCAGCCCGTCGTCGTAACCGCGGTAATTGCGGTATTCGGCGAAGTAGGCGTTGAAGTAGGTCTTAGCAACGTTCGATCCCGTGCGGACAAACCCGGCCAAGTTCCAGACCGCGTCGACCTCAGCACCATCTAGCGCCGATCCCGTGAGGTTGATGTTGTCGATCTGGAGGCCGTTGTTGACGACGGCACCGTCGGTCCAGTAGCGAAAGCCGAGCGTGACGGACAGGCCTGCAAAGGCCGACAAGTCGGCCGTCAGGTCGACCCAGTTCCCGCCGCTCGAGCCGGTGATGCCGTTGCCGAAGTTCTGCCCGTTCGGGTTGGTGGCCGTGGAACGGTTGGTCGCAACGGGATTGCCGTTGACCGTGAGGTACGCGTAATCCCAGTCGAGCTCGATGTCGTACTTCACCTTGGCGGTGAGCGACACAGCGCCGGCCGGCAGCGTGACCTGTCGCGTCATCTTGTTGTCGAGGTCGTTGCCGGCGCCGGAGTAGTACATGTACGAGCCGGCGTACGGGTTGCCTATGAAGGTCGTGACGGACTTGTCCGGCAGTAGCAGCACCAGTTGCTGGGCCTGTTTGGAGTTCGCAGACGCAGGGCCAAGCTTGACCGATGCCGACTGCTTGTAGCCCACCACCTCGTAGTTGGACCAACCAAGGAAGATCTTCTCGTAGGCACTCATCGGGATCGGTTTGCTGCCGATGCCTTCCTCCGGCTTGCCGGTACTGCCGTATGAACCGCTGGAATACAGTGTCCAGAACCCCGTGGAGTTCTCGGCGCCGCCGACGTTGCCGCTGGTGTCGTACAGGTCGGGCAGACCGAGATCGTGACCGAACTCGTGCGCGAACACGCCGACGCCGCCGTTCTCGGGCTCGATCGTGTAATCACCGATCCAGTAGTTGCTGTCGCCTATCTGGATGCCGCCGAACTTGTTGAACGCCGGCCCGGTAAGCCCGATGTTGTTGTAGAAGGCATACCAGCGATGGCTCCAGATCGCGTCCGTGCCCTGCGCACCGCCGCCAGTCTCCTCGCCTTCACCCGCGTGCACGGTCTGGAAGTGGTCGATGTAGCCATCCGGCTCGTTGAAGTTGCCGTCACCGTCGTAGTCGTAGCGATCCCAGACATCGAACTGCGACAGATAGGCGTTGATTTCCGCGGGTGTCTTGCCGGCAGCGATCTGCGCGTTGTACCAGGCATTGGCCGCATCACGCACGAACAGCCAGGTGCGAGCGCAGACGATTCCCCCGCAGTAGTTGCTTCCGTAATTCGCTTCGTTGAACGGCACCCGGACCCAGTCGGTGACATCCCCTCTTACCGTATAGCGACCCGATGACTCCGCGATGTAGAAGTTGCGCATCGAAACCGCACCCGGCGCCGACGAGAACAGCATGTTCTCGTAGTGGGCCTTGTTGAAGTCGGACGTCCAAATCGTGGTGTTGTCGACGGCACGGTCAGGTTGCGGAATCTGGTTACGCAGCGGTCCCGGCGTGCCGCCGTAGGTTGGGTTCACCGCGGCGCCGAACTCGCCAAGAACCGTGAAAATCTTGTCCTCACCCTGACGCGCCAACTCGACAAACTGGCCCTTGGCCACCTCCACAACCTTATTAGGGCCCTTGGCCTGCTTCTGCCCCTTGAGGAGCTTCTGCAGACCCTGCTTGCGCAGTTCCGACTGCTTCTTGCCCAGAGGGTGTTCGATGTTGTCCGACTTGTTGCCCTTTGTCTCATGCCCCGGGGTGGCCAGTGCGCCTGGGGAAGCCACCAAGGGAACGAGACCGGCGATGGCCGTCAATGCGATGCGTCTGCCGAGCGTGATACCTCTCATGAAGTCTCCTCCGTGTTGGTTATAGTCGTTTGACCTCGCGAACCCGAAGCGACAGCGGCGCGCGCGGAGCCGTGGGTTTACCACCATTGGAACAACAAGGGAATGACTTCAACAAGCAATTCGATTGAACTCGACTGGCTCGGAGCCAGACTGAAGCCGAGAAGACCTGTCGGCCAATGCCTTGCCTGGAGTTGACTCAGTCCCACGGACGGGTTGGGATTTGATTCTCAAGTCTGCTGACGTTCCCCCGGAAGCCGGACGGTTCCGGTCAATCGGGGGCGTCCACGAGGCTGATGATTCCGTACGGCCAGGAGTGGCCTATGCAGCCGCCTGCCAGTTTCGCCCAATAACGGGCGCGAAGAGGCACGCTTCGAATTGCTCTACATGGGCTCGGCACTGGTCCGGGCGAGTTTCAGCGCGCGGTCACAGTTGATTGGCAATGAAGCTGGAGATATACGTCGACCAGCCGACCGAGCGCGGCTCGGTGACTTCGCGTGACTTCGCGAAGTCGCGCTCGAAGAGGTCGCGTCGCAGCGTGGCGACGAACACCGGCTCCGAGGTCGCGATATCGAGCTCACGATTGATCCGCAGCGAGAGCTTGTCGAAGTTGGCAGAACCCAGGCAGGCCCAGCCGTCGTAAATCGCCGCCTTCACGTGCGTCATTCCCGGATACGCGTATACGCGCACGCCGTTGCGCAGGAAGACGTTGGTCGCGACGAGATTGGCTGCATTCATGAAGCCGGAGTCGCCGGCGGTCGGCAGCACCACGCGGACATCGACCCCGCGGCGCCGCGCATCGACCAGCGCCGCGATCATCTCGTCGTCGGACACATAGGGTTGCTCGATGTAGATGTAGCTGCGCGCAGCACGGATCGCCGCAAGCTGCGCGATCAGGATCTCCGGATTCGCGGTGCGCGTGTACAGCGTTCGCACGCCAATCGCGCCCGGCGGTGGCGCGCTGGGCTTGGGAAGGGTCTCCATCGATCGCGTCAGCTTGGCGAGATCACCGCCGATCGCGGCCTGTGCCCATGCCAGCTCGAAGTCCCGCGCAAGCTGCGCCACAACGGGTCCTTCGACCTCGACCATCACGTCGTGCCACTCGTACCGATACTCCTGGCCGATGTTCATGCCGCCCAGGAAGGCGCGCTGACCGTCGACGATGATCGATTTCGTATGGTCGGACGTCATCCAGGGGTTGGCGACCGTGCGCACCGTCACTTTGGAGCCGGCCTGCAGGTACTCGACGATCGAACGCGGTGCTCCCGCATAGGGATAGCCGCCCCCATAAGGCAACCTGCCGGCGACACGCGCCGCAGAGAGCGAACCGAGGTGATCGAGCAGTACCTGCACCCGGATCGTCTTCGATCGCTCCTTCAACAGATCGGCCAGCTGCAGCGCGTACGGATCGGTGTCAAAGATGTACAGGCGGATCAGCACCGATTCGCGCGCATCCTGGATCGCCTGCACCAGCGTGGGGAAGTAGGCATCCCCGTCGATCAGCAGCTGCAGGCGGGCCGGGGTTCGGCGCGCGCCAAACCGCTCGTCAAGCTGGCCCTCGAACTTTTCGAGGTCCATGGCACTCCCCTTGCCAGCCGCAGGCAATGGCTTCTGCGGCGCTGCGCGCGGGTGCGGCACCAGGCCGGTTGCGGTCTGCAAAGTCAGCCACGTCAAGCGTGCCGCCGCCGTCAACGGCTGTGTCAGCGGCACAATCACATGACTGCGCAGCACGAGGGCTTCCGTCAGCGACAACGCCTCCTCCGGGTCGGCTGGTGCGGCCGCGGCGGCGGGCGCTGACCCAGGCATCACCAGCACGGACTGCCGCCTTTCGATGTCGACCAGGACCAGTGCGCGGCCCGCGGAGCTCGCTCCCGTATCGAACAGGATCAGTCCATCCCTGCCGTAACGCTGCTCCAGGTTCTCACTGACACGGCGCGACAACTCCTCCTCCGTCACCATGTGGGTGACGCGCAGCGCAAACGGTTTCTGCTCGTGTCGATAGACCTTGAGTTCGCCTCCCGCGCGCGTGAAGACGACGTCGGCCCCCTGCACCACCGCCAGCGCCGCCTCATCGGGCTGGTCCGGCGCAAAGCCCAGCAGCACCTGCTTGAGCAGCGCATCCCACGCGGTGGCCGGAAGCATCGTCACGCGCCGCCCTTTGATGGCCAGCGCATCGATGTCGATGGGTTCGGCTTGCACATCAAGCCGCGCCGCGCGATAGCTCGAGGCGGGTGCGCCCGGCTCGGCCTCCGGCCACTGCGCCGCGAGCACGAGGGGCTCCCCCTGATCCGGGTACCGTACATACAGCGTATCGCCAACGGCGACCGCAAGGTCGGGAACGCGCCCTTCCACCACGGAACGGGTTGGTGGCGCGCTCGCGCAACCGACGGCCAGTGCCGTCAAAACGCAGGCCGCGAACCCGGGCACTCCTGCCAGCAGGCGACCAGACCAGCGTAGGCGAATAGACATCGCAGGCAGTTTGAGCCTTACCTCTTTGATGCTAGACGCCCGGCACCCCGTGCTCAATGCCGACGCTTGACCGCCGTCACATAGGGATCGAATGCGCTGATCGGCCCAACGCCCAGCGCGTGTACGGTGGCCTG
>Ga0316604_10000832_pt1 | contig 32324 bp, 32 predicted proteins | sample OWC_soil_day20_C_FD_207650 | JGI IMG/M metagenome (GOLD analysis project Ga0316604, IMG submission 207650) | Wetland soil microbial communities from Old Woman Creek delta, Ohio, United States - OWC_soil_day20_CT | ecosystem: Environmental > Terrestrial > Soil > Wetlands | place: USA: Ohio... | reverse complement strand
AGGAATACGACCTTTGCCATCTTGAACCTCATCTATCCATTTGCAGTGTTTTCGCTTATCCTTGCAGACGCTTGTCCTTGCCGCATCTAGCAAAAGATGCGGACGCGAACCAGATGGCGGCGATGCGGTGGCGCAGGGAACCGCTTTGCTGCCGGCGCGTTGGAGTCACGACAGGACCAAATTGGAGGCAGTTATGAAAGTTCTCGCTATTGCAGTCACCGTTCTGGCGTTCGGCCTTGGCGCCTGCGCCAACCAGACGCCCACCCAGCAGCGCGTCACCACCGGCGCGGCAATCGGCGCTCTGGGCGGCGCGGCGATTGGCGGCATCGCCGGCGGCGGCAAGGGAGCTCTGATCGGAGCTGCGGTCGGTGGTATCGGCGGCGCGGCGGTGGCCGGTGCCACGGCACCGCGCGAAGACTGCATCGCCTATGATCGCTACGGCCAGCCCTATCGTACGCCCTGCCGCTGACAGCATCGGCGCGGCTCTTGACGAGCCGCACTCGGACGTATTGCAAGGCCCGGAGCACGCGCTTCGGGCCTTGTTCTTTGAGGTTGCCTCACAAAGGGGATGACGCCCCCACCGGATCATCGCCGGAGGTGGCGCGTGAGCCGGCGCTCCATCAAGTCCCACAGACGCCGCAACACCTCCACCGTGACGAGGTAGATGACGGCGGCCCAGATGTAGATCTGCAGGTCGTAGGACTTGGAGAAGGCGTAGCGGGTCTGTCCCATCAGGTCGAGCACGGTGATGATCGAGGCGATGGCCGACGCCTTGATCATCAGGATGACCTCGTTGCCGTAGGGCCTCAACGCAGTGATCAGCGCCTGCGGCAGAATGATCTTACCCATGGTGACGACATGCCGAAGGCCGAGCGAATCGGCAGCCTGCCATTGCCCCGAGGGCACGGAGCGGATGGCGCCTGCCAGGATTTCCGCCTGATAGGCGGCGGTATTGAGCGAGAAGGTCAGCACGGCGCAGAAATAGGCGTCTTTAAAAAACACCCAGAGACCGATCGCCTTCAGTTCGGCCGTGAACTGGCCGGCGCCGTAGTAGACGAGAAAGGTCTGGGCCAGAAGCGGCGTGCCACGGAAGAAGTAGGAGTAGCCGAAGGCGATGCCGCCGATGATCGGGTTATGGGACAAGCGGCCGGCAGCGACCGGAATCGAGATCAGCACGCCGAGCAGGAGCGACAACGCCACGAGGTGCAACGTCACCCAGATGCCGCTCAGGATACGCGGGCCGTATTTGGCCACCTTCTCGGGATCATAGCCCATCACCAGCATGTAGATGATGGAGAGGCCGAGCAGGGCCCAGAGCACCATCAGCATCAGGCCCGCGGCGCGGGCGCCGGTCCAGCGGCGGCGGACGGCGGCGGGTGGCCGCTCGGTGGAGGGAGCGTCGACGTAGACCATCAGCGCCTCCCCTCTCCGCGCTCGGCCCAGACCGACACGCGGCGCAGGCCGAAGGACGAGATGATCGACATGACGAGATAGAGCGAGCAGGCCACGAAGAAGAAGAAGAAGGCCTGTTTGGTGACGCCGACGGCGATGTTGGTGTTCCTGAGCAGATCGGTGAGGCCGATCACCGACACCAGCGACGTGTCCTTCAGAAGGTTGAGCCAAAGATTGGACAGGCCAGGCAGCGCCAGCCGGATGAGCTGCGGCAGGATGACCAGCAGCATGGTGCGGGGGCGTGACAGGCCGAGGGCGTAGGCTCCCTCGTATTGGCCGAGGGTGATTCCCCGGAAGGCCGACAGGAACACCTCACTGGCATAGGACGAGAAGACCAGCGCCAGCGCGATCATGCCGGCGACGTAGCTGTTGACCTCGAAGGCATGGCCGAACAGCAGGCGCCAGAGCGCCGACATCGCCATCTGGCCGCCGTAGTAAATGAGGAACAGCGTCAGGAGTTCCGGCAGCCCCCGGAAGATCGTCGTGTAGACGTGGGCAGCATTGCGCAGCAGCGGTTCGGAGGAGTTTTTCGCGACGGCAATCAGAAATCCGATGAGCAGGCCGAGTGGCAGGGTGGCGAGCGCCAAAGTCACCGTCACCAGCACACCGCGCGCCAGTTCGTCGCCCCAGCCGGTGTCGCCAAAGCTCAGCAATTCCATGTAGTTGGCCATCCGGCCGGTCTCCCCGTCCACGCCTGTAGCGCGGTGGCTTTCCCGCCGCCACGCCTTCCCGCCCTGGAGCAGCCGCTTTTCGATCAGCTTGATCTAACCTGATCGACGGATGCTCTAGCGGGACCATTTGCCTGCAACAAGCGCGGGACTGCTCCCAAAAAGCAAATCCCGCGCCGTTTCATTCGGTCGTCTTAAGTACCCTCACTCAGCGCCGTAGACGTCGAAGTCGAAGTACTTCTTGTTGACCTCCTGGTACTTGCCATTGGCGCGGATCGCCTTGATCGCCGCCGAGAACATGTCACGCAGATCGGTATCCTCCTTGCGAACGCCGACACCGGCGCCAGGACCATGGATCTCGGGAACCGACGTCACCATACCGACCAGCTTGCAGCAGGCGCCGGCCTCGGTCTTCAGCCACTCGGAAAGGACGACGCTGTCATCGTTGGCGGCATCAAGGCGGCCGTTGGCGAGGTCGAGCTTGTATTCATCGGCGGTCGGATAGGTCTTGAGCTCGCTGTCGGTCAGGATCTTCTCGACATAGTCGGCGTGCATGGTCGACACCTGCGCGCCAACGGCCTTGCCGGCGAGGTCGGCCGGCGTGACACCCTTGATGTCGGTGTCCTTGGGGGCGACGATGGCCGGCGGCGTGTTGTAATACTTCTCGGAGAAGTCGATGGTCTTCTTGCGCTCCGGCGTGATCGACATCGAGGCGATGATGGCGTCGAACTTGCCGGCCATGAGCGCCGGAATCATGCCGTCCCAATCCTGGGCGACCACCTCGCACTCCACCTTCATCTCCTCGCAGAGAGCGAGCGCGATGTCGACGTCGAAGCCCTTCATCTTGCCGTCGGCGTCGACATAGTTGAAGGGCGGATAAGCGCCCTCGGTGCCGATGACGACCTTCTTCCACTCCTTGGCCGCGGCGCCACCGAGCGACAGCGCAAGCAGGGCGGCGGCGGTGACGAGTGTCTTGGCGAACTTCATGGTTATCCCCTCTGAACCTGTTTGGCCGGCCATCGCGTCCGGCGCGCGTCGATCGCCGTGTTGGCGTCCGTCGCGGCCGATCGGCAGCCCCCTGTTGTTTTCAGCGCAGCCGACGGAGGAATTGAGATCCTTCGTTGAAGCGGCCAGCCGCACCTAACCTTCCGGCGAACCGACGCACTGCCTAAACCTTGTGCTGACGCCGATCCGCCCGCATCTTCATCTCATTCCGCGATCGGATGCAACGGGGGACATTATTGCGCCGGTCCGGATTCTGCACGCCGGGATGACCACGGACGGACGGCGGCGATCAATCCAGCGGCCTCGACAAGATCGGCCGGGGCATTGATGTTGAAAAAGGGGTCGATGGTCTTCCCCGCGACGACGATCGCTGCGAACGCCACGCGGCTGGTCGGCTGGTCGGCGAGGAAGGCTCCAACCCGCCGCTCCGATCCTCCGGCGAGGAAGGCCGCAAGCTGGGGCGCCACCGAGAGTGGCCAGAGCGCGCAGAGCGGCGCCCTCCCCGTGGGTCCCTCGGCAACGACGATGGTCTGCGGGCCATCAATGCCCGCCGCCAGGCGTTCAGCGAGCCCGGAGGGCAGGAACGGCAGGTCGACCGGCACGGTCAGCAGATGGGTCGGCCGGGGCGACAGCGCCGATGCCCGGCGGAGGCCGGCGAGAACGCCGGCCAGCGGCCCCTCGAAGGTCGGCGTTTCATCGCGAATGACCGGCAGCGCCAGCTCCGGCAGGTCGAGGCCGGGCGGCAGGTTGACGGCGAGGTCGCCGACCTCCGGCGCGAGCACCGTCGCGGCTCGCTCGAGCAGCGTCGCGCCAGCGAGATGGACGAGGGCCTTGGGCGTGTCGCCCATGCGGCTTGATCGCCCACCGGCGAGGATGAGACCGGCAAAGCTGTACATGGGCGAAATGAACGGCATTCGTTCGAGTGAAGCAAGCCCGGTCGTCTGCCGGCATGCTTGCCCTGTCGCAAATTCACTCCCGGTCGTCCCCGTTATAGATTAGGTAGAACCAAAGCAATTCGGAGCACACCATGCCAAGCCTCAAGGATCAGGTCGCCGCCGCCCTCAGCAAGATCACCATGCCGGGCACCGGCAAGGACATCGTCGCGGCCGGTGCCGTGTCGGATATCTACGAGAAGGACGGCAAGGTGATGTTGTCGATCTCGGTGCCGGCCGACAAGGCCGCCCGATTCGAGCCGATCCGTGCGGCAGCGGAAACGGCGGTGAAATCCATCCCCGGTGTCGTCAAGGCGACCGTGGCGTTGACCGCCGAGGTCGCGCCCGGCAGCGCGGCGCCCAAGGCACCGGCCCACGGTCACGCCCACGCCGCGCCGGCAAAGAACGGCATCCCCGGCGTGAAATCGATCATTGCCGTCGCCTCGGGCAAAGGCGGTGTCGGCAAGTCGACCACAGCCGTCAACTTCGCGCTGGCCCTTGCGGCGCGCGGTCTTGCGGTCGGCATCCTTGATGCCGACATCTACGGCCCGTCGGTGCCGCGCCTGATGGGGCTTTCCGGCGAAAAGCCCGAGGTCAACGAAGACCGCACGCTGGTGCCGCTCGAAAACTACGGCATCAAGGTGATGTCGATCGGCTTCCTGGTCGACGAGGAGACGCCGATGATCTGGCGGGCGCCGATGGCCGTTTCGGCGCTGACGCAGATGCTGCGGGAAAGCGCCTGGGGCGATCTCGACGTGCTGGTGGTCGACATGCCGCCCGGCACCGGCGACGTGCAGCTGACCATGGCCCAGCAGGTGCCGCTCACCGGGGCCGTCATCGTCTCGACGCCGCAGGATCTTGCCCTGCTCGACGCGCGGCGCGGCGTCGCCATGTTCCAGAAGGTCGAGGTGCCCGTGCTCGGCATCGTCGAGAACATGGCCTATTTCGTCTGCCCCAATTGCGGCACCCATCACGACATCTTCGGCCATGGCGGCGCGGCGCAGGAAGCCCGCCGCATCGGCGTGCCGTTCCTCGGCGAGGTGCCGCTGGAGATGCGCATCCGCGAGACGTCGGATGCCGGTCTGCCGGTGGTGGCAACCGAACCGACCGGCCCGCACGCCGAATCCTACCTCGCCATCGCCGGCCGTGTCCTCGACACGCTGGCCGGCAAGCCCGAGCGGGCGGCGCCGCGCATCGTCATCGAGTGAACTCTTGTTGCGCATCGGACCGAAAACCGGATCCACTTTTCGGTCCGATGCGTTAGGGAGCCTGGGGTCAGACCCCAGGCTCGGCGCGGCTCGCCAGAGCCTGATGGCGAACGCGCTCGCGGTAGAAGATGTAGATGCCGGACCCGACGACGACGGCAATGCCAATCAGCGTCAGCAGATCCGGCACATCGCCCCAGATGATCCAGCCGAGGCCGATGGCCAGGGGAATGGTGGAATAGCGGAACTGGGCGACCAGCGAGATGTCGCCGTGCCGCATGGCGTCGATGGAGAACTGGACGCCGAAGATGCAGCTCAGGCCGGCGACGGCGATCAGGCCGAACTCCATGGCCGTCATCGGCTGCCAGACCTCGGACGCCGCCAAGAGGCCGCAGGCGACCGTCACCACCACCTGGGTGACCAGCGTCACCACCGCCGAATTGGTCGCCGGTGCGATGAAGCGGGTGGAAAGCTCGCGGATGGTGACGAAGACCACCGACAGCAGAGGCAGCAAGGCCCAGCTGTTGAAGCCCTCGGGGCCGGGCCGGACGATGATCAGGATACCGCAGAAGCCGACGACCACCGACAGCCAGCGTCGCCAGCCGACGATTTCGCCGAGGATGATCGCACCGGCGGCCGTGATGGCCAGCGGCGCGCCTTGCGAAATGGCGGAGGCGTTGGCGATCGGCAGATGCATCAGGCCGGACAGGTAGACCACCGTCGCAAAGCCCTCGCAGATCGAGCGCGCCACCACGAACCGCGAGGTCTGCGGCAACACGCTGGGCAGCAGCCCCATTCTCCAGACGGCGGCGAACACCACCAACGTCGCGATGAGCGACCGGATGAACAGCACCTCGCCGAGCGGCAAATCGTCGGCGACGGCTTTGACGATGGTGTCATTGACGAGGAAAAACAGGCAACAGAGCAGCATCGCTACGATGCCGCGCAGCGTCTCGCGGAAGTCGGTCATGGAGTGGGATTTGCCTTCGAAGCGGTCGAACTGAGACTCATTATCGCTCATGGAACGATTCACGACAAGGGAGCGACCCATGCCGCAGGCGCTCCTCAGCCAACCATCGACGCCTAGAGTCTCAGGCACGGACGTCGCCAACGGCCACCACCGTCCGGCCGGCGACGCCGCCATCGACAATCCGGCGGGCGGCGTCGATGGCGTCCGTCAGCGGGATCACCGAAGTCATGGCGGCAAGGCGATCCCGGTCGACCGTTTCGGCAAGATGGCGCCAGATCGCTTCGCGCCGCGTGGCCGACACGCGCACGCTGTCGACGCCGATCAGGCTGACGCCGCGCAGGATGAACGGCGCGACACTGGACGGGAAATCCATGCCGGCCGCGTTGCCGCAGGCGATCGCCACGCCGCCCGGTTTCAGCATCGACACCACGTGGGCCAGCACGGTCGAGCCGACCATGTCGAAGGCCGCCGCCCAGCGCTCACGATCAAGCATCTTCGCGGGGCCGGCGAACAGCTCGCGGCCGATCACCTCGGCAGCCCCAAGCCGCCGCAGCCGCTCGGCCTCCTCCGGCCGACCGGTGACGGCGGTAACGCTCCACCCTTCACGGGCGAGCAGCATCACCGCCATCGAGCCGACGCCCCCAGCGGCACCGGTGACGACGACCGGGCCGTCGGCTGGCGTCAGGCCATGGCGACCCAACCTTTCCAGCCCTTCCGCGACGGTGACGCCGGCAGTGCCGAGCGCCATGGCCTCAACCGGCGACAGCGTCGCCGGTCGCCGGGCCAGCCAGTCGCCGGAAACGCGCATCTTCTCGCTCCAGGCACCGAGATGGGTCTCGCCGACGCCCCAGCCGGTCAGGATCACCTCGTCACCGAGCCGCCAGCGCTGATCATCCGAGGCAATCACGGTGGCGGCGGCGTCGACGCCCGGCACCATCGGCCAGCGGCGCACCACCGGCAGGCGGCCGGTGACGGCGAGGCCATCCTTGAAGTTCACCGCCGAGGCGCGAACGGCGAGCGTCACGTCACCGGCCATCAGGTCGGCGTCCGAAAGGCGGGTCAGCCGCGCGCCGGTCTTCCCCTCACCGTCTCGATCGAGCAGCACCGCGGCGAAATCCGTCATCTCGCGTCCTTCCATGGCATCTCAGGTCGTTTACCACGACGGCGGGTTTGCCAGCACTTTCAAATGACTTGGGATTTGGCGTTTTCCGCGGGAATGCGCCACCCAGGGCCTATCGCCCCCTCGCCATTAACGGCTTTTCAAGGTTAATCCGGCAGCATCGCTGCTGGGAGCAGTTTTCGTCTCCGTTGTCGTTCGTTTCAGTCCTGTTCCCGCCGGAGGCCGTCAGTCCATGCGTCGCGTTCCTCGTACGAGAGTCCGGCCCGGACACGGGCGCGTCGGACTCACCGCTGCCAGCGCGCTGTTTGTCGCCGTGGCAATCTTCCCCACATCCGTCGCTTACCAGGACATTGCCAGCCTCGTCGTCGATTCGATCAGCCCGGCCACCCGCTGGGCGATGACCCTCGGCATCGCCCCCGGAGGCGAAAGCACCGTCTCTGCCCCGCGCCTCGGCGACGTCAAGGACGCCTCCGTTCGCCTTGAGATGAACGGTGGCGCCGTCGTCATCGAAGGCATGGGCGATGTCATCACCGGCGCCGTGGGCGGCTCCGCCTTTGTGCCGGATGAAGAGCGCATCGACCGCAGCTGGAAGGGCGACCTGCCGCTGACGGTGACCACGCCACCCACCGAGCGAGGCTTTTCCGCCGGCTCGATCACTCTCGGCGATACCAGCCGCCTGACGCCGCCCGCCGTACTGCCAACCATGGCCTTCGAGGCGTCGGCGGCGCCGCTGTCCGTTCTGGCCGTGTCGCGCTTCATCGGCCCCAAGTCGACCACCATCATCGCCGACCTCGGACCGATCCCGCTGCCGCAGCACAAGCCCGATCAGACGGAGCTGGTGGCGGCAAGCTATCCATCGCGCGCCTACGCACCGGCCGAAACCAGTGCCGCCGCCTCGGCGCTGCTCGCCGCCTATGCGCCCGACAGCTCGGTCGTCAGCCAGGACATGTTCGCGTCGCTGTTCGCCATGCCCGGCGACAAGCCGGCACCGCCGGCACCGGTGGTCCGCCCGGGCGACCACTGGTGGGCCGCCAATCCGCTGCCGGCCAGCGTCTGGGACGACGCGCAGCAGAAGTGCCTTGCCGAGGCGATCTACTTCGAGGCGCGCTCGGAGCCGCGCAAGGGCCAGATTGCCGTGGCACAGGTGGTTCTCAACCGGGTCAAGAACCCCGCCTATCCCGAGACCATCTGCAAAGTGGTCTTCCAGAACCGCGACAAATACAACGAGTGCCAGTTCTCGTTCGCCTGCGATGGCCGCCGCGACGTCATTTTCGACAAGGCGGCATGGCGGCGGGCGCAGCAGGTGGCCGGCGAGGTGACGAGCGGTGCCGCCTGGCTCGACGACGTCGGCACGGCCACCCATTATCACGCCACCTACGTGCGGCCGAACTGGGCGAGCGTGTTCACGAAGAAGGCGAAGATCGGCCTGCACGTCTTCTACCAGACCATCAATGGCGGCTGGAGCTGAGCCATCGCCGTCAGCCAAGCCCGCTTTCCCGCCTCGACCCTCGCGTCCTGCCGCCTTTTCCGCGTCTATTCGGGGATGACATTTAATCCCGAACCGACTAATCAGACGCTGCATTGCAAGACGACCGGCGTGCCGCCGGGAGGCCCCGAGGACCACCATGCCCGATCTTCTCATCGAACTCTTTTCCGAAGAGATTCCCGCCCGTATGCAGGCGAAGGCCGCCGACGATCTCAAGGGTCTGGTGACAAACGGTCTGGTCGATGCGGGCCTCACCTACGAGAGCGCCGGTGCCTTTGCGACGCCACGCCGCCTCACGCTGACAGTCCACGGCCTCACCACCCGCTCGCCTGACATCCGCGAGGAGAAGAAGGGGCCGCGCACCGACGCTCCGGCCGGTGCCATCCAGGGCTTTCTGCGCGGCGCCGGGCTCGACGACATCGCCAAGGCGCGCGTCGTTTCCGACCCGAAGAAGGGCGACTTCTACGTCGCCGACCTTGTGAAGCCCGGCCGCGCCGCCGAGGCGATCATCGCCGAACTGCTACCCTCGGTGATCCGCAGCTTCCCCTGGCCGAAGTCGCAGCGCTGGGGCACGGGCACGCTGCGCTGGGTGCGGCCGCTGCACTCGATCGTCTGCACCTTCGGTCCCGAAACCGAGGAGCCGGTCGTCATTGACGTCGAGGTGGAGGGCATCCGCTCGGGCAATCTCACCTACGGCCATCGCTTCCTCGCCCCCGAGGCGATCAAGGTGAAGCGCTTCTCCGACTATGTCGAAAAGCTGGAGAAGGCCAAGGTGGTGCTCGATCCGGCCCGCCGGCGCGACATCATCCTCGCCGACGCCCGCAATCTCGCCTTCGCCGCCGGCCTCGAACTGGTCGAGGACGAAGGGCTGCTCAATGAAGTGGCCGGCCTTGTCGAGTGGCCTGTCGTGCTGATGGGCGCCTTCGATCCCGCCTTCCTCGACGTGCCCGACGAGGTGATCCGCGCCACCATCCGCGCCAATCAGAAGTGCTTCGTGCTGAGGGACCCGAAGAGTGGCCGCCTCGCCAACCGCTTCATCCTGACCTCCAACATGGCGGCGACCGATGGCGGTGCCACCATCATCGCCGGCAACGAGCGCGTTATCCGCGCCCGCCTGTCGGACGCCAAATTCTTCTGGGACGGCGACCTCGCCATTCCCTTGGAGACGCTGGTGCCCAAGCTCGAGGGCATCACCTTCCACGAAAAGCTCGGCAGCCAGGGCGAGCGCGTCCGCCGCGTCGTGGCGCTCTCCCGCGGAATCGCGCCGCTGGTCGGCGCCGATCCCGACAAGGCGGCCCGCGCCGCTCTGCTCGCCAAGGCGGATCTGCTTTCGGGCGTGGTCGGCGAGTTCCCCGAGGTACAGGGCCTGATGGGCCGCTATTACGCGGCGCATGCCGGCGAGGATGCGGCTGTGGCCGCCGCCATCGAGGAGCACTGGAAGCCGCAAGGCCCGTCCGACCGCGTGCCGACGGCGCCGGTGTCGATCGCCGTGGCGCTGGCCGACAAGCTCGACACGCTCGTCGGCTTCTGGGCAATCGACGAGAAGCCGACCGGCAGCAAGGACCCGTTTGCGCTGCGCCGTGCCGCGCTGGGCGTGATCCGGATCATCCTCGACAATGGCGTGCGTCTGCCGCTCAACGCCTATTCGAGCAAGACGCCGGACCTCCTCAACTTCTTCGCCGATCGCCTGAAGGTGCAGCTGCGCGAACAGGGCAACCGCTTCGATCTCGTCGATGCGGTGTTCGCGCTCGGTGGCCAGGACGACCTGCTGCTGATCGTCAAGCGCGTCGAGGCGCTCGGTGCCCTGCTTGCCAGCGACGACGGCAGGAACCTGCTCGCCGGCTACAAGCGGGCCGCCAACATCCTGAAGGCCGAGGAGAAAAAGGGCACGGCCGTCGCCGCCGCCGTCGACGCCTCGCTGTTCAGGGAAGCCGAAGAGAAGGCGCTCGCCGCTGCCGTCGAGACGGCCGCCAAGGCCGTCCGTGACGCCGTCGCCACCGAGGACTTCGAAGGGGCAATGAAGGCGCTTGCCACGCTGCGCGCGCCGGTCGATGCCTTCTTCGACAAGGTGCTGGTCAACGACGCCGACGAACAAGTACGCGCCAATCGTCTCGCTCTTCTGACGGTGCTGCGCAACGCTTGCCACCAGGTCGCCGACTTCTCGAAGATCGAAGGCTGATCACCGTTATTTTCAGGTAGGAAAGCCGCTCGCCGATGTTCGGTGGGCGGCTTTTTTGTTTTCAACCGGCGGAACTGAAGTCAGGCCGAAATCGTTACGATTCCAAGCCCGCGGTTTTGCGCGTTTGTTCTGCAAAAAAACTTGGCATATACGACTTTCGGCGTATGCTGAGATTATCATATTCGCCAAACGGATGAGCGCCGTTGACCTTTTCGCTGTTCTCGCCGCACGACCGCCTCGCCTCTCTGCTGCTGCCCCACTCGGGTGCCTGTGTCTGCACCACCGATGGCAGCCATGATTTTTCCCACCTCTTGAGGGTGTGGAAGAATGCCACCGTCATCTCCGACAACGAGGGCGGCGACAGCGAAATCCTGGCGGCCGCCGTGCTGCTGCATGATTGCGTCGCCGTCGAGAAAAACTCGCCGGACCGGCCGCGTGCCTCGCAGCTGTCAGCGCGCAAGGCGCGCGGCATTCTCGCCGACATCGGCTGGGAAGAGGAACGACGAGAAAAGGTGGCGCACGCCATTGAGGCGCACAGCTTCTCGGGCGGCATCGAGCCGACCACGCTGGAAGCCCGTGTGCTGCAGGACGCCGACCGGCTTGACGCCATCGGCATGATCGGGGCCGCTCGCTGCTTCTACGTCGCCGGCCGGCTCAACAACCACCTCTACGATGCCGGCGACCCCTCGGCCGAGGAGCGGCCGCTCAACGACAGCCGCTTCGCACTCGATCATTTCATGACCAAGCTGTTCAAGCTCTGCGACGGCTTCAAGACGGCGACCGGTCGTCGGCTTGCCGCCGAGCGCCACGCCCGGCTGCAACGCTTCTACGACGATCTTCTGGAAGAAATCTGAAGGCCGTAGGCCCTAAGCCTTCAGAGCAGCCCCTTCAGGCGGATCAGCCCCAGCGCAGCCACCGTGGTGGCATCGCGAATGGTGCCGTCGGCCATCATGGCGTCGACCTCGGCCAGCGGAAAGGCGCGGGAGATCAGATCGGCCTCCTCGGCTTCGAGGGCGCCAACACCCTGCTCCAGCTCCTCGGCCAGGAAGATATGATAGCGCTGCGATGAGTAACCGTAGGCGAGGAACAGCTCGCCGACGCGCGTCATTTTCCCGGCAGCAATACCAGTCTCTTCAGAGAGCTCGGCGCGGGCGACCTCCTCGGGAGGGACGTCCGGCCGCGTTTCCCAGGAGCCCTGCGGCAGCTCCCAGTATCGGCCGGCGACCGGATAACGATATTGCTCGACGAGATGGATGAGGCCACGCGTCCGGTCGACAGCGGCAACCGTCACGAAATCCGGCTTCTCAACTAGGCCGTAGATGCCGTGCGAGCCGTCCGGCCGCTCGATGGCGTCCTCGCGGACGCGCATCCAGCGGTTTTCGTAGACAATCCGGCTGTCGAGGGCGCGGATCACCTCAGACCAGGCCGTGCTCGGCCATCCAGGCGGAGGTGATGGCGGCCTGGCTCCGCGAGGTGATTTTCAGCGTCTCGAGGATCTTGCCGACATGCGCCTTGACGGTCGCCTCGGAGATGCCGAGCTGGTAGGCGATCTGCTTGTTGAGGAGACCGTCGCCAAGGAGCTGGAAAACCTTGAGCTGCTGCGGCGACAGCTGGGCCACCAGCGCCGAACGCTCCAGCACGACCTGCGATACCGCCGAATTGTCGGCACCCACTTCGATGATGGTGCCACCGTCGAGGACGGTCTCGATGGCCGCGGCCAGCATATCCTCGGACGACCGCTTGCCGATGAAGGCGCGGCAGCCGAGATCGAGGCAGCCCTGCGCCAGCTCTTCGCCGGAATTGGAGGAATAGACGACCACGAAAGCCTTGGGCGCCAGCGAGCGGACATGCTTGATGGTGTCGAGGCCACGCATGCCGGGCATGACAAGATCGGTAATGACCAGCGTGTTGTCGCCGGTATCGAGAACGGCATCGGCCAGCTCGTCGTAGCTGGTGGCGAGAATCGGCTGCCGGAAGCCGAAGCGCTTCTTCAGGATGCGCACCACGGCCGACTGGATAATCGGATGGTCTTCGGCAACGATCGCCGTCCAATTCTGGCCGACATCGGCCGGCTGCGCATCTTCTACCCGCTCGCTCATCAATCCCACCCTGCCCATTAGAAAGAAATGACCATTACATATTCGGATAATTGGGTCCCCCCGCTCCCTCCGGGACCGCCCAATCGATGTTCTGGTTGGGGTCCTTGATATCACAAGTTTTGCAATGAACACAGTTTGGGGCATTGATTACATAATGCGGTCCGGCATTTGGCTCGTTTATCCACTCGTAGACGCCGGCCGGGCAGTAGCGGGCGGACGGACCGCCAAAGACTTCGAGTTCGGAGACCTGCTGCAAGTCTGGTTCCAACAGCTTCAGGTGCACCGGCTGATCCTCCTCGTGGGCGGTCCCCGACAGAAAGACCGACGACATCAGGTCGAAGGTAAGCCTGCCGTCCGGCTTCGGATAGGCGATCGGCTTGAAGCGCGCCGCCGGCTTCAGGCAGTCGGCATCGCTCCTGCCATGGCCGAGGGTGCCGAAGGCAGAGCGTCCGAACAACGTCCCCAGCCACATGTCGAGGCCACCGAGGCCGAGACCCAAAAGTGTGCCGAACCGCGACCATAGCGGCTTGACGTTACGCACGCGCTTCAAGTCCTTGCCGATCGCCGACTCCCGCCATCCCGCATCGTAGGGCGTCAGCTCGTCACCCGCCCGACCGGTGGCAAAGGCCTCGACAACCGCGTCCGCGGCGAGGATTCCCGACTGCACGGCGTTATGGCTACCCTTGATGCGCGGCACATTCATGAAGCCGGCCGAGCAGCCGAGCAGCGCCCCGCCGGGGAAAACAAGCTTGGGCACCGACTGCCAGCCCCCCTCGGTGAGCGCCCGTGCCCCATAGGCGACGCGCTTGCCACCCTCGAAGGTGCCACGGACGAGAGGATGCGTCTTGAAACGCTGAAACTCCTCGAAGGGGGAGAGATAGGGGTTGTCGTAATTGAGGTGGACGACAAAGCCGACGGCCACCTGGTTGTTCTCGAGGTGGTACAGGAACGAGCCGCCGCCGGTGTGCCCGCCGAGCGGCCAACCGAAGGAATGCTGCACCAGCCCAGGCCGGGCCTTGTCGGGTGAAACGTCCCAGAGTTCCTTGATCCCGATGCCAAATTTCTGTGGTTCCCGCCCGTCGTCCAGTTGAAAGCGGGCGATCAGTTTCTTGGACAGCGAGCCGCGCGCGCCCTCGGCAAACAGCGTGTATTTGGCAAGAAGCGCCATGCCCCGCTGGTAATTGGGGCCGGGCGTGCCATCCTTTCGGACGCCCATGTCGCCCGTGGCGACGCCGATCACCCTGTCGTCGTCGTAGAGCACCTCGGCGGCGGCAAATCCCGGATAGATCTCGACGCCCAGGGCCTCGGCCTTCCTGGCCAGCCAGCGGCAGACGTTGCCCAGCGATACGGCATAAGCGCCATGATTGCTCATCAGCGGCGGCATCAGAACATTCGGCAGGCGCAGACCGAATGTCCTGAACAGCAAGAAGAACCGGTCGTCGGTGACCGGCGTCCTGAACGGATTGTCCGGATCGTCGCGCCAGTCGGGCAGCAGCGCCGAGATGCCGGAGACATCGACCACCGCGCCGGACAGGATATGGGCGCCGACTTCCGAGCCTTTTTCGAGCACCAGCACGGAGATGTCCTGCCCGCTCGCGACGGCCTGCTGCTTGACGCGGATGGCGGCGGCAAGGCCGGCCGGGCCGGCGCCGACGATCACCACGTCGAACTCCATGGATTCGCGCTCAGGCAGGGTCATGAACGTCTCTCTTCTCGGGGCAGTTGGTCGCCAACGACGCGTGCATCTTCCGCGCCAAGGTCGCCGGGCGGAGCCTGGGTGGAAACACGGATCATGCGCGCCGCAGTCCTTCAACCACGAACTGTGGATGCGATCAAACGCTTTCGGGCGGCGTTCCGGCCAACCGCCAAGCGCCGGCTGTGACGTTTCCTCGGCGATCATCCTGCTCTATAGAAGAGGCATGCCGTCCGATCCGACATCCCCTTCCCCTGGCCTTGAGGCCGCCGCAGCCCTGCTCGACTGGTATGCGGCGATGGGCGTCGACGTGACGCTGGCCGATAGGCCGTTCGATCGCTTCGATGACAGCGCCAAGGCGAAAGCGGCGGCGGAAAGCCAGGCGGCCCGGCGGCAGTCGCCCCAGCCGGACGACCGGCGCCCGATGCCGGCGGTTGAGTTCCCCTCGCAAGGAGCCCCGGCCCGCCCGGTCGTCGCAACGGGCCAGACGGCCCAGGTGCCGACTGAAGCGACGGTGATGCAGGCGCGCGCCGCCGCCCAATCGGCAAAGACACTCGACGAACTCAAGGACCTGCTGCAGGCGTTCGATGGCTGCAACCTCAAGCTCACCGCCAAGAACACGGTGTTCGCCGACGGCAATCCGGCATCTAAGCTGATGCTGATTGGCGAAGCCCCTGGCCGCGACGAGGACATCGAAGGACGGCCCTTTGTCGGCCGCTCCGGCCAGTTGCTTGATCGCATGCTCAACGCCATCGGCTACAGCCGCAGCCACAACGCCTATATCGCCAACGTCATTTACTGGCGGCCACCGGGCAACCGCGACCCTTCCGACGTGGAGATCGCCATCTGTCGGCCGTTCATCCTGCGGCAGATCGAGCTGATCGATCCGGCGTTGATCGTCTTCCTCGGCGCGCAGCCGGCCAAGGCACTGCTGGGCGGTGAGGCGGTGAAACAGGGCATCAACAAGCTGCGCGGCCATTGGTGCGACCTGGAGATCGGCAACAAGCGCTTCAAGGCGCTGCCGACGTTCCACCCGGCCTATCTGTTGAGGACGCCGATCAAAAAGCGCGAGGCGTGGCGCGACTTCCTGACGGCCAAGGTCTTTCTTGAAAACGGCGGCATGCCGCCTCCGGCCTGACAGGCAGACGAAAACGGCGCCCCTCTCGAGGCGCCGCTTCCGGAACTTTGGGTTTTGGCCCAGATCAGTTCAACAATTTGCCGGCCACCGCCGCAACGCGGGCACCATACGACCTTGCTGTCTCGAGATCGCCGGCCGGCACTTCATCCGTGCTGGCGTCCGACGGCGTCGAGACCAACAACCCGACGGAACCGCCGAGGCTGTTGACGTCACTGCGTGTCGACGCCTTGGTGTTGGACGGCAGCAGGCCGAGGCTGACCCAGATGCCACCGTGCTGGGAGGCAAGCGTCTGCAGGCCGATCAGCGTCACCTGCTTGTCGCCATTGAGGCTGGCGGAGTTGGTGAAGCCACCGAAGACCTTGTCCTGCCACTTGCGCGTGAACCACGCCTTCGACGTGGCATCGGCGAATTTCTTGAACTGCCAGCTGGAATTGCCCATGTAGGTCGGCGTGCCGAAGATGATCGCGTCGGCCGCATCCAGCTTGGCCCAATCCGAGTCGGTAACATTGCCTTCCGCATCAATGGGAATCAGTTCGGCGCCGGCACCGGTAGCGACTTCCTTGGCCACCACTTCCGTGTGCCCGTATCCCGAATGATAGACGATTGCGACCTTGGCCATTTCAGACTTGTTCCTTCCAGGGCCATGGCCCTGCTGTTGACGAGCGCCACGTGACGGGCGCGTGGCTGAGCGCAACCCGGCGAGACTCCTACACGGCGACCCCCTGCAAAAAGTACTTACTCCGAATTGCGAATATAGGAATAGGTTCGCCAAGCCGTCGCTTCAAGGAAAGCCATTCCCTGGCGCCATCAACACACTGTCAACTGATAGTGAACAGATGCGGCATAGGCGCCGCATTTTGCCCCGTGGCGCGGGCCGCAGACAGAAAAGGCCAGTCGGTCTGTAAGCCGGGTTCTGTGAGCGGTTTCCCGCCCGACGACCATTCATCTGGGACGGCCGTTGCCGGACGCCTCATGCAACCAACCCGGACGACTAGCCCGAAAACAGGCAGGGCTTACGCCCGCGTCGTCCCTATTCGGTCTTGCTCCCGGTGGGGTTTGCCCTGCCAGTCCCGTTGCCGGGCCTGCGGTGGTCTCTTACACCACCTTTTCACCCTTACCCCGGCGCGCCGGGGCGGTTCGATCTCTGTGGCACTTTCCCTAAGGTCACCCTCGCCGGGCGTTACCCGGCACCGTGTTTTCGTGGAGCCCGGACTTTCCTCCCGGACGGGCTTTCGCCCCCTGTCCGCGCGGTCGTCCGACCGACTGGCGTGGAGCCGTGTGGCATGCCCCTGCCGGAAGGTCAAGCGGCGAGCCATCGCCTGCCGGCGATTGGCCCGCCTTCGATCCAGCCTCGGTCACGGCTTCTAGCGATCGCTTCGGGTTCAAAGCGAGGCGACGTAGGTGCTCACCTCAGAGCAATAGGCGCGTGAGATGCGGTTCATGCGCCTTGCGCCATGGCCGGCGTTGTAGCGGAGAATGGTGCCGCAGGTGTCGCCACCGGCCAACTTGTAGGCACCGGCCAGATAGGCCATGCCCCACTTGAGGTTGGTTTCAACCTCATAAAGGCCAGCGGCCGTACCGGTGTAGCCGAGGCCGCGGGCAGTCTGCGGCTTGATCTGCATGAGGCCAATCTCACCATGCCGGCCGCGCGCTTTCGGATTGAAGCGACTCTCGTGACGGACCACCGCCTCGGCCAGTTCGGCCGGCAGACCGGCGGCCCGGGCATGGGCGACAATGCGGCTCCGCAGGCCGGCGCCCGGCCCACCCTTCGGTACAGAGGTATCGAATGTCTCAGGGGCGATCCCCTTGCTGTCGGGCTTCACGCCGAACAGCAGCTCGGCGATGCTGTCCGGCTTGTCGGCGGCAGCGACGGCGGCTGGCAGGTCCGCCTTGCTGGATCGGACGGTGTCGGCCAAGGCAGGCGTCGCGAGGGCGCCGGTGAGAAGGAACGTGGCGGTGGCAAGCGTCTTGATGATTGTCATGCGGTCTTGGTTCCATTGCCTCCCAGTGGCGGGGCAAGGAACTGCCGGATAAATCGGGCCATGCGGGGCCGTCAATGTGGCGCATACCAGCCATGCAGTCGCGAAATGGTCCGCATCTTCGCCGCATTGAGTCGAGAGCCGGCGAAGGATCAGGCCTTAACAGAGGCCTCGAAAGCCGCGGCGACGCGGCCCAAGGTGTCCAGAGTCGACGGGTCGGCGCGGCCATCAATGCGGGCTGGCCTCCAGTGACGCTGGAAGGCGCGCACGACGATCTCGGTGCGGTCGTCGAAGAGACCGGACAGCGGGGCATCGAAGCCGATGTTGGCAGCAAGCTGCTGAAGTTCCAGCACCTTCTCACCCTCGTCACCCCGAGAAAGCGCCGGCTCATGATCGAGCAAGGCCGGTGGCACCCAGAGGCCGATGCCGAAGGCGGCGCACCATTCCCAGGGAAACAGCTCGCCCGGATCCTCCTTGCGATCGGGGGCGACATCGGAATGGGCGACCACCTGATGCGGCGGGATATGGTGGCGCGAGAAGATCGAGCGACACAGCCCGATGACCGCCTCGATCTGCCGATCCGGAAACGGGCGATAGCCGAATTCGTGGCCCGGATTGGCGATCTCTATGCCGATGGAGCGCGAGTTGAGGTCGGTGACACCGCGCCAGGCGGAGCGGCCGGCATGCCAGGCGCGCCTGTTTTCGTCGACCAGTTGAAAAACGCGGCCGTCCTCGAACACGACGTAATGGCTCGATACCTGCGAGCGCGGGTCGCACAGCCAGTCGCGGGCTCCCTCTTCGGAGCGCATGCCGGTGTAGTGCAGGACCAGATGATCGATGGCGCTGCCCGGCGGCCGATGGCCCGAATTGGCCGAGGCATGGGTACGATCGATGTCATAGGGGCTCATTGGGGTGGCTGCAGCTTCTTCCACGAGAGCGTCGGAAAGTCGTAGAGCGCGCCGCTTCGCCCATCGGTCGCCTCGAGAATCGACACGATGTGTGGTGCGAGATCAGCCGGTGTTGCGAGCGTATCCGGGTCCTCGCCGGGCATGGCCTGGGCGCGCATGCGCGTCCGAAGCGGTCCGGGGTTGAGAAGATTGACGGTGATGCCGAAGTTCCTGACCTCCTCGGCATAGGCGACAACAAGTGCGTTGAGCGCCGCCTTGGAGGCGGCGTAGAGGCCCCAGAACGGCGCGCCCTTCCAGGCGGCAGCCGACGAGACGAACAGGCAGCGGCCGGCCGGCGACTGGCGGAGGAGCGGATCGAGCGTGCGGATCAGCCGGTAGTTGGCGGTGACGTTGACGGCGAAGGCCTGATCCCATTTCTTCGGGTCGATGTGGCCGACCGGAGCCAGACCGCCCCCGAGGAGACCGGCGTTGCCGAACAGGGCGTCGACCCGGCCGAAGCGCTGGTTGAGCGCCGCGCCGAGGTCATCGACGCGGGCGGGGTCGGCCAGATCGAGCGGCACCAGCGAGGCGGAGCCTCCGGCGTCGCGAATGGCATCGTCGAGTTCCTCGAGCCCGCCTTGCGTGCGGGCGACCGCGACGACGTGCCATCCGGCCCGGCCAAGCGCCAGCGCCGCTTCGTAACCGATGCCGCGCGAGGCGCCGGTCACCACCACGATGCGTTTTTCAGTCACCTCAGTCCCCCCGATGGACGCTTAGCCGGCGTCGGCCAGAAGCGACAGCTGGCGCACCGGGCCGGAGCCGGAGGCGTCGGTCAGCGCGGTTGGATAGTCGCCGGTGAAGCAGGCGTCGCAATACTGCGGCTGCTCGTTGTTGCGGCCGGAGGCGCCGACGGCCCGGTAGAGACCGTCGATCGACAGGAAGCCGAGGCTGTCGACCTGGATATAGCGCGTCATCTCCTCGATCGACATGCGCGAGGCCAGCAGCTTGCCCTTCTCGGGCGTGTCGACGCCATAAAAGCAGGAGTCGGTGGTCGGCGGCGAGGCGATGCGCATGTGCACCTCGGCGGCACCGGCCTCGCGCATCATCTGGACGATCTTGAGCGAGGTGGTGCCGCGCACGATGCTGTCGTCGACCAGCACGATGCGCTTGCCCTCGATCACCGTGCGGTTGGCGTTGTGCTTCAGCTTGACGCCCATGTGGCGGATGGTGTCGGTCGGCGCGATGAAGGTGCGGCCGATGTAGTGATTGCGGATGATGCCAAAATCGAAGGGGATGCCCGATGTCTCGGCAAAGCCGATGGCGGCCGGCGTGCCGCTGTCGGGCACCGGGATCACCACGTCGGCGTCGGCAGGCATCTCGCGGGCGAGTTCGGCGCCGATGCGCTTTCGCACCTGGTAGACCGAGGTGCCGCCGTACACCGAGTCCGGCCGAGCGAAGTAGACATGCTCGAAGATGCAGAAGCGCGACGGCCGCCGCTCGAACGGGCGGAGGCTCTCGATGCCGCGCTCGGTGACCACCACCATCTCGCCCGGCTCGATCTCGCGCACGAAGTGGGCGCCGATGATATCGAGGGCGCAGGTCTCGGATGCGAGGATGACGGCGCCATCAAGATCGCCGAGAATCAGCGGCCGGAAGCCGAAGGGATCGCGGCAGCCGATCATCTTCTCCTGGCTCATGCAAACGATGGAATAGGCGCCCTCGACGGCGCGCAGCGCGTCGACCACCTTGTCGACCAGCGCCGCCTTCTGGCTGGTGGCAACGAGATGGAGAATGGTCTCGGTGTCGGAGGTCGACTGGAAGATCGACCCTCGACGCTGCAGTTCGCGCTGAATGGTCATGGCGTTGGTCAGATTGCCATTGTGGGCGAGCGCGAAGCCGCCGGCCGACAGCTCGGCGTAGAGCGGCTGGACATTCCTGAGGCCGGAACCACCGGTGGTCGAATAGCGCGTATGGCCGATCGCCCGGTCGCCCGGCAGGCGGGCCAGGACCTTGGCCTTGGTGAAGTTGTCGCCGACGAGGCCGATATGCCGTTCGGTGTAGAACTCCTTGCCATCGAAGGTGGTGATGCCGGCGGCTTCCTGGCCGCGATGCTGCAGGGCATGCAGCCCGAGGGCGGCGAGCGCCGAAGAGTTCTCCACGCCGAAGACGCCGAACACACCGCATTCCTCGTGGAAACGGTCGTCGTCATCGGCAGCGAACGGGTCGAGGGTGAAATCGTCCATGGTCGGCCTACCCACTTTCGAGATTTCATCTGGTCCCGGCGGCTTGCCTTGCAAGGCCGGGGATGTCGGCAGTCTGCGGCGGTGTGCCGGACTTTCCGAAGTGTGGACGGCACAAGCCGGTCCGGTCGGCGGAATTTCGCTTTGGAAGCACTCCGAAGCCCCCAAACGCCCGATGATGCCCGAAGGCCATCGCGCAGGCAGGCATATAAAGCATTCGTCGCGGTCTTCAAAACGGCAAATGCGCCGGACGGGTCCGACGCATTTGCATATCGTCCAGGCGACCGATCACGGCTTGGGCGACTCGGTCGACTGGATCAGCTGGTCGAGGCCGTTCTGCTCACCGGGCCGATAGGCGCCATCGTCAGGCGCCGGGGCACCGGGAGCCGCATCGCCGGGAGCGGCATCATCGGCTGGCGGCGGGGATTCCTCGCCGTCGGGCAATGCCGAACCGTCGTCAAGACTCGGGTTCTGGAACTGGTCGAGGATCTGCTTTTCCGGGTTTTCAGGCAGCGCCGCCATCAGCTGGGCACCGAGCGCGTTGAGCAACGGCCGCGACTTGGCCTCGGCCACCCAGGTCGGCTGGGACGCCTCGTCATGAATGAACCAGTTGAAGAACAGCATGCCGACGACGACCAGAAGAAGGCCGCGCGCCGCGCCGAACACGAAGCCCAGCGTGCGGTCGAGCGGACCGATGCGGCTGTCGAGCACGTAGTCGGAGATCCGCATGGTGATGAAGCTGACGATGATCAGCGTCAACACGAAAACACCACCGGCCGAGGCCACCAGCGCCAGCTGCTTCTGCGAGATGTGCGGCTGAACGAATGGCAGGACATCGTCGTAAAGCAGGAAGGCGGCGGCGGCGGCGGCGACCCAGGCGGCGATCGACAGCACCTCGCGCACGAAGCCACGGATCATGGCGAGCAACGCCGAAATCAGCATGACCACGATGAGGATACCGTCGAGTAGCGTAATCGACATCTCTGCCCCTTTGGCGCCCGAAGCCCGGCCCCTGATTCCTTAGCGCCGATACCGAATTAACGGTAACGGCCCGAACTCGCAAATTCAATCAAGGGACAGCGACGAGGCACACCGCCCTTTCGCTTATCCACGCTGCTCGCGACGAGGCGTCTCCGAACCGGCGCCGTCGGCGGCAATGCGCGTGACGAGATCGACGAGTTGGGCGACGACGGCCCGCTTCAGGCCGGTTGGTGCCTCGCCGCTCGCCAACCTCGGTCCCACCGCCCGGGCGAAGCCCAGCTTTTCCGCCTCCTTGAGGCGGGCGGCGGCGTGCGCCACCGGCCGAACGGCGCCCGACAGGCTCACTTCGCCGAAATAGACGCAGTCATGGCCAAGCGGCGCGCCGGCCAGCGAGGACACCAGCGCCGCGGCAACGGCGAGGTCGGCGGCCGGCTCCTGGATTCGGAGACCGCCGGCGACGGCCAGATAGACGTCGTGCTGGCCGAAGCGGACGCCGCAATGGGCTTCCAGCACGGCGAGGATCATGGCGAGACGGCTGCCATCCCAGCCGACGACGGCGCGGCGCGGCGTGCCGAGGGACGTGGGCGCCACCAGCGCCTGGATCTCGACCAGCATCGGCCGCGTCCCCTCCATGCCGGCAAAAACCGCGGCGCCGGCCGACGAGCTGTCGCGTTCGCCCATGAACAGTTCGGACGGGTTCGGCACTTCACGCAAGCCGCCGCCGGTCATCTCGAACACGCCGATCTCGTCGGTGGGGCCGAAGCGGTTCTTGACCGAACGCAGCACACGGAAATGACGGGCACCATCGCCCTCGAAATAGAGGACCGCATCGACCAGGTGCTCGACGACGCGGGGACCGGCGATGGAACCGTCCTTGGTGACATGGCCGACCAGGACGACGGTGGCGCCGCTCTCCTTGGCATAGCGGACCATCGCCTGGGCGGCGGCGCGCACCTGCGTCACCGTGCCGGGGCCAGATTCGACCACCTCCGTCCACAGCGTCTGAATGGAATCAAGGACGACCAGGTCGGGTACCGGCCCATTGGCGAGCGTCGTCAGGATATCTTCGACCGAAGTTTCGGCCGCGAGCGCCACCGGTGCGTCGGATAGACCAAGCCGCTCGGCCCGGAGGCGCACCTGCGCCACGGCCTCCTCGCCCGAGACATAAACGACGCGCGCGCCCTTGCGGGCCAGCGTTGCCGCGGCCTGGATGAGCAGGGTCGACTTGCCGATTCCCGGATCGCCGCCGACCAGGAGGGCCGACCCGCGCACAAAGCCGCCGCCGGTGACGCGGTCCAACTCGGCGATGCCCGATTCGAGGCGCGGCGTCTGGGCGATCTCGCCGGACAGCTCCACCAGCGGCACGACGCGGCCCTTCCGCATCGGCCGACCCTTCTGGCCGAATACCGCCGAGCCGATGGTGTCCCCGCCCCCCACCTCCTCCACGAACGAGTTCCAGGCGTCGCAGGCCTCGCACTTGCCCACCCAGCGCGGACTGACCGCGCCGCAGGACTGGCAGACGAATTGGGTGGTGCGCTTGGCCATGGTTACTCCGCGACAAAAAACGCCCCATCCGCGATACTTGCGGACAGGGTTGACGAAACATGATCGAATGTTCCTGTTTTGTCCACAGCAAAACGTCGAGCTCTCCTCAACGTCACGGAAAAACCTCGCAAATCCCAAGGACTTGGATTGGAGATCCTCAGCGCTTCGCCAAAGGTCGCAGGCTGGGCAGGTGCCTTAGTTTTGTCGGCATTAGCCGGGAAACAACAGTTTCCACGTATGTGTTCTCCCGTAACCGGGAGCCAAGGACCGCACCATGAACCCGACCAAGACAATGATTGCCGATGCCCTCACCCGCTTTCAGATCGAGTCCACGCCAGCGTGGACCAGCCTTGCGGCCGGCGGCGACACACCCGAGCTCGACCACATCGAACCGCATTCCAACACCATCAGCACCGTGGACTGCCTGTTCGACGGCAACGCGACGATCGTGCTGAAGGGCGAGCGCGCGCTCGCCGCGCGCATCTTCGGACGTTTCGATTCCCGCCGGGCCGAAGTCGAGCGCATCATCATTGCCGCCTGAGTCAGCGACAAGCAGAAAGCCGACCGGCGAGCATCCGCCGATCGGCTCTTCCAGGACAAGAATCTTGCGCGCGTTCAGATGACGCCGGCCACTATGGCGACGACGAACAGAAACGCGACGCAGACGACGAGGGTGTTGAGGCTACGGGTCAAGCTCATCGCGGGTCTCCTTCGTGCCTTGACGACCATCCGGTTGCCAAACAAGCCACCATCCGGGGCGATCGTCGAAACAGAACGTGCAACCTGTTCATGAGCTCCGCCGTCGGCGGAACCGTTGTTCGTGCGGCCATCGCATCAAGCGGACCACCCACCCAATCGACCGGGCTTGAACGAAATCTTAACCGCCCCGTCTCAAAGCGCAACGAATTTCAGCCCAACCACCATGGGCAATAAGGCGATGGTGTTCCAACCTTCTGCATGAGAAGCGAAAATTCTTCTCACGCGGCGCAGTATTGCGTCATGCGCCGTGGAAAAACCCCGCTACGCTTGCCTCGACGGGACCGATTTTCACGAGGTGAGCAGGTAATTGCGGATCTCAGAGGCCTGGTGCTCGATGTCGGCGACCCGGTGCTTGACGACGTCGCCGATCGACACCATGCCCACCAACCTGCCGTCCTCCACCACCGGCAGATGGCGGAAGCGGCCGGCGGTCATCATGTCCATCAGGTCCTCGACCGTATCGTCCCGCGTGCAGGTACTGACCTTGCGGGTCATGTGGGCCGATGCCAGCTCCTCCAGCACGCGCGCGCCGTGCAGAGCCAGCGATGCGACAATGTCGCGTTCTGACAGAATGCCGATGACGCGGCGATCTTCATCGACGAAAATCAGCGCGCCGATCTTGTTGCCGGCGAGCCTGGTCACGGCTTGCCCGAGCGACATCGAGCGGTCGCCGGTGATCACATCTTCGCCCTTGGCGGATAGAATTTGCCTGACGGTCGTCATTCCCATCCCTCCAGCTTGTCCCATGATGAGGAAGCCACCAATTGGCTGGCAGTCTTCTCCTCATCGCCCCGCACAGGATGGAATGAATTGGACGGTCTGGCAAGCGCCGATCTAGGGAATTTCCCTTAGCCGGGTCGGACCGTCGAGGCCGGCCGGGGATCGAACAGCGAGAACAGCAGGATGCCGACGATATAGCCAAGCGCGTTCTGCAACAGCGCCCTGCCATCAAGACCGGAAGACGCATACAGCACGGCGAACAGCGTGTTGGCGGCAAAGATGAAGCCGAACAGCTGCAGCACCTGGACGTTCGACCACATCTCGACGATACCGAGCGCCGGCTGCCGCCAGGCGTCGCCGCCCATGGTCATGATGCCGCCAAGGCCAGCGCTGTACACGAAGCGGATGGCCGCGCCGAGCAGGGCCGCCACCACGAAGTTCGGGCCGAGCAGCAGCGATTGCGGGTCCTTGGACAGCAGCCAGAACAAGCCGGCACCGACAACGGCAGCCGATGCGGCAAAGCCGGCAAAGCGCCACGGCCCAAAGCGGCGCGCCACAGCGGTGCCGAAAGCTGCCAGCCAGAGGAGGTCAAAGATCAGGCTGGACGCCGTGGGGCTCAAGAATACGTAGGTGAACGGGCTCCACAATCCAGCGGCCCAACCGCCGGGAAAGCCCATATCCGAGGCCAGGAACTGATAGCGCATCGGGGTGAAGCTGAAGGTGAGGATGAAGGTCGCCGCTCCATCGCCGCCGAGATACCAGGTGCGGCCCATGAAGATGCCGACTGACAGCAGGATGAAGACGAGGATCACCCGCGGCAGGTTGAACATCGGTTCGAGATTGTCGTTATCACCCTGCATCGCGGCTTCCTCAACGCCCGCCGTGCCGCGAGCCTCGACAGCGCTTTATCGCAAAGCCGGGAGCGGTGCCAGAGCGCAGTCAAAAAGGGACACCGGGGAACGGCTCGGTGCCGCGATGGGGCAGGCACCGCGCCAGCAGTCAATCCGCCCCAAGCTGTCCGCCACGACAGCCGATCGTAAACCCATAGCGGAATGGCACCTCCGCCATTCGGCGACCACTTGCCCTCCTCCGGCGCTATGCCGCTTTCACTGCCCGTTTTCACCCTGTCCCGCCCCCGTCGATGGCACGGCTCGCCCAATCGTTCACGACTCTTTTTCAACCGCTGGTCCCCGCTCACTCGAGAACAGCGGGGACAACGGGGACCTCGTGGCATGAGGCCTGCTCAGAACGCATCAGGTTGGTTTAGGACGAGCTGCCCCTGTGCCGAAATGGCATGGCGCCTCATCCCACCACGGGCAACTTGAGCCGGGTCGGTCTGGTCTTGCGGGGATTTCGATGAAAAGCGTCGTCGCGCGTTCTCTTTACGACTATTGGACGAACCTGCGCGGCCGGCGGGCAGCGCCGGAGCGCAACGAGGTGGACCCCGCGGCCATCCGCGGCATCCTCGGCGACACCTTCATTCTCGAGGCGCTCGACCGCCATACCTATTCCTTCCGCCTCGCCGGCACTCGCATTTGCGCCGCCTACGGTCGCGAGCTGAAGGGCCGCAACGTGCTTGATTTCTGGTCCGGCAAGGACAGGGAATCCATCGCCTGCCTGCTGGCGGCCGTGGTCGAGGACGGCGCCGCCGCCGTGTTCGGCCTCAGCGCCACCAACGACCGCGGCCAGATCATGCCGGTGGAGGTGATGTTCCTGCCGCTCCGGCATGAGGGGCCAAACCACACCCGCATTCTCGGCTGCTTTGCACCGATGGACCAGCCCTACTGGCTCGGCCTTTATCCGGTGGTTCGCCAGCCGCTGCAGAGCCTCCGGCTGATCTGGCCGGATGAAAAGCCCGCTTTCCTGCTCAACAGCGAAAAGGTCGACGGCACGCACGCGCGCGCGCCCATCCGCCATGAACCGCCGTCGCTCAGGATCGATCGGCGCCGGCAGGCCGCTCCCATGGCGCCGGGCCGGACCTTCCGCCATTTTCGCGTGATCGAGGGCGGCCGGACCGACTAAACCAGTCGCGCGAGTAGCCACTAAACCTAATCTTAAGGTTGGATGCTTACCGTTTCACGCCGAGCGGCCGCGTTTGGCCGACAGGACAGCGGCATGGCAACCCTCGCGGCTCCGACGCCTCCTCGTGCGAGCAGATTCCCCAAGCCGGAACGCCGGCGGTTCCAGCGCGTCAAGATTGATGTGCTTGGCCGCTTCATGCTGCCCAACCGCAATGAATACCCCTGCCAGCTACTGGACATGTCGCCTGGCGGCGCGGCGCTGATGACGCCGGTTGTCGGGGACATCGGCGAGAGGGTCGTTGCCTACATCGATCACGTCGGCCGCATCGAAGGACAGATCACCCGCCTGTTCGAGGGCGGTTTCGCCATGACGGTGAACGCCACCGCCGGCAAGCGCGAGAGGCTCGCCGCCCAACTGACCTGGCTCGCCAACCGCGACACCCTCAACCTTCCCGAGGATCGTCGCCACGAGCGCATCACGCCGCACCGGCCCTTCTCGAACCTGGTTCTGCCCGACGGGCAGGAAAGCCGCTGCAAGATCATCGACGTCTCGCTGTCCGGCGCGGCCATCGCCACAAACATCCGTCCGCCGTTCGGTACACCGATCACGCTCGGGCGCATGCGGGCCCGCGTGATCCGCCACTTCGGCGACGGCATCGCCGTGGAATTTGCGATGCTGCAGTCCGAGGACATGCTGAAGAACAATCTTTGACGACAGACGCGGCACCGCGCCTCGTCGTTCCGGCATTTTCCATTCGATAACCACGCCTCGATTTTTCCGCCAGCCGGCCACCTTTCTGGCCGAGTTGACGACGGCCGCGGTGTGCGGTCGGCCCTGGCCAGTCCCCCCTCTTCTCCTCCCCGAAACGACGCACCTGTGCCAACGGCGGACACTTCCGTCTGGCAGGGTTAATGCAGCGTCCGAAACCGAGCGTGCCGAAGCCGGACAGATCGGAGAGTTCGGGCCAGCCGGGCAACCCATCCCCCCTTCAGGCGTTAACGCTTGGAGAGATGGGCGACCGTCATGGTGGACACAAAGTAAACAGGATCAATTCTGTTAGTATAAACAAATCATAAAACACGACTCTAATTTTCGTAAACAGATCATTTCCGAGATACTATCGTTTTGATTTTTCCATTTCACGCGACCGAAAAACAAGTGTGCCATTCTCCTGACAACAACAGGGAGACGTCACGACGATGAACAAGATCGCGACGCTAAAAAGAACGGCTTTATTTGCCTGCGCTCTGCTGGCTGCCAATACTGTGTCGGCGGCAGAAAAGCTGATGAGCATCCATGGCGTCGCGGCCCCTCCGGTCGGCTACGTGCAGTTCTGCGCCACCTATCCCGCCGACTGCCGTCGCGAAACGGAGGTCAATCAGGTTGTAACGCTGACGCAGGCGGTCTGGAACCAACTCAACCAGGTCAATACAGCGATCAACACCGCCGTGCTGCCGGCCACCGACATGGAAATCTACGGCACTCTCGAACGTTGGGACTATCCCAAGCTCGCCGGAGACTGCGAGGACTACGTCCTTGAGAAGCGGCGGGATCTCATGCGCTCGGGCTGGCCAGAGAGCGCGCTGCTGATCACCGTGGTCCGCGATGAGACCGGCTCGGGCCACGCCGTGCTCACCGTTCGTACCAACCGTGGTGACGTCGTGCTGGATAACAAGACGGACAAGATTCTGGTCTGGACGGACACGTCCTATACCTACCTCAAGCGCCAGTCGACGCGCGATCCCAATAGCTGGGACCTCATTGAGGACGCGCGCGCGTCCCTGGTCGGCTCGCTGAAGTAACCACTCTTCCACGCAGGCGTCGCCGTATCCGATCTGGGCACGGCGACGTTTCGATTCTCGGCCTGCCAACCGGTCGCAACTAACCTGATGCGGTCCGACGCGCCGCGAGACGATCGGCAACTGCGATTTCCTCAATAAAATTTACGAGAGAGAAAACAACCATAGGTTTATCCCCTCCGCAGCGAAGGAACGGGCAATCCGACGCGCGAGGCAGACTGCCCCGCACGTCTACGGCCCCGGGGTGCCTAGATTTTCCCGGAAAATCACCGTTTCTAAAAACACGCCACAAAGCCCTGTGATTGATATTTTGTTCACTATATTACGCCTTTTATTTCTCATCGTTATCCTTGCCCGCTAAAATTACCCGCCACGACCGGATAGCCCCACTGCAGCCGGCCGACCGCCTCTGACGCGCCTTGTGTTTCCGTACAGTTGACGGTTTATTACCGGGGAAGGCACCTCTAGCGTCGAGGTGAACGAAGTCATGCACGATACCAGTCAGAACGATTCAGTCGATGACGGAAAGGGGGCCTTTCCCGTATCGATCCACGACCTTTGTCGCACCGTCCGGGCGCTTTCCCACGAGCAGCGGCTAGCCATTCTGGTGCACCTCTCCCGCAAGGAATGCTCGGTCGGCGAGCTCGAGCGGAAGCTGGACCTGCCGCAACCTGCGGTATCGCAACAGCTTGCCCGTCTCAGATCGGACGGTCTCGTCTTGGCCCGACGCGACGGACGGACCATCTATTATTGCGCCCACCGCCAACGCATCGGCGATTTTCTCGCCGGGCTGAATCACTTGCTCGTCTGAGTCCGGCAACGTTTCGCATGGACCTAGCTCGCGTTTCCCTACGCGTGATGATGACGAATCGCGCGGAAAGATCTCCCCGCGCGACTTGATGTTTCCGTCAGAGCGTTTCCGCGCTTCATAGAGCCAGAGACGATCTATCTTGTTGATTTTACGTATTTTCTACAAGAAGCGGATATCCACTTCACTCAAAAACGCTCTCCCGAATGCCGTCACTTCACCGCGGCGTCGGTGATTTCGTGCGTCCAGGCGCCATCCGGCTTCTTGGTGATGATTTTCTGATCGAGCACGGCCTTCTCGGTACGAGCATAAGCCGCCTCGTCGAGCACGCCGGTGGAATCCCCCAGGAGCTTGGCAACTTCCTTGATCATGTAGAGCTGGTGTTCCTTGGTCTGGGCGCCGGTGGTATCATTCTCGAGCACGATGTCGGCGGCGTCCTCCGGATTGTCCTTGGCGTAGGACCAGCCCTTCATCGAGGCACGGACGAAGCGAACGAGCTTGTCCTTGAAGGCGGCGTCCTTCAGGCTGGGCTCGAGCGCATAGAGGCCGTCCTCCAGCAGATTGTCGCCCATTTCGGTGTAGGAGAAGACGGTGAGCTTGTCGGCGGTGTAGCCGGCGTCAAAGGCCTGACCAAGTTCGTTGTAGGTCATGACGTGGATGCAGTCGGCCTGCTTCTGGATGAGCGGCTGCACGTCGAAGCTCTGCTGCAGAACCTTGACGCCGTCAGCGCCGCCCTCGGTCTTCAGGCCGTATTTGTTCATCAGCGCGAAGAACGGCACCTCATTACCATAAAACCAGACGCCGATGGTGTGGCCCTTGAAGTCTTCCACCTTCTTGATCGGGCTGTCGGCGGGGCAGATGATCTCAAGGCCGGCGTTCTTGTAGGGCTGGGCGATGTTGACCAGCGGCACGCCCTTCTCGCGAGCGGCGAGCGCGGCGCCCATCCAGTCGACGATCACATCGGCGCCACCACCGGCGATGATCTGCTCGGGAGCGATGTTGGGGCCGCCGGGCTTGATCTCGACGTCGAGACCCTCGGCCTCGTAGTAGCCCTTGTCCTTGGCGACGAAATAGCCGGCGAACTGGGCTTGCGTCACCCATTTCAATTGCAGCGTCAGCTTGTCGGCGGCTTCGGCCTCGAAGGCCGTTAGCGCCAAGGCGCTGGCCAGCGCCAGCCTGGTCACGGTGTTGGTCATGTCGTTCCCCTTTTTTGATTGCCGGCGGCGTTTGCCGTCGCCGGGTTCACCTCTGTCCCTTGCGGACAGACGGATGCCAGAAGGTCACGCGCCGCTCGATAAGCGCGATGACGCCGTAAAAGGCCGACCCGAGGATGGCCGCGACGCCGATTTCCGCCCAGACCATGGCAGTATTCATGCGGCCCATTTCGGTGGAGATGCGGAAGCCGACGCCATAGGTCGGCGCACCGAAGAATTCGGCAACGATGGCGCCGATCAGCGCCAGCGTCGAATTGATCTTCAGCGCATTGAAGATGAACGGCCAGGCAGCCGGCAGGCGGAGGCGGCGCATCTCGTCGCCCCAGGTGGCGGCATAGGTGCGCATCAGGTCGCGTTCCATGTGCCCGGCGGCCGTGAGCCCGGCCTCGGTGTTGACCAGCATCGGGAAGAAGGTCATCAGCACGATGACCGCCGCCTTGGACTGCCAGTCGAAGCCGAACCACATGACGGCGATCGGCGCGACGCCGACGATCGGCAACGCCGACACGAAGTTGCCGAGCGGCAGCAGGCCACGCTTCAGGAAGTCGGAGCGGTTGATCAGCAGCGCGGCCAGGAAGCCGAGGCCGCAGCCGACGACATAGCCCGACAGCACCGACCTGACGAAAGTCTGCACCACGTCCTCCCACAGCGTCGGAAGGGCGTTGGCCGCCGCGGCAAGGATGACGGACGGTGCCGGCAGCAGGATCTCCGGAATGCCGAAGCCGCGCGTCACCAGTTCCCATTCGGCGATGAGCATGACGCCGAACAACAGCGGTACGGCGAGATCGACCGGGCGACGCGCCGCTGGCACCGTTTCTCCAAGGTACACGAGATAGACGCAGAGCCAGGAGATGCCGAGCGCGACGCCCAGGATGGCGATCAGCAGGAGGGGGAGCATCATGCGGCCCTCCTCTCGGGACGGGCACCCATCAGCCGCATGACGAGGCGTTCCGACCAGCCAACGACCAGCACCAACAGGCCGGCGAGGAAGGCGGCGGCAAACAGGGCCGCCCAGATCTGGATGGTCTGGCCGTAATAGGAGCCGGACAGCAACCGGGCACCGAGGCCGGCCACCGCGCCGGTCGGCAACTCACCGACGATGGCGCCGATCAGCGAGATGGCGATACCAACCTTCAGCGAGGCGAACAGGAAGGGTACCGAGGCCGGCCAACGCAGCTTGGTGAACACTTGCATGTCATCGGCGTTGTAGGTGCGCATCAGGTCGAGGTGGATGGTCTCCGGCGAGCGCAGCCCCTTCACCATGCCCACCACCACCGGAAAGAACGACAGGTAGGTGGAGATCAGCGCCTTGGGCAGCAGGCCGGAGATGCCGATGGCGTTGAGCACGACGATCAGCATCGGCGCCACCGCCAGGATCGGCACCGTCTGGCTGGCGATGATCCAGGGCATCAGCGACTTGTCC
>Ga0316604_10000831_pt1 | contig 32338 bp, 18 predicted proteins | sample OWC_soil_day20_C_FD_207650 | JGI IMG/M metagenome (GOLD analysis project Ga0316604, IMG submission 207650) | Wetland soil microbial communities from Old Woman Creek delta, Ohio, United States - OWC_soil_day20_CT | ecosystem: Environmental > Terrestrial > Soil > Wetlands | place: USA: Ohio... | reverse complement strand
TTCGGCGGCATGGGGCGCGACGAAAGCGAAAAAGAGGATCCCCCGCCCAAGGTTTAGGGCGGGTATGGCCGTACAGCGCAGAGCTCTCTGCCTGGATTCAGGCAAAGATGAATCAAAGGAAGCTGCCGTTCCCGACGTTTCAAGCCGGGACGGCAGGTAAGCGACTGATTGCTGCCTGATTCTGGTCCTTCGGCCAATGGCCGGATTGGCCGATAAGCAGCCGAGTCGAATAGCCCGAGTAGAGGCTATATGTGAGTAGCAAGAGGAAGTCTCGACCTGACCAAAGAAAAAAAACACTGACCCAAAGGAGGAGATTGACGGTCGCCAAGCGACCGTCAATCCCTTAGCCCTTGCGGTAGAACCAAGGCCGATTCCACGATGGCAGCCATAACCGCGTTGATAGAGCGCTGGTTGAGGTTCAGGACCTGGAGTTCCTGCGGCGAATAGCGAGCCAAGAAATTCTCCAAGGTAGGGCGATACACAGTTCCAGCCCTGCACGCAGCCAGCAACAACCTGATTTTGACTCAGCGCAGAACCAACACACAGCCCAGCGCAACCCCGAGCACCACCCCGATACTCTGCGGTCCGATCTTCCAGAACAGCTTGAGCCCAGCCAACTGCAGAAGCCCACCCGACGTGTACACGGCATCGGGCTGCGCAATCTTGCGCAATGCATCGCCGATTATCGCGCCGATCCAGCCGAACAGCGCGCCAATCAGGATGGCCAGGAGTTTGGCGAAAAAGCCGGCACCAAGCACCATCGCCGAGTTGTTGGCGGTACAGAAAATGACAGCAACGGCCAGGGCGACAGCCCCCCAGATGACGAGCGGCGAACAGATGGAAGGCAGCTCGCTGGCTTCCGGGCAAGAGGATTCATTTTTAGACATGGAAATTTCCTTGAATGGATGGGTTTTGAATGACGAAATCGATGCGGGCATCACGGCAATCCGCATGCGCCCTACGAGGAAGGGCGTTGCGTCGGAAAAGTGCAAGGTGACGTGCTGGAACCTGGATCAGGCGAGGCATGACAGGCCTGCCGAGGAATAGATCGAGGCCGCCCGATCGCTATTGGCGGTTCGTAGATCACCGTCGGGTCTGGCTAAGGAAGGGGTCGCCGCCCTGCTCGACTTATTGCACTGCCCCGGCCTTGGCGTCCAACTTCTCGGCCAGTGACGCTTTCCGGGCGTTCTTCTGCCGTGGCGCCATCCCACGGCTCAAAGCCGTCTCGGCGGTCGCGGTTTCCGTGGCGGGGTCGGTAAAAAACTCGTCCACCACCGCCCCCGCCTCTTCGTCGCTCTCTTCGAAAGCCCCGTTGGCCAGGCCCAACCGGGCAGCCGCATCGAGGGCTTCCTGGTCGAAACCGGCGGCCAGTCGCTTCTCCTCGGTCTGCGCCGCGCCGGCCAAGGCGTTCTCCAGCGTCATGCCAGTACGCAGGGTCAGGTCGACGTAGTAGATCGGCGTCCAAAAGCTTTGCCGCGTCGATTTGCCGCGCAGCTTGAGTTCGAGCGGCAGGCAGGCCAGGCGGTTGTTGGAGACCGCCTGGAAATAGAGGAGACGCGCCGCCAGAGTGCGGATACTGTTGAAGCCGGTCGTTCGGAAGATGAAACTGCCCAAGGGATCCTCGTCGCCGATGCTGACGTTGAGCCGGCCCAGCGGCTTGCACGCCCCGCCTTCGGCCAGCGGGCACTGCTCGGGGGTCGGACAGGGGAAGGTTTTGACGCCGTTTTCCGAGAAACGCTTGGACTGCTCGCCATTGCCGATACACAGCGGCCGGCCGGTGTTGCGGTCGAAGAGATGGTAGGCGGTGCGGAAGTTGAGACCCGGTTCGTTGAAGAGCAGCCGGATCGGAATGTTGCGCAGCTTGCCGCCCTGCCCTTGCCGGAACTGTTCATCCAGCGGATGCGGTAACCAGCCGTCCTGGCCCTGGATCTGCGACGTGATGGTGAATTGGTCGTCTTTCTCCGGCAAGCGCTTGCCGGCTTTCTCGACAACCTTGCCGATGGCGATCCGCCCGAGCAGGGGCGGTGTGATGGCGAGACCTTTCAGCATGGAATATTCCTTCCATAAAAAAGCCCCGGACGGGCCGGGGCGGGTGGAAATGATTGGTAATGGATGAGACGGCTAAACGACCAGGAAGCGCCGGCTGCCCGGTGTCGGCAGGGCGTAGTCGGTGGCGAACTGCGGGTGGTCGGCCAACAGGCGGGCGGCATCGAGTCGTACGCTGTCCTTGGCTTTTTTCCAGGTGACGCTGCCCGTCTCGAAGTCGGCCCGGGTGGCCTCCCCCATGGCTTGCTGCAGGGCCTGTTTCAACTGCGCTTCGAGCTTCTCCTGTTCGGCCATGACTTGGCGTACGGCAAGCAGATCGGCAAACGTCGCCGACAGATTCCGGTCGTCCCGGAAATCCAGGCTGTTCCCAGAGTCTTCGGGATAGAGACAGCGCAATGCCCGTTCGGCGGATTCGGAGCCATCGGCCGGCGGTGGCGTATCCGACGTGACGTAGTGCCAGAATTGCCGTTCCAGCTCGATGAGCCGGGCGATCAGTGCTGCGTCACGCTCGATCCGGTGGATCTCCAGGCGCTGACCACCAATCAGTACGGCGACATCGGCGGCCTGCTTGCCGGTGACGGCCAACTGGTGATGCACCTGCAGCTGAACATATTCCGGTACCCCGTCCTTCCAGAGGCGGGCACCGTGGATCCCAGCCGTCTTGCATTCGAGGATCTGCACCTCCGGGGCACCGGTGACTTCGCGGTCGATGTTGGCCAACATCCAGCAGAGTGCTGGATCCGGGTGTTGCAGCACGGCATTGATCCGGCGCACCCGGCGACCGGTCCGCCGGGTGTAATGGGCGGCGACGATGGGTTCGAGGATCGTGCCCCAGTACAGGGGACTCTCTTCATCATGGGGATCGACCGACGGCAAACGATCACCGCGGCCAGTCTTCTCGAGCCAGAGTTCCAGCGGCGACTTGTAGGGGTTGAGGCCGATAGCGGCCGACGCATCGGAACTGCCGATGCCGTGCTGGCGCACGGCCAGCCAATCTTCCCGGGGCAAGGCCTTGGTCTCGACCAGGCGCAGGGCCGGCCGGGGCCGGTCCTGGGGAAACGATTGCGGTTTCATGGAAATCCTTTCAGAAACGACACGACCCGGTCCGCACAGGCGGCACCGGGTCGGTCGATAGACAAGAACAAGGAAGGGTCAGGGCAGCATCAGGCCACCAGTTGCAAGGCAGTATCGAGTGCCCGCTGCTTGAGTACGGCCCCTTGGCCGAACCAGGCCGAGTCGATGCGGTTCTCAGGACTGCGCGCCCGGCGCTCGTGGTCGACGTATTCGGTGACGGCATTCAACAGCCCCCAGGCTGTGCCTTTCGCCGCCTCCAGTTCGGCGCCCCGGCCTTCACCGTCGTAGAGGGCCTGCACCCGTTTCAGGGCGCGTTCATTGGCAAGGCCCGCCAGATCAATTGCTCCGGGTTGGACATCGCACATGACGCGTAAGAAATAGTTCATCACCTCATGGGTCTTGACCTTACGTTCGGCCAGGGTGCGCATGCGGTACATAAAACCATCCCATTGGGAAACGGCAATACCCAGTTGCTGCTTGACGGCCTGGGCGTCGAAACGGGTGCTGTGTGGCACCTTGATAGCTTGGGGAGCACCATTCAGGGCGATGGCCAGGGTATTGTTGCAGACGACGCGAACCGTGGTCGGGGTGGCGGTGGTTGCCAAGGTGCCGTCGCAGGAAGTGGCGAGCAGCAGGTAGCCGTGGACCAGGTCGTTGCCTTTAAAGGCAGCGGCCTGGCCGGTCCGGGCCAGCGCCCAGAACTTGCGGCCACCTTTCAACACCCCGGCTGTCTCCAGCGTATAGCCGGAGACGTCAGTAAGGTCGCGATAGAACTCCAGGACATCGCGGGGCTGCACCACCTGATAGCGATGCGAAACGACGGACAGCGCCTCCTTGGTATCGGAGCGATAGAGGACTTTCTGTTCCGGGAAGGAATGAATGCTGCCCAGCGCGCCAGCGCTTTCCGCCATAAAGCGGACCGGAGATTCTTCGATTTGCCAGTCCATGCCGGCGGCCTGCTGCCAGACATCGAGCGGTTGCTGGGCCGGCAGACGATTACCGAGGCCATGCCAGGGTTCGCTGCCGACGTAGGCCATGGTTTGCACGAGGTGTGCCATGAGATTTCCTTTCGAGAAATATGGACGTGCCGATGCCGCCGGAACGAGCCGGCAGCATTGGCGAACGGATTCAGGGAGCCAGGGGAGACGTGGAAGACTGAAGGAAGGACTAGGCGGACTGGCTGAAGTGGTGGCCGCAATCCAAGCACTGGTGATTTTCGAGGACACGGGCGTCGACGACTTCGCCGAGCTTGGCACCGGCGATCCCACCGGTCGCACCACCGACCAGGCCGCCGATCAGCGCACCGGCCAGGGTACCGAGGGCAAGGCCGAACGGCCCGGCCCAGACGCCGACGGTCCCGCCGACTTCAGCACCGCTCAGGGCACCGGCGATGCCGCTAGCAGTACCGCCGACACCGCCGATCACGCCGCCGGCGTGCTTGGCGCGGTTGTGGGTTTGGATATTCATGGAATAGCAACGGGGACATTGCACGGACATAGGGATTCCTTTCGACAGGGGCTGGCCGTAACCAGCGAGAAATGGCTCGGAAGGATGGAAATGCACAAAGAGACGCATTCCATCCAGGGCTCATTCAGGTGATATGTGGTCGAAAAAATCTGGAATCCCGATCCCCATTAGTTTTAAATCAGCAGCAGGAAGACGTTCAGGGCGTGATTGAGTATCTCTGCGTGAAATTTTTCACTTGCAAAATTAGCGATGCCAGAGTTCAATGCGCGCTGTGGGCCACGAAAAGTAGGAATGCAACACTCAGTAATTTTTTGGTCCGCACACAAAGACACCCAAAGAGCATAGACACCCATACGTCCTCGCGGCGTACCCAAGCAACACCTACAATTCGAGACATTTCTTTGGCTCACGCCGTGAGCCTGGGTTTTGTCGTGTCTATTGTGTTCGTGTCCATGGACCCGCCCCCCTCTGCTCTGGCGCTAGAAATCGGATGCGGTATTGAGGTCATCTCATGTCCGAAAAAATCGCTTTTATCCGTCTGTCCCGCGTTCTCGAATTAACGGGACTCAGCCGTAGCTCCGTCTATTCGAGAATCCAAGCTGCTAGTGCCTACTTCGACCCCAGCTTCCCCAAACCCGTCAAGCTATCGGCTAATGGTCGGTCAGTGGCCTGGTATCTAGCTGAAATCGAAGCTTGGATCGAGAGTCGCCGCGCATTCCGCGCCTAGGAGACAGCCCCTGGGTCCGTCGAGGATCCAGGGGTTTTTGTGCATCGGACGATGCTTCCTCGATGCTTTTGCCGCTCTGGAAGACAGCACGGCTACCGATCACTCCATTCCCTCAGGGTCGGCTCCCTGACTATCTTGAGCCCCCGCCTCCGCCGGTCGTTAGATCGTTTCGCCTTGAGTATCAAGTAGAACACCAACAAGGCGACAAGACCAAACCAAGAATAGCCGGTGAGACTATCGGTTTGGGATTTGATCTTCTGGAGCCAGCCCATCACGACCGGATCCACCGTAACAACCATCCCTGTTGCCCCAACCTGAACCAACCGAGCTTGCTCTGAAGCACGCACAACCGGTATCGGCGGCTCAAAACCCGGCGCAGATGCAGGCCCAGCGTAATCCGCCTTGGCGAGCAAGTTGAATTGAGGCGCAAAAGTGACTGGCGGATTGCCCACGTAGAAGTGGAAAGGTAGGGAAACCGTTTCGATCTTGTCATTGGTTTTGCGGACTGTTTGGACCGCAAAGTGCAAATGCGGGCCCGACGAATACCCCGTCGATCCAGCCAAGCCAATCTGCTGGCCAGCAATGACTCTCTGCCCCGGATAAACGTAGACGCCACCATGCGCAAGGTGAGCGTAAACAGCGAAAGTTCCGTCGACGTGCTGAATGCGAACCTCGTTGGCTTTCCCCATCATGTCAGGCACTTGAGCACCATAGACCTGATTCGCCTCGGTGTAGATCACCGTTCCTTCCCGAGCGGCGAGAACCGGCGTTCCCTCGGGCATGGTGATATCGACTGCAAACTGACTATCGGGGCTGGTGTGCGTGCTTATCGGGCCGCCTGGAGACTGACCGATGCGGAATGTAGTCCCATCTCGGTATGGCAAGCGATAAAGCGCATCGGGTGACTGGGCCGCGTTGAAGTCGCCTAGCGTCCAAGTGTATTGAGTGCGGAACGTATATCCGACCCCGGATATTGCCGGGCGAATTTCCCCCAAAAAGAGTGTTCCTCCGCCAGGTGGCACCACAACGTAGAGGGGAAATTGCCGATCGCTCGAAATGTACTGCGCGTCGACGATCGAGACCTTGACCGAAACCGGTGCAGGCCCGGCATTGTGCGCAACGAGCCGATGCCCATTTGGCGTCTTCTCATTATCGATTGAGAATGGGTAATTATCGTTCTGACCCGGAAAGGCCGCTTGGCAGAAAAAACAAATCGCTAGGGCGATAAATACGCGTAGACGCACGGCAGACAAAAATTATTTTGAATGCATGGATCATACAGGAGGCCATATTCCGGCGAAGCGCTGGTCAACAAAACGATCAAGGTCGTTTGAATGATCAGCCGCCGATGAAACAGCAGGCGATCCTGGTAAAGGCTTCGTAAATGGGCAGGATACCGCGCAATCTTGCACCGTCAGAAAAAAGGCCCAGTTGAACTGGGCCTGTTTGCTCAGATAGCCATTTCCCCGAGTGTGCCGCCTGTAGCCAAATATTCTTCAATCCACTTCGGCTTACGCCCTCTCCCGGTCCACTGCAAAGTAGCGTCTGCAGGATGGCGATATTTGACGGCCACCGGCTTGCTTGGCTTTCGTACCTTTTCAGCAGCCTCGCCGAGCAACTCGTCAAGCGAATAGCCGCTCTGTGCCGCCAAGGCTTCCAATTCTTTGCGAATACGGTTTTTGTCTTCCTTTTCCCGGCGCTTGATTTCCCCAGGAATCATTTCCAAAAGAGATTTCAGTTCGGCAACGGTAAGTATCGAAAAATCCATGGGCAACCTGTTTAAATGAGAATACAGGGAAATGATTTTATCAGCACCGGCTTTACGTGGCGCTGATCAACAATTGCGATATGCAAAATTGCTGATCAACAAGACCATTTCCCTTGGTCAGCCAGAGTGAAATGACCGAGCAGACTTGAAGCACACCGGCAAGCCCGGCCATCCTCAAGCGCTGTCCTTGCGTTTCCGTCCGAGCCGATTGACTGGAGGCTTCGGCATCTCACCCCGCGTAATCATCTTAACGTCCGTCGGAACATCAAAACCCAGCACCTCGTCTTTTTTCGTGAGATAGGTCAAGGCATACAACAGGTGTGTCCGACGCTCCGTATCAGCATGATCGATCTTGCCAATACCGCAAAATTTATATTCATTTTTACTGGCGTTACAGTTGAAGGCCGTCCCATCATTATCAGTTATAACCGTCTTCCAATAGTTGCCAATCAAGCGAGCTAAGACCCGATCAGACTGCGTCTCCTGGCCATTAAAAAAGAACATCACATGCAAATGCCAGGATTTATCGTTGCCATATTCCAGACGTCGGATATATCCCACAATGTGCTCGAAGAGCCCGTTATTTCGTCGGTTATTCAGAAGACGGGTGAAGTCATTGAGAATGCGTTTCACCCGAATGGGAACCCCCTGCACCCGGTGGTATCCGAAGTCAATCCGCAAGACAAGTAGCTTGGAATACTGATCGAATAAAGCATCGGCATAGCTTTTCATACTTCGGAAGTTTCGACTTGTTCGACACTTCAGATCTTTGACGGTCTTTTTGTATTTACTTGATTTTGCTAACTCGCGAATTTTTTCCAGCAAGTCATTGAATATTTCAGCAGCTATTTTTTTGTCGCTATAGTTCTGCATCGGTGACAAAAGCAATCCGTACTCAATTTCAAGTTCATCACAGCTCTCAAAAAACAGACCCACAAAGCCATAGAACCGAGTGCCCTCTGGTACCAGTCCGAAGGAAGTCTTTATCACGTTGAAATACCGATGGAGTTTGAGTTTAGATGAGGGCTCCAGTCTGACATGGGCACCTTTCCTCTCCACCTTAAACGCAGCGTCATTTGATTTCAAAACTGTGGCAACAAACTGATGAATCGACCAAAGAGAGCCCTGCTTAGAAAAAGACGAGTCGAATACTACAGGAGCACCATCATCGAATTCACGAACACAAAGATCGTAGTGAGCCGCCTCCAACATCTTGAAAGGATTACCGCTATCGTTACCAATAGAATTTTTCATATAAACTTAAAATCAGAAATTTAGTCAGCAACAAACACCCAGATCAGAACAATACCTAATGCTCCCCGGTTAGACACATCACATTGGGTACTATCAATTAATTATATTACTAACCTAAATTACAAACCCGAAAAACGCCGCTATTTACGATCATTCGAATCATGAATCATCGTATCCGCCGAGCAACGGCGTATACAAAGTTACGTTCCAGAAAAAAACATCCCGTCTGCTTTTAGAAGCCCCCTCTACGCGCTGCTCCGTTCGCGCCCGGCAAGCGCCTAGCCCCCCCTTCTACTGCCGACCTGTCGTCCCATCCGGGACATGACAAGCCAAGATGATAGCTAAACGATAATGCTAACCAACTGCCCATGATCGACATAACATGTGTGTCGTTACGTAAAAAATCTCCTAGTTCAGCCCGTCATTTCGTCAATGGTGCGTAACTTGTGTTTTAAATATCCGGATATTTTTTGGATCAAGTCTGGAATTATTTGATGTTTATTTACAACAAGAAAGGAACAATTTTGGCGATGATTTGATATTTATTGGAAAAATATTTGATATTTAATTGGTAATATTTTGCATGTTTTTTTGGATAAAAATTGACTATGCCACGCCGTCTCGCAACTGAAGAAGACATCGCCAACGTCCCCACGGACAAAAACTGCCGCCTAAACTTTGGCGATGGCCTATCGTTGTTTTGCGCAAAGAATGGCAAAAAGCGTTGGCAATTTCGGATGCTAATAAATGGCCGGGGTATTTCTCACCCGCTGGGGATATATCCCGAGGTTCCTCTCCAGGATGCACAGACAGAAGCCAAGAAAATTCGCGCCTCTTTGATCAAGAAACGCCGTCAGTTATCACAACAGGCGCTAGAAGAAAAAATCTCCCGCCTTCCCGGAAAACGGATCAATAACGAATCGACTTGTTTTAGAAACATGGAAGACGCCAGGGAGTTTTTCAAAATTCTAGATAACGACCTGCGCTGCAATAGCTCAACTTCAAACACCACCTCATCTGAAGACGAACTAAGATCAGCAATTCTATTGCAAATATTAATTCCAGCTCACTGGAAAGAAATTACAAAAATCCATCGGGGTGACTTCTTACCCATTTTGTCATCGCATCTCACATGGAGAGTCAATAACACACCTAGAGATCAAAACCCACCCAAGAATGGAGCGCATAAAACATACCCACTCGCCCCCAAAGCAAAAAATATAATCGAGCATTACTTAAATAAAGACAATGCCAGCTATTTGTTTCCTGCCCTGGCACAATCAAAGCCATTAGACTTAACCGTAGAGTTAGATAATTTCTTGTCTAAACTATGGACAAAATACAATATCAACCTGATCAATATCAGGGAATTTTTTATCAAGATGGCAATTGAACATAGTAATTTTAATGAAAAATTCATTACCACGTCAGCTGCAGGATCCACATGCACTTCATCTCACTCAAATTTTGTTGAGTTTATGGCACTGATGGAATGGTGGGAAGCAAAACTATCTAAGGATATTTTTATAATTTAGAAGAAATTATCCAATAAAAACACAAAGCTTATTTACCGCACAGTCAGCTAAAATGCATACCGTTTATTTTTGTAAAAACACTATCGGATTAACTGTTTACCCTCACCTAGTCGATGCTTAATAAACTGAGGCGCACCTACAGTAATTTTCACAGCAAAATCCTGAATCCAGCTAACGCACAGCTTATGATTGGCTATTTAAATACCGCGCTTCATCTCACTAACAGACAGCTAACGGATTCTTCATATTCGGCGAACAATCTGGCGGCCGAACAGTTACAGCAATTCTTACGTGAATAAAGAATATTTATCCCCGAAATCTGGGAATAAGTCTGTGAGTGGGGGCTGAGGCCATGCGGCAAGACACTGATTGAATACGATATTTCCTGTGATGCTCAATGTTTAGGCAGGGCCTTCTAACCGTGTTGTTGCTCACGACAACCTCGGTGGTCGTGGCGAGTCCTGGGCCGCATCCTCCCTTTGAAGTGACGGGGTGCGTGATCAAGAACCATGATGGCGACACGATCAAACTGGCCACCCAGGAATTCGGAACGCTGAACGTTCGCTTCTCGGGGGCCGATACACCCGAAGCCGGACAAGCCTACTGGAAGGTAGCACGGGACCTCCTGAAGGCACAGGTCGAGGGCAAGTCAACCACCGTTTGGTGCTACAAGCGGGACAAGTATGACCGGGAGGTTTGCCATGTCCGCGTCGGGCGCCAGGACCTTGGCCAGGCACTGATCGAGTCAGGTTATGCCTGGTACGCCTTTCAATTTGCGGCCGAGTTATCTGAGGCTCAGCGGCAGGCGTATTCCGAGGGGGAACGACGAGCCAGGGAACGGCGCATTGGGCTATGGCAGGCCCCTGATCCGATGCCCCCCTGGGAGTGTCGGAAGATACGCAAAGCCAAACAAAAATGTCGCTGAGAACTATAGGTTGTTTTGCCGGCTCTTCGGCACCGCCAAGCCACGGCAAGCAAGTACGGTGAATAGGCAAGCCGAAAACTCCCCAGCCGCATTGAGTTTTGTTGACCAGCCAGCGTCAGTTCATCGGCCTTTAGCTGACCTGCTCAGCGACCTCAACCAACCCAACCGTGTAGTGCCCGCCTTCGCCCTTGTGCAAAGCCAACAAATCGTACGTCTTGAGCATACTGAGCAGTCCTGAATGGCCATAATCCGCCGGGGAAAATCCAGGGTCAGTGCGTTTCAAGTATTGCCCTAGCCCGGCAACATGAACCTGCCCATGTGAGCTTGCCCCCACTAACAGTGCCACCGCATCCACCACAAATTTTGGCCGGCGCTTTATCGGTGCCGCAGCCGGAGCTGTTACCACCGCCTTCGCAACTCCATTTTTCCCAGCTGCAACAGTAGCTTCTACTGGCTCAAGCTTTTCTTTTTCCGCTGGGGCCCATTCAAAAAACTGGTCACTGGCGTTGCGAAGGGCATCTGGTGTTTTTGCCTCCCCGACGATGCAAACCGTGGCCCCGCGCTCACGCAGCTTGCGGCACAAATACGCAAAGTCAGAATCGCTGGTCACCAAGCAAAATTTATCGGCGCGATGGTCGAACATTGCCTCCAGCGCATCCAGCGCTAGGGCAATATCGGCGGTGTTTTTTCCGGAGGCGTATTGGTATTGCAGGCATGGGGTAAATGCCTGCCGCACCAGAGCCTCTTGCCAAGACTTGGAAAGAGTTTGCAGGTTGCCGTAGCCGCGACGGAGGACGACACGACCAAACTGTGCGACCACGCGCAAGGCGTGTTCGAGGATCTCAGGGGACGTGTTGTCGCAATCGACCAATACGGCGACTCGGGGTTCGGCGTTGTGAGGAGTGCTCATGGAATGGGTTCGTGACGGAAAAGGCTATGATAAAGGCAACATGTTCAACGACCTCTCCTCCCTCCTCGCCACCTTACTCGAAGGCACCGTTCACCCGACCCGCCGCGACGCGCGCTGGGTAGCGACGATTTCGTCGCTCCGGATTCAAATCCGACACGCCTGCGCCCTAAGCCCCGGTCTAGAACAGCTTCTGTCGGAACCGGATTGGGTAGCTGAATTATGGACTGATGCTATCGCTCAAGCGGCAGACGAAACTGGGCTCGCAGACTTGCCAGCATGCTGCCCGTGGTCATTAAGCGACCAAGTGCTGACTGATACCATCGCACTTTAGCCCGAGGAGGCCATTCGACGCGAAGCAGTGTAACTAGTGCGATATCGAAATTCATGGCGTCGCTTTAGCAGGCATAGCCAACAGCATAGTAGAGACCATTCAGTAAGGAATACAAAGTGATTGAAGGTGCCCGTGCTCTTCCTGTTCAACATCTTACTATTCGGGTGCCCTGGCATGACTCCGGCTGGAGGGGTACCTTCTGCCAGGTCTGCACCGCGAACGCGTGCTGTACCGTTCTGCCAAGAATCGCAACCGGGCGGGACGACGCATTTGAAATGCTGCATGCCGGCGAGAGTATCGAGGCACTAGATCGATCCCAGCACCCACCTTGTGCCGATGAGCATGGGACCTTCATGGCGAAGTTCCCGCTCTCAATGCAGAAGAGGCACCCTTACGCGGAGAGTGCCAAAACAACCCACGGGCACTTTGCTGAAACCCCGTACACCATTCGCCCATACTCAGCCGCAGGCATCCCGTTTCGCTGGATGTTGCGTGAGCAGGTCGAGGGCAACAAGAAGTGGGGCGTTAGCAGTCTGAAAGAAGCTCTTCGGCTGGGCTATCAGACGGAACGTGAGCCAGACCTCACCGTCAACAAGGGCTGGGAGAAGGACAAGAAGACTTGGGTTCAAGAGGGCACCAATCAGCGGATCATCCTGGATACGTTCTTCAGCGTCGCAAAGCCGAATGAGTCGCTGGTGTTCTTCTATGCTAAACGCACGCCGATGGTGGAAGATGCGCGCCGCGTGATCGTCGGCGTGGGGCGCGTGAAATCGGTGAGTGAGCCCATTGAGTATCACTACGCGAACGGGCAGAAGCCAAAAGGCAGCATCAGCGGCTATCTCTGGGAGCGGAACATCGAGCACTCGATTCGCCCCAAGAACTCAGATGGCTTCTTACTGCCGTACCAGCAGTTGCTGCAGGCTGCCGAAGCGGACGAATCGATCGACCTCGCCGCCTGCACGGCATTTGCGCCCGACGAGTATTTCAGCAGCTACTCCTACGGCACCGAGCACATGGCGCATGATGGCGCTATCTCATCCTTGTTAGCCATCGAAAAGGCCATCAAGGCGATGCGCCAGCATCTCGCCGATGAGCCGTGGGCCGAGCATCTGGCTTGGATCGACCGGGAGCTTAACCGATTGTGGGAGGTGCGTGGTGCCTTCGCTGGTCTGGGTGCCGCACTCAACGCCTTTGGCTTCTCACATGGCAACTTGCTGGCTTGGTACCTGTCCAGCCAGGGCGGCGAAAAGTTTGATCCGTGGCCTGCGTTGGCTGACGTGCTCAAGAAGCCGGACAGGCTACCGAGCCACCTGCGCGACGGGATCGGCGACACCTTGCGCAAGAAGTGGGAGAAGCTGCCAGCAGAGCGCCGCGCTCTGCTGATGCTGATCGCCAGGTTCAACCTGACTGACGCGCAAGCCCTGCGTTGGTACCAGCCGACTGAGCGCGAGAAGGCCGGCATCAATCTCAACGACGCAGCGATTCTGGCCAACCCCTACTTGATCTACGAGGACGACAGGTTGCAGGTCGATCCCGTAGCCTTTGAGATCGTCGACCGGGGTGTGTTCCCGCCGGAGTCCATCCGCGTAGGCTTCCCGCTGCCGGAGCCCAGCCTCGTGCGTGAGGCCATTGATGAGCGCAGGGTGCGTGCAGCCATGCTGCTGACGTTGGAAGAGGCCGCTCGCACCGAGGGGCACTCCTACCTGATGGCAACGTGGGTGGTTCAGCGGATTCGAGACCGCGCGCTGCAGCCAGACTGCCCGCTGGACATGGACACGCTCGCGATCATGGAGGACTGTCTTGCTCCCAAAATCGCGAGCATCCAGGTAAAGGACGGCCTCAATGCGTTTCAGTTGGATCGTTACGTTGAGACTTCGATTCTGATCAGGTCCAAGATCACCAAGCGCAAGGCCCGCAAAGCCAACGCTGGAGAGCACAACTGGGCCGCGCTGGTGGATGCGGCCATTGATGCGACGAAGGACAAAGGGGCACCGAAGACGAAGCCAAGTGCCCGTGACTTGGCTGCGCGGAAAGAGAAGTCGGCAGCGCTGGAAGTGCTCTACAAGTCGGGCGTCTCTGTGCTGATGGGGGCCGCCGGCACCGGCAAGAGCACCTTGCTCAAGGCGCTTTGCTGCATCGATAGTGTGAAAGACAAGGGCATCCTGCTGCTAGCGCCGACCGGCAAGGCTCGCGTGAGACTGGAGCAGACGAGCGGCATGACTGGCCAAGGAAAGACCGTCGCACAATTCTTGAACGGACTGGAGCGGTACGACGGCAAGACCGGGCGCTACTACGTCAACCAAGGAGCCGGCCGCTCGGCCGTGCACGCCACGGTCATCATTGATGAGTGCTCCATGTTGACCGAGGAACAGCTTGCGGCGCTGTTGGACGCGGTGGAAAACGTGGACAGGTTGGTGCTGGTGGGCGACCCCAAACAACTCCCACCCATTGGTGCAGGCCGGCCGTATGTCGACATCGTCAATTTCTTGAAGCCCGCCAACATCGACAGCCTGCAAACCCGCGTAGCCGGCAGCTTCGCGGAGCTGACCGTGACGATGCGCCAAGGTGCCGATGCGGGCGTTGTGCGTGACGATGTGTTGCTCGCACAGGCCTTCAGCGGTCGACCACTGGATGCCGGTGCCGACGAAATCTGGCAGACCGTGGCGTCCGGAGAGTCGAACTTTGTGAAACTGGTTCGGTGGAACAAACCAGACCAGCTTCAAGCGTTGCTGCTGGACGAGCTGCAAACTGAGTTGAAGCTGAAGTCGGTCAGCGACGAAGTGACCTTCGAGGAGTCACTGGGGGGTGTCAGTTCGGAGTTCGAGGGCCGCTCAACGGTGTGGTTCAACACCCAGTACAATGATCGCCCCGGCGCTTCCAAGAAGGCGGAGGCGTGGCAAATCCTCTCGCCGATCAAGCAGTACCAAGCGGGTGTCACCGCCATCAACCGCGCCTTGCAGCAACAGTTCAGGAAGTCGTTCCTGACCATGGCAGCACAGACGGGCTGGACGAAGAAGATTCCGAGCCCCGCAGGGCCAGAGGGAATCATCTACGGTGACAAAGTGATCAATGTCATCAACAAGAGCGGGCGTGACACCTTCCCGGAAAAGGACGACGCCTACGTCGCGAACGGCGACATCGGCATCGTCACAGGGCACCGCAAGACCAAGGCGAGGAACTGGTCCCCCTATGAAATCGAAGTTGAGCTGGCTTCACAGCCTGGCTTTGCCTACAAGTACAAGCCTTGGGAGTTTGACTCCCAGGAAAGCACTCCGCCCCTCGAACTGGCGTATGCACTGACTGTTCACAAGACACAGGGCAGTGAGTTCGGCAAAACCTTTGTGGTGATACCAAACCCGTGCCGAAACCTGACGCGGGAGATGCTCTACACCGCGCTGACGCGCCAGAGGGACAAGATCGTCATCCTGCATCAAGGGGAGTTCAGGGACCTTCTGCACTTTAGTCAGGAGGCCGCGTCAGAGATCAACAGGCGGATGACGAACCTCTTCGTCCCGTCGGCACCAGTAGAGATCAAGGTTCGAAACAAGTCGGTCTTCCTGGATGAAAAGCTGATTTACCTGACCGAAAACGGCGATTTGGTCCGCTCAAAGTCCGAGTGGATCATCGCCGACAAGCTCAAGGCCGCTGGCATCAAGTACCAGTACGAGCAGCCGCTAGTCTTGGATGGTGTTGAGCGCTTGCCTGACTTCACGATTCGCGACGAGGACGCCGGTACGGTCTGGTACTGGGAGCACAACGGCATGCTCTCGGATGAGGAGTACAAGAAGCGTTGGGAGCGTAAGGAAGCTGCCTACCGTAAGGCAAAGATCCTTCCTCTGCCCTTACCTGAGAAGGACGATGGAAGGGTTGGAACTCTGTTGGTTACAGAGGAGTGCGAAGGCACAGGGCTGGATTTGAATGCAATCATTGCCAACATCAATCTCATACTTGGGCGAGACTGAAGCTCAAGAAAATCGACCTCGAGAGCGATAGTGTTGATATGCAGTGAGCGCCAACGTTCAGGCTAAATGAAAACAAGCGGCAGCTCTACAAGACATTGCCGTCGCTCATTCCATGAAGGCTGGCGGGCAGCAATGGCCGAGTTGTGTGAATTGGCGCGGTGATCGGAATCGCATCTGAATCCTGCCGTACGATCAACGGAAGAACCTCGGCCTTTGTGGCCTTTCGCATTCCCTCACCTTACGGTGTGCAGTATGTGTGCTATCTGCCGCTCGATAATATTTGCGATTACCCTCCTATCCGCGCTAATGACCATCTCGAAATCTTCGGATTGGTGGTGGGGAGTTTCAGGAAGTATCAATAACGTGTAGAACCTACATGGTTTCAATATGCATAAAATATTTAGCAAATAGTACGCATTGAGTATCGCTGCAATATTTATTTGTGATATGGTACGCAATGCGTACCATAAAGATACTTTGGCGATATGGCAAAATCATCCGTTGATTCCCAAAAATCTTGGTTGTCGTCTGTTAAGCGGGAGCTTTCAAAGCACATACCTGACTTGACGTGGGATTCCTTTGCCAAGCTGGCCGGTGTTGAACCTCGTGCATTGAAGACGTATCGGATGCCAGAGAACTCGGCTGACTACCGCAGCATGCCGAGTGTTACGCGTGCAGCGATCGAAAAACTTCTGAAGGATACTGATGGGCGCAAGTCCGGCCCCATCGAAGAAGGTGTGCTGCCGCAAACTGATTCCTCCGGTTTGCTGATTCCGAGCCTGGCTGCATTGGTAATTCGCTTGGCAAAAGCCTCGTTGATCGAGGGGCGCATGATCTCTGGGACCAGCCGCAGATACGGGTCTCCAGTTGGCCTGACCACGGAAGACCGCAAGGCCATGAGCGCCGTGTCCCGCTCCTGCTTATCAAATGGCTTGCCGGACTACGGAGCAGAAATCCATAACCTGCTCTACCTCTGCACACAGCCTCTAGGCGAATGGCTCAAGGTATCTGAAGTCAAAAATGCGGGGCTGGAGTATGCGAGCTTTATTCATGCGGAAGAAGGTATCCCAACGGCTGAAGCCGAAGAGCTGGCGGCTGGTTTTACTGGAATGACTGCTGGAATCGAAGAACAACTCTTTGCCAAGTTCATGGAAGTTATCGGGCGATTTCCCGAAGAGTCGGCCAATGATTACTACGCACGCGCACGCGAGTTTGTTGTCCGCCACCCTATATGCGACATCGATGATCTGAAAAAAGGCATGGGGGATATTCCTGCTGTTGTATGGATTGTTATTCAGCAACAGTTCTATGAGCCGGTCCCAGCCAGTTGGGCAATAGGGGAAGGCGTTCCGATTTGTGACCACTGCGGGAACGCCATGAAGAAGGGGGTAGCAGGCATTGTTTGCCGTACCAAGGCTTGTCTCGCTTCTCATGTAGCCAAGAGCACGTTGAGCCTTTCGGCTTCTCGACTCATGCGCGTTTCACGAGGTATCCGGCAATATTGGATTGAGCCAGGTATCGATGAATTGCGCCTGTTTGATGCCTTGATCGAGAAGGGCATGCCTGCTGTTCTTTATCCATTCCGTGATCGGGTGGATATTTCAGTCGGCGAAACCGGCATCGACCTGAAGACCTACGTGAGTCCGGAAACACTGGGTACCAAATTTAAGCGGAGTATTGGTGGACTGGCCTACTACGAGGATCGTTGGTTGGTCGTCCCTGACTGGCAAACCGTTGCAGTGCCGTCCTACATGGATCGTCTGGTAAAAGCCATGGGGCGCAGTGATGTGGTTTGCTTAACTGTTTCCCAGGCACTGAAGAGACTTGTGAATGAGGGCGCTACAAATGCGTGAGCTACTGCGCCCCTATAACACCGTCAATCGGCTGAATTATTTCTGCGTTATCGCAAGCGAACTATTGGGCGAAAGCTCTCTGATCAACCTCCCCGCGCTTGCATCTGGTTTTGAGAGCATTGCGAAAACATTGGCTCCGGACGTTGTTCAGGCGCTGCGCAACATTCGTTTAGCCAACATAGCGCCTGGCACGCTACGCGAGCTTCATCTGATGGCAGACGCCTATCGTCTCCATTTTCGTCAGCTTGAGATTCGCATTTCAAAGGGCGACGAGACTGCCAAGGATGAATTGCCGCAGCGGTATTTCATCAACGAAGACCTATCAATTCGCCGTACATGGACGCACCTTATTCCGGATGACATCGTTGAAGCGCTTGCTTCACTGACAAGTCTCCAACCACTGCGCCACCGCGAGCAGCCGCCACTACACAGCCCATTGCAGGCCGCTGAAGTCACCTACGAGCACGGCTACTCTGGCGTTGTAATGCCGTTGGGCTTCGAGCCTCCTGCGCCTCCTCGTTATGATCTCGACCGCGTTGGGATGGCTCCGGGCATGGTGCTCTGGGAAGAGCTGATCAACGTGGCAAATGGGTTTGACCAAATCGACGAAGCCAAAGGACGGCAAGCACCGGGCGAACGCAGTTGGTACAAGCGGCTGCACGATGCGAGTGAAAACCCGACCGCTGTGTTGATGGAGCCGGGCGAACATGGCCTCGTGAAAGCAAAGGGGATTGATCTCTCCGGCCTCAAGCACCTGATTGGTCTGCCGGGTGCAGGCAAGACGACATTGCTTTATCTGCTGGCTGGCTATCTTTCTAATGAAGGACGTTCCGTCTGTTTCCTGTTCCCCTCGATCGAGGTGGCCAGTGGTTTCATCGAAACCCTTTCCAACTACGACACGCCGGTTGGCTTGTTGTCCGGACAGGGTGAAACCGCCCGGACGAAGCACGTTCTCAACTTTGCCACGGCACTGTCCAACCAGAACCACGGCTTTGGCGTTACGCGCCAGATCGCCCCGTTCTTCGCAACGAACTGTGCACTCGCCGGGTTCGCCAGTGATGAAGATCAGGATTTCCCGCACCACAACCCGCCGTGCATGCAAATCATGCAGCGGCCCGGCCCCGGAAAACGCCCACGCCGTCATCGTTGTGCGTTGTCTTCGGTCTGCGGTCTCCAACATGGCGAACGCGAACTGAGCAGCGCCACTATTTGGGCCGGACACATCCTGTCGACCGACCGCCGAGTGTCAGGTTTGTTTGCCGATGCCGAGGTGCAGCATTTCGAATACCTCGCACGCACCTTCGACGTCCTGGTGGTTGATGAATGTGACGGTGCTCAAAGCAACCTCGATACTCGCGGTACGCCAATGCTCAAGCTGGCGGGTGACTCCGACTCGCTGTGGAGCACCTTAATTCGCGATCTTCACGATCCGGCTGCGCGTGGGCACAACGCTTTCGTGGCAGGTGTCACGATGCCGACCTTGCTCGAAATGACGGGGCGGTTTGGACGGGCAACAGAACGGCTGGTTGGACGTCTTCTGCACATGCCGGAGCGGTTCCGCAATGAAAATGCGAACGTGCTCCACACGTCTCTCAGCATCATCTCTGACATGTTTCCGTATGACGACGATTGGGATGAAAGTCGGAAGGTCGCCTATCTTGAAGCTCGCAAGGCATTCGAGCTGATTTTCGATGCCGCAGTAAAGCTAGTCGCCTTCCGCCATACGATACTTCGCGACGCCCATGATGACGAAGAGGAAGATGATGCAAATGACCTCGACCGAAGTATTTGGGAAGCAGCCAAGTTAACTGGAAAATCACCGGAAGAAATCCGCGAATTTCACGGCAAGCTGCTTGAATCCATCGAAATTTGGGAGAGAGACGGTAACGAGCAGTCGATTCTCGGTATCGCCAATGTCCTGCGCACCACGCCGGGACTGGCATCCTTCCATGACGAGGAAACGTTCTATTCGTACAGTGCGCTTCTGGTGTCTGTGACCTTGCTGGTTCTTCAGCATTTTGGTCTAGCTCCACACCTGCGCCTACTCAATTCCATGAATCTGGTCAGCGACAACGTGTTTGAGTCGCGTTGCTCCCGTGATCAGTTGGCCATCCTGCCGGAATCTCTCGTTGGCCGCTTGAGTGGCGTGCGCTACACCATTAGCGAAGAAGGAAACGTCGATCTTGCCCATGTCGGCTTTGCCGGGACGCCACGCATGCTGGCCCGTCGCATGATCGAATTGGGTAAGGAACGCGGCGGCGGCATGGCTGTACTGATGACGAGTGCTACGTCCATGCTGGAACAAAGTCCGAGTTTCCATGTAGAAGCTGGCCCGGACTACGTGCTGCGCCGACCAAATGCCGGTAGCGGATGGGAAAAGTCGAAGTACGCTTTCCTGCCGAAGAAAGACCCGCAGAATACCCAGGTTTCATTGCGCTTTAGCGGAGCAAAGATGTCGCAGCGTGAGCGTGTATTGAAGACCATGGTGGATCAGTTACTGCGTCACGGAAATGCGTCGGATGTCGAGCAAGCGATCCGCGAAAACGATGTGGTCAATGGCGTGGGGCGCAAGGCTGCTTTCATCGTCAATTCATACGAACAGTGCGAGATGCTGTTCGATCACATCCAGGCGAATCATTCGAGTTGGCGAGGACGGGTGCGTTACCTGGTGAAGCCAAAGCTCCATGGTTCGGTCCATGAAGCTGCTGTAACCGCCTCAGAAGTTGAGCGCCTGGGCGAAGATCAATCGTGGGATTTGCTGATCTTCCCGATGAGCGCCATCGGGCGTGGCGTCAATATTGTCTATCGCTACGGTCCACGGCTCGATAAGGCGATGCTGGGTTCGCTGTTCTTCCTGACGCGCCCGCATCCACGCGGCGACAGCCTCCAGTTGATTCAAGGTCTGGTGGCACGGGATTCCGAGCATTTTGATCGGCGCGAGTTTGGCAGCACGGCAGAAGCATTGGCGGAATTCCGGAAGTCCCGAAAGGAAACCACCCAGACCATCGAATATTTGCTGCAGATGCCCCTGATCGCGCAAGCGCTGGGTAAATACGCCGAACCGTTTGTGGCCGATCAAATGATCATGACCCTGCAAACCATCGGTCGCGCCATGCGCGGAGATTGCCCGGCCTTCGTCTATTTCGTCGATGCCGCTTGGGCACCGAACTCTGCCAATGGATCGCCCGATACCGAGCGCACCTCGATGCTCGTGATGATGCAGCGAATCCTTGGGAAATGTTTATCACACCCCGACCCTGCTGCGCGGGAGTGCTACCAGAATCTTTACCAGTCTTTTTCAGTGCCGATGAGCACTATCGAGAACCTTGTTATTGGTGGTCACCATGTCTGAACAAAAAAATACTATGTGGACTCGTATTCGAGGCAACACCAGTCGGGATCCCATTCTTCTCGGGCGCAAGATTTCTCCCGAGTGGCTTCAGGAGCAAGTTCGGCTGATCGAATTTTCCTTCGAAGGGCAACTGTTCGATGCCTTCTCGACGCTGCTCAATGCGGCGAAGCAGGAGAAGAAGAACCTTCCTATTACCTCGTTGCGCACGGCGCTAATCGCGGGGATTGATCGTATTGTTCGACTGGACCGCGATTTGGGTTTGCTGCCGGATGATGGCGGCAAATTTGGTTGCGCAGTCTCGATGTTCCCGGATATCGATGACGACGACACCTACAGCAATGCGCGCGCCGAAATTGCAAAGTACGTCAGTAGCTGGGTCATGAATGACGTTGAGCCGTGGGCTGAGCGAAACGGCATGGGATCACTTGCGGCGAAGCTGAAGAAGCAAGTCAACGCGGCTGATATTTGCGGTAGCGAAAAGATGGTTTCCCCCATTACGCAAGACGGCAGATCACCTGACTTTGCACTGATCGCCCGGACAATCGCTGAGCGATTGATCGGTGAAGAACTGTTCGACGGGATGAAAGAGTGCGAACTGGTCGCAAGTCCGGAAAGTCGGTCGAATTCGATTGAGCTGATGACGCTCCCGAAGCACGCTAGTAGGGGCGAAGACGTCTTTTCAATGGTGGCCAGGCTGACTGTATGTACCATGCCGTACAGCAACGACCTATTCCTTGGCATTTCTGCTGCCAAGCGGGTTTGGAGCCGCAGGGTGCCTTTCGCCAACCAGAAAATGCCAAGGCGAGTCACCGGCTACGTCATGTCGGCAGGACGCCCGGCCATCATGGTTCCCGTGGAACGTGGCGAAGCAGGCTGGAAGTTTGGTGATGCATACGCTTCAGTCCAGCAAGAATCGGCATTTAGCCTGCCGACAACGCTGGAAGATGCCGTTCAATGCCGGGAATATGACACAACGACCGGATGGTGGTTCGGCTTGCCGGAGCTGCCGACACTCTTCAAATTTGTTTCGCCGCGCACCGTTTTCGAGGGCGACGAAGCATCGCTGATCGACACGATTTCCGGCCTGCTTGGTTCGATCCTTATTCCCCGCAAAATCAACTTGCGCGAAATCCCTTTGAGCCGGAAGAAGAAGCCGTTGCAAGAGATGTTGCGCCTCACCGACCTTGAATTTGGTGCAGCCGGTGATTCGCTGGTGTCTGAACCAGAAGGCGACGATGTGGCTGAGTCCGATGAGGACGATGACGGAGCAGATCGCGGCAAGAGCATCCAGCACTACCGAGAGCAGAACATTCGGGCAATCAAGCTTAAGCATGGCGAGGCCAAGCCGATTTTGTGGGTGCTGTGTAATTCCACACGCGAAAAAGAAATCATCGAAACGTCGGTCAAGACCCTGTTCGGCGAGGCCGTTGAAATAAATTCCGAGCCACTGCCGTCAGGTACCCATGGTTTGCGTGCTGACATGGATGGCCCCAGCCTCAAGGCCCGGTCTCGTTTTGATGAACGGGTGCGTCGTTGGACTCCCGCTGCGGACAAGATCAAAGAGATCAGTGCTGGCCGTCCCATCATTGCCCTGATTTGCGCGGCAGATAAGTACAACCAACGCAGCGAGGATCCGGTGAACTATTTCGCCGGTATCCACGCCATGTCGAAAATTGGAGCCAATGTCCATCATGTTCTGCCTATCGAAACACCGGACGATGCCGCATCGGAGCAGTCATTCCTGCACCGTACACAGAGTGCACTTCTGGATGTCTTCCTCGCCCACTCCGGGATCATTTTTGGCACCAAGGACTTTGTAGCCCAGCTTCTTCCTGCTGATGGCACGCCGCGCTGTATCTATGGCCTTCAAGCTGTTCGCTCTCGTGCTCGTAACAAGAGCGGCGAAACTGGGGTTACGTTCATCGTCAATAGTCGCCTGGTCATCGAAACAGGTGTAACGGAAGTCCAGTACGTTTATAAGACGATGCGCGGAACTGCTCGCTCTACCTGGATGCCCCTTTCGGAAGGCCTGCAATGGCTGGGTAGCCAGCGGCAAATCCACGAAGGCGACGAAAAGTGGATTCGTCAGGTATTCGAGGAAGAAACAAAGCAGACCATCTTCGAGATTTCAGAATCAGATCCTCGTGCAATTGTGATGATCGACTGGCAAAGCCTCGCCGGTTTGTGGCGCGGCATCCGCGATGTTGACCTGATGACGGGCACAGAACTGCGTATCGGCAAAACCGACCTGTCCGTGTTCAAAGATATGACTTTTGTTCGTTTGCGTCGTGGCATGGACACCTTGTCGTTGCGGACAGAGGTAAAAATCACCTTTGAAGGCTGGGAAGACAGCGAAGAAAACAGTCGAATTCGAACGGGCGAGAACCTGATCGATGCGTATTACACGACGGAAAAAGAATTGGTCGAGATTTCCGATGAAATTCTCGTGTCCGATCGTCCGTATGGGCATTTCATCGCCTCGATGGGGTATGCCAAAACGGTTCAGGTGAAACGTGGCTTCTCCTGTTACCGCCCGATGCCTCGCATGCACAAGATCAAGGGCACGAATGAGTACGAGCAAAAGATGCTCGATCCTGCCGCTATGGACGCATCCTTGCCCGCATCCATGGAAATCACCGTTCTACGCACCCCAAATGGGGTGATGCCTAGCAATATTGCCATGCTGGTCATGGGGCTGCGTATTGGCTATGCCCATTACAACGAATGGACGGCATTGCCCGCACCGCTGTTCTTCCGTCGCAAGATTGAAGACTATGTGATCCGCTTCCCTGAGGACGAAGAAACAGGGGACGGTGTTGAAGAGGTGGTTGTCGCTACAGAAGGTGTCGCCAGCGCCGAAGTCATCACCAATACTGAACGTCCTGAAGATGTATCGGCGAGCACTTTCATTTCTCGCATTGTCGAAAATGAAGCGAAAGAGTTGGCTTCCCAGGAAGTGCCGGAAGAGTCGTTTCCTGAGATCACCAAGGCAGCCAAACAGTCGGGTGAGCCGGATGACCTTCTGTCCCGCGCCAAGGCCGCTGAAATGCCAGTGCTGCACTCCACCAAGGATATGAAGTTGCAAAACCTTGGGCGTCGAATGCTGCATCAAGACACGAATGTTCGCGTTCGCGTCGATTTGCCCTATTGGTTCAAGTTGAATGGTGCATTGGGCGAATTTAGTCCAGTGATTCGTCGCAACGCAGCCCGCTGTTGGCATCGGATGCGATCATTCAATATCGTCACCGCCAAGATGCAAATGCCTCGGGAAGCCGATTTCCTGAATTGGATGGCCAAGATGCTTCAGGTGCCGCAAGCCTGTCACGCCCTGGCTCCCGCTTGTGTTGATATTGGTGGTTTGCATTTCGTTCGCCTCCACGATTTGGTTACGAACACTTTCAACGCTGACAAACCAACGGAAGAGCAAGTATCAGTTTACAGCCTCACCGAAGAGTCACTGAAGGCGCTGGCGGTATGGGCAAATGAGCATGAGCACGACGAACTCATGGCTTGGCTGGTTTTCCAGGTTGCTCAGTTTCCCAATCAGGGGTGGTGCGAGGCGGTTCTTGGCTCAATGACGAAGGTGACCGGGCCACTGACAGAGGAATCCCTCAACTACTACCTCGATGTGGTTTGGGCGCTCGAAAACGCCATCGCCCAGAAAGACCACATCTCGAAATTCCAGGCGGTCTTGCGTCGTCGCCAGCGTCCTCACGCCGCAGAACCCGCTATTGAACAACCGGTTGTGCAGATGACTGCCGGTGCTGCTCCCGCCAAGGCTGAAGTTAAAGAGACTCCGCCTGGCACCGTGCGAGCGATTGCTGCGAGCGTTTCCAATCTCAAAGTCCCGGCAGCTACGGTTCAGCCTATTGAGCGCCCGCAGACTACAACTGTCATCGAAGTCAAACACGAGAACTCCATGAATCGTGACCTCAGCACTGACCAGATCAATTTTGCCAACACTAAAACCAAGTTGGCTCAATTGGTCGAAAACATAATCCCTGGCGCGGCCAATTTCGCTGAATTGGTTGCTGATTTTCAAGCTCAGATTGAAGTCATGACGGTATTGCACCGCCGCGAGTTGGATCGAAACGACCAGGAGGCCTTGGTAAATCAGCGCTTTGCCTCTTTGCGGGAGAGTTGCGCAACCTTGATTGCCCATCTTCAATCGATCAAGGAGGTGCTGTCGCTTGGTGACGTTCGTTATGTCGAACCGACACCGGAGGCCATGGATGCAGCAGAGGAAAGCATTGGTGCGATCCAGTCCATCATCGAGGACATCCAAGTGCTTCATAAGCAGGCGGAGAGATTCGAGAGTATGCCAGCACCAACTTCATTTGATGAGCGCCGCAAGCGCAACAAGATCATCAGTGATGCTTTGGAGTCGATCGGTGAAAGCCGAGACAATCTGATCCACCTTCTGAGTCAGAGTCCCTGCTTGAGCATTGATGACAGTCCCACCGACCCGGATGGCGGCTTGCCCGAAGACGTGTCTGCTACAGAAGCCCCTTCAGAGCAAGCTGCGATACCTGAAGTTGCGCCCCAAGAGCCTGAAACTATTGTGGGGGAGAGCGTCGTGCAGATCGAGGTTCCTGTCGAAGAACCGGCTCCTATTGAATTGGTCGTTGAAGCTACGGTCGTCGAGACCGTTTCTGAGCCTGAGCCTGCTCCTGTTGCAGCACCGGAAATCAGTCTGCTGCCCGTTGTTGAACCCGTTGTGCTCGCCGAAGTAAAGCCGGTTCCTCCGGTGGTGCCCGCGACTCCCGCGTCCGTACAGGTTCCTGCACCGGTAGCTGCGCCTGTGGTCGAAGCTGTTGCTGCGCCACTGCCAGTGAAACAGCCTGAAGCTGTCAGCGCTCTGGTGCCTGAAATTGACGAATTCGCTGAGGATGAACCCATCCCGGAAAACGACCCTGAAGCCGTCGAGCATCAGGCAAAAGTGCTGCTAAAACTAATTTCCGAACGTATGTTCGGCATGGCCGAAGTCCATGTGGAAGCCATGAAGTCAGTCCTGTCTGAAGTATCAGGTAGCGACTCGAATCTCCATTACGTCATTCTGCATGCCCTGGTGGCGTCTCTGGATCGAATGGATTGCCAGTTCGAGTTCGATCCGAAACTAGACTCCGCCCTTTTGGAACTCCTCACCAACCAGCCGTTGTCCGAACAGCAAATCAGCGATCCTGTTCCTGTGGCTCTGGGTGTGCTCGCCGCAGGCCTGAGCAGCATGCTGTTTGATCGCACGGACGCCCAGTGGAATGTCAGCAACGCCATTGGACAGCGCCTTGTTGGTCATGCCTCCCTGTCCAAGCTGATCGAGCATCTCGAAACGCTGCGTCAGCGTGGCTTGATCCTAACTCGCGACATGTTTGCCAGTTCCCATATCGGGGATCAGGAAGCCTTGCGGATCGAGATTCAGCGCTATCAGCAACGTGCAGCCAAGTGGAAGACGGACAACGAGATCTATTCAGGTTTCAACCATCGTGGATTCAAAGCCCTCCACGAAGAAATGTTCAGCCCGAAGAGCCTCATCGGTATTTGTCTCGACCTGATCGCCAAGGGCGAGAATGGTAAGGTCGCCGCAGCTTATGAAAATGCCCGCCGTAAGCTGGAGAAACCTTCTGGCCTGGTAGACGAAATCTTCCGCAAAATTGGCGAAAAGACGCGTGCGGACGGCATGTATCGCGTGCGGGCCAGCGAGAACGTCGAGACCACGAAGCGTTTTATCGAGGAATACCTCGAAATGCTGCGCCGCAAGGAAAACCCGAACGTCGAACTGGTCAAGAGTATTCAGACATTCCTGGCAACTTTGCATCGCCGCCTTGAAGACGCGACGGCGGAGATCAGCCAGATTCCCGTCGAGACATCCTTGGCGCGTGTTTATCGCGACTCGGCCCTCACCGCCTTGCGTTGTGCGCTTCGTCTTTTCGATAACACCCAAGCCCCGGCGTGCATCCCGCAAGACGACCAGAAGTTGTTGGTTCAGGTGCCGCTTAACCGCGACTTGATGCCTGTGCTTGGTCGGATTGATGATCACACCCCGGAAATTTGCAGTTACTTGACGGTACTGGAAGAAACCGAGCGCTGGTCCAAGGAACACCTGACCTTTGGCTCCGAAGGCGACAGTGTTTATGTGGCGATGCGTGATGCAATGCGCCTTCACATTGCGGCCCAGCGCTTCCTTCCTGCATTCCTGCTCGAAGAGCGTTTACCGCGCAAAATGATTTCCGAGAGCGAACCCCTCACTCAGCTCTACAACAAGCGCAAAGCAGCTTTTTACGGTGAACTCCAAAGCGCCCGGCAGCGTGTCACCCACGCCATGACGTTGAGCGCTCTGACACAGAGCGAAGCGAACCAGATGCAGCGGGTCATCGAAGAAATGCAGGAGTCGGTTCGTCCGGATCGCGGCATTGGTCACCCGAAGGCAGAGCGGAGCACCTATCCGGACTTCCCTCAAGCCACCGCAGCCCTGCGCCATAACGTCCTGATGCCGCTGGAGGCCCGGCTGAGTCAAGCGGCTGCCCAACTGCGCGAAGAACTGGATCGTTACGCCAACGAAAGCCGTGGTCTGTCGTCACCCCAGGACATCATGCGCGTTCGGGAAATGCTCAGCAGCGAGAATGCCGCCACGCTTCGCACTGCTTACGATGCGATGACGCTCCTGAAGAACACTCACCGGCTGCCCGCCAAACTTGGTGGTTTTGCCAATGTGGCGGCTGAATACGACACGTTCATGAGCGATGTATTTAAGTCGGTGCACTGCAACAAGCCTGCTATCGAGGCTTTGCAGGAAGCGTTGATGCAAGCCCCGTCCGAACAAGATCCCGAATGGCTGGCCGTAATGGATGAAGATCAGCGCAAGGAAGGCGCGAAGATCATTGATGCCTGGCTCAAACTGTTCCAGTCGCAACGCCGCAATGTCATGGAAAACATGGAGCCGCTGGCTAAGGTTTTCAACTGCTTGGGTATTAGCCAAGAGCCGATGGTGATGCATGACATGGGCCGTCAAAACCGTCTGCGCTTCATGTTGCCGGAGCGTTCGTTCACCTTCCCGACCAGCGACGATGAGATCTTCATCCCGCCGATTCTCGGTTCTCGGGCAACCAACATTCAGGGCTACATGTTCTTTGGGGCCGTTCAAGAAACTGAATTGCGTCAACTGATGCATGATGTTGGCGGCAATCCAGCAGTGGTTATCGCTCGCACCCGCCTCAACATGCAAAAGCGTGCTCGCGTGTCTGCAGGTTCTCCGGTCATCGTGATTGACGACGATCTGCTGGGTTACATCGCTACCCATCCGAATGAGCGCCTGCATGCCCTGTTGCGCATCGCCATTCTGACGTTCGGTACCAACCCCTATGATGATTACGGTGGCCGTCCGGTCCCCCCGGAAATGTTCTTTGGTCGCCAACGCGAACTGGATCGGCTGCGCGACGTAAAGAGTCTCGGCATCCTGTACGGTGGTCGTCGTCTCGGTAAGTCGTCGCTGCTCAGCCAGGTCGAGATCGAAAACAGCAATGTACCAGGCAACAAGGCGGTCTATATCTCGATGGATACCATCGACTCTTCGACCAATCACGTTTATGGCGCTTGGGACTTTATCTACCGCAATCTGATGTCTCGCCGCATCATCAACCAGATCACTACCAATGCGAAGAAGTGGGAAGACCTTCGGGATTGGATTTCCAAGGAAATTCTGGCGAACGATTCCCTTAAATCCCTGTACCTGCTGATCGATGAGGCAGATGCATTGATGGGTTGCGAGCTGCGCCTGGCCCGTGGCGAAATCGGTTTTGTCCGTAGCCTTCAGCAGATGGTCGAGAACCTTCAGCACGCTTGTCATATCCGCTACGTGATTGCCGGTCTGCACAACATGACCCGGATGACCACCGAAGAAAATTCTGTGCTTGGCAAGGCTGAACCTATTGCACTTGAGCCGTTCAGCACGCCTGCCGACATGCAGCGCGGTATTCGTCTGATCACGAAGCCGTTGGCAGCGATGGGCTATCTGTTTGGCGAAGGAACGGGCGATCTGCCTTTGCGCATCCTCTCGGTTTGCAACTTCTACCCGGCGTTCATCCAGTTGTATTGCAAGAGCCTTGTGGATCGTCTGCAAAACCGCCGTCAGGATCGCGTGCCACCGCTGTACATCAATTCCGATGATCTGGATGCAGTGGAAAACGACAGCAACCTGCTGAACGAGCTGCGTCGCAAGTTCGAGCTGAACCTTGATCTCGATAAGCGCTATAAGGCGATTGCTCTGATCCTGGCCGACTCGTATTACTCAGAGATCGAGTCCGGCCATTACAACGGACTGACCATCTCCCAGATTTCTGATATGTGCGAGACCTTCGCGCCCCATCACTTCGCCAACACCGGTTCCGGCGTCTATGAAGCCCTGTTGGACGAGATGACCAAGCTCAATGTGGTTGAACGCGAAGGCACCCGCTACGTCCTTCGCAATCCCAATATTGCGATGATGATGGGTGACGTAGATCGGGTCGCTCACAAGATCGACGAACTTGCCCGTGAGCCGTCAGTCGATTCGCGCAACCTGGGCGAGCGCCGGATCAAGATGGAGCATGGCACGAGCAACATGGTATTCCCGTTCCCCGTTGCGTGGGTCCGTCGCTATATGGATCCTAGCGATGGCGAATTGCTGATTCTTACCGGCAATGACGCAAGCGGCATTCTCGACCTAGCTCAGCCTGCGTCCCGCGAAGAGTGGGTTATCGGGCAAGGGCAGGACGTCTACACCATGCTGCCGGTGTCCGGGCCGAGTGCCGCGAACGATTACATCAACACCTTGCGGAAATCCAAGAAGGTCCGAGTCGGTAACCGTATTGTCGCGGTTCGTCCGAACAACTGGACGATCGCCCAAATCCCGGAATTCGCCAGTGTTGCCACCAAAGCAGCCAAGGCAGGTGTCCGCTTTGTCTTGCTGGCCATGCCTGAGCGGGCTTACGACCTTGCTGTCGCAATAAACAGTGGCAAGCTTAACCCGAAGGATCAAAATTGGCGTGTCGTCCCTATTCCGCAATGGACAGAGGATGCCGTCTATTTCCGGATGCACGAGAACAGTGATATTTCGGAGAACTCGAACGCCATCTCTTCAATCATTCATTCATCCTGCGGGTTCCACAAGGAAGTCCTGCATGTTTGCAGCGCCAAGATGACGGTTGATCAAGCGATGAAATCTCCTAACCAAGCAAAGGAAGGTTACGCCAAGAATCTCGATGATTTCTATCGCCGGATTGGGTTGCCTGCCGCATTTACCAATGAGCGGCGCGATGAGTGCAATCAATTTGTTGCAGTGATCGATGGTGCGCAACGCTTGTCGTCGGAGGTTGATGAAGTGCGTGAGATGCACAACATTTCTAAGGCGGAAATGGACTTCATGAATTGGATGGGGTTACTGCAAGAAGGCCCTGCCGGTACGTGGAGGATTCCTCCGCTCTACGCCGATCTCATAAAGAACAAGTGATAAGGCTGATTCATGACCAACGCGATTATCGATTCCAATCTCTACTGGCGGCTGCCTGGACCGCGCAGTTTCATTACGCGTATCTCTGAAAAGGTACTGAACACCCGGTTGCTATGGGTCAACCTGCCGATCCATTCCATCCCCGGCACATGGGATGGTGTCGAGGAGGGTGTTCGCCACGCACATATCGACACTGTGATTAAGCTGCGTATTGGTGGTGGCACCGACATCGCTGGAGAAGTGGGCGTGCATTTTGGACGCACCAGTCTAACTGCTGCCGAGCTAATGCTTCATACGGCTGATCGTCGCTCTGCGGTGATACTTCTGCCTCAAGATGATGATGGCAAAGCAAATTGCTCGAAGTACGCCGGGGAATTCATTCAGTCGCTTGATAAGGGGCAGGGAAATGTACTCCTGATCGTTGGAGGAAACGAAGAGTCATTGATTGCGGACACAAGCAACATGGGGATACAGGTCATCGCATTTGATGGCGGCTTGTCTCCTGACGAAATGGATGCCTATGTTGCGATCCGGATGCTCGATCGCCCCGGCCCAGGATCAACACGGCTGACCAGAGCCATTGTTTCGGAGTTTGCGGGATTCGACGTCGAGCTGGCAGAGATGATCATGCAGTTGAACGAGAGCCAAATCGTCAACATCATGAGCAATTTGAGCATTCTGATGGGGGATTCTCCGTTCCGGTGGCGTTACGACACATGGCTTTGGCTGACCCGCTCATCCAGTGCCCCCGGCATGACCCACACTCTGCACGACAAGTATCTTTCGGAACATGGCCCCTTAGCGGGGCGTGCAGATGCTCTAGAACGCATCAAGCAGCGCTACTGGCGTGCATGTGTCAAAACCATCAGCCCATGGCTAGAAGAACGGCGAAAGGCGGTTATCGGGATTTTTGGTGCCCAAATTAAGGCTGAGGCAGCTCGCAACAATGGAACGATCCCTAAATTTACCGGCAAAGATCGGTTCGGAAATGATCGCTTTGTCCAGCTAGCGCCTGAAGAACTTGAATACAACAACATCGTTGGCATGATTCGGTATGGCATTCTTGGAACAACGACGGTCGAGGAAAAATGCGCTGAGAGTGTTTGTAAATTCACCAAGGTAGTTCGTGATGAAATCGCCCACTTGAGAGCGCCATTGCCTGGTGATGTCATCGATTTAATCCGCGAAATGGACCGACTTCCAATCAATAACCTCTGATTGCCGTGAACATCGGCTTCTGGATTAGGTGCCAACATACATGACCATAAGCTATTGGAGCGCCACGCCATGCATATTGCGAGCACTTGGTACTGCAGTTTGTCGGGTATTGCCTACGCAAGGGGCGTGAAAATCTTGACTGGACGCATGAGTTCAAGCTGGAGCGGCTGGCAAAAGCATTGACTCAAAAATCACGAACGGGCGAGTTGAACATTACCGTTGAAGAGCAAGGGTGGATGCTTTTCCTCCCCAATGTCGGCAACCTGCGCAACACCGGCCGATCAACTTAGCTAACACCATCGGCGGCTATGGCCGAGTTGTCGCCTGTTGCTACTGGTATAAGGCCGATGTTCGACCTTACTGCAATCCCTAGAACATCATCCCACTCCCTGCATGAACCCGAAGGGGCAACCGTGTGAAATGGTAGAATCCGCC
>Ga0316604_10000829_pt1 | contig 32373 bp, 25 predicted proteins | sample OWC_soil_day20_C_FD_207650 | JGI IMG/M metagenome (GOLD analysis project Ga0316604, IMG submission 207650) | Wetland soil microbial communities from Old Woman Creek delta, Ohio, United States - OWC_soil_day20_CT | ecosystem: Environmental > Terrestrial > Soil > Wetlands | place: USA: Ohio... | reverse complement strand
ATTGTCTCGGTGGCTTTTGGCTTGCGCAACATGACGCACAAGGATGCCGCACTCAAGGAAATGTGCCGGGTACTCAAGCCGGGCGGACGCCTGCTGGTGCTGGAGTTCTCCAAGGTCTGGCAGCCGATGCAGCCTGCCTATGATTTTTATTCCTTCAAGCTGTTGCCGTTCATGGGCAAGCTGGTGGCGGGTGATGCCGATTCCTACCAGTACCTGGCCGAATCGATCCGCATGCATCCTGACCAGGATACGCTCAAGCGCATGATGCTGGACGCTGGCTTTGGCAAGGTGGATTATTTCAATCTCAGTGCGGGCATCGTTGCGCTGCACAAGGGGGTGAAACTGTGATACTGGCCGCTACGCTCAACCGTTTGCTCAATCACTCGCCCGAAGCTGCGATGGAATTGGCGCGCTGGTCCGGGCGTAATGTACGTATCGAAACCCCCTTGCTCAGCTCGACCCTGGTGCTGACCGACGATGGCCGGCTGGGCAAAACCGGAGCCGAACCGGAAGCCACGCTGATTCTGCCGCTGTCGTTCTTCATCGTGCGCACCCACAATCCTGCCGCTGCCGCGCGGCAGATCGAACTCTCCGGCGATGTCGAGCTGGGTGGCCATGTCGGCCATGCCCTGGCCATGCTGCGCTGGGATGCCGCCGAGGATTTGTCCGCGCTGGTGGGCGATGTGGTTGCGCACCGGATGGTCAAGTTTGCCGGTTTGGTGGGTGGACTCCCGGGCGCGTTGGGTGGGCGCCTGCTGGCGGTTTATGCCGAACACTGGCGCGATGAGGCGCGCGTATTGCCCGATGCCGCCGAGGTGGAGCACTGGCAAAACGAGGTGGATGCACTGCGGGATGATCTGGCTCGACTGGAAAAGCGCATCCAGCGCCTTGAATGATGTGCGACCGGGTTCGCCCCGGTGCGAAATCAATGCCCGGTGGGTGATTCAGTGAATGTGATTGACTCTTTCCTTTTGTCCGTCATTCCCGGTGACGGGACCAGAAAATATTTTGTAGTTGTATTGCGCTGACAACAATTCTGCGTTTTTTCTTGACTGCCTGTATCGGGCGCTTCTAAAGTGCGTTGCAGTGCACGCGGTGGCAGGTTCCCTCCCAGCCTGTTGCCGCGCTGCGCCTCAGCCTCAATGCTTCAATTCAGATGATCCATAATCCGCGCAAAACGGGGACCGCCCTAAGGCGCCTTCCGCCGTAGTTTGCACTGACTGTGTTTCGATCTCTCCCCCGCTGTGATGTCCTCGGTTCCGAACAAAGAGCTCCGTCTGGAAGGTTTTATGGTGATGAGCGGCTCGGGGCATGGATAGCCCGGGTCGTGTGTTGTAAGCTGGAATTTGCAGATCGCCATCCGTTCTTCGGCTCGCGATCCAACCTGGTGGGAGGCATCTCTTGCTGCAATTCCCGACACTGCCGGAGCTGATCACACGGCATATCCCGACACTTTCCGTTGATGACTCGCTGGCCCGGGCCAGTGATCTGCTGGCTCGGGAACACGCCGACCGGCTGGTGCTGCTGCGTGCCGGCAAGCCGGTGGGCGTGCTCACCTTCATCGATGTGCTCGATGCCTGGAGCCGTGGCAGGGAAGGCTCCACCCGTCTTGATCTGCTTCCTTTCATGGTCGTTCCGGTTCTGCCTGCCGATACCGATTGGCAGGAAGCCATGCGTTATCTGACGGAGGCGGATTCGCAGGCCATGCTGCTGGTGACCGATGCGGACGGGGCAATGCTCGGCTTGCTGACTGAGGAAGACTTTTGTCACCGGCTGGGCATGCGCCATCTTTCCGGGGCGCATGCGGTGCTGGATGCCTTGCGGGAATCCGAATTGAAGCTCAAGGCGGTTTTCGATGGCACCCAGGTTTTCCTGGGTCTGCTGGAGCCCGATGGCCGCCTGATCAATATCAACCGTGCTGCGCTGCAGGCGATCGGGGCAAAGCTGGAAGATGTTGCGGGCATTCCTTTCTGGCTGGCGCCCTGGTGGGGGCATGATGTCAACTTGCAGCATCAGGTGCGCGATGCGGTCATCCGGACCCAGCAAGGGCTGGTCAGCGGTTTTGAGGCCACCCATCTATCCGCGGATGGCGAACCGGTCAATATCGATTTCACCATGCGGCCGATTTGCGACGAAAGCGGTGCCGTGCGTTATCTGCTGCCAGAAGGGCGCGATGTCACCGAACGACGCCGCGCCGAATGGGCGCTGCGGGCCAGTCAGGCACATTATCAGGCGCTGCTCAATGCGTCCCCGGTCGGCGTGATGGAAATGGATGCCGCCGGTCATTGCATTTACGTTAACCAGAAATACAGCGAAATCACCGGGCTGACTTCGGCAGAGGCCTTGGGCGAAGGCTGGATGCGCGCCATCCATCCGGACGATCTGGACGCCTTGCTGCAGGCGAAAACCGGGGCGTATACCCACGCCGTGACTGGCAGCCTGGAGTACCGTTATGTTCTCCCCGATGGCCGGGTGATCTGGGTGATGGGCCAGACCGCACCGATGAAAACGTGTACCGGCGTGGTTTCCGGGATGATCGTCACCCTGATCGACATCACGGAGCGCAAGGAGCTGGAAATCCGCCTGCGCCTGGCAGCGTCCATGTATGAAACCAGCAGCGAGGGTATTTTGGTCGTGGATGCCCGGAATCGTATTGTCTCGGTCAATCCGGCCTTTACGGCCTTGCTGGGTTATGCGTCAGAAGAAGTACTGGGGCGCGACCCCGGGGAGCTGGGTTCACCCCGCAACGCGCCGTCACTGTACAAAACGATGTGGCAAGCTGTGGAAAAAACAGGTCGTTGGCAAGGTGAAATCTGGAATATTTGCAAAGATGGCCAGGAAGTGGCGCTGTGGATGACGATCAATACCCTCTGCAACAGTGAGGGGGTAGTGCAATGGCGTTTTGCCCTGTTCTCCGACATCACCGACAAAAAGCGCACCGAGGCGCTGATCTGGCGCCAGGCCAATTACGATGCCTTGACCGGCCTGCCGAACCGGCGCCTGTTCCGTGACCGGCTGCAGCAGGAAATGAAGAAAGCAGCACGCTATGGCAACAGTCTGGCCCTGTTTTTTATCGATCTGGATCACTTCAAGGATGTGAACGATTGCTTCGGGCACGATTGTGGCGATCGCTTGCTGGTGGAGGCCGGCGAGCGCATCCGCGGCTGCCTGCGCGATTCCGATACGGTGGCGCGGCTGGGCGGCGATGAGTTTACCGCGATCTTGCCCAATATGACCGATCTGGGACGGGTCGAGGATGCGGCGCTGGCGATTACCCAGGCGTTGGCCCAGCCGTTTGTGATCGACGATCAGGAGTCGATCGTGTCAGCGAGCATCGGCATTGCGTTCTATCCGCAGGATGGCGTAACCGATCTGGCCTTGCTCAAGCAGGCGGATCGGGCCATGTATGCGGCCAAAGCCAAGGGACGCAACTGTTTTAGCCGGGTTCAGGACTGACCACGATCTTATGTTGGGCGATTTGTACGTGCTTTCGCCCGCTGGCGGCGGAAAGTTGCGATAATTCGCAGGTCCTCTCAAGTCGCGGTTACGCCTCTGTCATGCACTTTCTCCGTTTGCTGAAAATAGTCCGGGTGGCCATCACCTTCGGGCTGGATGAATTCCTGCTCGGCCATGAGCGTGTGCGCGGGCTGCGTGCGCTCGTTGCGGCGCTGCTGTTCTGGCGGCGCTTGTCGGCACCGCGGGCCGAGCGCTTGCGCTGTGCGCTGGAAGCGCTGGGGCCGATCTTTGTCAAATTCGGTCAGGTGCTTTCCACCCGGCGCGATTTGCTGCCGCCCGATATCGCCGACGAACTGGCCAAGCTGCAGGACCAGGTACCGCCTTTCCCGGCCGAGACCGCCGTGGCGGTGATCGAAAAAAGCCTGCAGCGCCCGCTGGCCGAGCTGTTTGCGCGCTTCGAGCGCGAACCGATGGCCTCTGCTTCGGTGGCGCAGGTGCATTACGCCGAATTGCACGATGGCCGGCACGTGGCGGTGAAGGTGCTGCGCCCGGGTATCATGCCGGTGATCGAAAGCGATCTGGCCTTGCTGAACCTGCTCGCGATCTGGGTGGAAAAACTCTTTGCCGACGGCCGCCGCCTGCGCCCGCGCGAAGTGGTCGCCGAGTTCGACCGCTACCTGCACGATGAGCTCGATCTGATGTTCGAAGCAGCCAATGCATCGCAGTTGCGGCGCAACTTTACCGCCTCGCCGCTGCTGCTGGTGCCGGAAGTGTTCTACGACTACTGCGCGCGCGATGTGCTGGTGCTGGAGTGGATGGAAGGCGTGCCGGTCAGCCAGGTCGATAAGCTGCGTGCGGCCGGGGTCGATCTCAAGCAGCTGGCCAGGAACGGGGTCGAGATCTTTTTTACCCAGGTATTCAGCCACGGTTTCTTTCATGCCGACATGCATCCGGGCAATATCTTTGTTACCCCGCAGGGGCAATACATTGCGCTGGATTTCGGCATCGTCGGCACGCTGTCGGATTTCGACAAGCAGTATCTGGCGATCAATTTCCTCGCCTTTTTCAACCGCGATTACCTGCGTGTGGCCACGGCCCACATCGAGTGCGGCTGGGTGCCGGCCGATACCCGTCCCGAGGCACTGGCCTCGGCGGTGCGCACGGTGTGCGAGCCATTCTTCAATAAGCCGCTATCGCAGATTTCCTTCGGCATGGTGCTGATGCGCCTGTTCGAAGTCTCGCGCCGCTTCAATGTCGAAATCCAGCCGCAGCTCGTATTGCTGCAAAAAACCCTGCTCAATATCGAAGGACTGGGGCGACAGCTCGATCCGGAGCTGGATCTCTGGCAGACCGCCAAGCCGTTCCTGGAGCGCTGGATGAACGAGCAGGTCGGCTGGCGTGGCGTGGTCAACAACCTGAAGCGCGAAGTGCCGCTCTGGGCCGCCTTGCTGCCCAGCCTGCCGCGCCGGCTGAATGATCTGGTCAACCGCGACCCGATGCCGGTGCTGCTCAAGGGCTATGAAGGGCTGTTGCGCGAGCAGAAAAAGCGCAACGGCTGGCTGGGCGTGATTGCCCTGCTGCTGGCGGGAATCCTGCTGACGATCTGGCTGCCGTTCTGAACAATCGCACAGGCCAGATAAATACCTTTTCTGCCAGCACCAAACGAGAGCGGTTCTTGGTTAGAATCCCCAAAGAACTAACCGATGCTGAACTTGCACAATAGAACGAGACGGGAACCACGATGGCCGATATTGATTTCTTCGCTGAAAAAGACCTGCCGCTGAAGCAGGATCTCGACCTCCTGGCGCAACTGCTGGCCAATACCATCCGCGAGCAGGCCGGCAATGCCACTGCGGCGCAGATCGAGGATATCCGTGCGCTGGCGTTCAGCTATGTGCGGGGCGAGCCGAACGCCGGCGCCGCGCTGGCCCACTCGCTGTCCGCGCTCGATGTGCCGACCGCCATCGCCGTGGTGCGTGCGTTCAGCTATTTTTCGCACCTTTCCAATATCGCCGAGGACATGCACCACAACCGCCGCCGCCGCATCTACCGCATGCAGGGCTCGGCGCCGCAGCCCGGCAGCATCCATGCCGTGCTGAACGATCTGACTGCGCGCGGCGTGTCGGCCCGTGAAATTCTCGATCTGCTGGGCGAAACCCTGATCGCCCCGGTGCTGACCGCGCATCCGACCGAAGTCAAGCGCAAGACCATGCTCGACTGGCACCGCGACCTGTCCGAACTCTTGATCGAACGCGACCGCACGCGCATGACGCCGGAGGAAAAGGCCGAAAACCTGGCCGCACTCGAGCGGGCGTTGCAGGCGCTGTGGCAGACGCGCGAGATCCGCGTCACCAAGTTGACGGTGCGCGACGAAATCGAAAATGGCGTGGCGTACTTTCGCAAGAGCTTCCTGCCGGAGTTGCCGCGCCTGTGTATCGACCTGGAAGACCGCATTGCCAAGATGCTGAACTCGCCGGTCAAACTGCCCGATTTCATCCAGATCGGCAGCTGGATCGGCGGCGATCGCGACGGCAACCCGTTCGTGACCGCCGATGTGCTGCGCCATGCGGTTTCCCGCCAGGCCGGGGTGGCGCTCGATTATTACTACCAGCAGTGCCTGAAGCTGGAAAACGAATTGTCGATGTCGGTGCGGCTGGTGCAGGTGGATCAGGCGCTGATGACATTGGCGGAGCAGGCGCCGCGCGATGCCGATCTGGACCGGCGCATCGAAGAACCCTATCGCCTGGCGATGAGCGCGGTGCGGGTGCGCATCTTTGCCACTGCCGTAAAAATCGGCACCTATCACCACGACCTGCATCAGGAATTCGTGGTCGAGCCGTATGCCTGCGCGCGCGAATTGAGCGCCGATCTGGCGGTGATCGCCGGTTCGCTCAAGGTGCATGGCGCGGCCAAGATGGCCGACGGGCGCTTGCGCCAACTGCAGCGCGCGGTGGGTATTTTCGGCTTCCATATGGCGCCGGTCGACATGCGCCAGTATTCCGGCATGCATGAGAAAGTCATCGCCGAACTGTTCGAAAAAGCCGGATTGGAAGACTACCTGGCGCTGGACGAAGCCTCGCGCCGGGTGGTGCTGCTGCGCGAACTGGTCAGCCCGCGCCCGCTGTTCTGCCCGGACCTGGACTACAGCGAGGATGCCTGCAAGGAACTCGATATCTTCCGCGCCGCGCGCGAGATCAAGGATCGCTACGGCGATGCGGTGCTGCCCAACTACATCATTTCCAATTGCAACTCGGTATCCGATCTGCTGGAAGTCGCCGTGCTGATGAACGAAGTCGGCCTGGTGCAGATCTCGCCCGTGCCGCGCTGCCGCATCAACATCATTCCGCTGTTCGAAACGATCGGCGACTTGCGCGGTTGCGGCCAGATCATGGCCGATCTGCTGTCGCTGCCGCAATGGCGCCAGATGCTGGTCTGCCGCGACAAGGTGCAGGAAGTGATGCTCGGCTATTCCGATTCCAACAAGGACGGCGGCTACCTCACCTCTAACTGGGAGCTCTACAAGGCCGAGATGACGCTGGTGCAGATCTTCGAGCAGGCCGGCATCAAGATGCGCCTGTTCCACGGCCGCGGCGGTACGGTGGGCCGCGGCGGCGGCCCGGCCTACGACGCGATCCTGGCGCAGCCGGCCGGTACCGTGAACGGCCAGATCCGCATTACCGAGCAGGGCGAAGTGATCGCCTCCAAGTATGCCGACCGCGAAGTGGGCCGGCGCAACCTGGAAATTCTGGTCGCCGCCACGCTGGAAGCGAGCTTCCCCTCCGACGAAGCGCGCTCGCTCGATACGCCCGAACGCCATGCGCTGATGGAGCGCCTGAGCTTGCGCGCCTACCAGGCTTACCGCGATCTGGTCTATGCCACGCCGGATTTCATCACCTATTTCCGCGAAGCCACGCCGATCAACGAGATTCCCAACCTCAACATCGGCTCGCGCCCGTCGGCGCGCAAGAGCACCAATTCGATTGCCGATCTGCGTGCGATTCCTTGGGTGTTCTCGTGGTCGCAATGCCGCCTGATGCTGCCGGGCTGGTTCGGCTTCGGCACCGCGATCAGCGAATACCTGGCCGAAACGGGCAACGATGGCCTGGCGACGCTGCGCGGCTTCTACCGCGAATGGCCGTTCTTCCGCTCAACCATCTCCAACATGGAAATGGTGCTGGCCAAGTCGGACATCGAAATCGCCCGCCGCTACGCCGATCTGGTGCAGGACCAGGCCGTGGCCAACCGCATCTTCGGCCGTATCCGCCAGGAATGGCAACGCACGCTGGACGCCGTGCTGGCCATCACCGGCAATGACGCGCTGCTGGCCGACAACCCGGTGTTGCAACGCTCGCTGGCCAACCGCCTGCCTTACCTCGACCCGCTCAACCACCTGCAGGTCGATTTGCTCAAACGCCTGCGCGCCGGCGATGCGAGCGAGGAAGTGCAGCATGCGGTGCATTTGACCATCAATGGGGTTGCTGCTGGACTCAGGAATAGCGGTTAAATGCAGGTCATCCCGGCACAGGCCGGGATCCAGGACTCGCGCATGATCAAGCATGGCCCCGGATTGCGCTGCATCCGGGCTTGCTGCTCGCTGCATACCAGGCATAAAGATTTATTCATCCCATGACGAGACATTTTTTACAATTTGGCGCATTGGCAATATATGCCTTCTGCTTCAGCAACGCTCGTGCAGAAAATGCGCTCGCATACAAGCTTGCCGAATATACATTTGAGGTGGCTTCCAGCAAACAGAAGACACAGGTGCGCTGGAGCTACCCGGTCTTTCTCAGTGGGATTCCCGATGGTACAAGTGCATTGAACGTGTGGATTCGTGATCAATCACTTGAGCCGCTCGCTGCATGCGCTGAAATACCTCTATCAGAGCTTCGTAAGATGAGAGACGTCCAAGTGCAACGCGCACTTGGACGTAGCAAGCAGTTTGCCGACTGCAATATCGATCAATCAGAAGTGCAACCTATGGAAGCTTTCGCTAGCTTTATCTCATTTCAGCGATACATCGAGTGGGCTGGGCTCTCCAGACCACAGCACGGAATTACAATGCTGACTTTCGATTGGGTTCGAAAGAGGAAAATTGGAGTTGATACATTGTTCAGACCGGGCGCCTTGGATGACCTAAATGAAGCTCTTGCAGAACAAATAAGTTCTGACCGCACAGACTGCCAACGTAATTTCGATTGGTCTCAGGTAAGTTTGAGGCCTCCCAGCACTCTATTCATTAACTTTCCATATAACCCAGGCGAGTGGGCTGTGTGCGGAGACGGAGTTGAGATGATTGAGGGACCTCTGGTTAAGGCGATGCTAATATAATAGTCGTGCACTTCACCCGATCAGAAAAATGGTGATAGCCAAGTAGCTCGGGTTTGCGCAGGGCGGGTCATTTGACCCGCGCGGATGACGTATCAAAGGCCGATGTCGTTTGATTGTTTCAATGATTTTGCGGGTTACGGCTGCGCCTAACCCGCACTACCGCCGCGGTGAAAGGGTTATGCGCCGTCTGCTTTTACTCCTGCCACTGATTTCCGGCGTATCCCACGCCGCCAGCGTCCCCAGCCACTTCTCCGAAAAAATGGAAGCCGCGCTGACCTGTCGCAGCGAGTGGTCGCCTTCATACTGGCGCAGTTATTTCGCTGAATTCCTGGGCCAGCCGCTGCGCCGCTGGGGCGATGCCGAGTGGTACAAGGCCGAAGGCGCGGAGCTGGCCGGCAATCAGGTCAAGGAAGCCTTCGTCAATCTGCCCGAATCCCCTGCGCTGATGGTCGGCGTGCTGATCGAAGCGCCGGTGGCCGATGTGCGCAAGAAGATCGAAGAAAAGCTCGGCATGGCGTTTGTCGAACTCGCGGGCCCGTATCCGCGCTACCTGTCCAAATCCGGCAGCGTACTGGTCGGCGTGGCCGATCCGCAGAAACCGCAGACCAAGTGGTATTGTGCCCGCTGGAATCTGGGTAACCGGCCATGAGTATGAACGCTTTCCTGCAAGCCCTCGGCATCAATCCGGCGTGGTTGCCGCTGTATCTTCTGGTGCTGTTCCTGGGTGTGGCAGCACTGCTGGCCTGGATCGGCGGCTGGCGCGATCTGGCGCGGCGCTTCCCTGCCTCGGGCAAGCCGCAGGGCGAGACCTGGCACTTTCGCACTATCGGCATTCGCAAATGGCGTGTGCCGACCAATTACAGCAATTGCGTGCACATCAGCATCGGCGCCGAGGGAATCGGCCTGGTGATGAGTTTCTTCTTCCGCTTCCGGCACGATCCGATCTTCATTCCCTGGCACGAGATCGAGCGGGTGGAGCGGAAACAGCACTGGTTTGGCGGGGTGACCACCCTCTGTCTCGGAAGCACCCCCATCCGCATCCACCTGCCGGGCAAGGCCGGCGCGCAGGCGATGCAGCGCTGGAATCAGCGGCAAGGCGCTGGATTGAGGGATAATGGCGCACCTTCAAGTTGATTCCGCCCATGCCTGCCATTCAAACCGCCGTTGACCTCACTCCCTTCAATACCCTGGGCTTGCCTGCGTGCGCCAGTCATTTTGTTCGGCTGCAGTCGGCCAGCGAGCTGGTTGCCTTGCGCGCCGATCCGGCGCTGGCGGCCTTGCCCTGGCGCGTGCTCGGCGGCGGCAGCAATCTGTGGCTGCAGGACGATCTGGATGCGCTGGTGCTCAAGGTGGAAATTCCCGGCCGCACCCTGCTGCGCGAGGATGCCGATGCCGTCTACGTGGCCGCCGGCGGGGGCGAGAACTGGCACGATTTCGTGTTGTGGACGCTGGCGCAGGGCTGGGGCGGACTGGAAAACCTGGTGCTGATTCCAGGCACGGTTGGCGCCGCGCCGGTGCAGAATATCGGTGCTTATGGCGTCGAGGTGATGGACCGTTTGTGCGAGTTGACGGCCATCCACCTGCAAACCGGCGAGCATCGCGTGTTCCGCAATGCCGATTGCCGCTTTGCCTACCGCGACAGCATCTTCAAGCACGAAGAAGCCGGGCGCTGGCTGATCGCGCAGGTGGTATTCCGCCTGCCCAAGGCCCATCAACCCAGCACCGCCTACGGCGAGATCAACAAGGAACTGGCCGCGCTCGGTTTGCCCGCCACGCCGCAAGCGGTGGCACAGGCGGTCATCAATGTGCGAAATCGCAAGTTGCCCGATCCGGCGGTCTTGGGCAATGCCGGCAGTTTCTTCCATAACCCGCTGGTCGATGCCGCCACGCGCGAGCGACTGCTGGCCGAGTACCCGGCACTGGTTTCCTATCCGCAAGCCGATGGCCGTTACAAGCTGGCGGCCGGCTGGCTGGTCGAGCAGGCCGGCTGGAAGGGGCGCAATCTTGGGCCGGTCGGCATGTACGAGAAGCAGGCGCTGGTGCTGGTGAATCATGGCGGCGCCAGCGGGCAGGATGTGGCGAGACTGGCCGCCGCCGTTCAGGCCGATGTGCAAGCCCGGTTCGGCGTGCAGTTGATCACCGAACCTGTCCGCTGGTAGGGTCGACTGCGCAGGTGCGCTCTGGCGCCGTATACTTGCCCGACTCAACCAAGTTTTCGAGATGACCTGATGAACCCATCTTTCCGCATCGCGCTCGGCGCAGCCGCATTGTTTTTTAGTGCCTTGACCCATGCCGACTTCAATGAAGGCATGGATGCCTACAGCCACGGCGATTTCCCCGCTGCGCTCAAAGAGTTCAAGACGGTCGCCGATTCGGGCGACCGTTACGCCCAGTTCAATATCGGGGTGATGTATGCCCTAGGGCAGGGTGTGCACAAGGATGAGGAAACCGCCGTTGTCTGGTATCGCAAGGCTGCGGAGCAGGGGCTGGCGTTGGCGCAGTTCAATCTGGGGCAGGCCTACGAGGAGGCCTTCGGTGTGCCGCGCGATGAGGCGGTCGCGGTCAACTGGTACCGCAAGGCCGCAGAGCAAGATTACCCGCGGGCACAGTTCAATCTGGGCTTGATGTACGCACGTGGCCTGGGCGTAAAGCCCGATATCGTTCAGGCCTACAAGTGGTTTCATCTTGCCGCGCTGGGAGGTGAGCCTTATGCCGAGCGCAATCGCGACAATGCCGAAAAGAAAATGACGGCCAGGCAGATCAATCAGGCCATGGCGCAGGCCAGTTCCTGGTCGCCGAAGTAGCAGCGCAACCGCCTGGACGGGCCGGTCGTGGCTGGTTTCAGGCAAGCTGTGTGACAGCAAAAGTATTGACATTGTTTTTGTGCGCTGCACATAATGTCGTCATGAACGCCAATCTCCTCAAACACACCGCAGCAAATACCACCGCACCGCGAGCACACGCCGTGTGGATGCCTGCGCGTCCGTGCCGGAGGGGAATCAGGTAGTGAGTTCACCCGATTCAGGATTTACCCCAAAGGCCACGGACAAGTTCCGTGGCCTTTTTGTTTTCAACCCGCTCCCGGAGAAAAATCATGGACCAGGAATCGTGTTACTGCGTTTTGCCCCAATCGTTGCGCCAAACCATCCGCGTGGCATCTGCCCGCGGCTCCTGGCTTACCGATCACGCCGGGCGAGATTACCTTGACTTCGTGCAAGGCAATGCAGTGAACACCCTGGGTCATGCGCCGGATGAAATCCATGCCTCGCTCAATAACCTGGCCAAACGCCTGCTCTACTGCGCGCCACGCATCTGCGACGAGCCGATGCTGGCGCTGGCGCAGCGCTTGACCGAGCTGGCAGGGCTCGCGCGCATCTCTTTCTGCGGCAGTGATCATGAGGCCAATGAAAATGCCGTCATCCTGGCGCGCCGCTGGGGCGCTGCGCGCGGAGCCAGCCAGATCATCAGCACCCGGCTGGATTTTCCCGGCCGCAATGCGGTGGGCAACGGCATCGTCAAGACGCCCTACAACGATCTCGCCGCCGTGGAAAACGCGATCAGCCGGCAGACCGCCGCCGTATTGGTCGAGCCGATCGACAGCGAAAGCGGCCTGTCGCTGCCGTCGCCGTTCTTCCTGCGCGGCCTGCGCCGGTTGACGCAGGAGTACGGCGTGCTGTTGATCGTGGACGAAACCCGCAGCGGCATCGGCCGTACCGGGCAGCTCTTTGCCTTTCAGGATGAAGGGATTACGCCGGATATCCTCACCCTGGCGCGCGGTCTGGGCGGCGGGCTGCCGCTGGCGGCCACGCTGGTACAGCAGGAATTCAGCTCCATGCTGGAAGGCGGGCAACTGGGCAGTGGCCACAGCCTGACCATGAGCGCCGCGCTGGCCGTGCTCGATACGATCTGCGTGCCGAGCTTTCTCGAGGATGTGGCCGCGACGGGCCAATATCTGAACAAGGGGCTAAACCGGCTGGCGCGTTACCACTTGCTGGGGCAGGTGCGCGGCAAAGGATTGTTGCAGGCGGTGAAGATCCCGGATGGCAGCGCCAGGTTGCTGGCCCAGGCCGCGCTGGAGGAGGGCTTGCTGGTCGACGCGCCCCGCGCTGACTGGCTGCGGCTGATGCCGGCACTCAATGTCACGCTGGCCGAAGTGGACGAAATGCTGGTGCGCCTGGCCTGTGCGCTGGGCAAGCGTTAGGCCTTTTCGTGTAGTGCCTTGCTCGCGCGGCCACGATACCGAGTGGCCGCGCAAGCTTGCCCCTCTGCTGGATATTTGGGGTTTCACCTGCATAGGGCGTGCACCTCAAGTGTGCTTTGTCGGATAATGCGAACGTCCTTTGTCCAGTCAACCGTGAATGATCGCCATGACACTTGAGTCTATTCCCGCACCGCAGGTATACCGGCAAGTTGCCGAACAGATTGTCCGGGGGATCAATTCAGGGACCTATCCGCCTGGTGCCCGGCTGCCGGCGGAGCGTACGCTGGCCAAGATGTTCAACGTGAGCCGTTCTTCCATCCGCGAGGCCCTGATCGTGCTGGAAACGGAGCACCGCATCGAAGTGCGCGGCGGTGCCGGGGTGTTCGTGTCGATGCCCGAGATGCCGTCGGCCTTGCCGGAGCTTGACGAGCTTGCTGAAGCGCCCGGCGCGCTGGATGTCTTCCACGCACGAAGCCTGATCGAACCCGCAGTGGCTGCGCTGGCCGCAATCAATGCCCAGGACGGGCAAATTGCCGGTCTGCACCGGGCGCTGGGGGACATGTTCTGCAGCTCTCCCGATGATCCGCGCTATATCGAGTTTGATCGCATGTTTCATATGCTGCTGGCCGAGTCCTGCGGCAACAGCTCACTCTACCGGGCGATGGAAGCCCTCTGGCATTTCCGGACCGACAAGCCGTATATGGAGCTTGAAGACCTGCCCTATTCACCGCCGGTCTGGCAAAGCGCCGTTCTCGAGCATCGCGAGATCCTGATCGCGGTCAGCCAGCGTGATGCCCAGGCCGCGCATGCCGCGATGCGTCGCCACCTTGATCGCGCCCTGACGCGTCTGTCCGTCGGTCGAATCGCCAGCAACTCGCCCGATTTGCCAGCCCGCGCCAGCGCGTAGCTGTCTCTTTGGTGCTTGTTCTCCATTCCCGGCAGCGCAAACCCGGAGTCGCGATGAAAGCATTATTCGTCGTGCTCCTTGACGAAATTTGTTACCGGTAACATCATGAGCGGTCCCCGGCCTGCCCGGGAAACCCGGCTGGTTTTTTGGGGCAGCATGATGGTCAACATTGAACTTCTCTCCCGCAAGCTGAACCGTTTGCGTCTGGCTGCCTGCCATATCGATAATCACCTGGATCAGCCCGTGTGCCTGGATGACCTGGCCGATATTGCCTGCCTGTCGCGCTTTCATTTCGAGCGTGTGTTTGCCGGCTACGCGGGTGAATCGCCGCTGGCTCGGGTGCGGCGTCTGCGCTTGGTCCAAGCCCGCAGGAGAATCGAATCCGGTTCCGTGGGCTCGCTGCTGGATCTTGCCTTCGAGACGGGGTATGCAACGCCGGCCGCATTCAGTCGAGCTTACCGCAGGGCGTTCGGCCTGCCGCCTTCCGAGCAGGGCGTGGCCGTGCCGGGAAGGCCGGCGCCGGTTACGCTGGAATATTTGCCCGCGCGCCGCATCCAGTACGTGCCTTTCGAGGGGCAGATCGACGAATCGCTGCGCCCCTTTGACGAATTGCGTGCCCGCGCGATGGCGCAAGGCATACCCAAGGAGAGGCGCAAGGGATGGGCCGTTCATCTCGGCGGCGACATGCAAGGCTGGCAAGGCACGGTTGCGTTGCGGGCGGCGCTGCTTTCCGACCGCCTGGGCGTGCGCGTTCCCGGTCTTGACCTGGGAACGCTGCCCGCCGGGTATTACGCGGTGTTTTCCCTTAGCGGCGGCTATGCTGCGCCGTCATGCGCCGAACTGGCTGGCCGCATCGCAGTGGAAACCGGGTGCTGCATGCTGCAGGCGCCCATCCTGCGCTGTTTTGACAATCCGACCTATCTGCCGGCGCATAGCGAAAAGCGCTGCAAACTGTATGTTCCGGTCTCGATACCTGACGGCTACGATTTTCTGGCGATGCCGGTCAAGGAAACCGCTGTTTGAATACAAGCGCCCGGCTCGATCCGGACCTTGCGCCTGGCAGGCTGTTTTGTGTTCAGAGTCGTAAAGAATAGCAATTTCGGGTAAGACCCGCCCCCGCCCTCTCCCTAGAATCCGTGACAGGTTTGTTCCGTCCACCCGTGCCTCATGCATTGCGCCCATGTCGCCGATGTGGGGCGGGCCGGCTTCAAACCAGTTGAGTTGCCGTGGCAATCGATCGCGGCAACCTGAAAGTCTATGCATGCTTGAGGGGAGAAGAAAAAATGAATTTGATGGCTTTTCGCTTGACCGCGCTCGCCACCGCAACAGCGCTCATGCTGGCTGCGTGCGGCGGGGGCGATGATGCGCCGGCGTCTGCCGGAACCACGCTGACGGGGGTGGCCGCGACGGGCGCGCCGCTGGCCAATGCCGCCATCACCGTGGTGGATGTCAACGGCGCCAAGAAAAAAACGACGGCCAATGCCGCGGGCGAATACACGCTGGATGTGGGCGGAATGACGGCGCCTTTGCTGATTTCGGCCGTGCAGGCCGATAACGCCAACTGCAGCGACAGCACGAAGCCGTGGGGGAAATGCCTGGCCGCGTTGCTGGGCACGGTCAGCTCCGGCAGCAATATTGCGAACGTGAATCCCTTGTCCGACAAGGTGGTCAGCGATGTGGTCGCCACTTACCTGAAAGCGAACGATTCGACGCTGGTAGGCCCGCAGTCGCTGGTCGACAAGGGCACTACGGCGGGCATTCTTGCGGCCAACATCAAGACCGCGACCGACGAATTTCGTCCTGTGGTGCTGCAGGCCCTCGTTGACGCCAATGTCGCGCAAGCCGTGGCGGATTCCTTCGATCCGGTGACCACACTGATGAAGGCGGATCACACCGGTGTCGATGCCGTGCTGGATGTGCTCCTGCACAACCGCGGCTATGACAACAACAGCGGCAAGCCCGGCGGCACGATGCTACTGGATGCCAACAGCAACTACATCGGCAAGATGGATGCCAAGAGTACCGTTGAGCCGCTCAATTACAAGCAGGCCAAGGCCGCGCTGGCGACGATCAGCGACACCGGCTATACGCGTGTGCTGATCGTGGGCGATTCCACGGCCAGCACCTATGAAGCCGCGCGTGCGCCGCGCGAAGGCTGGGGGCAGGAATTCGAGACGCTGTTCAAGTCCAGCGCCAAGGTGAAAGTGATCAATGGCGCCAAATCCGGTCGCAGTTCGCGCAACTTCTACAACCAGGGTTACTACGACCAGATGGCCCAGTACCTGCGCGCGGGCGACTATGTGATCATCAACCATGGCCACAATGACCAGAACTGCGACAGTACCCGGGCCGACCGCGGCGCGGCCGATGTCGCCAATACCTGCACTTACCCGAACGATGCCAGCGGCAACAAGCAGTACCCTGTCGGCAAGCCGGAAATGTCTTTCCAGAATTCGCTGGAAAACTACATCAAGCTTGCAAAGGCCAAGGGCGCGATTCCGATCCTGATGACCCCGACCACCCGCGTGAAGGATGCCAGCGGGACTGATGGTGCATTCCCGGTCGTGACCCGCCATTTCACCACGCAAAATGCCAAGAATGGCTATGCCTTCGTGGGCGACTATATTGCGACCATCAAGAAAACGGCCAGCGACAACAATGTGCCGTTGATCGATCTGGAAGCCAAGACCATGGCCTTTGCCAACAGCCATCAGGCTGACTGGAAAGACTACTGGCTGGCCGCCGATCCGGTGGTCTATCCGTGGTACGCCACCCAGACCAGCGGCATTCTGACCAAGCCGGACACGACCCACTTCCAGAAAAATGGCGCAATTGCCGTGGCTAATCTAGTGGCGAAGGGCATCGCGGAAACGCCGGCGCTGGCGGATCTGGCCGGCAAGCTCGCAAGCAAACTCTCGGGTGTCGCAGCCAGCGGTGCACCACTGGCCGGTGCCGATATCACGGTTTGCGATGCGACCGGCGCCAAAACAACCGCCAAGGCGGATGCCTCGGGCGCCTACAGCCTGGATGTCTCCGGCATGACGGCTCCGTTGCTGGTTGGTGCGCAGAATGGTGCGCTGACGACGGTCAACGGCGTCCCGCAGCCGATCAACGGAACGATTCTCTACACCGCGCTGCTGCCGTCCACGAGCCTGGGCATCAATGTTGCCAACGTCAACCAGTTGACTGACAAGATCGCTTCGGATGTGGCGATCACGGATGCCGGACTGAAGGGCTCGGTCCAGCTGTTCAATGCCTGCAAACCCAGTGCTGTGACAATTGCCACGCTCGCCAGCAAGAACAGCGAATTGCGCGGTCTGCTGTCTCAGGCATTGACCGCGAACGGCGTGCTGAGCGCGGCGACGTTCGATCCGGTGAGCGTGCCGATGCTGGCCAATCACCGTGGGGTCGATGCCGTGCTGGATGCCGTGCGCCACAATCGCGACGGCTGGGGGAGTGGCAGCGACGACCAGTTGCGCGGCAGCAAACTGTACGATCTCAACATGCAGGAAATCTCGACCAAGAACGTCAGTGTCGATCCGGCGCTGCAGGCCTGGTCCAGCTTCAAGACGCGCATCTTCGTGGTGGGCGATTCAACCGCCAGCAACTACGGGCTGGATGTCGCACCGCGCATGGGCTGGGGCCAGACCTTCGACCGCTTCGTGAAGGATACGGCGACGACCAAGGTGGTGAACCTGGCGCAATCCGGCCGCAGTTCGCGCAGTTTCATCTCCGAGGGCTGGTTCAAGATGCTGTCCGACAACCTGCAGACTGGCGATTACGTGCTGATGCAGTGGGGCCACAACGACGAGAAGTGCGGCACCACGGCTTCGCTCGACTGGGTAAACCGCTGCACCTATCCGAATGATGCGAGCGGCAATCCGCAAGTGGCCAAGACCACTTCCGCCACGTCCGGGACCACCACCTTCAGTCTGCCGGCCGGGGTGACGGTGAATGATCTCTCGTTCCAGAAATCGTTGGAAAAGTATGCGGCGCTGGCCAAAGCCAAAGGCGCAACGCTGGTTCTGCTGACCCCGGTCACGCGGATCAACCAGAACAAGACGGTAGCCACCTACACGGAGGGTGCATTCCCGATCAGCAAGTCGACCCATATCACCACGTCCGGTGATTTTTACGGCAATTACTCACAGACCGTGAGCGATACCGGCAAGGCCAACAACGTGGCCGTGGTCGACTTGGATGGCAAGAGCATCGCCTTCATGAATTCGATCGGCGTGGGAACGGGCGGTGCCGATGCCACTGGAGGCTGGCGCGACTACCACTTGGCCGTGTCGGATTTCACGAAGTATCCCTACTACGCACTGAAAGCGACGATGGGCCACTACCTGAATGCCGACCGCACCCACTTCCAGGAAAATGGCGCGGTCAAGGTCAGCAGCATGATCGTGGAAGGCATCAAGGCCGATTCGACACTTTCCGGCTTCGCAGCGTTGCTCAAGTAGAACGCGCAATACTGAATCAAAGCCCGGCCGCGCAAACGGTCGGGTTTTTTCACGAGGGCCGTCGGAAAAAGAACCGGAGACGTGAAGCCGCTTAAGCTGTGGGCGATGCGGTAAAATCACACCTTTCCCGTCCCGGCCTCACGTTCATGACCCTTGAAGAAGTCTTTGCCGACGATGGCTTGTTCGCCGCTGCCTTTCCCGGCTACAAGCTGCGCGTGCAGCAGTTGGAAATGGCGCAGGCCGTGGCCGACGCGATCGCCGAGCAGGGCCAGCTCGTGGCCGAGGCCGGCACCGGCACCGGCAAGACCTTTGCCTATCTGGTGCCGGCGCTCTTGTCCGGCGGCAAGGTGATCGTTTCCACCGGCACCAAGACGCTGCAGGATCAGCTGTTCCAGCGCGATATTCCCACCGTGCGCGATGTGCTCAAGGTGCCGGTCACCATCGCCCTGCTGAAAGGGCGCAGCAATTACGTCTGCCATTACCACCTGGAGCGTGCCAAGCACGAGGGGCGTTTCCTGAACAAGGAAGACGTCGTTCACCTCACCAAGGTCGAGCGTTATGCCAAGACCACGCAGTCGGGCGACAAGGCGGCTTGCCCTGGCGTGCCGGAAAACGCGCCGATCTGGGGTCACGTGACCTCGACGCGCGACAACTGCCTCGGCCAGGATTGCCCGAATCATCAGGACTGTTTTGTGCTGAAGGCGCGCAAAGAAGCGCAGGAAGCCGATGTGGTCGTGGTCAACCATCACCTGTTCTTTGCCGATGTCTGGCTGCGCGACGAGGGCGCGGGCGAGCTGCTGCCGGCATGCAACACGGTGATCTTCGATGAAGCGCACCAGTTGCCCGAGGTGGCGAGCCTGTTCTTCGGCGAGACGGTCACTTCTGCCCAGCTGGTCGAGCTGGCGCGCGATGCGCGGGCCGAGGCGATCGTGGTCGCCAAGGAATTCATCCAGTTGCCGCAGGCGGCCGAGGCGCTGGAAAAATCGATCAAGGACCTGCGCCTGGTCTTTCAATCGGATAGCGTGCGCTTGCCGCAGCATCAGCTCGATACTTATCCCGATTTCGCAGTGGCGCTTGCCGAGGTGGTCGAACGCCTTAAGACCGTGCACGCCCTGCTTGCCAAGCAGGCCGAACGTGCCGAAGCGTTGGAAAAATGCCAACAGCGCGCCGAAGCCCTGATCGCCGCGTTGACGCGCTGGCAGTCGATCGACCACGAAGACGCGGTGCATTGGGTCGATGTCTCGAGCTATGGCTTCATGCTGCACGCCACGCCGCTCAATATTGCCGATATCTTCCGCAAGCAGCTCAATTTCAATCCGCGCGCGTGGATATTCGCTTCGGCCACGCTGGCGGTGAACGGCAAGTTCGAGCACTTCAAGCATGAACTCGGCCTGTGGGATGCCAAGACCGCGCTGTGGGACAGTCCGTTCGATTACAAGCAGCAGGCGGCGCTGTATGTGCCGCCGGCCATGCCCGATCCCAACTCGCCCGACTATACCCGCGCCGTGGTCGATGCCGCCTGGCCGCTGCTGCAACTGACGCAGGGCCATGCCTTCATGCTGTTCACGTCCTTGCGCGCGATGCGCGAGGCACACGACCTTATCGTCGCGCGCTTGAAAGACGCCAAGCTCGATTGGCCAGTATTCTTGCAAGGGCAGGGCAGCCGCACCGAGATTCTGGACAACTACCGCCGCGCGCCGAATGCGGTGCTGGTCGCCAGCCAGACGTTCTGGGAAGGCATCGACGTGAAAGGCCAGCAGCTCTCGCTGGTCGTGATCGACAAACTGCCGTTCGCGCCGCCCGATGATCCGGTGCTGTCGGCGCGGATCGAGCAGATGAAAAAGGCCGGGCGCAATGCGTTCATCGATTACCAGCTGCCCTACGCGGCAATCACGCTCAAGCAGGGCGCCGGGCGGCTGATCCGCGACGAAACCGATACCGGCATCCTGATGATCGCCGACAACCGGTTGGTGGAAAAACACTATGGCAAGCTGGTCTGGAACAGCCTGCCGCCGATGTACCGCACGCGCGAACTGGAAAACGTGCAGCGTTTTTTCGAGGTTAAACGTGGCAAGAAGAAAGACGAATAAATCGACTGGCAGCACCTTCGGGCGCGTGCTGGGTATCCTGATCCTGCTCGCGGTGTTGGCCGTGGGTGCGGTTGGTGCCTGGTTTTACGGTTACGCCAACCGGCCTTTGGCGACGGCGGTGCCGGCCGATTTCGTGCTGGAACCGGGCAGCTTCAACAAGGCAGTCGAGCAACTGCAGAAACAGGGCATCATCGATGATCCGCAGCAGTTCATGCTGCTGGGGCGCCTGCTGCGCGCCGAGCGGCGCATCAAGGCCGGCAGCTACGAAATCAGCGAACCGACTTCGCCGTGGCAACTGCTGGAAAAACTGACTGCGGGTGACACCAGCATGGTGTCGGTCAAGATCATCGAAGGCTGGAGCTGGCGCCAGCTCAAGGCTTCGCTCGCCGGCAACCCCGATCTAAAGCACGATGCCGTGGCCTTGTCCGATGCCGATCTGGTCGCCGCATTGCAGTTGCCGGTCTCTAGCGTGGAAGGGCAATTTTTTCCGGATACTTATTACATCAGCAAGGGAAGTTCCGAGTTGCAGCTGCTCAAGCGCGCGCACCGGTTGATGACCAAGAAGCTGGAAACGGCGTGGGCACTGCGCCTTTCCGGACTGCCGTTGAAGGACCCGCAGGAGGCGTTGACGTTGGCTTCCTTGGTGGAGAAAGAAACCGGTCAGCCATCCGACCGACCGATGATTGCCGGCGTATTCATCAATCGCCTCAGGCTGGGAATGCGCCTGCAGACCGATCCCAGCGTGATCTATGGCCTGGGCGAGCGCTTTGACGGCAACCTGCGCCGCGCCGATCTGGAAAACGATACGCCCTGGAATACCTATACCCGCAGCGGGTTGACGCCTACGCCGATCGCCTTTGTCGGCGAGGCCGCGCTGAAAGCCGCGCTGCAGCCGGCGCAGACGAGCGCGTTGTATTTTGTCGCGCGCGGTGACGGTAGTTCGCAGTTTTCCGATTCGCTGGATGCGCACAATGCGGCGGTCAGGAGATTCCAGTTGCACCGCTAGGAACGGGTGAACGGTGCTCAATCTGCTGGGCTCATGAAACTCGGGTACTTGGCCAGAGTCAAATGACTATATTTCCGGAAAGTAATCCGCCCGGCGCGGCAAGATTTTCCCCTGCGCCGAGCGGTGCCTCTCGGAGGAGCCAAGCCATGATTGAGTTCATAGTGGAAGACATGATCAGCCACTTGTGCGCAGGGATCATCACCGATGCCATCAAGACGGTTGATCAGGATGCGGTTGTCGAAGTGAATTACACCGAGCATCTGGTGCGTGTGGATAGTAACGTGGCCAGCGAAGATATTGAAGCCGCCATCCGCGAGCAGGGCTATACCCCGCATGCCATGCTCCCCGAGCAGCGGATGCTGGGCAATTGCTGATCCGCTCATCGGTGGCATGCCATCGATGAGCCGTTTTGCCGATCGCCGGGTCGGTATATCCGGATGCCTGAAAAAACAAAAGCCGCGAATCGCGGCTTTTGTTTTTGGGCGGGCGGGATCAGTGAATTCCGCCGGCTTCCTTGTAGCGCTTTTCCATCCGGTCGACCACGGCAGCCAGCGCCATGGTCATCACGAGATAAATCAGCGAGATGGTGATATACGGTTCCCAGTAGCGCGAGTAGGCACCGGCGACGGTGCGCGCGGCAAACGCAAGTTCGGCCAGCCCAATGGCGGAGACCAGCGAGCTATCTTTCAGCAGCATGATCGCCTCGTTGCCCAGCGGCGGCAGCATGCGGCGGAAGGCCTGGGGAATGATGACAAAGCGCATGGTTTGCCAGTAGTCCATGCCGAGCGAGCGCGAGGCTTCAAACTGGCCACGATGGATAGACTGGATGCCGGCGCGGAAGATTTCCGTGATATAGGCGCCGGAATTCAGCGTCAGCGCCACGAGTCCGGAAGTGAGCGCGCCGTAGTCCTGGCGCAGGGTCGAAGCCAGTTCACCGGAAATCAGCAGGCCGTCTTCCGGGTGGATGAAGACCGGGATCGCGGCAAAATGGATCAGCAAAATCTGCACGAACAGCGGCGTGCCGCGAAAGAAGGTCACATAGGCGGTGGAAGGCCAGCGCACCAGGAAACGCACCGGGTATTTCCACGGGCCATGCTTGACCTCGGCGAGCCGGGCCATGCCGCAAAACAGGCCGATCAGTGTTCCCAGCACCACGGCAATCACCGTGACGCCGAGCGTCATCTTGATGCCTTCGATAAAAAGTTCGCGGTATTCCCAGACCATTTCCAGGCGGAAGTTGGCCAGCAGCGGAGCGGCTTCTTGGGCGTGTTTCCAGAAAGTGATGAAATCCATTGTTTTCTATGCTTAAAAAGTAAGAAAAGAAGCGCGATCCAGTCTGCGGATCGCGCTTCTTGGGTCAAACGAAGTAAGGCTTATTTGCCGAAGTACTTCTTGTGGATTTTATCGTAAGAACCGTCTGCCTTGATGGCCGCCAGTCCCTTGTTGATCTTTTCAAGCAGTTCCTTGTTGCCTTTTTTCACGGCAATGCCGTAAAACTCTTTTTCAAAGCCGGCGTCTTCGATGGTCTTGAGCTTGGCGCCCTTGTTGTTGGCCAGATAGTTGATGACCACGCCGTTGTCGGCGACCACGGCTTCCACGCCCCCATTGAGCAGTTCCTTGAGGGCCAGCGGGGTGCTTTCATAGCGCTTGATGTTCGAGCTGGTCTTGCCCTGCAGTTTTTGCACGGCTTCATCGCCGGTGGTGCCGGTCTGGACGCCGACCTTCTTGGTTTTCAGATCGTCAAACTTGGCGACTTTGCTGGATTGGCCAACGGCGATCAATTGCTTGGCTTCAAAGTACGGCTCGGAGAAATCCATCGACTGCTTGCGTTCCGGGGTGATGGTCACGGCGGAAATCACGATGTCGCGTTCGCCGGTGTTCAGGGTGGCGAAAATGCCTTCCCATGGCGTGTTGGTGAATTTGATTTCGATGCCGGCCTTGGCTGCAATGGCTTTCAAGACGTCCATGTCGAAGCCGACGATTTCTTTTTTCTCGTTCTGGGATTCGAACGGGGCATACGCCGCATCGGTGGCAACCTGATAAACCTTGGCAGCCTGGGCGGAGGTGGCAAACAGCAAGCCGGCGAGTACGGTGCCCGCTGCCGCAATGAACTGGCGACGAATCATGGAACGCTCCTGGTAGGTAAATGTTGTGTATGCAGAGACAGACGCCGCAGCCCGGCGCCCGTGCATGATAACCGATAGCGGCGGTGACTGTGGGTCAGGAAAAACCCTAGAACTGTGTCTGGAAACGGGGAGAAATACTATCCCCCCAGCAGATTTTCCATCTGGGCGGCTTCGGTTTGCGCTTCGGCCAGTTTGCCGGCGAGCACAGTGCGGTCGAGTCCCAGTGCGGCAAGTTCGGCTTCCGGCAGGCTGTTGGCAACGCTTTCCAGCGTGTTTTTCCTGGAGAGCAACTCGCTGAGGCGGATAGCCAGGTGCAGGATCAGTCCGAGCGGGGCCGATTCCGGATTTCTCAGCGGCGCGTTCTGGTGCAGGATGGCGAGCCGGAAGGCTTCGGGAAAGTTCCAGCGGCGCGCCAGTTCTGCGCCCACTTCGATGTAATCAAAGCCGATATTGTTGTCTTCCAGGATCCTGCGGTCGGCACCTTTTTCCACCGAGCGGTCAATGTGGATGGACAGTTCCGGCGCCACGACATGAATCAGCAATTCCCCGATGTTGTGGATCAGACCGCAAGTGAAGGCCGCATCCGCATCTTCCCCGGTCTGCCGGGCGAGCCAGCGGGCGTAGGCGGCAACATCCAGGCTGTGGCGCCAGAAGTGTTTGCGGTCAAAGCCCGGCGTGGTGACAAAGGCACCGGTAATGCCGGCGGCCAGTACCAGCGTGCGCAAGGTGGAAAAGCCGAGCACCATGACCGCTTCATGCAGCGAGCCGATGCGCCGGGCCGGGGCGAAATGCGCAGAGTTGGCCAAGCGCAGTGTTTTGGCGGCAATCACCTGATCGAGCGCGATGCGGTCAGCAATTTCAGAGATGTCGACATCGACCTTGTTAAAACTTTCGATCAGTTCCTGGACCACTTTGGGAACGGTCGGTAAACGGTGGGTTTGTTCAAAAACCGCTTCGAGCTTCATGGGCTGATTCCTCTAGGTATTGGTTGCCGTGTTTGCTCAAGCCTTGAAAACTGAAGTGCGGCCCGGCCCGGAATTGCGTGTTTGTGGTCCAGGCCGTGACGAATCTTGGCTGTTTCCGCGAATGGCGAATCAAACGCTGGCTTTGCTCGGTACTGGATGGTGTCTGACTTTATCCTAGCTTGCAACCGGTGGCTTTTCCGGGAAACACGGGCGTAAAAAAACCGCCGGACATGTCCGGCGGTTTGGGCTGGCAAGGATCAGGACTCGCGGGTTTGCACCTGAACCAATTCGGCGGCATCGCTGGGCTTTTCTGTGTCCGCCTTGTTGCGCCGGGTCCGTGAACGGGTTTCAGTACTTTCGCTTGCAACTTCCGCAACCGGGGCTGCACTGGATTGGGTTTCTACCAGTTGCAGGGGTTCGGCGGTTGCCGCGGTCGATGCGGATTTCTGCACATCTCTACGGCGACGACGTTGCGGAACTGCTGCAACCACGATTTCGGCCGGGGTTTCCGTCGTGCTGCGGGTGGCGACCATTTCCAGGCCGGCTTCTTCCGGCGTGCCAATCACGATGGCGGGTTCCACTGCCGGTGCTGCAACAGCGGGGGCCACAACCGGAGCCGGGGCGACCGCCTCGACCGCGGCGACAACTACCGGTGCGGCTTCAACGGTTTCTGCCGCAACCGGTTCCAGCGCGAGTTGCGCCTGTGCGGGTTGCTGCACCGCCGGTGCTTCGACAACCGGTGCCGGTGCAGGAGTCACTTCCACCGGTTCGGCGGCAATGGCTTCGACAACCGCCGGGCTGGCGATTTCCGTTGCGCTGACCGGTGCGGCTTCAATGACCACGGCAGGAGCAACCGGAACGGGCGCCGGCGCGGTTTCGATAACGGCGGCAGTCTCTACTGCGACTGCGACGGGCGCTGTTGTGGGTACGACGGCTTCGGCGAGAACGTTGCTGCCAACTTCGCTGGTCGCAGGGCGCACTTCGTTGCGGTCACGCTTCTCGCCGCGGCGACGGCGACGACGACGCGGCTCGGTGCTTTCCGCGCCTTCTGCCGCCTCGACCACCGGTGCTGCTGCGGCTTGCTGCTTCTGCTCTACACGCTCGGCCTGCTGGCGCTCGGCGCGTAAGGCTTTTTCTTCTTCGCTGCGCGGAGCACGTTCGGCGCGGGGCGGACGTTCCTGCTTTTCCGGGCGTTCGCCGCGTTCCTGCTGCTGGCCGCGATTGCCGCGTTCACCGCGTTCGCGGGCGGGCTTGGGTTGCAGGTCTTCCTCGATGCGCGGCTTGCCGCCGTTGCGACGGGTCGATTCTTCGGCAGGGCGTTCTGCACGGTTGCGTTCCTGGCGTTCGCTGCGCTCGCCACGGTCGGTGCGGGGACGGTCGCTACGCTCGGTACGGCGGCGCTGGTTGCGCGGTGCCGGCTTTTCTTCCTTGACCGGTTCGCTCTTGAAGAAGCTGACGATGCGTTGCCATAGGGAAGGACCTTCTGCCACCGTATCGCGGGCGCTGACCGGCGCCGGTTGCGATGGGGTGACGCCCTTGACCACGGCTTCCTGGCGCTTGGCCTGCTCTTCCTTGGCCTTGTTCGGCTGGTAGCCTTCTTCTGCCGGGGCCTCGACCATCTGGTAGGACGGCAGGGCTTCGTCGATATGATTGAGGTCGTCGTGGCGCAGGCGATTGACGGTGTAGTTCGGCGTTTCGAGGTGCATGTTCGGAATCAGCACCACGCCGACTTTCAGGCGCGCTTCGACGGCAAACAGTTCGGCGCGCTTTTCGTTGAGCAGGAAGGTGGCCACATCGACCGGAACCTGGGCATGGATCGCGCCGGTGTTTTCCTTCATCGCCTCTTCCTGGATGATGCGCAGGATGTGCAGGGCCGACGATTCGATGCCGCGGATAAAGCCGGTGCCGTGGCAGCGCGGGCAGGCCATGTGGCTGGTTTCTTCCAGGCTGGGCTGCAGGCGCTGGCGCGACAGTTCCATCAGGCCGAAACGGCTGATCTTGCCGGTCTGCACGCGGGCGCGGTCATGATGCAGTGCATCGCGCACGCGGTTTTCCACGTCGCGCTGGTTCTTGGCGCTTTCCATGTCGATGAAATCGATCACGATCAGGCCGCCCATGTCGCGCAGGCGCAGCTGGCGGGCGATTTCGTCGGCCGCTTCCAGGTTGGTGCGCAGTGCGGTTTCCTCGATATCGCCGCCCTTGGTGGCGCGGGCCGAGTTCACGTCGACTGACCAGAGCGCTTCGGTGCGGTCGATCACGATCGCACCGCCGGAAGGCAGCACCACTTCGCGCGAGTAGGCCGTTTCGATCTGGTGTTCGATCTGGAAGCGTGAGAACAGCGGCACATCGTCTTTGTAGAGTTTCACGCGGTTCACGTTGCCCGGCATGACATGGCTCATGAACTGGGTGGCCTGCTCGAACACGTCTTCCTTGTCGATCAGGATTTCGCCGATATCGGGCTGGAAGTAATCGCGGATTGCACGGATGACCAAGCTCGATTCCTGATAAATCAGGAATGCGCCATGTTGGGCGTGGGCCGCGCCTTCAATCGCAGACCAGAGTTGTTGCAGGTAGCTCAAATCCCACTGCAGTTCTTCCACGTTGCGGCCGATGGCAGCAGTGCGGGCGATCAAGCTGGTGCCAGGGGGTGGGGAGAGTTGGTCGAGTGCGGCGCGCAATTCGTTGCGCTCTTCGCCCTCGATGCGGCGCGAAACGCCACCGCCGCGCGGGTTGTTCGGCATCAGGACCAGGTAGCGGCCGGCCAGGCTGATATAGGTGGTCAGCGCTGCTCCCTTGTTGCCGCGCTCGTCCTTTTCAACCTGGACGATGAGTTCCTGGCCTTCGCGCAGGGAATCAAGCACGCGGCCGCGGCCGCCTTCGGAATCACCGAGGTAGGAGCGGGCGATTTCCTTGAACGGCAGGAAGCCGTGGCGATCGCAGCCGTAATCGACGAAGCAGGCTTCGAGCGAGGGTTCGACGCGGGTGATGACACCCTTGTAGATATTGGACTTGCGCTGTTCCTTGCCGACCGACTCGATGTCGAGATCGATGAGCTTTTGCCCGTCCACGATTGCAACGCGCAGCTCTTCAGCCTGCGTTGCATTGAATAACATGCGTTTCATGTTGACTCCTGCGCGCACTCAACGGCAGGAAGAAGCGGCGCTCGGCGCCGGGGCATGGGTCTTGGCCTGTCCGGGCAGGCATACGCGCAAGCATCACGTTGCGGCGAAGTTTGCGTGGCCGGGATCAGGGGGAACGGTGCGCCGGGTGCTGAGGTTTCCTCGTCATAATTATGTTGAACGGGTGGGTGCCGAACTTCTCGTTTCGCTGCAAAAAAGCGGGCGAAACGTATTTAAATTAGCTGTCAGTGCGCGATGTATGCAAATCATATTAATATCGCTGCTTTTTTTTAGCGGTGAGCGAAATTAACCGCTTCCCGGATCAGTTCAGCCTTGCCGGCGGACATGGCGAGTCCCGCGCACTCGCTTTGCGGATGAATCATCCGAAAAGGGGCAGGTCAAACCTGCGGCGGAATGGATATCGCCTGCCGGGGGCAGGGAATGCGAACAAAGATCGGGATTGGTTGGGCCGGTCGTTGGAACGCCGACGGGGCCGGCCGGGTTGCTGACGGATTGTATTCGTCTGCCTTGGGCCCCTGACTGCTGCGCAAGAATCGTTCGCCGCAGAAGCGGTTGCGGTTTACCATGCTCGCAACGCGAATCAGAGTATATGTCAATATGACCGACACAAGCAAAGCATCCGTCACACTCGTCACCATTGGTGCCGATGAGTGTGGACAACGGGTCGACAATTTCCTTTTGCGCATGCTCAAGGGCGTGCCGAAAAGCCATGTCTATCGCATCGTGCGCTCCGGCGAAGTGCGGGTAAACAAGGGCCGGATCGATGTGACCTACCGCCTGGCCGAGGGCGATGTGCTGCGCATTCCACCGGTCCGCGTGGCCGAAAAAGTGGATACTTCTTCCGCCAGCGCGGCTGCGACGCAGGTCGAGATCCCGGTGATCTTCGAGGATGATGCACTGATTGCGCTGAACAAACCGTCAGGGATGGCCGTGCATGGCGGCTCGGGACTGAGCTTCGGCGTGATCGAGTTGCTGCGCGCCCAGCGTCCGCAAGCCCGGTTCCTGGAGCTGGTGCACCGGCTGGACCGGGACACCTCCGGCATCTTGCTGGTGGCCAAGAAACGCTCGGCATTGACCAAGCTGCACGAAATGCTGCGCGATAACCACCAGATCGACAAGCGCTACCTGGCGCTGGTCGAGGATGTCTGGCCGCACACGCGCAACCATGTGAAACTGAAGCTGCTCAAGTTTGAAACGCCCGACGGCGAGCGCCGTGTCAAGGTGAGCGAAGATGGCTTGAGTTCGCATACCGTGGTCAATCGCCGCCAGGTGTGGGCCGATTGTTCGCTGGTCGAGTGTGAACTAAAGACCGGTCGCACCCATCAAATCCGGGTACATCTGGCACAATCGGGCCACCCGATCCTCGGCGATGACAAATATGGCGAACCGGCCGTCAACCGGGCATTGCAAAAGCGCGGCTTGCGCCGCATGTTTCTGCATGCTTGGCGCTTGACCCTGATCCATCCGCTGACCGGCGACAAACTGGTGCTGGAGGCACCGTTGCCCGACGAGCTGCAATCTTTCCTGAATGTGCTGAACGCAAAATGACCCTGACTTCGCAACTTGAAACAACTGCCCGCAGTCGCTATGACCTTCTGGTGTTCGACTGGGATGGCACGCTGATGGATTCCACATCGACCATTGCCCGCGCCATTCAGGCCGGTTTTCGCGATGTCGGCTTACCGGCACCTTCGCTGCGCGATTGCAACTACGTGATCGGCTACGGACTGAAAGAGGCCATGTATTACCTGACGCCCGATTCGGACGAGGCGGAAGTGGCCCGTCTGGTGGATGCCTACAAGCACAATTTTGTCTCCGGCGAAAAGCAGCTGACTTTGTTCGATGGCGTGATCGAGGCGCTGCCGCAACTGCGCGATGCCGGCTATACCCTGGCGATTGCCACCGGCAAGGCGCGCGCTGGCTTGAACCGCATGCTGACCATGACCGGGATCGGCGATTATTTTGAAGTGACGCGCTGCGCCGACGAGGCATTTTCCAAGCCGCATCCGGCCATGCTGGAATACATTCTGGATTACACCGTGACCGAGGCCGGACGCACCTTGATGATCGGCGATACCACGCACGATCTGCAGTTGGCGATCAATGCCGGTACGCACAGTGCCGCCCTGACCTATGGTGCGCACCCGCTGGATGAAATGCTGCCGCTCAATCCGGTGGCGCACTTCGACGATTTCTCTTCACTGTCCGGTTGGCTGTTGCAGGAGGTCGAAGCATGATCGAACGGGTGATTTGCAGTTCCGATGCGTTGCAGGATGGCGGACTGGCCGTGCGTTTCACTGCGCGCCTGTATGGCGAAGAGCCCCCGGCTTTTGCCATTCGTTACCAGGGACGCGTCTATGCTTATGTCAACGAGTGCGTACATATCCCGCTCGAACTCGACCAGAATCCCGGCCATATCTTCGACATGACGGGCCAGTATCTGGTCTGTTCGGTGCATGGCGCCTTTTTTGCCCCGCATGACGGGCGTTGCCTGGGCGGACCCTGTCGCGGCCCGGCGCTGGTGTCGTTGCCGGTGGAAGAGCGCGATGGCCAAGTGTGGTTGAAGGAGGAAGAAACCAATGAATGAAGATCTGGAACGCCAAGCACTTCGCGACCTGCTGACTGCCAGTTTGCGTGAACAGCGCGCTGCACGGCGCTGGGGTATTTTTTTCAAGCTCATGACACTTGCCTGGTTGCTGGCCGTGGTGTTGATCGCCTCAGGCGTGTTGAATGGCGGGCAGGACGAGTCTGCCGCGGGCGAGCACACAGCCGTGGTCAGCATGGAAGGCATGATCGCCGCCGGCGGTGAAACCGACAGCAGTCAGGTGCTGGATGGCTTGCGCTCAGCCTTCGAGGATAACAACACCCGTGCCGTGATCCTGCGCGCCAATAGTCCGGGTGGCAGCCCGGTGCAGGCGGGCATGATCAATGATGAAATCCAGTTGTTGAAACAAAAGCATCCGAAAATTCCGTTCTATGTGGTGATCGAGGATGTCTGTGCTTCCGGTTGTTATTACGTGGCGGCCGCGGCGGACAAGATCTATGCCGACAAGGCCAGCATGGTCGGTTCGATTGGCGTGCTGATGGATGGTTTCGGTTTTACCGGGGCGATGGAAAAATTCGGCGTTGAACGCCGTCTGCTGACCGCGGGTGAAAACAAGGGCTTCCTTGACCCGTTTTCGCCCCTGCGCCAGGAACAAAGGGCCAAGGCGCAGGTAATGCTTAACGAGGTACACCAGCAATTCATCCAGGTGGTGAAAACCGGGCGCGGCAAGAAGCTGGCCGATAATCCGGACCTGTTTACCGGGCTGGTCTGGAGCGGGGCAACGGCACAAAAACTGGGTTTGGTGGATGAGCTGTCTTCAGTCGACCGGGTCGCGCGCGATGTGGTGAAAGTCGAGAATCTGGTTGATTTCACCACCAAGCCTTCCTGGGCGGATCGGGTCGCGCGCCAGATTGGCGTGGCGGCGGCGACCAAGCTGGGGTCCGAGCTTAAACTGCAGTTGAAGTAAGTTGATCCGGAGCGAATATGGCGCGCAGGCCTCGACGCGAAGAGCATGAAAACCATGACCGCTGGCTGGTGTCCTATGCCGATTTCATCACGCTGCTGTTCGCTTTTTTTGTGGTGATGTATGCCATTTCGTCGGTCAACGAAGGCAAATACCGCGTGCTGTCCGATTCGCTGGTCAGTGCGTTCAAGAATGTTCAACCATCCTCGGCGGACCCCTTGCGCAAAGGTCCGCCGCAGGCCGGCGCGGCGCCCAGGCCGATCATCCTGCCCACGTCGCCGGAACGGGACGGCAAGCTGGAAGAGCAAGCGCGAAAAATGCAGGGGATGGCGGGAAACCTCAAGCAGTCACTCGGCTCCTTCATCGATCAGGGCAAGGTGCGCGTGACGCAATCCAAGCGCGGCATTGCAATCGAAATCAGCGATTCCATCCTGTTCGATCCGGCGCGGGCCGAATTGCATCCGCCGTCGGTGACCATGCTGCGCGCGGTGGCCGAGATGGTGAAAAATTCAGACAACCTGATCCAGATCGAAGGCCATACCGATCACACGCCAATCCGCTCGGCGCAATTTCCTTCCAACTGGGAATTGTCGAGCGCGCGCGCGGCCAGCGTGGTGCGCTTGTTTGCCGAATCCGGCGTCGCGCCGCAGCGCATGGTGGTGATTGGCTATAGCGACCAGCGTCCGGTGGAATCGAACGACAAGACGGATGGCCGGGCCCGCAACCGGCGGGTGACGCTGAATATCCTGGCCGACAATCGTGATGAGGTGGCGGTGTTGCAGAGCCGGTAAGTCGGCTGCCGCCCCCATTGAGTCGAATCGATTCCCGGGCCTGTTGCTGTGGGGGCGTTCAGTGCCCGTGAGCGGCTTCATGCGCCCGTGTTTTCTGCCACTTGCGCTGCAGGCTGTCGAAACCCAGGTAGAGCGACGGGGTGATATACAGCGTGACCAGTTGCGAGAAGACCAGGCCGCCAACAATGGCCACGCCCATGGGTTGACGCAGCTCGGCTCCGGCCCCCAGTCCCAGCGCGATGGGCAGGGCGCCCATCATCGCCGCCAGCGTGGTCATCAGGATCGGGCGAAAACGCAGTACGCCGGCGGAGATGATCGCATCATAAGGGGGTTTCTTGTCCCGGCGTTCGGCTTCCAGCGCAAAGTCGATCATCATGATCGCGTTTTT
>Ga0316604_10000828_pt1 | contig 32436 bp, 26 predicted proteins | sample OWC_soil_day20_C_FD_207650 | JGI IMG/M metagenome (GOLD analysis project Ga0316604, IMG submission 207650) | Wetland soil microbial communities from Old Woman Creek delta, Ohio, United States - OWC_soil_day20_CT | ecosystem: Environmental > Terrestrial > Soil > Wetlands | place: USA: Ohio... | reverse complement strand
TGCTTACACTTACGCTACCGGAAATGGAAAATGTTTTATCATTACTGATATACATTACACCCACCTGGGCAGCAGGGTAAATGCCAAAGCTCCTGGTCTGCATAGGGCCATAGCCGGTTTTGCTGGTAGTGGGCTGGTAAAAAAGATTATTGGATTGAAACAGGGTAGGCGTGGCAGATATATTACCAAAGGCAAAGAGGTTATTAGTCAGCTGACGGTTCAGCTGTAATGCCATTGGCGCTGACAAAAACGTACTGCTACCACCTTTAAATGCCATAAAACCGGTGGAAACGCCGGTATATTTAGTCACAAACCATTTATTATGCTGTCTGGTAGTATCAGACAATCGGCCGGGTGCCCCGGAATAAAGCGGGGACTGAGCCTTTGTCACTATAGCAGACATTAAAATCGCGATAAAAATGATGGCGCGTTTCATTATATGAAGGTAACTATCCTTTTTGTGAATATTGCTAAGAAAATCATAATATTCATACAGAAAGGGTGCCTTTTTAGGGAAAGACATCAATCGTCAGCGTGTGTTTGCCTGTTTAAATTTTTTGATTTGCAAATTCATAGTCCTCTTTTAATTTTAGCGTCAGCGTATCCCTGTTACTTATGTCACATCCCCTTTTTATTTATTTTTAAAACTTATAAGAAATCGACAACCGATAATTTCGCGGAGCTTCTGCCTGATAGTAGTAGGCATTTATATAAGAATAATAGGAACCACTGAACAGGTACTTATCCAATATATTAAAAGCATTCACCGTGATGCGCAATTTATTTCCTTCCCAGAATAATCCGCCATCCAGTTTGAAATAATCCGGCAATCTCTGCAACCCTACACTCCATGTATCCGTCTCACGACCCGCCAGATACGTAAACCCACCAGAAATACCAGCGCCTCTCAGCTTGCCGTTACGTAGTTTATATGTCAGCCATGCATTGGCCACATGCTTTGAATAACCAGGCACCACATCACCCACTTTAATACCTGTAGCTTCAGAAACACCCGGATTTACCTTGCTCACTTTAGAATCCGTCAAGGCATAATTCGCAGTCAAGTCCAAACCTGGCAGAATTTCACCACGAAGATCAAACTCCACACCCTGTGCTCTTCTTTGACCAAATACTATACTCAGTCCTGAATTTGCCGGGGCATTCGGATCTGCAGTCAGTTCATTTTCTTTTAAGATACGGTATACAGATACGGTGGTATTCCATTTCCCTTCCATCCAGTCTCTCTTAATACCAACCTCTGTATTATTACCTGTCAATGGTTTTAATTTACCTACGCTCACAGCACCTGCCTGTGGGGTAAATGCCTGGTCATATAATGCGTAGATAGAAGTATAGTCGTCAATAGATACACTCAATCCAATACGTGGTGTAAAGCGTTTTGCTTCGCTTACCGTACCGAAATCGGCCTGATTGATATAAGTATAGCGACCTGCTAATGTCAATCTCACTTTGTTATTAAAGAAACCTAATTCATCCTGCAGGTAAAAGCTGGAATACCGGGAGTTGATAATGCCATAACCATTAGCAGCTCTTGCTTCCAGGCTCAAGGTGTGGTCAAACACAGGGTAACCGTTGGATGGATTATCGAGGGTCAGGCCTGGTGCAAAAGGATCGAAAGGCGCAGCGCCGGTATCCAGCGAATGTGTTTGCGCATAATCCGCCACGTACTTTTTATTGCCCATGTCAATACCGGTTAAGATCTTGTGTACCACAGGACCTGTAGTAACCTTACCATTCAGGAAAACCTGACCTAAAGACATGGTGCTTTTTGCTTCCCAAATGCCTGTGTTCCTGTAATATTTACCATCCGCTTCTACAGAATCTGCCCACATAGATGAACCATCCTGATTATAAAGATAATAAGCAGCTTGTGCAGTCAGTTTCCAGTTCTCATCGATCTGGTGCTGCACATTAACGGTGAAGCTGTGATCGTTGATGATGGTAGGTTTCAGGCCAGCTGGCAGGGCACTTAAAGTACGGTCATAAGTGGCATAACCAAATGGACTGAATACATAATAAGATCCTACGTCAGACATATGTGCACGCTGGTAGGTGTACTCAGCAGTTATCTTGGTATTATCATCTACCTGGAAAGAAACGACTGGTGCAAAAGCATACCGATCGTTGAACTCATTTGTTCTGAAAGAGTTTTTATTTTGACCTGAAAGGTTCAGGCGGTAGAGGATCTTTCCATCTTTGCTTAACTTTCCATCCAGGTCCAGCGAAGCACGGTTCAGGTTATAACTGCCCATGGTATAACTGAATTCATTTTTGTGCTGACCAGTTGGTTTCTTCGTCACCACATTATATAAACCACTGGGGTCGCCACTGCTGATCATGAACCCTGCCGGGCCTTTTACGAATTCGATATGGTCTACAAAACTCATATCTTCCGTGAGTGGTCCCCAATAGGAGCTGACTACGTTAAACCCATTGCGGAATGCCTTTACCTGGGAGCCACGCATAGTGATATTGGTATACAGATCGCCCCAGTGTTCTAATCTTACAGCACCACTCACATTACGGATGATGCCATCGCTCATGCTGATGATCTGTTGTTCTTTGATAGACTGGTTGGAAACCACCTGGATGTTTTGTGCCACTTCTATCAATGGTTCCTGCAGGCGTAGGGACTGCGATGGATTGTCCATCTTCACACTATTGGTACGTGCATTGACCATCACTTCTTTGAGCTGTGTTCTATTGATGTTCAATTCAAAATTTACGGTTTCATTCTGACCAGCTTCTACAGTCACCTGTTTTTCCTGTGGTTGTATATTGACCGCACTTACGGTGATGGTGTAAGTTCCTGGCGCCACGCGGTTAATACGGAAGTGGCCTTTGTCGGTCGTAGCAGCACCATAAGAGGTACCTTTGAGACTTACGGTTACATAAGCTACAGGATTACCGTCTTTAGTAGTGACTACGCCGTTCAGACTGCCGTGTTGTTGTTGCGCATGTACAGTTGATGTCAGCAACAGTAAAGAGATGATAGGTAGTAGTAATTTCATGATTGTTGGTTGACTAGAATGTTGGCAAAGAAACATTAAAATCAACCGCGCGTATAGCAGATACGCCAGAATTTCCGGATAGCGTAAACTATTTTCCGGATAGCGTAAATGCAGGCTGAGGCTTACTGATATTAGAAAGTGCAATGAGTCCCGCACTGGCGATGATAGCCCCGCCTACAAATGGAAACCCTGCACCTACAATATCTTCTATGGAAGAAGAAAATAGAAACGGCAAACAGAATAACATGCCTGCTGTACCCAGGAAAATTGCCATATAGGCGCCGAACTTTGTGATCCATGAGGTAACGGGCATAGGATGGGTTTTAGGTGCATAGCTGAACACAGCTTCCCGCAGGGTGCTGGTCTGGCAGTGAGCATAGTCTTCTATCGTCCAGGTACTGATCGGTTTAGCCTGTGTTCCGTTTTTAAAATCATGGTAAAAGGTACGCCATTGATCGGGGAGGAGCAGGGCGCCGAATAGAAAGATCAGGAGGCTGGGGATGGTACGGTTACCGTTTCCCAGCATAAATGCCTGCAGACGGATTTCGTGTACAGGTGTCATTTGGAAGCCGAGTAAGACATGCTTTAGATCATGGCTTTCGTAACCCGGTACAAGGCGCAGGTTGTGACGTATAAGGCAGGCAGCGATATCTTTACCCAGGGTACCTTCAGGCAGGTTATTTAGTTCCCTGGTTTTTTCTTCGTAGACAGCGATGTCGTAGAATTGTTCTATTGTCCAGACAGATAGGTGAAAGGATTTGCGGATGATGTTCCGGGCGAGTATTTGGAAGACGTTCATATGATCTAATATAAGGATAAATTAATGCGTTTTCATGTTTTTGGATCAAGAAGATAGGCTATCTTTTTGTTTTGCTGCTTCGTTTTGTCGTCCCACATTTTGTCAATTTGTACAATGGCGTCATTCAGATCTTTGGGGATGTATGTGCCTTTCAAATATGCTGCCGTATCTCTATGATGTTTCTCTTCTAGTTTAAGCCAGGGCGTGTACAATACATCTTCATCCAGTGGTTTCCCCAGCAGGTGGTCTTTGTAGGCTGTTATAATAATCACCTTTTGCTCAGTGTGGATACCTTTATGGAGCAGGTATCGGTTTAACTTTGATTTACGATTGTCGAGCCAGTCGGCAATCTTTATATCGCGGAGGTCTACAGGTATACCCTCCTTTATAACCGTCTTCAAACTATCAGCGCATTCTCTGTCTAAATACACCATTGCCTCTTTCATATTTTTAGGCTGGGCATAGACTGATGAACCCATCAGCAATAACCACAAACAATATTTCATAATGTCTAAGGTAAGCAATTTCAAAATATATTTATTTTTGCAATCGATCCCGTACTTCTCGCAATATATTTCCTTGTATCTTTATGTCTATCAATCGATTATTACCCTGTATGAAAACTGCAATGATTAATTGCATTATTCCTGTATCTATCGGCGGACTCATATATATGCTTGGAAGACACGACAGTTTGAAGATGTTTCAATGGTTTCAACTCCTCCACCTTGAAGCGTATATCTATCATTTCCGTACGGTATATAAAGATTCCATCACATCCGGGATGCCTGCATGGATGTTATACTCCCTGCCCGATGCATTATGGATGTATTCCTTTACCTCCGCCGTACTCCTATCATGGAAAAGAAGACTGACCATCTACCTGCTCATTCCTTTTCTATTAGGGGCTGGCTCTGAAATAGGACAATACTTCCATGTCGTACGCGGCACTTACGATTTCAATGATCTCCTGTGTTATTGCACAGGATTTTTACTTTCAATAATCATTATCACCAAACCTCAAACAAATGTTCAAGAATCACCTGTTGACACTAATTATCTGTAGCTTTTTTACATTCCTTGCCTTTGGATCGGACGATGAAAAGAAAGATGTTTCTAAAATGAACTCCGAAGCATTTACGATCTCCAAAAATTTTGTAAGAGAAACATTAAAGGCCCCTGGTAGCGCTGATTTCCCAACGCTGGATTTTACTTCTGACTACATGGGAGAAAATACTTACATGGTCAAGAGCTACGTGGACGCTCAGAATAGCTTCGGGGCCAAGCTCAGAACACATTACGTAGCAACTTTGAAATTCAATGGTGGCGATTGGGCGGATAAGTCGAACTGGACGCTGGTTGACCTGAAAACCTCTGAACAATAGTCGGGAGGGAATATCAAATTGAGAATCGTATAAACGATTAGCTATATCCAACCGATACCCGGGTAAAACAGGTTGATCGTACTTTATGATACAACCTGTTTTTTATACCTTTAGTGTCAACTATGGATAGACTAAGACAGCATATTGAAGCCATTTCACCATTAACCGATGACGAATTTGAGTATGTAAAAGGTTATTTTACGCTGAAAAAGGTACGGAAGAACCAGTTCCTTATTCACGAAGGAGATGACGCGAAATATGAATACCTGGTCCTGTCAGGGATCTATAAGGTCTTCTTTGTGGACAATGCTGGAAAGGAATACATCATGCAGTTTGCACAACAAAACTGGTGGATGTCCGACTATTATGCCTTCTTTAAACAAAAGGACGCGTCTATGTTTATAGAATGTATGGAAGGGGGGGAAGTGCTTTATTCCACACTGGCATCCAGAGAAAAGCTCTCTGCCGACCTGCATAAAATGGAACACTTTTTCAGGGCCAAGCTCACTAACGGCTATGTCGCCCTGCAACAACGGATCAAATTGTTGCTTTCCAGTACGCCACAACAACGCTATGAGGAGTTTTCCAGGTTGTATCCTGAGCTGATAGAAAGAATACCAAAGAAGTTTATAGCAGAGTACCTGGGCGTAAGCCGGGAAACCCTGAGCCGGTTGTATGGCAAGGGTGATTCTTAGCCGGGTATATACCAAAGGATGGCCCTGATACGCTATATACCAAAGTGTGATCCAGATCACACTTTTTTAGTGACCAGACTCCTTCTCTCACCTTGCCTCATGGGTGTAATTTTGAGTTATCAAAAACACTTAACTCTTACATCATGAAAACAAAAGTATTAATCATCGTATCCAATGCCAATGTAATTGGCTCTCATAATAGAAGAACCGGTACCTTTCTGCCTGAAGTAGCACATCCTTATGCAGAATTTGATAAAGCAGGTTTCGAGGTAGATTTTGCCAGCTTAACAGGTGATACCCCTTATTTAGATGCCCTGAACCTGGCCAATGATCCTGATAACCTGAAATTCCTGACCGGCAAGGGCTGGGCAGATATGCAGCAGGCAAAGGAACTCTCCACTGTTGATGTGAGCGCATATGATGCCGTGTTTGTACCTGGTGGACTCGCACCAATGGTCGATATGCCGGAAGCTCCCTTGCTGAAAAAAGTAATCGCTGAAACTTATGAACGGAATGCTGTGGTAGGTGCCGTGTGTCATGGACCTGTATCTTTGTTAAATGTGAAGTTGAGTGACGGGTCTTACCTTGTGAATGGCAAACAAATCACTTCTTTCACTACAGAAGAGGAAGACAATTATGCAAGGAAGGATGTACCTTTTGACCTGCAAACGGCACTGACCAGTCAGGGTGCGATATTTCATGCAGCTGCGCCATGGTCTGCGAATAGTATTGCCGATGGCAGACTGGTAACAGGTCAGAACCCTGCTTCTGCAAAAGGAGTGGGCGAGAAAATGGTGGCTATTTTAGAAAAATAAAAGAGAAAAAGATGAATACAGAATCAGTTTATGTGTTTGCCAAATGGCAGGTGAAGGAAGGACAGTTGGATGCGGTGCTGGAATTATTACAGGAAGTGGCGGCGAAGAGTAGGGAAGAAGAAGGAAATTTGTTTTATAACCTTCATCAAAGTAAGCAGGATGCGAATACCTTGTTGTTGTATGAAGGATATATCAGTGAAGCAGCGGTAGAGGTACATCGGAATGCAGTGTACTTTCAGGAGCTGGTGATCGGGAAGATTGTGCCATTGCTGCAGAATAGGGAAGTGGTGGTAACAGCACAGATTTAAGTGCAGAGCCGGGGATGTTATCTCCGGCTCTGTTTTATTTTTTTGAGGAGGTGCTTTGATCTTTTATCGGTGACGATACAGATTATTCGCCATAATTGGCATCGGAACCCAATAACGCTGTAGCGATGACTCCTTGTAATATGGCAATGCGGTCGATTTTTACCTGGGACATGGTTTGCTGAAAGCGGAGCAGGTGGTTTCTATTGGGATAAAGGTCCTGACAAATAAAAAAATCCTACTCCCTCCTCAAACTTGTCACCGGATTTGCAAATGCCGCTTTTATAGCCTGGAAACTCACTGTACATACTGCTATCATCAACACGAGTCCGCCAGCTCCTGCAAAAATACTCCACCCTAACGTAATCCGGTATGGGTAGTTTTCCAACCATTTGCTCACCGCCATCCATGCAATGGGCATCGCAATGATCAATGCAATCATCACCAGTTTTACAAATTCTACTGACAATACCGTGGCTATACTTTGTACAGAAGCTCCCAGTACCTTCCGGATACCGATTTCCTTGGTCCGCTTTTCTGCTGCAAGTACAGACAAGCCAAACAACCCGATACAGGAAACGAAGATGGTAAGGATGGCACCAAACAGGATGATCGATTTCCACCTTGCTTCATACTCGTAGCTGAGTAGGTTTGCGTCCTTCATAAACCAATAATTATAGGGACTGAAAGGGTAGAAGGCGTTGTACTTTTGTTCAATATATGCCAGACTGCGTTTTCTGGTATTGGGCTTGATCTTTATATTGAATGTACCATATGGATTTGCATTGTCCATAGTGAACAGCTGTGCCCCGATCGTACTGGTGAGCCCTCCATAGTGATAATCTTTTACTACCCCAATCACCTGGTAGGTCTTGTTATCTTTGAAAGTAAAAATAACGGATTGGCCGATTGGATTTGTCCACCCCGCATTTTTTACAAATGTTTCATTGATGATAACGGAATGTGCGGAGTCGCCCGGAAAGCGGGTAGAAAAATTCCTACCCATTACCAATGGAATTTTTAAAGTTGAAAGATAAGATTCGTCTATCGTCTCCCATTGAAAGTTAACTGTAGACTCATCCGCCAGTTTTACATTGGTGCCCCAGGCACCGCTGTTCTTAGGAGCAACGGATATAATATCCGGTGACTTCAGCAACTCCATTTTGAATGTAGCCGCTTCTTCGTGCGTCATGTTTTGTTTATTGACCAACACAATATCATTGTCGTCATAACCCAGGTCCGCCTTTGTGAGGTAATTAAACTGGGAATACATGGTAAAGGTGGCGATGATCAGGAAGGATGCCAGTGTAAACTGCAATACCACCAGTGATTTTTGCAGCCAACCTTTCCCCTTCAGGGTAAACCTGCTATACAATGTGTCAATGGGACTATATCCTGATAATACCAGTGCCGGGTAAAAGCCAGCCAGCAAGCCCGTAAGCAGAAATAAACCAATGTACCCCAGTATCAAGGGTGCATCGAGCAGATAAGACATGGCCAGCTTCTTATTAGACAATTCATTGAAGACAGGCAAGGTCAATTGTGCCACGACAATGGCAAGTAAAAAGGCTACGCCACATAAAATAAATGATTCACCGAGGAACTGTATGATGAGTTGACGACGATCACTACCAATGGCTTTACGGATCCCGATCTCTTTTGCCCTTCTTACTGAGCGTGCTACTGTAAGGTTCACGAAGTTGATACTGGCAATGAGCAGCACGAAGCCGGCAAGACCAGAAAGTATATAGGCATAAATAGGATCGCTGGCATTCTCAAGTCCATTGCTGGCGCCAAAATCCTTACTCATGTGAATGTCGGGCATGGGTTGCAGGAGGTACGTACCTAAATTACCATCCCTGAAGTCGCCAAATTTAGCGGTCATATTCGCAAAGCTGGCAGCAGCATCTTTTTCATAGAACCGCTTCATCTGTGCGGTAACAGTCTGCGGATCCGCATGTTCGTCCAGTACGATAAAGGTATTGAGGTAGTAGGAAAACCAGTTGTCATTATCCTTTACAGCGGCGGCGTCATCTTTGGTGGGGACGAGTATCTTGTATTGGATGGAGGAGTTCTGCGGGCAGTTTTCGGTGACAGCAGTCACCTGGTAAGGTACAAAGGTATTTTTTTCACTGACCATCATAACTTTGCCGACAGCGTCGGTAGTACCAAATTGTTTCTTTGCTTCATCCTTTGTGAGTACGATGGAATGTGGGGATAGTAAACAGGTACTGGCATCGCCGTCTATCACCTTAAAGGTGAAGGTGGAGAAGAAATTTGGATCCACAAAAAGTACCACCTTACCTTCCAGCGAAGTGGCGGTCTTAAAGTTCATACCACCACCTTGTACGCGGGTAAACGATTTGATGCCGGGAATATGCTCAGCGAATTTTGGACCTTGCAATACGCTGGTAAAACTGTTATGCTGTTCTGCGCCCTTACTGCTAAACTTGTAAACAAGCCTGTAGATGTGCGAACGGTTCTGATGAAAGCGGTCAAAGCTGACTTCATCCTTTACATACAGTAATATCAACATGGCACAGGTGAGACCAATGGTTAAACCCACAATATTGATGAGCGAATAAATTTTATTATGCGCCAGATTGCGGATAGCGATTTTGAAATAGTTCCTGAGCATACGTAGTTTTGAATTGTATGGGTACGTCAATGCGTATGCCAAAGTGCAAATGGGTGATAGCTAGTAAATTAAGGATGCCGAACTTCGAAAAAACTGTCCGGATAGGGACAGCTGATGTGCGGGAGCGGGCAATAAAATTTATACATTTGCAATATGGAAGATTATGTAATAATTGTCAACCGCATCGAAGACCTGCAGTTAACAAAGGATATCACGGAGTTGGAGCTGATCTTTGACAGGGCAAAGCGCACCATTGTCGGTGGGCAGGATGTGATCCTTGTAAGACAGAACAGGAATGGTCAGCAGGAAAAGTTTCAGACTATTTCTAACCAACAGGATTTTGAGGAATACAGGAAGCAGGTATTTAAATGGCTTTGATCCTTTGGGCGGAGATCAGCTACTTTCTAACCCACAATATACATTAGAAAAGTCCTTCTTCTCCAAATCACTTTTGTGGATGACAAAATAAATTTCCCCTGCATCCCCAAAGCAAAATCCTGTCTTTCTGTCTGAACTGACACGTAGTAGTACCATCCAGTCTTCCGGTTTCCCTCTCTTGGCATCTACGGCCTCCATTTCAGGTGTATCATGCTGTTTGAACACATAGGAGTTCATACTATGCGCAGGCTTCTCCCTGAGTGCCGCTTCCAGCTCCTCTGTTTCGTCGTACATTTCGGACAACTCTGCCAACTCCGGATAGAGGGTACTGGCATTGTACAGGCTTGGAATGCTGGCATAACTACTGGCTATAGCGCGAAAAGGCGTAAATTCAGATTCCATATCCAGCTCCTTTGCCGATTGCAATTCATTAAGATCTCCATCATAATACACCACTTGCGGATCCAGTTCCTCCTGATCTTTGATAAAAAAGAAAAGCACCCCTGTACGTGGCAAATAACCCTGTAGTGCTGCAATGTCCGCGCAATTAATTTGTGCGATGAACTGCATGCCTGCTGCTAACAGATTCACACCCGGAGGTAGATCAGGTAATCCACCAAAACGGTGATTGCCTTTTTGATCATAGGTGTCTTCTTCAGTAGTATCAAGTGCCACTGCTTTACGGCTACGACCAATCAATCCTTCTTTGAATTCGCCTAATCCTGTCAGGTTGATTTTTGTTTCTAATAGCTGTAACAACGCTGGGTCATTCTTTGCAAAGAAACGGCTATCGTCATATGGCCCTGCACCTTTGTAAGTGTAATCCAGCAGCCTTATTTTCTTTTCCAGTTCAAGGTTCAGTGTAGGAATATTTTCTAATCCGGCAGGTAATTTCTCCAAAGGATTGTGTTCAATATTCAGGTATGTTAACCTGGTCACTGAAGCTGGCACAGTGGTCAGCTGGTTATATGATACCACCAGTGTTTCCAGTTTCTCTGGCAGGGTAGGGTGAATCGATTCTAGCTGGTTATGACTGAGATACAATTTCGTTAACTCCGGCAGCTGGAATATGTAAGGATGAATACCTGCTATCTGGCTATTCGATACGCGGATGGTATCCAATGCTTTCAGATCTCCCAGCCATAGCGGTAAGGTTTCCAATGCTGTAACACCTGTCAGAGAAAGGTTTTTCAAAGCTTTCAGTCGTTTTACAGCTGTTGGAATTTCTTTAAAGTCGTTCTTATTTCTGAAATCAATAGATAAGCTTTGTAACTGTGTTAATGGGTAAATTGTTTCCTGCAGGATACCGGTGTAAGGGTCGGTCAGCCAAAGCTGATGAACGATTTCCGGAGGGGCGGTGCTCACTTCCTGGGCACTGAGAAAACGGTAGTTTGTCCAGTTCAGATCAGGCGTGATCTTTACAGCCAGTTTCAGGGGGTGTTCATTGAAATACGCCTGGATACCCAGCCAGCCATCCTGTAAGGTCACTTCTCCCGAAAGTTTCTGTATAAAATCAAAACCGCCTTTCCAGAGGTATGCGAGGTAGGAGGCTTCTCTTTCCTCTTCAAAAAGGAACTTACCGGTAGGTACACCTGCATTATAAATACCTTTGAAATAGAATTGCAGGTAAACCTTTTCATTACTATAGTCATCGGTAAGACCTGCTATATGCTGAGGCGCCTGTGCTTCGATTTTGATATACAGGGCGCCGTCGCCATCAGAAATAGAACACTGGCTTTCTCCGGTTAATGGAAATTGATGTTCGCCAATTTTCCAGTATTCATGATCTGGCACCACGAATGGTTCATATATCTTTACCACGGGAGCCTCAGGTTCCGCTGGCTTATATTTATTCATCATTTCATCAATCCCTGCCTGTTGTTTTGCCATGGCTTCCACAGGGTTTCCAAAATGTTGCAGACTTTGGAATGTTTCATCAAAGAGTGGTTCGTAAAAGTCTTTTGAAACCGTATCACAATCGCCAATAATAGTATACCCATATACATCATTGATCTGTACCAGTCCAAAATAATAGAAATACCCATCTTCAGCATGGGCAGTTCTTATATTGGCTGTCAGTCCTGCTACGGGTAGGGTTTTATCTGTCATCACTTCAACGACACCGCGTTGTTCAAGACAGCTGGCACGGAAGCGGGAGAGGTGGTCGTCTCCATTATATTTATTATAAAAACTGAGTTCGGATAAACCAAGGGTGATAAAGGAAAGATAGTCGCCATCTTTTCTGTGTTCGGCAGTAATACTTTCCCAGGCTGTGCGTATGTACTCGTAAGTTGGAGGTAAGCTAACGCTGAATGTTTCTGTTGAGGTCGGGTTCATCATACCTCAAGTATACAAAATTATCTGGCACAATTATACGGGTGGTATATTAAACGATTATTATGGTAGAGAAAATAGCAGTTGACGGGAAAGATGTGTGGTTAGATATAGAACCACTGGAGGGGGATCTCAATGTGATCCCTACAGAGTACTTCATCGTCTCTTATACTACAAAAGAGCATGAACCAGGTAAAATATTCAATGGAGAAGATGGTGCTCCCAAACGATTTACTTCGCCTGTGGAAGCTGTGGAATATGCTGTAGAAAAATTGCCGGTTATTTTAGGCTAGTTATGTCCTTGATCACCCTATCCCTGTGATTTTTACCCCATTCTGCCATATCATCCAATATGGGTTTTAAAGATCTGCCATATTCGGTCAGTGCATATTCTACAGTAAGGGGTTTTGTCGCCATCTCCGTACGGCTGACGAGCCCGTTTATTTCCAGTTCCTGCAATTCTTTGGAAAGCATTTTCGGGCCTATCCCATCTACCAGGCGTTGCAATTCCAGGTAGCGGCGTTTGCCTGATCCAAGTATCCCCATGATCAGCATTTTCCATTTACCGCTCAGAATATCCTGTGTATCCTGAATGGCTTTAAAATGCCGTTTGCATTCGTCTGATATGTGGCCGTTGGCTGCTGTGTTTCCCATAGTGCAAATATAGTTGACTTCCTGTAAGGGAAGTACTTCCCTTACAGGAAGTGACTTTATTTTTGGCGCAAGGCCCGGTAGCTTTGTTGGCAAATAGGAATGTATGATTACAAATGTTGTATTGATTGAAGAAACAGATAAATTAAAATATCAGACTGTTGAATTGAGGCCTCCCGGCCCACAGGAAGTATTGATCCGCCAAAAAGCCATCGGGGTGAATTATGTAGATGTGTTTTTCAGAAATGGTACCTTTCCTGTCGATGCCTTTCCTGCGCCCATTGGACTGGAAGCTGCCGGTATTATTGAGCAGGTGGGCGATGCAGTGAAGCAATTCGCACCCGGAGATCGGGTGGCTTATTATGGCACAGCTGGTGCGTATGCGGAACACAAAGTACTAAATGAAAATGAGCTGTATAAACTGCCTGATGATATTACTTTTGAACAGGCTGCTTCCGTAATGGTGAAAGGATTGACTGCACATATGTTGCTAAAAGCAAGTCATGAAGTAAAAGCCGGGGAGGTTGTATTGGTACATGCCATGATGGGAGGAGTAGGCTCATTATTGAGTGCATGGGCGCGGTCAATAGGCGCCACTGTAATTGGTACAGTAGGAAATGCGGCAAAGAAAGAACTTGCTTTGAAGCGTGGCTTTCAAAAGGTAATTAATTTGCAAAATGAGCAGTTAACAGAAGTAGTGGATGTGGTATACGATGGTATTGGCAAAACTACTTTCCAGCAATCATTGGAGTTGATAAAACCCGGTGGCACTGCTGTATTATACGGTTGGCCCTCCGGTATGCCAGATATAGATACGCAATGGATGGAAGATAGAAATATCCATTTTGTAACGGCTGTCCTGAATCACTATCCTGCCTATCAGGATAAAAGTGGGAAAGCGATAGAAGAGATCTTTGACCTGATCCGAAAGGGAGTGTTGAGCATTGAAAATCCGACTATTTATTCTTTAGCTGATGCGGCAAAAGCCCATGCAGATCTGGAATCCAGAAAAACGACAGGTAGTATTATTTTGCAACCATAAAAAATAAGTTATTTCATCTCAAAGCCATGTTTCTTTCTCCCAAAATGGCTTTGAGATGAAATGTAACTTTAACTTCAATCTCTCTTTAATTAGATAAATGCTTCCCTGAACTGCAAAGGTGTCAGCTGTGTCCTGGACTTAAAAAACTTACTAAATGACTGGGAGTGTTCAAACCCTATCTGTTCCCTGAAAGGTCTGTATTAAAAAAGCAGGATCAAACATACTGCCGATAGCAGGGGACTTACAATTATGACTTCGAGCCCAAAAACATGGAGTTTATGGAGAGCTGGTTTCATAAAAAGGCGGAATTGGGATTGCCCATATTCGTGGTAGAAGTAGATGGGCAGGTAGTAGGATATGGTGCTTATAGCCAGTTTCGGGAGCGGAATGCTTATGCTCATTCTGCGGAGCATGGTCTTTATTTTAAGAAAGATTTTCATGGGAAAGGTATGGGCCGGCAATTGCTGGAACGGCTATTGTCAGACGGGAAGGAGCGGGGCTTTCACACGTTTATTGCTGTGATAGATTCTTCCAATGAAGGCAGTATCATCTTCCATGAGAAAATGGGTTTTGAAAACATTGGGAAAATAAAAGAAGTGGGTCGCAAAAATGGCCAATGGTTAAACCTGGTTTTATTACAAAAGATCATTTCTTAGTGATAATCTTTAGCGCTTTGCATCGAATGTAAAAACACTACATTAAGCGACTGGAAAAAAATGTCTCTTGGTGATATGTATGATCAAAAACTGGATATGCTACAGCAAATATTCCGTCAGGTAGGTATTTAACGTGGTGTATGATGACTCAATTTCAATTTTCTTAAAAATAAACACCCGAATTTCCCGCGCAATTGTCTACGGCAACTGCGCGGGAGATTCGGCAGGGGCCTGCGGCCGGCATGACTAAATTCAAAATGATAGACTACCGAATGATGAACTAATTATTTTTACTGTACCTTTGCCGCCCAATCAGTAAACCATACCTAATGTTTCCAAAATTAGCATTACCTATGGCCGCCAGCATGCTATATGCTTTGACGCTGCCGGCGCAGGACAAAATAAATGAATTAGACGCGGTTACAGTCACCGCCACAGTGAATCCGGTAGTGAGTTCTAAAACAGGTCGTAACTTATACGTAATAAAAGGAGAGGACATCGCCAGAATGCCTGTCCATTCAATAGATGAAGTACTCCGCTACCTGCCAGGTGTAGAAGTACAGGCCAAAGGTCCGATGGGCGCTGCCAGCGATATCGTGATCCGTGGCGGTACCTTCCAGCAGGTACTCGTGATCCTCGATGGTGTTCGTGTGAACGATCCGAATACCGGACACTTCAGCAGTTACATTCCTGTCAATCCTGCCGAAATCGATCATATCGAAGTACTGAAAGGCGCTTCCTCAGCGATCTATGGTTCCGATGCTGTAGGTGGCGTGATCCACATCATCACTAAAACCTTTGCACACAACCAGAACAGCACACCCTCCAGAAAGATCACCGCAGGTGCTACAGGTGGCGCATACGGACTGTTTAACGCAAACGCAAATGCTTACTATACTACAGATAAACTGGCCGTTGATATCGGTGGACAAACCAATAATGCAGATGGTCAGCCGCAGCGTGGTATTGATGGATATTTTCATCTTCACACTATTTCCGGATCCGCCAGTTATAAACTGAGCGATAACTGGAAACTCTCTTACCGCCTGAGTTATGACGATAGAAAGTTCGCCGCGCAGAACTTTTACACTACCTACGTTTCCGATACCGCCAGCGAAAAACTTTCTACCTGGTGGCAGCAACTGAACTTGTCTTACCGCAAGAAGAATAATTCTTTTAGTCTGATGGCAGGCTATAAGAATATGAGCGATCACTACGTGTATAATTCTGTTTCTATTGCCAATGACAACCGCAGTAAGTTATTGCAGTCCCTCGCTACTTACGAGCATAAGTTCAATGACGATATCAGTTTTGCAGCAGGTGGTCAGTTCCAGCAAAAGAGTATTGTCTCCAACGACAGAGGGAATCACACCGTGAACCAGGCAGCAGGTTTTGCTTCCATGACAGCGACAGTACTTGATGTACTCACCCTGAGCCCTGCATTACGCCTGGACTGGGATGAGCGGAGTGGTTATGAGCTGGTGCCTCAGCTGAATGCCAGCTATAGAACAGGTCAGTTCCAGATTCGTGGTAGCGCAGGTAAAACTATCCGTAACGCTGACTTCACCGAACGATACAACAACAATAACAAAGCACTGGTTACAAGTGGAAAGATCGGTAACCCTGATCTGAAAGCAGAAAGCTCCTTCAGCTATGAAGCAGGTGCGGATTATTTTGGTAAATATTTCCGTGTATCTTCTACCTTATTCCAGCGTAGGTACAATGACCTGATCGACTGGACCACCACGGCTTACGATAATATGCCTTACAAACATAACCTGTCACCTACAGGTGTATATTCACTGGCGACCAATATTTCAAAGATGGTGACCAGTGGGGTGGAAACTGATATCCAGTTTACCAGGACCTATCAGGAAAAGCATACCGTAAGTGCTACAGCAGGTGCTACCTGGTTGTATTCTGATATCCAGGAAGGTCAGCACTCTTTTTATATCTCTTCACACGCACGCTTCCTGCTGAATGGTATGTTGTCATACCGTAACCAGTTGTTTGGTATAAGTGTAAATGGTTTGTACAAAGTAAGAGATCCCCAGGCAGCAAGTGGTATAGCTGGTATGGTCACAAAGGAATACTTTGTAGCGAGTATTAAAGCAGATGTATTCGTGATCAAAAATAAACTCAGCCTGAATGTAGAAGCGGACAACGTGTTTAATAAAACATATGCGGACCTTACAGGTGCCCAGATGCCGGGACGATGGTTGATGGGTGGGTTTAGAGTAACTTTATAACTTTTAATAAAAACAGGATGTATCAAAAATAAATGAACCTCCTTAGAACAGCATAAATGGAACCCTGGCTCCATCAGGTATCCGAATGAAAAGAGCGTGTATCTTACTTTTGATACACGCTCTTTTTTCTGTATAATAACCTTGCTATTGATAAAAGTGCGACAATGCATAACAACCATAATGGACGGCTATTCAACTCCCCTGAATCATGCGGCATGAAGATGGAAATAAGCGGTAAGCCAACCCCACCTCCCACAAAATAGGCAGTATTAATCAGGCTGGCGGCAATCCCTAAATGTTCAGTAGGTACATGCTCCATGGCTATCACTGTATACCCGGTATAACAAAGCGTCATGCCTATCCCCGCGATAAAGGCACCACCTGCCAGCAAGAAAACTAAAAGATGGATCTGTACTGCAATGACCAGCGAAACAGCGCCCATCAGCATTGCCACTGCACCACCCATGGCTATCTGTTTAGGAGAAAATTTCAATGATAAAGCAGGTAATCCAAACCTTCCTAACAATATTGAGATGATATTGAATGGCATCATGAGAAAACCGGCCTCCGCAGGGGTAAAATGAAAGTTTTGTTGCAAGAGAAAACTCATCAGCAATAAATATCCTGTAAACAACGCGCCTAGTAAAAAAAACAATAAAGTACCTTTCCGTAAAGAAGAAAGTATCAACACCTTCAGATCTAATAATGGTGCTGGCTGGGTTTTAAGCCTGCTATATAAATAATAAGCAGCTACTATTAAAACAATCACAGAAATCAACAAATAGCTACCTTCAGTAATTTTCGACAAACAAATCATGCCCAACACCAGCGCAATCGCAGCCGGAATATCCGGCAACCTGCTATCACTCTTTGTATCCTTTTCCAGATAGAGATACGCAATTACAAGGATCACCAACAGTATAGGCACATTCATCAAAAACACCCACGACCATCCCCAGTAATTGGCAATAATCCCACCTACAGACACACCACCCGCAGCCCCTGTGGCCGCAAAAGACCCAAAGATGCCCATTGCCTTCCCGCGTTCATGCGGCTCTTTAAAATAGTAATTGACAATAGAAAATGCAGATGGCATTAATAACGCAGCTCCCAATCCCTGCAATGCCCTGAAAAGGATCAGGGTATTGAGCGAATGTGACAATCCAGCACCCAATGAGGTGATCAGGAAGATACCACATCCCGCCATAAAGATGGTCTTTCTACCAAGGTAGTCAGATAATTTACCACCCAGGATTAAAAAGCTCCCATAGATCAGGATATAGATACTTTGTATTTTATAACCGGAATCATTACTTAATCCGAGGTCAGCTTCAATTTTTGGCAATGCCAGATTTACGATGGCAATGTCGAGGGCTTCTACAAAAATGCCCATAGAGGCAATTGCTAAGACAAGGTTTTTATTTAGTAACCGCATTTTGTTCCGGCAGTAGTTTGGCGAGTGTATCAGTGATGGTGGTGAACTCATAGAAGTTCGGATGATTAATTGTAAAGTCGATGCGTTCATGTTCCCACGTGGTATGAAAAGGAATATGGCCGCCAAAACCACCCAGTGCAAGTACCGGCAGTACGTCTGACTTCAGGGAATTGCCCAGCATCATAAATTCCGCTGGCTGTATATCCAGTCGTTTGATGAGCTTTGCATAATCATTCTCCTGTTTATCACTCATAATTTCAATATGATGAAAGTAATGTTCGATACCGGAGAGGCGCAGTTTCCGCTCCTGGTCCAGCAGATCCCCTTTGGTGGCTACTACCAGCCGGTAATGTGGCTGTAGGGCCTGCAATACCGTTTCAACTCCTTCCAGCATAATCACCGGCTTACTGAGCATATCCCGGCCTATCTGAATGACCTTACCAAGGTAGGCAGCGGGAATATTGTTTTCTGTGATCCTTAGGACCGTTTCCAGCATCGAAAGGACAAAAGCCTTTACTCCATATCCATAAAGGGACATATTGTCCATTTCGGTCTTAAAAAGCTCTTTAATGCTTACATGCCTTGGCAGGAAGTCTTCCAGCATAATGGTAAACTGATCTTCCGCTTCCCGGAAGTAGGTTTCATTTACCCACAAAGTGTCGTCTGCATCAAATGCGATGACTTTAATATTGTTATGCATAATTTCTTTAATTATAATCGGATGGCAAAACTATTATCTATTTTGTGCAAAACCGGGACATTTGTCCCAACTAAAGAAAATGCTTAGAACAAATACATATTTCTTGTCATTTGCGGAAAGTTCGGCTGAGCAGAATATAAAATGCTTTAACGCAGGGGAGCGGTTGATGGTTCAGGACAAAAATGCCCGGGAGATCTTTATTTTGAAGAGAGGAGGGACCATTATATTTTCTTTTTCACCCAATCTTTTGTAGCAGTCGTGAGCAAGGGTATCATATCCTTACGCTTACCGGCTTTAAAAGAGTGATCCGCGCCTTCCAGTTTTATTAGGGTGGCTTTCTTTAAAGACTTGCATACTGTTTCAATCAGATCCCAGGTAGCCAGGGTATCTTTTGTGCCCTGCAGGAACAGCATCGGTACTTTTACTTCTTTTAAATGTTCCGCCCTGTCTATAGATGGTTTGCCTGCGGCATGCAGGGGGAACCCGTAGAAGATCAGGCCGGTTACATCCTTTCTGTGGTTCACAGAAAGATATTGGGATGACATACGGCCGCCAAATGATTTGCCTGCTACAAATAGAGGGAGGGCAGGGTACAATTCTTTCGCTTTATCGATAGCGGCGGTTATCGCTTGCTGAGCGACGGCAGGGGAGTCAGGGCGTTTCTTTTTTTGTTCTGTAAAAGGGAAATTGAATCGGAGGGTGGCAATGCCCGCATCTGCCAGTGAAGTGGCCAGTGCTTCCATAAAAGAATGGTGCATGTCTGCACCTGCGCCATGTGCGAGTGTCAGGATACATATAGGCTTTTCCGGCAGGGTGCAGATAGCAGAAACGGCTCCGGGCGCCGCAGATATAGTTAGTGATAATGATTTTATTTCCAGCATAGAACAAAGATAATGATATCCCGCTTTATGGATTTTCTTAACTTTTCTGCTATACTTAAGTCAGGCGAGTAATGAAAGCATGAATAAGATGATTGTTAAACGAGTAATGAAGGCATGGATAAAATATCGAACATCGTCTGACCCGGTAGTACCCTATAAACAGGTATCTGGATGTTAAACTTTTTACATAATTCCCGTATACTTTCATCAATCTGTTCATTCGAATATCGTGATGAAAAATGCCCCAGAATCAGGGCTTCAATCTGAATCTCTGCGACATTGCTGAGTACATCTTCCAGTTTACTATGTTTATTGCGATGAGATTGAATTTCGACCTCATCCCCTAAAAAAGTAGCTTCGTGGATCAGTATTTTCGCATTGTTCCAATAGCTAAAGTTTTCAGCCGGGGTATCTCCGCTGTAAGCTAGCAGGATGGTTTCTTCGATATTGTGTGTCGCTTCTTTACCTAAGGTGTCAATTGCCTTTTTGATGTCAAGAGGAGGAAGCGACATATATTCCTGCTTCAATTTGTATTTTACCTGTACGACTTTGAAGCCAAAGCTTTTGAATACATTTTCTGCTGCGGGTACGTGGTTATTTCTCAATGCTTCCACATAGATGTCTTTTTTAATCCAAACCCGGTCCCTGTCCACAATAGGGTGCCATACTGTGCCCTTTACATGGGGGTCGAATTTCATGGAGAAATCACGTAGTGCGGGGAAAGAACTACTATCCTTTGGGTAATGTATAATGGGAAAGCCATCTCTGGCATTGAGCTGATTGAGCTGTAGCAAACCTGTGAGGTGATCTCTGTCGGGGTGTGAGATAAACACGTTTTCAATCTTCCTGCTCTTTTGTAAGAGAGTAGACATTAACCCATCCCCACAATCAAAGAGCAGCCCTAATTCTTCTATGAAATACCAGGTAGAAAATAATGCAGTCGAATATCCGGAAATTGTCAGGTTCATAAGTTATAAAATTAGGATATTAGCAACATTAAAGCAAAGATCGGCTATGACATATTTCGAGCAAATCAGGCATTTATATGGTATTGAAAAGCAGGAGCGATTTGGTTTTGATGCCACTGAAATAGAGCAGCCATTGCCATTGGTATTAAAAGAGTATTATCTCACATTAGGGAAGCATGACGCTGTCAACTATTCTCATAATAGATTATTGAAGCCTGATCAGATAGGGTTTTCGCAGGATGAGTACCTGATCTTTTATGAAGAGAATCAGGGGGTGGTATTTTGGGGAATAAAACAATCAGACCTCGCATTGCCCAATCCTCCTGTATATGGGAATTATTCTGGTGATGAAATGAATCCTGACTGGCACCAGGAATGTGCTACTACAGATGGGTTTTTATTATTGATGGCAGTGTATAATGGCGTATTAGGAGGGCTGGAATTCAATGCAAATTCATTTGAAATGGTGCCGCCGGAAACGGTTGCTTATGTACAAAATACTTATGTAGAATTAAAGGAGATCTCTCATTCGACACAAAGAGTGTTTACACTTGATTATGAAGAAATGGTGAGTTTGTCTTTTGATAAGGAGGGAAATTGTACGGGTGCGTTTATTGGTACAAATGATGGGGGGCGGTTTGATAAAATGCTTGACCAGTTGGATATTGAGTGGAGTTATATTTCTTTGGAGGATGAGGAATTGTGATTATTTTAATACAAATTATACAATCCTTTATCAACACCGCCGTTCAGGTATCGAACTAAAAAATCCGCAAATGAATTCTCCCGCCATTTATAACCTTCAATAAAATAATCGTTCCGATCTTCTCCATTGATCGTAACCGCCCATGTGTCTGAATAAATCATGTATTCTGCAAATTCAATATAGTCGCTTTTTAGCTGTCCATTCTCAATGATCTCTTTTAATGGCAATATCCTGAACATTTCATTTTCCTCTTCCATCTCACTATACAAACTATAAAACGTTCTCATCTCATCAGGCAACTGAAACCCTGTTATAAACTCAAATTGCGCTACTTCACCCATTTTGGCAGGTACCAGTTTAATGGAGCAATCTTTTATCATTCGTTCAATAACAGCCGAAATAGAATTCTTCATATCACCTAAAATAACAAAAAAAGCACACCTACAATGGTGTGCTCAAATACCTTTCAAAAAATTAATACGTCCTTAACAACTGATCTATCCGCTGTCGTCCATCACTATTCCTTACCAACTTATGACTCGCGCCCGGTTGCTGTATATACTCCATCGGTCTTCCTAATACTTTCAGCGTTTTATACAACATCTCACTCTGTGACTGTCCAACCCAGAATCACTCTCCCTGCTAAAAATGAGCAAAGCGTTTTGATATTTAGGATTTTTATCATGAGCGATAAACGGTCTGAATGCCCAGTTGGATCATTGATGGATTTCAGTGGTAACTAATAGTGGATTTTCAGTTGGATGATAGGAGGATTTCGGCTACACAGATAGCAGATTCCCAATTAGATCATAGGGCGATTTCGGCCATAAACCATAGATATATTCCTGGGTTCAATCATTGGGCTATTCCAACCACAAACAATGATATATTCCCGTTTTAAACATAAAGGTACTCCGACTATAACCCGTAGGTATCCCGTAGATAACCCGCATCTATATAGATACGGGTTATCTACGGCTTATAGGCGGGATATAGGCGGCTTATAGGCGGGTTACCTCCCTGAATGCGCTATGGATGTGCTATAGAGGAATAGGTGGAGAATTCTCACTAATTATTCAACATCACCTGTTTTTTCACCAGTTCCTGTTTTTCAGAGTTGAGATCCACATCATAATAGAAAATGGTATCATTCTCCATGACCACCCTGTCCTGCAATTCCTTATCTGATAAATAATCACCTCCTGTAGGAATCAAAAATGGATCATAAAGCAAGACCCAGGCATTGTTTTTAAAAGTATAGGTATACATCTGGTACACATTCCCATTCTCCGGTGCCTGATATACCGTGAGTTCCTCAGCCCCGTCATGATCCAGGTCGCCCTCGTTGAACAGTCTTACTTCGCAACAACCGATTTTGACAGGAGGCAATGCAGGATCGGAAAATTGTAACCCTAATTCATCAGCAACCCCATTCTCCACCGGATTACCATGACCGGCCTTTGTTATGATAGCCCAGACGTCTTCTGTTTTTCCATCACCATTAAAGTCACCTGAAATCTTAGAACTATCTGTAGTGGTTTCATGCGGATAATCTTCTGCTTCATCAACATTCGTCGAATCAGCGGCAATAGGTGGTGCTGGAATAGAATCTGTGCCGGTGGCAGCCTGCTGTGTGGTTTGATTACAGGCCAGTACTGCTAACATGGCAATCAATAAATATCTTTTCATCATAGTGATTTATGGATGATAAAAATATTTATTTTATATTGTATTGTTATGAAGAATTACACCATTTGTTTGCTCCTGTTCTTCCATATGTATACAGGAGTGGCCCAGAAATCAGGTGATTTTATTGAACAGACTTCCTATAACGACGATAAAAGAGGCACCCCCAGGACCCTCCAATACCATCCGGAAGGCCACGATTTTGTCTGTATGAACGGGAAAAACAGGTATACCCGGGCTTTGTACGGAGGTCCGACGGCCTTCAGACTGGAAACCAGTGATCGCCCCGTATTTGCAGCATATATTGAAAAGAACAGCCAGCATATCGGCTTTTGGATAGATATACCCGGCAAGCCCTCCAAATGGCTCGATTCCACTTCTTTTTGCGAAGCCCGTTACAATGCCGGCAAAAGAACTTACTTCCTGAAAGATAAATCATGGGGAAAGGGGGAGCTGCGTATCTCCGTATTAGCTTTGTATGATAAAGAAGGTGCTATCTGGAAAATTGATTACAATAATATGCCTGCAGGGAGTGAGATTTCGGCAGGCATCACGAAAATACGCGCACAAAAGTTGTCCCGTTCCGGTGATATGGGGGCAGATCCTCCCGGTGTATTTGAACCTGCTGACAACCCGGTATATACCAGTACCTGTCAGTTGAAAACCAGTGGTTATATCCTTTTGAATGGCCTGCAATTATCAGCTACCAATGCCACTGCTATTTACGAAGCGACTGAAAAAGATAGACTACAACTGGCGGAACGTATTCAGATCGAAACCCCGGATCCATATATCAATCCTATTGGTGGTGCATTGGTCATGGCTGCTGATGGCATATGGGATGGCAAAAGCTGGTTACACGGGGCTATTGGTTGGCGTATGCCACTTACCGGTTGGCGTGCAGCCTATGCGGGTGATTTTTTAGGCTGGCACGATCGTGCCCGGATCCATTTTGATGGCTATGCTGCCAGTCAGGTCACCACTGTACCTAATACCATTCCACACCCTGCGCAGGATACCGCTCTGGATCTGGCACGTGCCGTCAAACAATGGGGAACGCCTATGTATAGCAATGGCTATATAGCCCGTAATCCAAATCGTCCGGATCAGATGCATCATTATGATATGAACCTGGTATACATCGACGAATTGCTCTGGCACCTGCAATGGACGGGAGATCTGGCTTATGCAAAAAAGATCTGGCCTGTGATTACCAGACATCTGGCCTGGGAAAAACGCAACTTTGATCCTGACAATGATGGTTTATATGATGCCTATGCCTGCATATGGGCCAGTGATGGTCTGTATTATAATTCAGGTGCCGTTACTTATTCATCGGCTTATAATTACCGCGCCAATACACTGGCAGCCGCCATCGCCGAAAAGATAGGAGAGGACCCGCAACCTTATCGTACTGAAGCAGGTAAAATACTTACAGCAATCAATACTCGTTTGTGGCTAAAAGATAAAGGTCATTGGGCGGAATACCAGGATTTTATGGGGCTAAAACGCCTGCATGAAAGTGCAGGTGTATACACTATTTACCACACTATTGACAGCGATGTACCTGATGCCATACAAGCCTTTCAGGCCACCCGATATATTGATACAGAAATTCCGCATATCCCTGTAAAAGCTAAAGGGTTAAAAGATGAAGGATATGCTACTATCTCTACGAGCAACTGGATGCCTTATACATGGAGTACCAATAATGTGGCCTTTGCAGAAGTGATGCATACCGCATTGGCATACTTCCTCGCCGGTAGAAATGTAGAAGGTTTCAGGCTATTTAAAAGCTCAGTATTGGATGGAATGTATTTGGGGGATAGTCCGGGTAACTTTGGCCAGATTTCATTTTACGATGCTGCCAGGGGCGAATGTTACCGGGATTTCGGAGATGCTATTGGGATAGCCTCCCGCTTGCTGATACAGGGGGTATTTGGCATTCGGCCGGATGCGTTGAATAACCGTGTTATCATCAGGCCGGGATTTCCTGAAGCATGGCCATTTGCTTCCTTAAAAACACCGGATGTAACCTTTCAGTACAAGCAGGAGGGAACTTATGATACTTATCATATTGATACGCATTTTCCAATACTTGAATTGCAGGTACCCGCAAAAAAGGATCGTATAAAAAGCATACTGGTAAATGGCAGACCGGCCAAATGGCGGCTATCTCAGGCTGTAGCCGGTTATCCGCTGATAGCTGTTACTACGCAAGCCTACAGTGCCGATATCGTTATTGAATGGGAGGGTAGTGATATTGTCATACCGTCGATAACCGGCGAACAGACGACTTTCAAAACCGTCACACAGGGAGATATGACGTGGCTGGCAGCAGTACCGGTACAACCAGTAGAACTTGTACAATCTGTACAACCCGCACCAGCAAGGCATGAAACTTATACTGCATTCTCTCACGTCATCCCTGAATTGTGCGAGCCACTCAACATAGATACACAATGGAATGCCTCCGTTACTGACATCTTCAAAAATGAATATCGTTCACCACGCTCTCCTTTTACCACACTTGAAATTCCCCTGCATGGAATAGGAGAGTGGACGCATCCTAAGATCACAGCTAATATTGACGATGCCGTATTAAGAAAAGACACGGTATTAAATACCAATATTGGTGTGCCTTTTCGCACATCAGGCAAAGCATCCAAAAAAGCATCAGGTAACGAATCTGGAAACGATACCGCAAAAGTATCGGGTAACGAATCCCCCAAAGACATCGCATTTACCTCTCTATGGGACAATTACCCTGACAGCATTCAGATAAAATTGAATGGCCATGCAGAACGTGCCTACCTGTTAATCGCCGGTAGCACAAATTCAATGCAAAGCCGTATTGCAAATGGCCGGGTAACCATTACTTACACAGATGGCACAAAACAGATACAGGACCTGATTAACCCCGAAACCTGGTGCCCTATAGAACAGGATTATTTCACTGATACCCTTGCCTTTAAAATGCATCAACCCAAACCCTGGCGCCTGCATTTTAAAACAGGATATGTATCTCAGGACCTTGGCAGTTATCTCCAAATCAAAGGTGTTTATGGCCGGGAAATCGAAGGAGGAGCCGGTATGCTCCTTGATATTTTATTGGACGCACATAAGGAATTGAAAACCCTCACCTTAGAGACCCTTTCCAACGATGTGGTCGTCGGCTTGATAGCTATCACCTTGCAACGTATTAATAAATAAACTAATTTAGCGCCGCAATTTATTCCATAAACCTATGAAGCATTCGATAATTGTTTCCTTGTCCCTGTTAATCAGCATGTATTTAACTGCCTGTCATTCAGCGACAAAAGAAAAGAATTCAGATTCAACAATAGCAATAAAAGGCACCTTTCCAGGCTTTGCATATATAGCTGACGATAAGTTCGTTATCCTAACTATCAATGCAGATTCCAACCGGTCAGCCAGTGTACCTGAAATTGTAAAAGCAGATGCCGGCCTTTATTGTTCCAATGCATCTGATGTGCAGTGGAACAAGATTCCTGCACAATATTGTTCCCAGCTCAATCAGCAGAGCAGGGAACAGTGGTGCTAACGCAATCTGGAATTGAATGGATTGAAACCCACCACTGGAAGATCCCATATCACGATTGCCTATACTGATAAAAATAGATAATATACTACCACAATAAACCCATTTTAAATACTAAAATAACACTTCGCTTACCTCCTGAAAGTTATATTATAAAAATTATTACATACTAAAAAATCCTTATAAGTCATTGACTTGTAAGGCTTTTTGTGTTTATTCTATTTTTTGTTATCAATTTGTTAAAAACTTGTATCTGACTGATTATCAGCTTTTAGTATAGTTTATCAATTATAAAATAGTAAAATATATCAAACTTATTTTATATTTGCTTGTTCGTATATAATTATCATTTTGGCCTATGAAACACATTTACAAACACCGGCTTGCCATCTGCAGAACTAATAGGATGGACTTTCGCCCTCAAAATTATGAAAACGCTCATTGGGTTACAACAGCCTGAAACTGAAGTTATCTGATAGTTTTTTTTCAAAAAGTACGAAGATGAAAAAGATTCTAATCCTATTATGCGGCTGTTTGTTGCTTTTTACTGGTATAGCGCGGTCTCAAACCTGGTATGTTAACATGCCGGATACGGTCTGTATGTCTACGAATAGTAGTACTGCGGACCAGATCAAGTTTACCAGTATGAACGCCCAGCTGGCGAGTGGCCAACAAACAAAGGTAACCTGGACCATTACCACGCCCAATAATTCTGCGGCTGATTATAATATCCTGTATTCGGAGAATGCTTCCTCTGTCAAAGCAACTCAGCTAACTCTTACGAATTTGCTGACGTTGCAATTTTTGGCTACAGGTAAATATACTTTTACGCTGTCAACGAGTTATAAGTCTGGTAGTACCACCAAGACAGTTACCACTACTAAGAGTATTGTCGTGGTAGACTGTACGATTACCACTTGTAGCGGGGGGGATGCGGAGATGCCAGGTTTCACTGAAGACTTTGGCACCTTGCCCACCACCGCGACCCGTAAAGCATATTCCCCGGCTTCTGCGGTAGGGTATACTTACTCGGCTTCTGGTGATCCGGCTGATAATTATTATGCGATCTCAAATACAACGCACCTGAAAGGTGACTGGATTACTACCAGTGATCATACAGGTTCTACCCGTGGTGGTATGCTGGTTGCGAACTCCAGTACTACGCCAACGGTATTTTTCCAAAAAGAAGTAGATGGTCTGTGTCGTGGTTCGGTATATAACTTTAGTGCCTGGTTTATAAATGCGGATAGCTCCTATGTGATGACGAACACCTGTTCGTCTGGTTTTATTTATGCAGGGGTGACTTTCCAGATTGTGAATGCGGCCAATACCAGTCAGATATTGGCGAGCTTCCGAACGTACGCGGTTTCGCCTAACTTCTCAAAAGCTACATGGCAACGGTTCGGTGGATCTTTCACCGTACCTACCGGCGTTACGAACGTAATTGTACGAATTATCAACAACTTCCCCGGTGGTTGTGGTAACGATATTGCGTTGGATGATATTCAATTCTCTTATTGTAGTCCGATTATCACCGCTTCTATCCTTGGCGCTGCCAGCAGCCTGAAAGAGGTATTGTGTGAGGGCGTTGCTACTACGCTCGTTTCTTCTTATACGCCAACCAATTACTTTACAAATGCAGAGTACCAATGGGAAATGTCTGATGATGGTGGTGTGACCTGGTTCGATGTTCCTTTTGGTACTGCTAACAATGACACCCTGGTAATCACGGAAGGAGAACTGAAAGGTACGAAAGACGTAGCTGCCGATTACCTGTTCCGTGTTAGGATATATGAAAGCGGAAGCTCCTCACAAACCTGTGCGGCCCCGTCATCATCGGTCAAGATCACGATACTACCGATGCCAATACTATACCTGACCAAAACGCAGGTCTGTGAGGGAGGCACGGTTGACCTACAAGCCTCCGGTGGTTATGATTACTTTAAATGGAATGATACCAGTTACGTTGGTCCAGACCGACAGATCACAGTTGTAAGTGATACTACTATTACCGTATATGGTTATATAACTTATGGTGTAGATGGTGGTAAGACCTGTATTGACTCAAATAGTGCTACTATTAAGAAGGATGACAAACCTATCGTGGAGGTGGCCGCTTCTGATACTTCATTGTGTGTGGGTAGCAGGGTTACCCTGAGTATTGCTGATGCTCTGGCACCAAATGGTGATGCTACCAAGAGCATCCGTTGGTACAAAGGCTCAAGCGTGGCTACAGGTACATTGCTCTCTGATTATAATGATCAGACGGGTATGATATATAATACAGAGACCCTTGCCGACAGCTCCTTTATAGTCGTTGTCACGAATGGAACCTGTACCGTCACGTCGGCGCCATTTATCATTCACCTTACGGCTGTGCCTTCACCACCTGCTGGTACACATGTGACCAAGTGTGTGGAAGATGGAAGCAATGCCTCAGGTACCTTCACTATGACCCGTAGTACCATTACTGGTACCAAAGGCGTGTGGACGATCACTGGTATCTCTGGTCCTGGTATTTCTGGTGACACCAGCTCTACCATCAACTTCTCCGACTACGTTACTTTAAATAAGAACAACCCTGCTGCTACAGTTACCCTGAATAATCCGGGTATTACCGTTTACCTGCAGTGGACTGTGACAGCAACCGGCAACTCTGATTGTGTGGGCTATGCTTATGATACCCTGACACTGATCACTGGCGCTACCACTGCTTATGCAGGTCCGGATACAACGTTGTGTGGTACTAATAATGTATTTACCATGCAGGCGAACGAACCGGATCTCACCTTGACAGGTGACTTCGCAGAAACCGGTACATGGTCAATAGTAGGATCCTCTACTGGTGTAACCATCGATGATATACACGCCTATAATACTACTGTGAGAATTACCAACGGTAGCTATCAGGATGTAACGCTGGCATGGACCATCAACAATGCAAGTGGTTGTGGTACCAACTCAGATCAGGTAGTGCTGCACTATACTGCGCTGCCAACCATGACCCTGAAGCCTGATACCGTTTGTAACACGCAGGGTTATTTCACGATGGATACCACAGCTACCAGCGGTACGCCAACTTACTACAGTGTAACTGGTACTATGTCCGGCTTCTCTGCAGTGCCTGAAACTCAAATAACTTCATGGCCGATCACTGTACCTATTCCTACTGGTGTTGCTGCAGGTGTATATACATTTACAGTTAACTTCAGAAGTAATAATGGTGGTTGTACCAATTCAACTACTATCAAAGTAAATGTTGAAACGCCGCCAACTGCTCCAACCAGCGTAACAGTAAGTGCACCTTCTATCTGTACAAGTGGTTCTTCTACCCTGACAGTTGTAGGTGGAACCCTGGGTACTAACGCCAATGGTACTACCGCAGGCCAATATGTGTGGTATGCAGGTGGTTGTGGTTCCGGTACTTCAATCGGTACTGGTTCTTCTATCACTGTGAGCGTTTCTGCAACGACTACATATTATGTAAGGGTAGAAAGCAACGGTAAGTGTGGTACTACTGCCTGTGCAAGCGGTACTGTCACTGTTTATACAGCACCGACTACTTCCAATGCAGGTCCTGCACAGACACATTGTAATGACTCCCTGTTCACCATGGCGGCTAACTCCGCTTCGGTAGGTGCAGGTGCATGGACTTACACTGGTACAGCAACTATCACAAATACTTCCAGTCCTACTACTACAGTATTTGTACCTGCAGGTAAGACTGCAACGCTGACCTGGACAATTACCAACGGCGCTTGTACGACTTCTTCTACTGTATTACTGACTAACTATATGCAACCGGTAGCAGCGAATGCTGGTCCGGATTCTATTATGCAGTGTGCGAACAGCACATTCACCATGCAGGCAACAGCTGCTTCTCCATCTACCGCAACCGGTACCTGGTCCACCTTCACAGGTAGCAAAGCCACCATCACTACAGGTATGTTCAACAATCCTGCAGCTACGGTGACCCTGGCAGCTGGTGATACTGCTACACTGATATGGACAGTGACCAACGGTACCTGTTCTTCTACTGATTATGTAAAACTGATTAATTACGCTACACCGACTACTGCCAATGCAGGTCCTGATAGTGTGAAACAGTGTGCGACCCCTTCCTTTACCATGGCGGCGACTACGCCAACGATCGGTACCGGTAAGTGGTCTATAAAGAGTGGTACTGCAACGATCGGTACTGCAGATAGCAGCAAAGTAAATGCTGTGATCACAGTAGCGACTGGCTCTACTGCCACCCTGTACTGGACCGTGACGAATGGTACCTGTTCTTCTAAAGACAGTATTGTATTAGTGAACTACGCTATGCCAACTACTGCCAATGCAGGTCCGGATTCAATTGTACAATGTAATAACGCTTCGTTCACCATGCAGGCTACGGCTGCTGCCCCGGCTACAGCAGTAGGTACATGGTCTACATTTACAGGAAGCAAGGCTACCATCACTACAGGCATGTTCAACAATGCTGCAGCTACAGTGACCCTGGCAGCAGGCGATACAGCTACCTTGATATGGACTGTAACAAATGGTGTTTGTTCCAGCACTGATTATGTTTTACTGAAGAACTACCAGGCGCCATCTACAGCGCAGGCAGGTCCGGATTCTATCAAGCAGTGTGCGAACGGTACCTTCACCATGTCAGCCACTGCGGCTAGCGTAGGTGTTGGCACCTGGACTGTATCCAAAGCGACTGCTACGATCACCAGTCCAAACAGCACGACTACTACGATCACAGTTCCTGTAGGCGATAGCGTAATGGCTTACTGGACAATCGTGAATGGTACATGTTCTACCAGGGATAGCATAAAACTGGTGAACTATGTGAAACCAACTGATGCAGAAGCAGGTCCTGATCAGCACCAGTGTGCGACCACTACCTTCACCATGGCGGGCAATGCACCATCTGTGTCTACCGCTTCAGGTATGTGGACCAAACCAACCGGTTCTACAGCAACGATCGCAAATCCAACAAGTCCAACCACTACTGTAACCCTGCCAACAGGAGATAGCACCAGGTTGTACTGGACCATCACGAATGGTGCATGTACCACTACGGACTCAGTATGGATCGTCAATAACCTGTCACCAGCTGCTGCGAATGCCGGTCCGGACACGATCAAGCAGTGTAACAACGCTACTTTTACAATGTCCGCGAACTCACCTTCAGTATCTGGTGCATGGGGTACCTGGACTGTTGTTTCTCCATCTACTTATACTATTTCTGCTGCACAGCTGAACAACCCGACTGCTACCTTCAGCGTAACTGCCGGTCAGACTGTAGTACTGAAATGGACTATTACTAATATTGGTTGTACTTCTTCAGACAATATTGTGCTGATCAATTATGTACAGCCAACCGCTACGTCAGCAGGTTCTGCACAGACTCATTGTTCTGACAGTCTGTTTACGCTCGCGGGTTCTACCCCAATGACCGGTGCAACCGGTTACTGGTACGTACGCAGTGGTACAGCAACGGTGACTACACCGACCAGTGCTACTTC
>Ga0316604_10000827_pt1 | contig 32442 bp, 38 predicted proteins | sample OWC_soil_day20_C_FD_207650 | JGI IMG/M metagenome (GOLD analysis project Ga0316604, IMG submission 207650) | Wetland soil microbial communities from Old Woman Creek delta, Ohio, United States - OWC_soil_day20_CT | ecosystem: Environmental > Terrestrial > Soil > Wetlands | place: USA: Ohio... | reverse complement strand
ACGGAGTTTAAATCCGGTGCGGGACCTGCCGTCGTTTCAGTTGTTGCTGCCATTAATGCCCGGTTGAATTTCGATGAAACAGAAGAAGAATCAATTGAGAAGCCAAATTTTCCTAGAAATATTCTATTCTAGGTGTAAATATTCAGCCCTGTAAAATCATCGACTTAGCTATTGATGCTTGCACACGGCTTGCCCATGGCTGTAAAATTAACAGTGCTTTGTACAGTGCCTTTTTTAGTCGTGTGCATATCGTGTGCAGTAAGCCAAGGTCATAAGATAAAATGGTTCAACCACAAAAATTGCCATCTGGCAGCTATCGGGTCGTAGTTAGCGGCAATGGTAGTCGAAAAAGCCATACCTTCAAAACCTTGGACGAGGCCCAGGCCTTTGCCGACAGCATTTCGGGCGGAATGCCAACATTCGCTCATTTTGCCGAGCATATATATATGCGCTCGTCGGCCTACACTGACAACGAGCACAACACGCTAATCAGCTACAAAAGCTGCTTGAAGCGCATCAAACCCAAGCTCGGCCACCTGAAACTTGACGAGATAAACGGCCCCGTGTTGAAGCGTTACCGCGAAGGGCGAGCGCAGGAATACACCCGGCTGTATGCCAAAGATGAAAACGGCAACCGCGTTACCTTATTCAACTCTGCCACCGGTAACTACGAAGAGCAGCACACCAAAACCAGCAACGACACTATCCGGGCTGAGCTGTCGCTGATTGACGTGATATTGCGGGAGGCCGTTGAGCACGGCTATATCAATAGCAACCCGGCAAATGGCATGAAGCGGCCTAGCCCGAACGTGCGCACCCGTGGTGTCGAAGACTGGGAGTACCTGAACCTGATACGCGTGCTGTCGGGTAACTGGGAGCTGCCGCCAACGAAGCACACGAACGCACGGCAGCGAAAGCCTAACGTCCTACTGCTCGAGCGTTGTCGGTACCTCGCATTCCACTACTGGACCGTCGCTCGCGGGGGCGAGTTGGCCAAGCTACCCCTGGAAAACCTAGACATTGCCGGTAGGCGCTTCTGGCTGAAACGAACCAAAAACGGGCAGCCACAGTGGCGAATGATTCCCACGGAAGCCCTGGTATTCGTTAAGCAGCAGCGGGACTACGTGCTGAAAAAGTGGGGCACACAGGCCAAATACCTGTTTTCTGCGAACAAGAAGCCCTCAGAGCCGTTCGACTTCGGCGAGGCCGCAAAGACCGCAGTCAAGTATGGCATCGTCGGCCCGGGATTCCATACCCACGCTAACAGGCGGGAGGGGGCTACAGACGCCCTTGGTGCCGGCGTCTCTATTACCACTGCCAAGGCTATTACTGGTCATTCTAGCGCTGCAAGCCTGGGCCTCTATAATATCGGTGCGGATGTAACCCCCACGGCCCGAGCAGAAGCCGACGCCTATAACAAAAAGCGCGCCAAGCGCCTGCGCGACGCGATGGAGCTTGAACGCGTTATCTATGAGGCCGCAGAGGAAGCCAAGGAAAAGAACTTGGTCGAGCAGGGATTCGCCCCAGCCGCCGCCGCCGAGATTGTTGCGCTAGACGCCGAGTTTGCAGTGACTGCCGAATCCGCCCCTCTCCCTCCGCCACCCAATCCGCAGGAGATTCTGGAAGAGCTTGCCACTGCGCTCAAAACCGGGGCGCTGACCCAATCCGAAGTGCTGCTGAAGCTATCTGCTGTAGCTAAATAAAAAGCCCCTCGTAGGAGGGGCGTGGGTCAAGGGCTGCCCTACTGCAGCACCGGGGGCGGGCGTACCTCTGCTGCATTCGCAAGGAACCACCGCACCGCTTCCTCGACGGCATTGCCCATCGAGCTAACCAGTAGGCCATAGTAGTTGCCGTGAATTACCGACAGCGCTACCAGGTCGCCCTGTAGATACGCGAGCATCGCAGCTCCGTGGTCAGCCGGGAATTCAGTGGTTGCCCGCATCACCTCTTGCGTAATCGCTGCCGCCCTCTCTGACTCCGGCTGTGCGTCCAACCTCATCAGAGCTTCGTGTAGCATCCCGCCGTACCCCATCAGGGCGATCAGCTCTCCAAGCGTTTCGGGCTGCCTGTTGAACTGCAGCGCCTCGACCATGCGGGGCACTCGGCCGCTGGCCACGCCGCGGAATCGGACTCGCCAAGGGCGTTCGTCACACACTTCGACGCCGTCCATCGCGAGGGCGAATAAGTCAGGGTCTCGCTGCCAGTCGTGCAATCGGAATGATGGGAATGGAGGCATCATCACCATAGCGGGAGAACCTCCATCAGCCGACCTGCGTCGTCGACAAGCTCGATTACACGGAGCAGTGAGTCGATATAGCGCTGCGTTGCGTCGGGGTCGTCCGCGACCATGCCGGCAAAGTTTGCCGCATCAGCCAGCTGCTGTGGGTCAAGGGCTGGTGCCGTGTTGGCAACAACCTCAGTTACCCTGTCGGCAGAGGGAATCACTACGGAATACAGTTCGTCCATTACACGGCCTCCTGTTGTTGAGGAATCAGATGTGACAGCCCACCTTCGAGTACCCTCAATTGAGGACGGGGGCGGCCCGGCAGCACGCCGTTGAAGGTGAGCGGCCTCAGGTTCTGAAGGTCGATGAAGTAGGGGCGCAGCTCAGGGTATGCCCGGGTCAGTAGGCCCGCATTGAACCGCACCAGGCGGTGGTCAAGGTCGGGGTAGATGCCAACGCGCTGTGCTGCCGTCAGGTGCTCAATGTACAGCGGGTCATGGATGGACTCCTCCAGCCAGAAATATGACTGCATATCGTCGAACAGGGTAGGCTTAACTACGCCGGGGAGGCGTAACAGGGCCATTAGGAACGGAGTGTTTTGCAAAGCCATGTCAGAACCCCAGCCCGGTAATGTCCGCGCCGATACCTTGCGCGTCACGAATTGCCTGGCTGATAGCGTCGCCCAGTTGCACATGGCGGAACTTGTCAGCGTAGCCCACAACAACTGCATAGTTGTAGTAGTCGCCGTCATCGGAAGGGATGCTGCTCACCCCTAGCAGCAAGTCGGCAAGCCTGACTTCGTCGCGCGCCAATGCGGCGGCGTGCTCAGTGTCCACGAACAGCATGGCGTTAGCCAATGCGGCCCAGAAGTTCGTGAAATAGTGCAAGTGGGGCTGCAGCGGATGCCAGCGCGCCAGCCAGCGAGTGCCGCCCATTTCGGCGCAGCGTGCCACAGTGAAAATTGCATCAGCGGCCGGACCGTCGTGGTCTAGGCATATCCTCAGGCAATTGACCATTTCGCCCAAGGCTGAGCCGGTCAGTCCGTCAAACTCGAGATTTTTTATCATCATCAAGCACCCTTTCGCCAGCGTGGCTGGCAGTGAATAGGACTTGACTTAATTTTAGCAAATTACTGTTTATTTATCCAGTAATAAGCGGCGACCAGTGATGCGAGCAGCATCACGGCGAGGCTGCCATCGAGTACCTCGCGAGGCACCAACGCGCTGACACCTGGATAACCAAGGCCGGCGGCAACGTCTACGTGGTAGAGCGCGTCAAGCGCCAAATGCGATACGACGCCAACTGTTGCACCGAGCGCTTCAGTCCAGAAGGGTTGAGGAGCACTCGCAGTCCGTACCCGCCGCCAGCCCCAAACAACCCATAGCGTCGCAGCAACGTACAACGGAGCCACTGATAACGTGTGCAATGTGTGCAGCCCAATACCTTCAGCTATCAGCCCGAACAGTTTAAGGCCAGGCTCGAGGTCAAGCAGAACTTGTGATACGAGGTAGCCCGCAAGGCCGAATCGAGGGCCGATGGCAGCGCGCGCCAGTACGCCTGGGCCGAAGTGAAGTGGTGTGATTGGCAAGTTGGGTGTCTCTCGATTTGGCTGTAGCCGTCAGAAAGAATCGAAATCCGATGAGCCGATGCTCATATCGAAAGGCGCATTCATGCCGACCGAATTGAACTGGTCATCGAAATCGCTCGAGAGAGAAGCGCCGATATTGTTGCCACCGACGTCGTGCAGGGTGCCCGGGACCATGGCATACCCAGTCGTTGAATTGACATCAAGTTGTTGCGAGGTGCCGAGTGAGGGATTGCCGAACCCGAAGAGATGCTTGAAACCGCTCAAGAAAGACATGGTGCCTCCTGTGGAAGGGTACCCAATCAGTATATCTCGTAGCTGTATATAAAAACAGTATTCGAATGCGAGAAGGGATTGCCAGAGCGTATTGACGTCGGACTTAAGGCCTAACGCTATACTTGACCGCAACATAGGAGGGCGTTATGCATGCTGTTCCTTAGGGTGGTCGTTCTCAAAGGGCGACTCACATATTTACTGCTCAGAGCCTACAGGCAGCGGAAGTACGCATGACCCCGGCACCCCTCCGAAAGCCCCTGCGCTTCTACAACCCAATCGCCGGAAAGCCGGTTCCGTACAACCTGTCCGGTCTGTTCCTTCTGGACCCCGAAACCATGCTGAAGCTGCATGGCCTGTCATTTCGCCGCATGCTGTCTGAGGAATTCGATGGCGCCTTCTACAAGAAATGGGAGCGAGTTTCGAAGGGTAAGCAGCGTGCAAGTTCAAATTTTGGACTTGAGTTTCTTGATAGGCTTCCAACCGAACTTCCCTTTACGGGTGAAATGCGTGCAGCCTTTAACGGGGATGTCAGCGCACAGAGCCGGATGGAGAACATAGGCCCTTGGGAGACGTTTTTCTTAGGCTCAGGGGAAGACTTTCAGGTGATGTCTGGTCGCGGAAGGCTCCTTCTCAACATCGAGCGTGCAAGTCGCGAGCCCATGTGCCTCATCAGAGCAGGTGCAATTTCTGAGGCCGTTGCCGTGATGCGTGCCGACCCCGTGATTTCCTTGTTTCTCTGGCCTGATGTCGTCGAAGCCATTGAAAGGTGCCAGTCAGCGAAGCAACTTCCGCCAGTTCAAGCAGCCATTGCCACTGAAGTTCTGCTCAGCTACGTTGCCGCGGCAGACGCGGAGTTGGCGTCCGCAGACGAAAGCATCTTCGCTTGCCTAATTCCAGGGGAGCACGCTCCGGGGAAAAATCCGACCAGTTTGTTCTTTGCGTACCTGAGTGGAGCCATAGGGGTAAAAAGCATGCAAGCTTTTCTGGACCATCCCAAAGCCCAAAAACTATCGCTGGACATGGCAACTCTCAAACGATGGAGTGCCGGCACTCACTGCCCGGACCCGGTTTGGATAAGACAAGTCCTGAACGAGTTCTTTGGCGATGCTTCCTATGCGCCAGTTACAAATCGATATTGGGGTGCAAGGTATTTCAGCTTCATTGGTTACCTTGCTCAGACCATTGCGACCAGGGCTCTAAAACAGCCCGCTATGTCGGAACGGGCTTTGGCCTTTCACCCTTGGCCCAGCTATCCCTTCGGCCATTCGAATTGTGAATCCTGGATGCAGTATCGTTATCCATACTGGTTTGACTATCACCTAAAGCAAAGACAGCTTCTATCTGATGGCCAGAGAGAGAAGAGGCCGATGGGTCTCTTCTCTTGACTACCCGAGTCGATTACTCAACTGCCCGTGTTTCCTGAAGGCGCATTGCCACGACCATTGCCTGACGGGTTGCCGGTTGTGCTGGGCCAGTTTCCGCCAGGAAAACCATTGCCAGGGCGTCCACCGCTGCCACCTTTAGCTCCACCGCCACCACCACCTTTTGCGCCAGCGCCGCTACCACCCTTGGAGCCACCGCCATTTGAACCTTTGCTCATGATTTCCTCCTGTTTGAAGAGCACCGGGTTATTCCGGTGAGCGAATTGTCTTCAGCTTAGGCACAGCGGTCGGTAGCAGGGTTCGGACAAATTGAGTCGCCTTGTGGACTTTAGGGGCGCAACGATGGCGCTGGCCGCCGCACTTCCGGCGAGCATCAGGCGGGTTGCGGAGCGACGCAGCCTCTCGAATGGCTGCTTAATAGAATAGGCGAAAGACCACTTGCGACCAGAAGCCGTCGTAGGTTGCGGCAGCAAGCAGACGTTCGCCGAGTTAGGCTGTCATCACCTGCCGTCACGACGCCGCCATCGTCGACGCCAGCTCCGAGGTGAGCAGGTTGGGGGCGCAAAGTGAGGGCTGTCTACAACCGGTCAGCGTGCATCCGCAAAATTCGCTTGTTTCCATCACATACGCGGCAGTCGTAACCATCGACTGCACCCTTGCCGTGGCAAGACGGACACTTGACCATATCGTATTGAGACAAGTCGACCAACTCGGCAGCGCCAATAGGCATTCGCCCATTCCCCCCGCACTCAAGGCACTCTCCGTCCATGAAACTCCCTTTGCCCTTGCAGAGCGGGCAACACTGGAGCTCGTACTTCGAGACTTCCACTTGGTCTGCATAGCGCCGCGGCATCTTCTGGTCGCCATGGCACTCGGGGCAGGTGTCACCTTCATAGCTGCCTGCCCCCTTGCAAAGTGGGCAATCTACGTCCTCATACTTGGTGAGGTCCATCCTCTCTGCGGCGCCAAGCGGCAACTTCCCTTCAGCGCCGCACTCTGGGCAATCCTCACCTTGCCACCTCCGTTTGCCTTTACAAAGCGGACAGCGCACAAGGTCATACAGACTGAAATCAACGCGGTCAGAGATGCGCTGCTCAAGCTGTCCCTCTCCATCGCAGGCCGGACAATGGTCCCAGTTGTGACGCCCGGTCCCCTTGCATAGCTGGCAATCAATGAGTTCGAAGTCGGCAAGGTCGACCTCGAGGTCCTTGTGCACTGCTCCGTCCCCAGCGCACACGGGACAGTCATAGCCGTTGTGGGTCTTGGAGCCTTTGCACAATGGGCATCGAATCAACCCACTCTTCTTCAAGAACTCCCTCTCATACGAGGCAGCCGTTACCAACTGGTCCTTGGTACTTGTCCCTGTCTTGGCTTTCCCCGCCGCAAGCTCGACCGACATGCGTTTCAGGGTAGGCTGTACGTCGACTGCCTTGGATTGCGAAGCAAGCTTGGGAAGAAGTGCAAGCGCCTTCTTTGCTATCTGCTCGACTGCTTCGACCTCAACCTCAGTCGCGGCCGACTCAAGGTGCTTGCGCATCGCGCCGCACAACGAGAGTGTGGCGGCTATTTGCCTTCCGACCTCTGCCTGCCCCAGCCACGCAGCTCGCTTGAAGTGCTGCAGGGCAAGCTTCAGACCTGCGATGAACTTGTTGTCGGAGCCTTTCGGACCAACGCAGCCGTTGTCGAACTTCGTATGGTGAGTAGCGCAGAGCCAAATTAGGTTGTGGGGATGATTACTTCTGCTCGTGTGAACTGGGTCAATGTGTGCAGCCTCGCCAGCTTCGCCAGAAGACTTGCAGAGAGCACATTCTAAATTCGCCTCAAGGCGAATCTCTTCCCTGATGGCGTCGGGAAGTGTGGGCCGCTTGTCATCCTTCGCCGGCCAGGGTGCCTTGAGCCAATCGTCGTAGGCCCTGAGCTCCGACTCTTCAAAGAAGAGCACCCCATCGACCTCCTTGGCAAAAGCGAGCCGGCGTTTGTCCTTCCATTTGACTTGATGGGTTGCCAAATGCCGAAGAAGTTCAGGCGACATGCACACCAAGGCCGCCGCCTGGTACTGGTTCAAGAGCTTTGATGCCATCTTTTTCGCGCGATGCCAAAGTCGAAGGTCCGGCGGCGTTGCGCCTCCCTGATGAATAGACGGCGAGTCCTACGACTAGCCACGTTACCTGCAATTCTATCGCGCTGCTGCATTGTCATAATGCTAGTTCACATCCCATTACAAACCACGAGTTTGAAGAGGAGGTAATGAGTTGGATTTCTCCTTAGGGGCATGTCGCTAAGCCTGCTGCAAACGACTTCGGAGCCGACCGTTTGGCCCCCTGATGAATGCCTGAGTCATTCAGTCTGCTTTCTGTGACATTCAAATAAGTTGCAGAGGGAGGAAAGATGAGGCGAATCGAGAGCACTCAAGTGCCGGGTGAGACAAGTAGAAATGCTGCGAGAGCACGCTAGTGCGATTGCCAAGTTGAGCCAGGGAGAGGAACAACAGTTGTCTCACGCGCCAGCTTGAATGCGTGGCCCGGTTCTTTTAACGGGTAGGAACAGCGATTGTTGGGGATTAGCTGTCAGCGCAGAAAACAGTAGGGAGGGGGCGCCCTCGTATGCACATGGTCAGCGGGCCTTCCGGAAAGGCTGTATGTAGCCTGCGCGATTTTGATGTGCTGAACGGCTGTGGGGCGCCCACTTTTCAAGCATGGAGTGGGTTTTGAGCCTGCCGGCCGTTAAGCCTGCTGCCAAGCAGGATTAACAGGCAATATGCGAGGATGGCTAGCTTCCTCGCTTGGATTTACGAAAATCCCAAGGTGGGACTGGGTTCGGGTCTTGCCAAAGGCCTTGTTGAGCAGCAGCAGCAACGCGTTCAGCGGCAGAGTAGTTTCGACGGTCGGCCGGCGACTGTTCTCGCTCGTACTTCTTGTAATGCCAAGCCAGTCCAGCCTTGATTTGCTCAAGATTGACATCCTTCTCCGCAACCAGCACCTTCCCCACTACTCGCCGGTAGCGGTCAAGTTTCTCAAACTCAATGGTCACCCGTTTCTGGAATACGAGCTGCGCGAGGTGTTGGCGGGAAACATTGCCGAAGGCTTGGGCTTTTTCTGGAGCATCAATTCCGGCCAGCCGGACCTTGTGCTGTTTGTTGGTTGAGTCGAGCACCGTCACCGTGTCACCATCAGCAACGCCCACCACCAGGCCGGTGTAGGACTCTGCAATCGAAGCAGCGGAGGTGGCCAAAGCGAGGGACACCAGGAGTCTCTTTAAGGCAACACTGAAGAAGTTTGGGCCCACATGGGTGGCTCGGTGAGTGGTCATGCTGCTCTTGCTTCGGAGAGCGCGAGGTGAGGGCTGGCATCAACAGCATCCTTCAGGCCGCCGCTTGCATGAAACGTCACGATACGGCGGGCAGAAATTGCGACCTCCTCGCCGGTCTTCGGGTTTCGGCCTGGGCGCTCAGGCTTGTCACGCATATTGAATACGCCAAACCCTGCCAGCTTCACTTCCTCGCCACGCTCAAGGCAATCGGAGATTTCCTTGAAGAACGACTCAACCATTTCCTTGGCTTCTCTAATATTGAGCCCCACTTTTTCGTAGAGCTGCTCGGCAAGGTTGGCTTTGGTCAGAGTCATGATTCAAGAGGGTTTTGACGAAGGCGAAATGATACCTCGCTTGGGTTTCACGGCTCCGCCATTCCCTTCAAGCCACGCATGACGCGATAATGAGCGGATTAGCAATGGACAGCATTTGTCATGAATCCACGTATCGATGGGAAGTTGAAGAGTTGGAATGAGGACAAGGGCTTTGGATTCATCACTCCGCTGAATGGCGGCCAAGACGTCTTTGTCCACATCTCGAACTATCCTCGCCGTGGCGGGAAACCGGTGGTGGGCGAACTACTTTCATTCGAAGTAACCTTGAATGCGGACCAGAAGAAAAAGGCGGTCAATGTCCAGCGTCCTGGGCAACCGCACGAAAAAGCAGCCTTGCCACGCCGGGCGCATTCCTCAGGGCGTCGAGGAGGTTCGTTCCTGGGGAGTGTGGTCAGCCTCGCTTTGATTGGTGTGCTCATCTACTTTGGATACCAAGCGCTTGTGCCAAGATTTAAAGGGATAACGTCACCGGCCACAATTACTACTCCGGCCACAGCGGCAGAGATGCCCGGAAAGCATTTCTGCGACGGCCGACGCTACTGCTCCCAGATGACGTCATGCGAGGAAGCCACATACTTCCTGCGGCACTGCCCAGGGACAGAGATGGATGGTGACGGAGACGGCGTGCCCTGCGAGTCGCAGTGGTGCTCTAGCCCGTTTTCTAAGTAGGCACCTAAGTCGTATATGGCCCCACAGAAGTTTTTCTGATGGCATAAGGCAACATTCGACCAGGAGCGGCCGTTCAAGCATTTTCTCCGTAGCTGCCATTCGTTAAAACAATCTTGCCATCGGCATGAGGCTTTTCGGTGCTCCGTACTATCATTGCACATGCGGAGCGGTGGTTCCGATGAATAAGATGTCCTGGGAGATTTGCCTGTGATTATTGAGTCCGAAATAAGCCGAGGCGGGTTTGGACGTGTCGATAGAGTCAGACTACCTGACAGTACGTTAGCGGCCCGTAAGATTTTCTCTCCAGCATATGCACCTGCCAACGAGAGTGAGCTCGAAAAGTTGAGAAAGCGCTTTCGGCGTGAAGTAAAAATTCAGTCCTCAATACCCTCGCACGCTTTTGTTTCGGTACTCCACGCAGAGCTCGAAGGTGACCAGCCGTGGTATTTGATGCCATTAGCCGAAAAAAATTTTTGGGAAGAGATTGAGTTGTCGCGTGCCTCTGGGACAGTGCCACAGCAAGCCTTGGCCGACATTCTTAATGCATTGGAAGAACTTCATCAGCTCGGATACGTTCATCGCGACCTAAAACCGCAAAATATCCTCTACTCGGATGGCGTTTGGAAGCTCACCGATTTTGGATTAGTTCTTCCACCTTCCGGCGCAACGACAAAGTTAACGTCGCTCGATTCAAACTGGGGAACGGCAGGATACTGTGCGCCCGAGCAATCAATTGAATTTCGAAATGCGAAACCAGCTGCAGATATTTATGCTTACGGTTGTATTTTGCATGACATCTTTGCAGGAACTCCACGCGTTCCGTTCCAACGCTATACGGCTGCGGGGCCGATAGGGACTGTCATAGAAAAGTGTACAGAACTTCGACCTGAGAAAAGATTTAAGAGCATCCAAGCACTTCGTGGAGCACTTCTTACTCTTTTGGCTACTTCAGCAAGCATTGCCGTGAGCCCTAAGGCAAGTGAGTGGGTCGATGCAATTGCCGACTTCTCCAGCTGGAATGTGGATACATTTCATGCTTTCGTTCGCTTCATTTCCCTGGCGACAGATAGTGACGACAAGTATGCGGTTTTTAGAGTAATAGATGATGATGCGTTGAACTTCCTCTATGCCCTAGACCAAGACCTATGGAAAACGACAGTTATCTCCTACTGCGATTGGGTTGAGGGGTCGAGTTTTAGTTTTGAGTATTGCGATGTATTGGTAAGGCGCCTAGAGCTCGTATTCGAAATGGGCGACCTCGAATGCAAAGCGGGAGCATCACTTGCCGCGGCAGAGCTCGCAAGGTCTCACAACAGATGGTTTGTTATGGGGCGACTGATGAAGATGTGTGGTCACGAATTGGACGACAGTGCTGCCCAGCGAATTGCTATTGAAATTAAGGCAAGAGAGGCGGAGCAAAACTTCTGGCGCTGTGCTGATGGTATTTCGCGACCGGTCACTGATTTTCATCCGCGCATTGCCGCGGTCATACCTCAATCGGAATGAAATCAAATACTACGTTCAGCCTGATATACGAAAGCAGTGCGTCCTTCGAATGCTCCCCCCTGGCGGGCGTCGATTACCTATTAGGTCCTGAACGTCCGCTTCCCCAGGCCTGCCGCGTCGGCTTTGGGTCGGCAACCGTCGTCCGAACCCAGCCGATTGAAACAACAAATCGCGATGAGTGTGTGCTTCCGTTATCGGCGTCTAGCGGGCTTATTGTCTTGGAGAAAGGTGGCCACTGACCGTGGTCACCCTTTGCTCAAAATCAGCTCGGACTATAGCGTTCCAACCAGTGTGCATAAGGCGCTGGCAATACCCAGGAAGGCTTCTCTTCCTTGAGTGCCAGGGCCGCGTGATACGACCAGTGTGGGTTCGCCAGGTGGGCTCGGCCAATCATGACCAAGTCCATCTGCTGCTCGGCAACCACGCGGTCGGCGGTGGCCGGCACATCAATACACCATGAGGAAGCAACTGGCAGCCCGGTCGCGCTACGAACTTTCTCGGCAATCGGGGCCAGGAAAGCCGGCCCCCATGGCACATTGGCGGTCAGCGTGGAGAACCCGACACTGACATTGAGCATGTCCAGGCCAGCTTTGCGGAATGCGCAGGTCAGTTCGATGGACTCGGCCAGGGTTTCCTCATCCCGACCATCATATTCAATCACCCCGAAGCGGGCGGTCAGTGGCAAGTGCTCCGGCCAAACCTCGCGAACCGCAGCCAGTGTTTCCAGTAGAAAGCGGCTGCGTCCCTTGAAGTCACCGCCGTACTGGTCGGAACGCTGATTGGCATGGACCGAGAAGAAGCTCTGCGCCAGATAGCCATGGGCAAAATGAAGCTCAAGCCATTCAAACCCCGCATCACGGGCCCGACAGGCCGCCGACACGAAATCGTCGCGAACTCGAGCGATGTCCTCAAGCGTCATTGCCTTCGGTACTTTGGGCAGATTCGCACCAAATGCGACGGCCGATGGTGAAAGGGTGGTCCAACCAGTCGGGTCGCCTTCGGCAATGTGGTCATCGCCCTCCCAGGGGCGGTTGGCGCTGGCTTTGCGGCCGGCATGGCCGATTTGGATGCCTGGTACCGCACCACCGGCCTTGATGGATGCGGCAATTTTGGCGAGCCTGGCCGCTTGTTCGTCATTCCACAGTCCCAAACAGGCTGGCGTGATGCGGCCTTCCGGCGCCACACCTGTGGCCTCGACGATAACCAGGCCGGCGCCTCCACGGGCTAGGCTGGCGTAATGGGATGCGTGCCAATCATTGGTCAGGCCGTCTACGGCACTGTATTGGCACATCGGTGGAATGGCGATGCGATTGCGCAGGGTGACGTCTTTAAGTTTGAAGCTGGAAAACAAAGCAGACATGAAACTGAGCTCCTGAAATGAGTTCGGCATGCCATCTCCAGCATGCTGTTATTAGTGTGTCTAACGATAGATTATGGGGTGTTTCTTCATTCACCAAACAACTAAAGTCCCAGAAAGGCGAAAGCCCCGCAGGGGGGGAGCGGGGCTTTCAAGGCGGCCAATTCAGGGAGGGAAGAGGTGGCCGCCTAGGCTGTTGGGGTTCAGCGCATGGGTGCAATTTACGGGGGGGCGTTCACAAGCTCAAGTAACCGATTGCAACAGCTAGTACCTGTTTGTCTAGCGGCTGCCGTCGATGCGTTTGGCATACAGTATTGCCCCTTGATATTAACTGTATAAAATTACAGTATTAATCAGAAGGAGCTCGCCATGATTCGTATTGTCTGCCCACACTGCCACGCGCCGCTTTCCTCGGCGGAGCTTGAGCAAGCGACTATTGCCGGCCACTTGAGTCTCATCTGCCCAGAATGCTCGTTGGTGCTGCTCTCTGAGCCCAACGTCACCGAGGAATACCACGGTCTCGAAGAGCATTTCGCCGACCAGCCAGCCGTCCATGCCTGAACTTGCCATTCCCACGGGAACAGGGCTCTTCGTCCCCTTCCTCGGGGCGCCTCGCCTTGAACTGCCGCTGGGCGCAGTCAAAGTCTCGGCCGGGTTCCCAAGTCCGGCTGCGGATTATGAGGACAAGCGCCTCGACATCAATGAGTACCTAGTCCGCAACCCGGTCTCGACCTTCTTCTTTGCGGTAGAAGGCGACTCTATGGAAGGTGCCGAGATATTCGATGGTGACATCCTAGTGGTCGACAAAAGCGTTCGGCCGCGGCACGGGCACATCGTTGTAGCGTTTGTTGATGGCCAGCGCTTGGTGAAACGACTTTTCCGCCGGGCAGGCCGGGTTGCCCTGGTAGCCGAGAACCCCAATTACCCGACGCTCGATATCCAAGAAGGCCAGGAACTCGAGGTCTGGGGTGTCGTGGTCGGCAAGTTCAAACGATTTGGGGCGTGAAGTGTCGGTCTTTGCACTGGTCGACTGCAATAATTTTTACGCTAGCTGCGAGAAGCTATTCAATCCGAAGCTGAAGGACCGGCCGGTCGTCGTTCTCTCCAATAACGACGGATGTGTTGTCGCGCGTTCTGCGGAAGTGAAGGCCTTGGGCATTCCGATGGGCGTGCCTTGGTTCAAGATTCAGCAGGAAGCGAAGCGCCACGGCATCGTTGCGTTCAGCTCGAACTATGCCCTTTATGCGGATATGAGTAATCGTGTGGTCGAGGTGCTGAACCAGTTCTCTCCGAACATTGAGGTCTACAGCATCGACGAGAGCTTCCTCGAACTCTCAGGGTTTGAAAAACAGCATGGGGGATTGGAAGGGTACGGCGCTGAAATCCGGCAGCGAGTCACCGAATGGTTGGGCTTGGCGGTTTGTGTCGGCATCGGGCCAACCAAGACGTTGGCCAAACTGGCGAACCATGCCGCCAAGAAGAGCCTGGCCGGCGAGAATGGTGTCTGCGATTTTCTGTCCATGCGTCCGAGTGATTTGACCCGCTTGCTGGCCGGCATCCCGGTCGGCGAGGTTTGGGGTATTGGCCGAAAAATCTCGACTCGCCTGGAGGCCATGGGCATCACCTCTGTGTTGCAGCTACGCGAGGCGGACGCGGAGACAATCCGCGCCCGCTTCTCGGTCGTGGTCGAGCGCACCATCCGGGAGCTGCGCGGGATTTCCTGTCTGCAGTTGGAGGAGGTCGCACCCGACAAGCAGCAAATCATGTGCAGCCGGTCGTTTGGCACACTGGTTTATGACCGGGCTGAGCTGGAGGAGGCGGTGGCCAGCTATATTGGACGGGCCGCCGAAAAGCTGCGAGCCCAGGAGGCGTTGGCCGGCGCCCTGCAGGTCTATATCCGAACCAACATCTTCAAGCCAGAAGCGCCTCAGTATCAGAAGGGACTGACTGTCCCCCTGTCGGAGGCAACCTCCGATACCCGGATTCTTACGACTTGGGCGCTCCGGATTTTGAAGCGCATCTACAGGCCAGGGTATGGCTATCACAAGGCTGGGGTGATGCTCCTCGATATCAGGCCGAGGGATAACCAGCAGTTTTCGTTGTTTGCGCCGAGTAGCCTGACCAACGCTAGAAGCGGGAAGCTGATGGAGGCCTTGGATGGCATTAACCAGCGCTACGGCCGCGGCACCCTTCGGCTAGCTGCTGAGGGCGTCGAGAAAGCTTGGCAGATGCGGCGGGGCAACCTGTCGCCAGGTTACACGACTGATTGGGCTGGACTGCCTACTGTGAGTGCTTCATAGGAAAGCTCTTCAGCTAAGCCAAGAGCTTGGCGCAACTCCACCTCGCCGGACGAAAAAAGCCAGCTGGTATTGAGTCCCAACTGGCTTACGCTATTTTCTGATTGGTCTAGTAATCCAATTCCTCCGCAGATACAACTACATACAGTTCTTCTATAGATTCTGGCGAGTGTAGCCACATGTCGGAAAACTTGGCGGCGACCTGCTCGGAAAGGCGCGTGAGTAACTTTGAGAGCTGATTTCGGTAGGTCCTATTGGCGAATGCTTTTACGGATGAGCCCTCCGGGATATGTTCCATTAAGCCCGATTCATCGGTCATGTCGGCAATATCTGCAGAGTAGTGAATGTGATTTTCCGGAGTCCTGAACATGGAAATCCTGCACTGGCCTCGAATTGTCTTGGTCGTCCCCTGTACTCGCGCTTCAAAACCGATAATACAAAAGTGAGGATTTCCGGTTCTTCTCGTCCCATATACTGCGGTGATTTCAGGGGTGGCAACGAGGTTACTAAGGAAGTCTTCTGCGAGTGCAACTGCTTGGGTGTTCGTTTGAGTCATGATGGTTTCTCCATGAGTTTTACGTTGAACTGCATGTACTCATGGTATTTGGCCCGAACAAATCACCCTATTTTTGGCCGAATTTGTTTAATTAGCGATTTTCAATGAAAAAACGGCCCACCTTTTGGGTGAGCCGTCACGATTAATTACTCGGGTGGCAGGCTTCAATCGTTGCTGGAGAACCCCAGCAGTTGCAGGAGCGACAGGAACAGGTTCAGCACATTCAGGTACATGCTGACGGCTGCCATAACGTAGTTGTCCTCTTCACCTCGAACCAGGCGGCTGCTGTCGTAGAGGATGAAGCCTGAGAAGAGCAGGGCGGCCACTGCCGACACACCGGCGTGCATAGCCGGGACGAAAATCGCTGCGATGCTGGCCAGGATGACGACTATCAGGCCGGCGAACAGGAACCCGCCCATTCGGGAGAAATCCTTGCCAGTTTTGTGTACGTAGCCCGTAAGGGCCAGGGTGACGGCTGTGGTAATAACCGCTGCGGTCAAAACCGTGCTGCTCCCGCCCGGCATGTTGACGTAGTGGCTCAGCGTCGGACCGATGCCCAGACCGCTCAGGCCGGTGAAGGTGAGCATGGCCGGCACGGCAGCCGCGGTGTTCCGCTTCTTGTGCAGATAGAACAGGGGCACCAGGCCAAGCAGGGTGAACACGATACCGGCAAGGGGACCAAAGCCGGCCAGCATGCTGATGCCAGCACCGACACCGGCTACACCTGTCGAGAGGGCGAGCAGTTGATAGGTGTTGCGAATGACACGCGACGTGTCGGGTGCCGCGTACGTGCCATATTCAGTTTTGCTCAGGTCGATAACACGAGCCTCTGTGCGCATGGTGCTTGATTCCTCCAATAGGTTGGTGACTTACTGTAGTTCGGGGTGTGTTCCGAAAAAATCAATCATTGATTGATTGTTGGTTCGAAAAAATCGAACTTATGTGACCCGCTGCTCTGAAGTTTTCTTCTGCGCCCAATGCAGGCTCATTTGGTTAATTAGACGCCCCTCTGGATTTTTGGCCGCTGCGTAGACTGGCTCGTATCGTAGGCCACCCATCAAATACGCACATGACCAAGCTCGCACAGCTGAAGAAAGACTCAGCTTCTCTTGAGAAAATTCTCCATCAATTTGGAGACCTGTTTGACCCATCCGATGCTCAGGCTTTGCTACGCCAGTTGGAGCAGAACGAACGCCAACAGTCGTATCGAGAGCACTACAAGGAAGAAATCGGCACGGTAGGACGCTACTCTGTGGCGGAGAGCCTGGCATCGAAGGAAGTCAGGGAAAGGCGGAAACAGTCAGCTGTCATCGTCGGTGACGTGGGCCAGATGCCATATATGGCAGAAGGGCAGGTGGGATTCCCAAACGTATTGCTCCGTTCGTCACTGTTCGGAATTTGGAGTGCTAGCAAGTTTGAGCAGTCCAGTGGCATTCGCGAAATTCCATGTGAAAACGGGTTTTCAATCCGGCTGGTGGGGACGGCGGTGTGGCAGAAAGATTTCCTGCTCATGGCTATGTTGCTCAAACTGGCCAGTGACAACCTCAGGGCATCCGTCGTCATCTCGTTCCGGCAACTGCTTAAGTTGCTCGGGCAGCATGACGGGAAGTCCAACTATTTGGCACTGTCGGACTCGCTGGCGAGACTCGAGGGCGCAACGTTGACGGTTACGGATGAGGGAGGAACAAGGCTCTTCGAGGGGGCGATGATTCAATATCGTATCGAAGAAAACTCAGCGGGGCGGACGGTGAAATTCGAGGCCAATGTTCAATGGGCCCAGCTCTTTGGGACCGCCCGCTGGACAAAGTTACCTGTCGCGGAGCTGCAAGCCCTCAATCGGAAGGAGTTGGCTATCTGGCTTGCCAGCTACCTGGTTACCCATAACGGCACGCTGCCGATAAAGTTGGGTAAGCTATATGAATTGAGCGGGTTACGTACCGAGATGAGATATTTTCGCCGGTCGGTGAAGGAAGCCCTTGCCGAGAGTGTCGAGGTTGGTCTCCTGCTCGAAGGGGTGCTTACCAAGGATGATATGGTGTCGTTCCAGCCAGCGCGTCGCCGTGGGAAATGAAGTTGGGATTATTGGGCCTGGCGAGTGCTCACGTTGCTACCGGCGATAGGCGCACAAAGAACCGGCGATATCACACAGGATATGCTGCCAACCCCAGTAAACACGTGGGTTTCCTGAGTCTGTAATACATTAATATTGACTCTCGCATTCGCTCGCGCTGCAGGCAGCGACGTCAGGCGGAGTAGAAGATTAGGGCGGGGGATTTTTCGGCATCCAAATTCTCGCACTTGGACAGAAGGTCGCGGCAAGTCTGGTGCCGATTCATTTATATGTTTTTTGCCTGCGCAACAGTAGGAACCGGCTCTAGCTTTGTCGCAAGACTTTCCTGAGTGGAGCCTGATGAGCCTCATCCGAACCCTGGATGACCTGAAAAGGGTGCTTTCTACAGGTCATTGCCAGGAAAGATGAGCTATAGGGGAAATTGCCGGTGCGGTGCTCATGGGGTATGTCGGCGCCCTGCAAAGCGAGCAGTGTTTGTCGAGTCTTTGCTCATTCATTATCTACGGCCGATGCTACCTAGGAGCGGCAGGCCGTTTTTCCGGATGTCTGCTTTAGCTGCATCTGGTAATGGAAGCATCAGAACCTCTTCGGTCTGTTCCTCCAGTTCAGCCACAATCGCTTCCGCTGCCTGTAGCGTTGCAAGTTGCCGGGCCAATATCTTCAGCGGCGTATTTTGGAGAATGCCGTAGGTGCCATTACTGGCATTCAAGATTTTCAGATTGCTCTCGTGGGGAAATATCCGGGTTGTTACCAGCTGAAGCCCCCAGGCTTTTCCGAGCTTGGCTACGGTCTTTCTAACAACCTCGTCGTAAAAGCCTGTGAGCCCCTCCGCGTTTGCCCAAGGAAAACGCTGCGCATGGACTTTTCCTGGTAGCCAAGCGATACCAGAAACACTCTGACGTGCCGCGAGGGTGAGCATGGCTTTCAGTGATGTCTCTAGCCACTGGGAGCGGTAAGGGTTGTTTGGTGGCGGATTGTCCAACACCTCCTGTTCCGCTTTGCCGAGCTCGATGTCCCTTAAACTCTGGTTCCAGTCGCTCTGTATTTCCTCGAGTAGCAGGACTTTCTCTTGGTCAGTGTTGGAACGGAAGGTGGTGCGCACATGCGCAACTACATTTGGGTAGTCGAAGTGAGGCCCCTCGTAGGTGTCCGGGCAGTTCTGCATGCTGAGTAACCACTCGGTGTAGTTGTCTCCGCCGGGCAGGTGGTATTTCTCAAACTCATTTTCGCTTTTCGCCGTACCGACAAACCCCTCTTGGGCCAGCCGTTGTTTGAATTGCGCGAGTAACTTTTTTGCGTGAGCCATTGCCTGCTCAAGCGTCTCGAATTCCACGTTTCGGGCCGTAAATCCAAACTTGCGCTGTCCTTGGGGAAGGGAGAGCGTCCAATACTCATGATGCCCAAATAGACCGGCGTCGCACTCTCGGTGTCGATTAACGCACAGACCAAAAGTTCGGTCTCGGTAAACAGTGCGCATTTGCTCGCGAATACCTTCTTTGATGAAAACAGGAAGTTTTTCTGTCGGTTCTGGAAGGTGGTGGAAATCAAGGGAAGGGGAAAAGTCGTCATTGACCTGACGAACCAAGCTCAAGTCCCAAAATAGCTCTTTGGATAGCACCCGAATCAGTCTTTCCTTGGTGACCCTTTGTCCACGACAAGCTTGCAGAATGTACAGAAGATTCGACCACTCAATTTCGGTTGCACTGACCCCCGATTTTTCGAGGTTTCGAATCAGCCCAATCCACTGCTCACCCAAGGCAGCAGATTGCGAAATTGCCTCCAACTTGCGCCGAAGGGGCGACCACAAGTTGAGAGGCTCTGACGCATAACGAATAGGCATGCCGCGTCAAAATCCAGCAATTAGGTACTGACCAGTGGAACCTGGCGGCCGTCTTCAAATTCCAGAATTTGGGTCGTTACGCAAAGTGGCGCCTCAGGGAGCTCCAGTTTGAAGGGTTTGAATTCGCCGTCCACGCTGCGCAGTTGGGTCGGGACCTGCTTGGCCAGCTCATCCATCAGCTGACCGAACAGGGAGGGGTGAGTATTCGGGTCCGGTAGCATTGCGGCATGTGCAACACCAATCAGCTCCTCACCATCAGGATTGGTAATCCGGAAGTTCCGGGGAACCGGGTGCCAGGGTGCGGAGAGAAAGTCTGAGCCAGATAGCTGACGAAGGACTGCTAGCTTTTGCTGGTCTGTCCCCACCAGAACGTAGGTCTTCCCGGCGACCCGCTGGATATATCCGCCTTCATCAACATAGGCCCAGAGGTTCAGTACGACCTCTGGGTTATCGAGCGATTTTCCTTCTGCGTGCTTGTAGAGCATTTTGTTTCCTCGATTCGACTCAATCTGCTTGCTTTCGCAGGAACGCCGGGATGTCGTAGCGGTCTGCCGGCAAGCCTTGGTAGCGCTCGTTGCAAAGCGTGTTGAGCACCTTGAGAATCCGGGAAACCAGTTCTTGCACTAGTGGTTTTGAACCAACAATTGCGTGCATCTTCTTGAGGAACTTCTCGTTGATATCGACGCTGCCATCATGCTCGATGAAGGCACGGTAAAAGGCCCGGACAATGTCGTCATCGCTGTAATTGGCAGCTCCCAGTTCCTTGATGAGGGCTTCCAACGGTTCAGGAAGGGCAAGCGTGCTCAATTCAGCACAGGTGGTCGGCAAGCCACCAAAAATTTTCTTCTTGGCTTCCGTAGTCACTCGCTTGATGAAAGCCTTGTAGCCGTTGTCAGCAATAGCTGGACTACGGGGAGCGCATCGACGCACAACCGCAGGAATGTCTCCAATATGACTGTTAGCGACACTCCGGCTGGCCAGTGAGAAGCGAATGCCGTCGTCAACGCTAGTCCTGGACTTGCAGGCATGAACCGTACTTGTTCCTCCCCAACCAGCGGGTAGCATTTGCGGCTGAACCTGCAGTTCCGGGAAGTCTTCAGCTTTCTCCCCATCGCCTCGCTCAACCTTGATTAGGCAGTCCGTCTGGTCAGTCAGTAGCTGATATTTGACGGCCCAATCCTGTTGATGGACTTGAGGGACTCGCGGGAGGTGCTGTTTCACACCGAGGCGAACGATGGCGTCGGCTGCTGTCGACTCAGCCACCAGCGGCACCGTGATTTGGATATCGGGGTGTCCAGAGAATGCATAAGTGACCTCGCATGCACCGGCAGGAGCCTCGTCGAGCCCTGCGAACACTGTGTATGCGTCCCCAGCAAAGCAGGCACACTCAGGTTGCGCCACCCACAACGGTTTTTGGGGCCAGCGAATATCCAGTGCTTGCATCTGCGGCTGACGCATTCTGTTGAAGTGCCTAAAGATGCGGGCTGACATGTCTTCGGTTGGCGAGACCAATTCACAAGCTCCGCCAGTGTCGTCGGCCAACTTCTGGACAACGTCCTGGGCAACTGCTGAACCAATCCCTATGGTGAAGATGCGAATATCCTTCTTCAGAGTAGTAGCAAGGGTGTCTTCATCCAGCCAGACTTCACCGTCGGTCAGCAATAAAATGTCGGTGGTTTGGTCGTCGTGCAACTTCAGCGCAAGGTCCATAGCACCGTACAAATTGGTGCCACCCATGTCTTCCAGGAGATTGACCCAACGACGGGCCATATCGATGTTTTTCCGATTTGCCGGCTGAAGCTGCTTGTCGAATGCGATGGCATTGCTACCGAAGGCCACCAGGCCGAATCGCTCATTGGGTTGCATGCTGCCCAGTGCAAGCTGAATGCCTTCCTTGGCGAGCTTCAAACTGTCACCCTGCATCGAGCCGGAGCAGTCGAGGACCAGGACAACATCGATATTTTGTTCATTGTGCTCGACCGGCGGGGGCAACAAGGTCAGCATGGCGACGTGGGTGTCGCGGGCGAACGCGCTGACGCCGAGTGACTGAACTGTGTCATTTTCCATCTCCAGGATGAAGTCACGGTCCATGGAGGCACCCTTGGCCAGTGTCACCTTCAAGCCTTCGGGGGCCAGCAAGAAGCTCACCTTGTGGCTGGGGCAATTGATGGCGCTACGGGCGAGGTCGCCGGCAATGGTTACGGTCAAGTCGAGGCCGTACTCGGCCATCATGCTTGTTTCAGGGCGCTGCCACGGTTGCATCCCGGTCGGTACGCCGTAGCGCGGCGCAATTGTCGTCGGGAGGCGGTAGCGCAGGCTATTACCGTTCCATGCCAAGGTTTCGGCGTAGATGATGGCGATTTTAATAGCCTCTCCAGCCATGACGTTGCCCAGCGTGGCGCTATAGAGGCCAGCCCGATTTTCCTGAAGACGGAATGCGGAGTCGCCTTCGGTGATGGCTTTCTCGTATACGACCTCGGCCTCAGAACGCGGGATGACCTCGCCCTGGTAGGTCTGCTCGCCGATTTTGACAGAGATGGATAGCAGGGTGGCACCCACCGGCAGCGGGAAGGTGTAAGCCAACTCGAGGTTGGTCCCGGTATTGTTCCTGTATTTTTGAGTCAGGCAGGTTTCGACCGGCACGCCAGTGATTCGGGCGGTGACCTCTACGCCACGCAGGGCCAGATTTTCTTCGGACTCGATGCCCTTCAGTCCATAGTTATTCATCGCCATTTCCTTCGCTCGTGGTGTTCTTGGTTTCTTGATAGGCAGTCAGCACTTTTCGGAAGAAAGTCCGAAGCTCCTCTGGGGTTAGGCCGGATGCACCGGCCTCGACATTTAGTTCAATCCCCTGGGCAACAGTCAGTCGACTCCAGACCTCGACGCTGCCCGCGGCTTGTCGCTTGAGTGGAGGCTCATTTGGTTCTCCGTGCAGGAGCTCTCGAATGCGCTCCAGCGACAGACCAGCGGCCTGCCACTTCTTGATGCTGAGCAGTTGTTCAACATGGCGAGTTGAGTATTTTGCCCAACGAGTCGTTCCATCGGGGCGGTCAACGACCCCGAGTTGGACGTAGTAGCGAACCTTGCGGGCAGGTAGGTCGACCGCTGAGCAGAGTGCGTCAAAAGAGAGGGCTGGCTGTGTGTCCATGTCTATTACTCGTGAATTTGATGATTAATTTATCACCGCTGGTGTAAATAACAAGTGTCAAATAAACTTCTTCTGCAAAAATACGGAAGGTCTCTATACTTCGGGTTGAATTGAGGGCAAAATGTCCGCAAAAATACCCAGAGAGAACCCGCTGTGAATGCTCCCGAAAGCCTCAACCTCAAAGCAATGCTCAATCAGGTAAGGCGAATGAAGTCGCAGTCAGACATTGCAAAAGAATTAAGTGTTGATGTCCGAACCATTCGCCGTTGGGAAAGTGGCTCCAGCGAACCGCCTGCGTATGTAGCGTTTGCGCTCAAGCAATTGCTACCACCCTCCCTTCCCTTTGGTGGTGAGGCAGGGGAATTCAAATTCATTGACCTGTTTGCAGGCATCGGTGGCATCAGGCAAGCGTTCGAGAAAATCGGAGGTCAGTGCGTTTTTACCAGTGAGTGGGATAGCTACGCACAGAAAACCTACCGCGAGAACTATGCTGGTGATAGTCACGAATTAAATGGGGACATAACTAAGGTTGCTGCTTCAGATGTTCCTGACCACGATGTCTTGCTTGCAGGTTTCCCATGCCAGCCTTTTTCCATTGCAGGGGTTTCCAAGAAGAATGCCTTGGGACGGGCGCACGGCTTTCAGGACGAAACTCAGGGAACCCTGTTTTTCGACGTGGCTCGCATCATCGACGAAAAACGCCCTCGGGCATTCTTGCTTGAAAACGTCAAAAATCTCTTGTCGCATGACAAGGGACGAACCTTTGATGTGATTCGCCGGACGTTACAAGAGGAACTCGGGTATCAGATTCATTGCCGAGTGATTGATGGTGCGCACTTCACTCCGCAGCACCGGGAGCGAATTTTGATTGTCGGTTTCCGTGAGCCAGTTGCTTTCGATTGGGATGCAATCCCTCTTCCCGCGAAGGGAAACCGATTGCTCAAGGATATTTTGCACAAGACGGATGGTTCTGAGCCTGTGCTACCTTGGGATGGCGACCGATTCTTTGACCATTCTGGTCGGAAAGTATTGGATAAATACACACTGACGCCAAAACTTTGGGCGTATCTTCAAGCCTATGCGGACAAGCACAAAGCAAAGGGAAACGGTTTCGGATTTGGTCTGGTCGGTCCTGATAGCGTGACCCGCACGTTGTCGGCGCGCTATTACAAGGATGGCTCGGAAATTCTGGTGTATCAGGGAGAAGGCAAGAACCCGCGCCGTTTGACCCCGCGTGAGTGTGCAAGGCTGATGGGGTTTGGTGACGAATTCAGGATTCCGGTTTCAGATACGCGGGCCTACAAGCAATTTGGCAACTCGGTTGTAGTCGATGTGATGGCGCATACGGCAAGGCTGATGTGCCAGTTTCTGGTGCAAGATACACAGCCCCAATTGCCTTTGTAGCATCGCTTGGCGCGATGACGGACATCGTCGACAAGGCTACCCGGAGCCGGATGATGTCCGGTATTCGCGGGAAGGACACGAAGCCGGAAGTCCTGATTAGGAAGGCATTGCACAACCGAGGTTTTCGATATCGGTTGCACGCTTCGGATTTGCCTGGTAAACCGGACCTCGTATTTCCTCGATACGGGGCAGCACTCTTTGTTCATGGCTGTTTCTGGCACGGGCATGACTGCAAGTTCTTCAAGCTGCCAGCCACCAGACAGGATTTCTGGCAGCAGAAAATTAGTGGCAACCGCGAGCGTGACGGCCGACAACTGGATGCACTGAAGGAGAAAGGCTGGCGCACTTTGGTCGTTTGGGAGTGCATGACTCGAAGAGGGGCCGCACTGTCGTTCGATATGCTGATTGATTGCATTGAAAACTGGCTGATAATGGGCGGTAACTCAGCCTATATCGACGCAGGTGGAATTCATGTTCAGTGACAAAATCAGTGACTACTTCGAGGGGGTGGCCGCCAAGTATCTTAGTGCGGTGGATGCTGAACCCGAACGCTCCAATGGCCACGAAATCGGAGGCTTGCCCTCGGCTGGCTTTAAGGCTTATCTGGGGACTCCAAATAAAAACGAGGAATTCAGATTCAGGGCAAAGCAGGTATATATCAGCGACGAGTCGGTAGCGCCGGTAATCGACGACAGCCATGTGACTTGGTATGACGCAAGGCGGAATAAGCCGCACAGGTCCCCTGAATATCGACTGTATTACTACGATAGTGATGTAACTGACTGCATATCCGAAGGTGATTTCTTCCTCGTGGCTAAGCTGCGCGAAGGGGTGTTGCCGCCAGCTGATTCGAATTTGCAGAAGGAACTGTTCGGTGCTGATTCCGGCTCCCTGCTCATGGTCTTCACCCCAGCGGGCAGTTCGATTGAGCATCAGTTGCGAGCCATGTTTGGTCTGGATTCAGTTGGTGCCGCTTTTAGTCCTGGAAAGCTGAATGCAGTAAGCATGCTGCTGCCGCTGAGGATGATGCTTGAAGATTTGGGTGTGGAGGTTGAGGCCAAACCAGCACCTGGCACGGACTGGCTGGACCGTCTCCTTCAGGCCTTTGGAGGCAAGGACTTTCCGACCACATCGGTTTTTTCCCATTTTGCAAGAGGCAGCATTGCCAAGGAGGTTTCACCGGTTGAAGCACCGGATGCAACCCTGATGTCTTGGATGGAGCATGAGGAAAGTCTATTCAGAATTTACGAGCGCCATATCGTTCAGGCGCGATTGAAGACAGGCTTCGGTGATGATGGGCAAGATGTGGATGCTTTCATCAATTTCTCGCTAAGCGTGCAGAATCGCCGGAAGTCTAGGGTTGGCCATGCTTTTGAGGGGCATCTGGATTGCCTATTCAAGCATCACGGGTTGAAGTTTGAGCAGGGGCGTGGGAAAGGCAAAGTGACAGAAAACAACTCAAAACCGGATTTCATTTTCCCATCGTTTGCCGCCTACCATGACCAAAAGTTCCCGGCGGCCAGCCTGATGATGCTCGGGGCCAAGACGACCTGCAAAGACCGCTGGCGGCAGGTTTTGTCGGAGGCCAACCGTATCCCGTCAAAGCATCTGGTTACATTGGAGGCGGCAATTAGCGGGGCGCAGCTTGAGGAAATGCGCTCCCACCACGTGCAACTGGTCATCCCGTCACCTATACACTCCACCTATTCTGCTGGGCAGAAGGGGTATTTAATGGATGTTCATGAACTCATTCAAGCAGTTCGGCTAACCCAGAAATGACGAGCCAAGACGTGGAAGGTAAGTCGCGGAGTGCAATATGGTGAACGATGTCCGGCTGTATTTGATTTCTCAGGCTGGCAAGCCGGTCACATTGCTTGAGGCAAAAGATGAATCCTCGGCGTTGGCAAGAGCCAAGGGGCTGGGAAATGTCCTTGTCCTTTCCCCTTCGCTGCCAATGCAAGTTACAGAAGCAAGCGGCACTTATGGCGGTATTCCGGTGTTTCGTACAGAATACTTCGAGTTGATGGGATTTACCTGCTAGGTGGGATTTTCCCTACCAGCATACGCCAAGTTAACCGCGGAAATGCGGTTGCTTGGCTCTGGATGAATTTGGCAAAGATTAGCTAACTTTTAAAGTTGGCCTTCTACAAGGTTTTTGTGCATCTGCAATAGTCAGTCCAGTGCCTATATATTGGACTATGAAACTACCTTACGTCCTGCACACCAGCCCATTCGAACGCCACCAGCAAAACCTCACTCGAGTCCTACAGGGACTCCACCATTTCGGATACATGCGGTATGCCGAACTCGCGCGGCTGGTGTGGCCAATGTCCTCAGCGGCATCCCGACAAGCTAACGGCTCGCGCTTTTTCAAGCAGCTCTGCGAAGAAAAAATCATCTACCGTGGGCTTAATTCGATAGGGACATACTCGTATGCAATTACCGGGAAAGGTGCCCGGGCGGTCCGCAAACTCATCTCAAGCCCAGCTTTCGACAGTAGCCGGATTGCAGGTTTCATGGGCCTTGAGGTCTACCATAGAACCTTGGGTACGGCCTGGTTGGTCGAGCAGCTCATTGCCGGCCATGAGGTGCTATCGGAGTACGCAATAAACTCGCTGGCCGGCGAAGTTACGCGTCCAAAATTGAACAAGCGGTGGGGTAAGCTACCTGATGGGCTGGTCCTACGCGAAGTGTGCGACGAAGCAGGGCAGCTATTGCACTACAACGTGGACTGGCTTGAAGTGGAGTCGTCGTACAAAAGCCCCGCTGAGCGCGAGCGGATGATGCAAATGGCTTGGTCCCTCGGCAAACAGCTGCTGCCGGATACTCCGTACTACCTGGACCGGATAGTTTTCCTTTACGCCAGCACGAGCAAGCATGAGTCTGCCTTGGTGAGGTCGGCGGTGGCCAAATTTGAGGCAACCCGGCACGAGATTGACGACCCGAAGGCGCTGCTGGGCTCTATCGTTTTTGCATCGGCCGACGCTAGTTTGCCTCTCCGGATTCGCGGCTTCTCGGAGAATGACCTCCACTCGTACATGCTGCGCGACCAGAAGCTGTCCAAGCTGTTAAGTATTTGAAAAATGGTTAATTGAACCCTTCGCCTGGCAGCTAGAGGCGTCGAGATAGGCCGGCAGCATGCTGCGGAGCAACTTCTCGCAGCGTTACACGACGGACTGCCTGTATTACCGACCGTGAGCGCGTCATAAGTGCTGAGAACCTCTCGTGGTGGTGCTTTCGAATGCTAGAATAATATTCGATTTGAGAAAATCTATGGGCAAACCCAATGAAAATTGGGGACGCAAAGCTACTGGACTAAGGCGATACGCTATGTCAGCAGGGTTGCCAGCACTCGATGCTGTCATTCTTATTTGGTTCAGTGGTTGGACGTAACGTGAATTCTGAAACCAATAAGGATGACTTGATGTTTACTGCAAAGGATAACGTTGCTGCTCACGCTTGTCGCATATGGAACATAGCGATTGTTCTCCTGTATGTGAGCATCGTATCCGGGTGTGCAATTGGCTCAAGGCCCGACCAGGCGTATGTTGAAAAAGCCAGAGTAGGCAAGGTCGTGATGCTCGAAGCGCCTCCGATGACTTTTCATAACGGAGGACTTGTACTCCTGCCCATTAAGAGCGGGATGCTGCCGGTTACTGAGCTAAAGGTTGACAATAAAAATACAGGCACGCTGCCTGTGTTTAAGGTTGATAGCTTGCTGGCAGATGAGCTGGCTAGGCAGCTAAGTAGTGAAGGCCGGCCAACCGTTACTGCGATGGTGGATGTCCCCTTGCCGACCCTGAAAGAACGAAGCTTTTCAAATGATGGACAAAATTCGAACTGGAAACAGGCCTCCTTCGAATGGTACCACTCGGACAAACCGTCATTTAATTATCGCGACATGTTCGCGGAGAGCGATGCATTTGTGATTGAAGTTAGCATCGATTCTGTAAGTGTCAATGTTCGCTCTTTCAATATCCTCCTGCGCTCGAAATTGGTTGACCCAAAAACCGGCAGCATAAAGGGTAAGACCCTGTTGACCGAGGTCTGGCAGGACTGGAGTCCCAGGGGATTTAACCCGGTCCCGCTGAAGCCGGGTGAGCCCCTTTTCCAAGAGCGCCTTCAAGAACTGCTCCGAAAGACGGCACATAGAAATCTTGCGTATTTTGGGCTGGTCAAGCCAGCAGACGAGTGACGAGGTAGGAGCAAATTAACCTTGGAGGAGGAAGTGTGCGGATTGCTCATATTGTTGTCTTCGTTGCCACGCTCATAGGCTCAAATGCGCATGCCGGATGGTTTGCGTGGGTCAGCGATGATTTGGGCTCGTCTAACGGTTGGTGTCCTGACGCGCCTACCAAGGCAAAAGCGATAGCAATAGCGAAAGACAATTGCCGAAAGTATTCTGCAGCTCCGTGCAACGTAATTAAGCTAGCTACCAAAGAGGGCGGGTGGTTCGTTGTTGCTGCGAGTAAGACTAGCTTGCATCTGACCTATGCTCAGGATAGCGAACGCGATGCGCAAAACTGGTCGCTTAATCGATGCATGGACAAGACATCCGCTGGCGACGAATGCAAAGTCGTACTGAGCGTTCTTCGGCCAGGGGAAATTGAACGGCAGGCAGTAACTCCGCCCAGCTCACCGGTGCAAGCTAAGCAAGATTGCCGGCCAGCGACCAATCGGTTGCAGTGCTATGCAAACTGTAACAATGGTGATTGCACGATTTCTTACGAAAATGGCTGTGTACGTCGGATACAGGTACCTCCAACCTTTGATGGTGTGCTTAGACAATGGAAATATGAGGTCCCGAGCTGCTAGAAGGGGCGCGGGTCAATGCTACCTCTTGGTCGTCTTCGTCGTGGTGCTGGCGGTAAGCTGCACTGAATAACTGCGAGGCATTGCCTGCCACGGCCGCTTCAGCTGAGCAAAAGGCCCCGCCTGCCACCTGCGCGGGGAAGCGGGCCAGAAAGCTATGCACTTTTGATGGGCCTTCCGAGTTCCCCTGTATTTCTGTAGCTCGTTCCTATACCTCGTTTGGGAGCGAGGTATGGTGCGTGAATACATCATGGGTATTGACCCCGGGCGGAAGGGGGCTATTGCCATCGTCGAGACGATTGAAGGCTATTTGGTGGGGATGGAGGATGCGTTCAGTAATGACCCCTCCATGCCTAAGAGTTTGCTGACCCTTCTGAGCGAAGTCTCAGCCGTGGTGGTCGAGCGCCCCGTGGCCTATCCGGGCACTCCCGCTCAATCTCTGATTACGCTGGCCGAGAGCTACGGTGCTGCCGTGGCCTTGGCTCGTTGCGCTGGCGTACGGACGCTGTTGCTGCCGACGGCTTCACAGTGGAAGCGAACACTTGGGGTCACCAGTGAAAAGCGGACCAGCGTCGAGGCGGCGGTACGCCTTTTCGAGCTCACCGGCCGGCCTCCTCGGCATGACCTCTGCGAAGCAGCTTTGCTCGCAAGGTATGGCTATCTACAACTTCGCGGTGGGCTGCCAAGCGATTGATAGTGTCAAATGGATTGGTATTGGCCAAAAACGACGGCTACGCGTTAAGTAAAACAGCCCACTGCACTACTTAATTCGGTGCAGTACAAAGTCCACAACAAATTCCCCGTTCGGGGCGTAGTGCCCGGCTGGGCCAGCGTATATCTTCAGCTGTTCCAGCGCCGAGCCACCATGCTGCTTACTGAGCACCGCCATAAGGTTGCCCAGCGCTTTAGCAGTGAAGCACCGCACAGAAATGTGGTCCGTGTCAGGCGCTCGGGCCTCGTGCGACCGGGGTATCCCCCACAGCATGACGCCCTTATTCATCAGCCAAATGTGGTGCCGTTTGCTTGCTGGCCCGTCATCTGCCAGCTCAATTAACTCCGCGTCGCTCATGGCAGCAACGGCCAGCAAGCGCTCACGCAACGTGCACGAAGCTCCGTTCCATGTGTAGCGCCTGGTCATCGCTGGCTCGAGCACGCTCGAGTAGAGCCAGTTGTTAGTCAGCGGATTATTCACCGCGGCGTTCGTAGAAGTCTTATCTGGTGTCGGAGCAACGCCTGAGTAGTCCAGCCAAATTTCCTGCGGCGGCGTGTGCGCACACTCACGAAACGCGCTCGCAATATGGGTGAGGTTCTCAGTGAGCCGCACCTTGTAAGAGTACGGCGAGGCATCCGATGAGAACAGGCAGGCGGGCAGCGCCAGCTGCTCAACAGCCAGGGAGCTACTCGTTTCAGGATGTAGGGCCAGGCCCAATATGGCCGCGTGCTGTTGAGCGATTCGACGGTTCGCGGCCGGCGAGCCCTCTGCGGCCAGAGCACCTAGCTTGTCGCAGACGGTAACCGAGTAGTACAGCTCGGCCGTTAGTTCAGGGGTGGATTTTTTAGCCATGTCCTATTTTACTGGGCCGCAGCTGGTTCAGGCTCAGGCGCTGCGAGGTAGGTGTAGAGGGTTTCGCGCGAGATATTCATCTCTCGGGCTACCCTGGCCTTCGGTACGCCTTCAGCTACGCGGCTACGTAAGATGGCCACCTGCTCAGCGTTGAGCTTGGGCTTGCTCCCCTTATATCGTCCGGCGGCCTTGGCGAGGGCGATGCCTGAAAGCTGACGTTCGCGAATTAACGATAGTTCGAACTGTGCTACCGCACCAAGAAGCGATAGCAGCAAGTTCGCCATCGGCGAATCTTCTCCGGTAAAAATCAAGTTCTCTTTGTGGAAGTGCACGGCGACGCCTTTGTCGTTGAGCTGGCGAACAAGCCTGCGAAGGTCATCCAAATTTCTGGCCAACCTGTCCATCGAGTGCACGTGCAGTGTGTCGCCCTCCCGGACGTACTCAACACACGCGTGAAGCTGAGGCCTGTCAGTTGACTTTCCACTTACCTTGTCAGTGAAGGTCTTGTTGAGTTGAACCCCTTCTAGTTGTCGCCCCGTGTTCTGGTCGACTGTGGAAACTCTAACGTAGCCTACTTGTTGTCCTGACATCGCGCTCTCCATCTGACGAAAGTGTCAGAATCAATTTAAGATGTTGTTTTCATTGTGTCAACATTAGAGTGTGACCACTTGATTCTGACGCTAATCGGCGGGCCTGTGCGGTGTGGTGCTGGGGTATACCCAGTTTTGACAGGGGTCAGAGAGCGGAATCAGCCTGCCGATATAATTGAGCTATCTATCAGTCGGAGTCAGCATGAAAGTCATTTCGGGACCGGAACGACTAACGGCTCACGAGTTGGGGGTAAAACTGTGGAATGCCGAGTACAGGGGCAAATCTGTAGGCCAGTGGACTGAGCAAGCGTGGAGTGAATCGCTATTCGACGCGCCGCGACGTATGCTGTGTGACTCACCGGCGGGCGTTCTCGGTGAGCTAGGCCTACTGGTTATGCGTACCACACCGTACCTATACATCATGCACTTGCACAAACTCTCGAAACAGCTACCCGAGTTTAGGCCCTACGTCACTACGTTGGCTACGTGGGAGGGCGTATTCCAGCATGGCAGCCCAAACCTAAAATCCCCTGAGCGCCTGGCCGCTGCCGGGCTGGGCGCGGTAACACCGGAACCAGTGGCGACAGAACCAGTGGCAGCGGCGCCAGGGCCTGCGGCGCCAGCGCCGGCCGGTGTAGCGCATCTACGACGGGTTAAGTAAGTCATGGCTAAGCCAAAAAAGGCCCCTGTAATTCACCTGGCTCAAGCAAGAGCTGCCGCAAACAGAGCGGCGGGGTTGGCACGTGCGGAGGAACACCGCGAGTTGCTGGAAATTAACGTCGCCAATTTCATAGCCAATCGGGACGGCACACTTGAAGTCCTGTCGCCAGGAAAAGCATGGTGGCACCGGCTGTCCGCTGCGTTTGGCGTACCACGACTTCCGACAACTGAGGCCGAAGCGCTGGGCACTCAGCAGGCGCTGCAATTCCTCGTTGGGGCAGCCAAACCAACCCGGTATCCAGAGGCCGATTCCGATTGGCTGTTGGCGGGCCGGCGCACTATCGCGGAAACGATGCCCTGGGCGGTGGATTGGTTCCAGGCGTACCTGGAGCACGACGTAAGTAGGATGCGACAGGCAATGGACGACGAGGAGTTTATGTCTCGAGCGGCTGAGGACTGGCTGGCGGCAATCTCCAGCGACGGCCCCAACGAGGGCCGGAGTAGTAGCCACACTTGATTGACTGCGTCAGCAGCTTCCTGGGCAGAAAGCCGCGAGGCAATCGCCGCCAAAACTTGACGGGCGCGATGCTGGCTTGGGCTAAACTTGAAAAAATGTCCTGCTTTTCGTAAGGCTCGTGTGCAATATCGTGCACACGCCAAACTCTTTGTGGAACTACATTTAACTTTAAATTCAATTGATTATCGGCTGCGTGGCAGAATGTTACTAAGATTATTCTACTATTACCCGCGCTGAATCCACCCTAACTTTTTTCGATGCCCCCTTCCCAAGCCGCTTCCACGGCCACTCCAGAGACGACCGACCCGGATTCCAAAGCCGCCGAATTGCAACGGGCTTT
>Ga0316604_10000826_pt1 | contig 32448 bp, 26 predicted proteins | sample OWC_soil_day20_C_FD_207650 | JGI IMG/M metagenome (GOLD analysis project Ga0316604, IMG submission 207650) | Wetland soil microbial communities from Old Woman Creek delta, Ohio, United States - OWC_soil_day20_CT | ecosystem: Environmental > Terrestrial > Soil > Wetlands | place: USA: Ohio... | reverse complement strand
GGCACTATGAGTTTGGTTGGACCGCGACCCTATCTACCGAGCGAAACAAAGAGAATCGGAGCTGATCTGGAAACAATTCTCATCAGTCGACCGGGCATCACGGGTTATTGGCAGGTGAACGGGCGTAATGAACGAACCTTTCAAGAGAGGATAGAAATGGATGTCTGGTATATTTACAATTGGTCACCTTGGTTTGACTTTATGATCATGATCCGGACGATTAAGGTTGTCGCCAGGTGTAAAGGAGCCTATTAACGGGAAAATAGGCATTGAGCAGCGCATTATGTGCGTACATATTTTTCGTATTAGTGCGCCCGACCGTTATGCAGAGAGACAAGCGCTGTTAGGGTGTGCATCTGTTTTTTTACTTATATATGCTTGAATAATGACGCTGCATTAGGAAATAGTGTATAATAATAAAGGCATTTTCAAAGAGCTGGGAGGCATGCATCATCCACTGACTAAAAATATCCGGTACTGGGAACATTTAACGATGCGGAATGCGTGATCCGGAAGCATAAGATCCAGACTGTGATCTTGGCTACGAAAAACCAGTCTGGACGAGCTGCCGCAGTTCCTGAATGTGCTGAAAGGCGAGATGAGTCTCGTCGGTCCCAGACCCATCGTACAGGAGGAGATTGCAAAGTACGGGGAATTCATTGAAGATTTTTACATGGTGAAGCCGGGCATCACCGGTCTGTGGCAGGTGAGTGGCCGCAACGACATCGCCTATGACGACCGGGTGCGAATGGATTCCTGGTATGTGCGCAACTGGTCCGTGTGGCTGGATCTGGTGATCCTCTTAAAAACGGTGCGATATGTATTGCTGGGAAAAGGGGCGTACTAAGGTTGAAAAAGATTATGGTTACAGGTGGCGCGGGATTCATCGGCAGTAATTTTGTCCGACATGCGCTGCAAAACGGCGAAACGCAGGTGCTCAACCTCGACAATCTGACTTATGCGGGGAACCTCGACAGTTTACAGGAATTGGAATCGAATCCGGCCTACCGTTTTTTTAAGGCGGATATCTGCGATGCGGATGCCGTGGGAAAAATAGTGGCGGACTATCAGCCTGATGCGGTGGTGCATTTTGCGGCGGAGTCCCACGTGGACCGCTCCATTGACGGACCGGCAGCCTTTATTCAGACGAATATCATCGGAACGTTTACCTTGCTGGAAGCGGCACGGAAGTACTGGAAAGAACTTTCCACCGACCGAAAAGGTGCGTTCCGTTTTTTGCATGTTTCGACGGACGAAGTCTATGGATCACTTGGCGCGACCGGGTTGTTCACCGAAGAAACTCCTTATGCACCGAATTCACCCTATTCGGCATCCAAGGCATCTTCCGACCATCTGGTGAGGGCTTACCATCACACCTATGGGTTGCCGGTGCTAACCACCAACTGCTCAAATAATTATGGGCCTTACCAGTTTCCTGAAAAATTGATCCCGCTCATGATTCTGAACGCGCTGGTCGGCAAACCACTGCCTGTCTATGGCGATGGAATGCAGGTGCGGGATTGGCTGTATGTGGAGGACCATTGCCGGGCCATATTGACGGTCCTGGCGAACGGAATTCCGGGCGAGACTTACAATATTGGCGGACACAACGAGATGCCAAACATCCGAATCGTCGAGAAAATCTGTGCGCTGCTGGGCGAACTGCGACCCAGAGCCGACGGCGCTTATACGGATCAAATTACCTATGTGACTGATCGTCCGGGGCATGATCGACGTTATGCCATCGACGCGGCGAAAATTGGCCGGGAGCTTGGTTGGCTACCGCAGGAAACATTTGATACCGGCATTCGTAAAACAGTGGAGTGGTACCTCAACAACCCAGACTGGTGCGAACGCGTAACTTCGGGAAAATATCGTCAGGAAAGGCTGGGAACGGGAATATGATCACAAAAGGCATTATTTTGGCCGGGGGCAGCGGCACCCGGCTATACCCATTGACCCGATCGGTTTCCAAGCAACTGATGCCCATCTATGATAAGCCGATGGTATATTATCCGCTCGCAACACTGATGATGGCAGGAATAAAGGATATTTTAATCATTACCACGCCGGATGACCAATTAGCATTCCAACGGCTACTGGGTGACGGGAAACAGTGGGGAATCCAGCTGACTTATGCAGTGCAGCCCTATCCGGGTGGACTGACGCAGGCTTTTCTCGTTGGAGCAGAATTTGTGGCAGGGGAAGCTTGTGCACTTGTCTTGGGCGATAATATCTTTTACGGGAATGGGTTGATCAGCAAACTGCGCGAAGCAGCGGCTCGCGATAGCGGAGCGACAGTGTTCGCCTACCATGTGCCGGATCCAGAGCGTTACGGCGTGGTGGCCTTCGACGCTGTGGGAAAAGCGATATCGATCGAGGAAAAGCCGGTGAAGCCGAAATCCAACTATGCGGTAACCGGTCTATATTTTTATGATGAAAAAGTCTCGGAGATTGCGGCGAGAATGAAACCTTCGGCTCGCGGCGAACTGGAGATCACCGATTTGAACCGGGTTTATTTGGAAGCAGGGGACCTACATGTGGAGACCCTCGGGCGAGGTCATGCATGGCTGGATACGGGTACGCATGAATCGCTGATTCACGCCGCGACCTTTATCCAAACAATCCAGGAACGACAAGGTTTCATGATATCCTGTCCCGAAGAGATCGCTTATCGAATGGGGTGGATCTGTGCTGATGACTTGATTCGCTTGGCTGAACCAGTGAAAAAGAACGGGTATGGACAATACCTTTTACGAATTGCTTCAGAACGGATTGATAATGAAAAATGTCGGTAGAGAAGCTGTTATCGAAATTAGTATTTTGTTCCCAAAATCGATGTATGGGGGAGGTGTTCTGTGAAAAAGGCTATTATATCAGGGGTTGCGGGGCAAGATGGTTCATATCTTGCCGATCTTTTGATAGAAAAAGGATATGAAGTTCACGGGATCGTCAGACCAGAAAGTATTGAGAGTACGCAAAAATTGGGAAATATTGCACACTTGAACCGAAACTTTATATTGCATCCGATTGGATTGGAAAACCAATTGGCCTTGGTTAAAGTGATTCAGACAGTTCAGCCAGATGAATGCTATCACTTAGCTAGCAGCAGTTTTGTAAACTATGCAGTCGATGCTGAAGTATCTATCATGCAAAATAATTTTGTGTCGACTTATAATTTATTGTCAACGCTTAAGGAAATCTGCCCCAATTGTAGGGTCTACTTTGCCGGCAGTAGCGAAATGTTTGGTCAGGTTGGTATCAGTCCTCAGGATGAGGAAACTCCATTCAATCCACGATCGATTTATGGCATATCCAAGCTTGCTGGGTACCATTTGGCCCGCAATTATCGGGAACAAAATGGGATTTTCGTTTGTACAGGAATTTTGTTTAATCATGAATCACATAGACGAGGCATGGAGTTTGTTACCAGAAAAATCACATTGGCAGCGGCGCGCATAAAAACGGGGATGGACAAGACTGTTCGGTTGGGCAATTTGGAAGCTGTTCGCGATTGGGGCTATGCTCCAGAATATGTCGAGGCGATGTGGCGTATGTTGCAACAATCTGAGCCTATGGATTATGTGATTGCGACTGGGAAACTACATTCTGTCAAGGAGTTTCTGGATATTGCCTTTGGCTCATTGGGCCTAGATTACGAAGACTACGTCATAAGTGATCCAACATTTTACCGACCGTCAGAGACTGTTCCCCTTTGTGGAAGCAGTTTGAAGGCGGAAACTTTGCTTGGTTGGAAACCTCAGAAGTGTTTTAGTGAAATGGTGCAAGAAATGGTTGAATATGATTATAAAGAATTACTAGGAGGACAAAAATGAAAAAAATCGCACTTATAACAGGGATTACAGGGCAAGATGGGGCATATTTAGCTCAATTATTGCTTAAAAAAGGTTATATTGTTCATGGGATTAAGCGCAGGAGCTCACTGTTTAATACAGAACGAATCGACTCGCTCTATCGGGACCCCCATGACAGCGAAAGCCAGTTTCATTTGCATTATGGAGATTTGACAGACGCAACGAATTTGATTCGTATCGTTCAAGAAGTACAACCTGACGAAATATACAACTTGGCGGCGCAAAGCCACGTTCAAGTATCCTTTGAAACACCTGAATATACAGCAAATTCCGATGCGCTTGGCACTTTGCGTTTGCTGGAAGCGATCCGTATTTTGGGATTGGAGAAAAAAACTAGGTTCTACCAAGCTTCAACTAGTGAGTTATATGGAAAAGTTCAAGAAACGCCTCAAAAGGAGACAACTCCATTTTACCCACGCAGTCCTTACGCAGTTGCTAAACTGTATGCTTATTGGATTATCGTAAATTATCGAGAAGCCTATGGCCTATATGCATGTAATGGAATACTGTTCAATCACGAGTCACCACTTCGAGGGGAGACTTTTGTCACTCGTAAAATTACGCGGGCGGTTGCTCGGATCAAGCTGGGACTGCAAGACACACTATACCTAGGCAATCTCGATTCAAAACGCGACTGGGGTTTTGCTGGCGATTACGTCAAAGCTATGTGGATGATGCTTCAACAGGAGACGGCAGAGGACTATGTGATTGCTTCGGGAGAAACGCACCCTGTTCGCGAATTTGTTCAACTAGCTTTTGCACAGGCGGGCACTACTGTTGGATGGCGTGGGACCGGGGTGATGGAGGAAGGATTTGACACTGCTAGTGGCAAAACCATTGTAAAAATCGACCCACGTTATTTCCGCCCGACGGAAGTAGACCTACTCTTGGGAGATCCCTCAAAAGCAAAGAATAAACTTGGTTGGCAACCCAAAGTATCGTTCTCCGAATTGGTGTCCATGATGGTGGAAGAAGATCTCAAGCTGGCTGAACGGGATATTTTGTGTCAGAGTAACGGTTATAGAATCAATAGGTTTGAGGAATAGAAGAGGTGTAGTATGGAAAAGACTGCAAAAATCTATGTTGCAGGGCATGGCGGGTTGGTAGGATCAGCTATTGTCAGGCAGTTGCACTTGCTGGGCTTTCAGAACATTATTGTTCGCACCAGCCGCGAACTGGATTTGCGCGAACAAATGGCTACGCGCGAATTCTTTCGAACAGAGCGCCCTGACTACGTCTTTCTTGCTGCGGCAAAAGTTGGGGGGATTCAAGCCAACAATACTTATCCAGCTCAGTTTCTTTATGATAATTTAGCAATTGAAATGAATATTATTCATGCCGCAAAAGAAACTTCTGTGAAAAAATTATTGTTTTTGGGTAGTTCTTGTATTTATCCCCGCATGGCGCCACAGCCTTTACGTGAAGAATACCTCCTGACAGGCGAATTGGAACCGACAAATGAGCCCTACGCTATTGCAAAAATTGCCGGTATTAAACTTTGCCAGGCATTTAATCGGGAGTATGGAACGCGCTATATATCTGTGATGCCGACTAATCTTTATGGTCCATACGATAATTTTGATCTCGAAACCTCACATGTGTTGCCCGCGTTAATAAGAAAGTTTCATGAAGCAAAGGTCAACCATAATGATAAAGTCGTAGTTTGGGGCACCGGAACGCCTCGAAGAGAATTTTTGTATATCGATGAATTGGCGGAGGCCTGCGTATTCCTGATGGAACGATACGACAATGATGAAATTGTCAACATCGGTACTGGCACTGACCTCACAATTCGTGAATTGGCGGAGTTGGTTCAATCTGTTGTGGGGTATTCGGGCAGGATTGTATTTGACCCGTCAAAACCCGATGGAACTCCGGTAAAGCAACTTGATGTCAGTCGTTTGCGAGATCTGGGATGGAAAGCGCAAGTCTCACTTGCCGAAGGGTTGCAACGGACTTATTCATGGTATTGCAAGGAAAAACAATAGATGGGAATTATGGGGCTTTATCGGCATAGGTATTTGATATATGTGCTGACAAAAAACGAAGTTGTTAAACGGTATAAAGGGTCTTATATTGGAATTGGATGGTCTTTTTTGACGCCGCTTATGATGCTTGGAATTTACACATTGGTTTTTGGAGAAATCTTACAAGCTAGATGGAGTTCTCAAGCCGGTGGAGCCGTCAAATTTGCCTTGGTGATTTATTGCGGACAAAACATATTTACCCTAGTGTCAGAAGCAGTTTCCCGCGCGCCCAGCTTGGTTGTATCTAATCCGCACTTCGTTAAAAAAGTTATTTTCCCTCTGGAAATTTTACCCATTACTATCGTTGGGTCTGCATTGTTGAATAGCATACTCAGCTTTTTGGTTTTGGGTCTATTTGTGGGCTTCAGTCATGGTGGACTTTCTTGGACATTTATATTGCTGCCTATCGTTTTGGGTCCGATTGTTTTATTCGTTTTAGGATTGTGCTGGTTTTTTTCGTCACTTGGCACTTATATTCGAGATATTGAAACAGTTATTCCTTTGGCGCTGACCGGACTTTTGTTTTTAAGCCCAGTCTTCTATCCACTATCGGCAGTTCCAGCTAAGCTGCAATTTTTGTTTTATCTGAATCCATTGACGTACCCGATCGAGGAGGTCCGTGGGATTTTGTTGTGGGGAATAACGCCAAGTTGGGGCAATTTACTACTGGAGTGGTTTGCCGGATTGATCACGATGATAGCGGGCTATACCTGGTTCCAAAAAACAAAAGAGGGGTTTGCTGATGTCCTGTGAAGACGATGTAGTGATTTCTGCCCGTAGCATTGGAAAGAACTATAGATTATTTAATAGTCCGCAAGAGCGTTTGAAAAATTATGTTTCAGCTCGTTTCGGCAAGACCTATGGGCAAGATTTTTGGGCACTGAGGGGTGTCTCTTTTGAAGTGCGTCGCGGAGAAACATTTGGAATCATTGGGCGTAACGGTAGCGGGAAAAGTACACTGCTACAACTTTTAGCCGGTATTTTGAAACCGACAGAGGGAGAATTAGTTGTTCGGGGCAAGGTAGCCGGATTGTTGGAACTAGGCAGCGGATTCAATCCGGAATTGACCGGACGAGAAAATGTTTTTCTGCAAGGTGCTGTTTTAGGAGTATCTCGTGAGTCACTAAACAATAAGTTGGCTGAAATTCTGGATTTTGCTGATATTGGATCTTTTGTTGATCAGCCTGTGAAGTTTTATTCAAGCGGCATGTTTGTTAGGCTAGCCTTTGCCGTTGCAACATCCGTTGAGGCGGATATATTAGTAATTGATGAGGCGTTGGCAGTGGGCGATGTGTTTTTCCGACAGAAATGTTATGAACGACTCGAAAAATTGCGTGTTGCAGGAACAGCTATTTTATTGGTTAGCCATTCAATGAGTGAGGTACAAGAGTTTTGTCCTAAAGCTATATTGCTGCAAAATGGATATTCACGTTTTGTAGGTGCTACTCTTGAAGCTGTTAACCTATATTATTTGGCGCAAAGTCATGGGGAAGCGACTGATATGGTTAATTCAGCTTCAAATAATTTGAATGAGACAAAAGATTTGGACCAGTACAAGTCGGATTATACCAAGATAATTGCTCAGCACGAGCTAATGCCTGCGAAAAAAATAATGGGCTCTGGTTACGTGACTTGCCTTGGGTTTCAGATTTTCGGGGACAATAAAATACCGCGATTTAGCTTTTCGCAAGGTGAAAAATTAACTGTTATTGCGGCTTATCAATCTTCAGTAGAAATTGAGATACCTGTATGTGGACTAGTATTGCGGAATGAAAAGAATTTGATTGTGCATGGGAAAGACAGCTTGCAATTTGATTATATTCCTGTGAAGGCTATAGAAGTTGGGGAGTTTTTAATAGTTGAGCAAACTGTTTCATTAAATGTTGCCCCTGGAGAATATACCTTGGAATTGGGATTTGCATCTACTACCAAAGAGGTTTTCAAGACCCGCCATAATATCCCCTACGAAGAAGTAATGGCGCAAGTTAAAGAGCAATGTATCCTTCCAAATTGTGCTAGTATTAGTGTGCATTGCTCTATGGGAAAATTCCCTGCATCCTTATCACATCACGGGCTATGTGACCTGCCAGGAAGTTTCAATATAACACTATCTTATGAATTGAAAGAGTGAGGAATAAGATGAAACTCGACGATTTTAAAGGGAAACTCAATACCCAGAGGATTGTATTTATTAATCCTAATTTATCAGGGGGCGCGACTATTCGCCGACAGCAACCGCCGTTGGGCCTTATGAGCCTTATGGGGGCATTGCGACAAATCGGGGTAACATATAACTTGATTGATGCGGAGGGATACTGTCTTTCGGATGATCAGGTTTTGGAAGAGGTGAAAAGGCTTGCACCTGATTTTATAGGGGTACCGCTGTTCACCCTAAGCTCACATTACATATTTCCTCTGTTACACTTGATCAAAAAAAATAGCGATGTAAAAATTATTTCAGGAGGGCCTCTCCCCACGGTTGATGCTAAATGGGTAATGCATGAATGCACGGCAATCGATTACTGCATTCTTGGCGAAGGCGAAGTTATATTACCAGCGTTGCTTGATGCTATTATAGAAGGACGGCCCGTGGAAACGGTTCCTAATATTGTTTATAGAAGTGCGGAAACAGTAGTGGAACAGGAGCGAAAGCCAATCTATTTGGAAGGCCATGAGGTCCCGATGCCCGACTTTGATGTAATTGATTTCAAACAATATGGCGGGGTAAACCCGATCGGTGCTTGGCCATCGATAAATCTATTGGTTACTCGTGGTTGCCCATTTAAATGCACTTTTTGCTCAAATCCAATTTGGAACCATGGTCCCCATGCTGTACCGGTAAGTACTGTTATCGATTGGTTGAAAATTTTAGCATCAAAAGGAATTAAAGAAGTATTCTTTGTGGATGACACGCTTAACATAAATGAAAAGTGGTTTGATGAACTCTGCTCCAGTTTAATTGATACAAAATTAAACCAACTTATGACTTTTAAGGGGCCCTTTCGGGCGAACTTAACCTCATTGAAGCAACTTCAACGTGCTAAAGAGGCTGGCTTTTGGTTGATATTTTATGGTGTTGAAAGTGGTTGCCAAGAGCTACTGGACTATTATCGCAAAGCTGAAACGGTTGAAGATATGACAAAAGCTATATTTTGGACCCGCGAAGCAGGCCTTAAATCTCAAGCATCTATGATTGCGGGTGCGCCATTAGATACTTCGGAAACATTGCTTCAAACATCTAATTTTTTACGGATTGCAGATCCTGATTATGCACCAACATATCCTCTTATTCCTTATGTAGGTACTGCAATAAGTATGGACATATTACAACGAGGAATTTTGACGGAATACGATATTCGCAATTATGACATGGAACATCCCATAATACGCACAGATACAATGAACACAAAAGATTTACTGGATATTATTAGTTTTATGCGCAAAGATTTTTGTTTATACAAACATTCTGCTGCACGTCGAGTACGCCGAATTAAGGAAATACGGGAACAGGAAGATGACATTACTCAATGTAATTTAATCCTTGCTACTGAAGAAAAAGAGGCAGACGCAGCTTATGCGAATGGGGGGGTCCCAATTTTTCATGAAGTAATTCCAGGGTCTGCAGAAACGTGTTTTTACGGCGAACATTTGGATGCGAATTCTGGGGATTATCGTTTCCAGTTTGGTGGGTGGTTTGCTATAGAAGAAAAAAAATTTCGTTGGACGAATCAAACGGTGAAAATACCATTTTATCTTCCCAAACCAGTAAATGAACTTATTATTATATGGAATTCGTTTCGCAACATACCTGTAAAAGTTGATGCTTTACTGAATGAAAATATAGTTGCTCAAGTTGATATAAACCAAGCAGGTTGGAAATCTGAACAAATATTTTTGGAGACTGAAAGTTGTGGTGAAATTTGGCTTGAACTTAGGATTATAAATACATGGAACCCACCTAATGATTCTAGAACCCTTGGGGTTGCGATCCAGAAAATTTATTTTGAAACGAATCATCAGAATCGGATTGAATTGTCTCATGTGTGAGAAAAATTACAATAGAACTGAGTTAATTCCGGTCTCTTGCTGGTGTGGTTCATTGGACCTTCAATCCTTTTCTTCAGAATACTATCGTTGTAATGTGTGCGAAACATTAGTAGTGAAGAAGCGGCCATCGGCTGAAGAATTAGTGGTGAGAGATGATGTCATAGATTTTTATGGTAAAGAATATTGGTTCAATTATGAGAAACAACGTAATCTTCCCAATATATTTGAAAGAACTCGGGCTGATTTGCCAGAACGATGTTCATATTGGTTGCGTTTTATCTTAAAATATGTTTCTTTCGGTTCTAAAACATTGGAGTTGGGTTGTGGAAATGGCGGTCTGGTTTATATGATGCGCTTGGCTGGATATGATTCTGCGGGTATTGAAATGAGTCCGTGGATTTGCAACTATATTCGAACTACCTTTGAGGTTCCTGTTTATCAAGGTCCGTTAGAAGACGCTGATTTTCCCGATGAAAGTTTGGATGCCGTCATTATGTTGGATGTTTTGGAACATCTTCCTAATCCTGTCACGGTATTGAACTTAGTTCGAAAAAAACTTAAACAGGATGGAATATTAGTTATACAAACACCGCAATACATGACAGGGTTGAGATACGATGAATTGGTTGAGAATAAAGCACCTTTTTTGACGGTGTTACAACCGGAGGAACATTTGTTTCTCTTTTCGGAACACTCTGGATGTCGTCTTTTGAAGGAAACAGGGTTTCCCTCTATAACGCAAGAACCAGCCATTTTTCCATATGACATGTTTCTATTTGCGAGCCGCAAGCCTCTGATTGTTCAGACAAAAGAAGAAGTAATTGCCGATTTGTGTGAGAGACCGGCGGGGCGTTTGGTTCAGGCACTCTTAGATTCGTGCGATGAACGCGAATCTCTTCGTAAACAATTAACCGTGATTGATGCAGACCGAGAGGCTAGGCTGGAACAGATTTGCACATTAACAGATATGTTGCATAAGCAATTGGCATTGAGTGATGCGGATCGAGCGAATTTGCTGGAACAGATTCACACATTAACAGATATGGTTCATAAACTACAGCAAAAATAAAACCATGGTTATAGTTATGCATACAATTTAATTTAAAGAGGAAATGATGACTGTGAATATTGGAATAAATTTGCGAGTGATGTGGCCAAAAACAACAGGCGGAATGGAACATTACATCAGACAACTAATCAAGGGAATTATAAATCGGACTGAACATAGGGTTTGGTTATTTTTATCGGCTTCGGCTTATGATACTTTCGAAGAAAGCCCCGGGAAACTAACAAAAATATTTCTTGCTGAAGAACGCTATAACGAAGTGATGCTTAGGACCATTCGAGAAGCTGATATTAATTTATGGTTTTGTCCCCTAATGGATTTAGAACCTCGGGTTGTACTTATTCCGAGCGTGGTAAATATTCCTGACGTGCAACATGAATATTTCCCGGAATATTTTTCGACTTCTCTTTTGGATTCGCGGCGGAAACAATATTTGTGGGCGGCGAAACATTCAAATGCCGTTCTTACTTTATCGGAATTTTCTCGACAGACGATTGTAGATGCTTATGACATACCACGGGAGAAAGTGTTTGCTATTCCTTTGGATGTGGGAGATATGTTCGATACAGTTTTACCTAATCATGAATATTTTAGGACCGAAAGCGCGCTGAAAGGGGCGCATTATTTCCTATATCCAGCCAATGCATGGCCGCATAAAGATCATGGGACATTGATTCAGGCATTCGCTACATTACTTGCATCGCATCCGGGAGATAATATTAAACTTGTTTTGACAGGCGTGCCTGATTTGGGTGATGGGTGTTTACGAGAAATGATTGAATCATTTCAGCTTTGCGATAAGGTGTTGGTGCTTGGGCACATAAAAGTGGAAGACCTTAAAGCGCTGTATATGGGTGCGGTTGCTTTAGTATTTCCTTCGCGATTTGAAGGATTTGGTATGCCGATAGTCGAGGCTTTGAAAACAGGGTGCCCAATAGTTTCTTCGGATGCGACTTGTTTGCCTGAAGTTGCGGGAGATGCCGCATTATATTTTAGAGCGGGAGACAGTGCCGCTTTAGCTGCGCAGATGAAGCAAATCCTTGGGAATGCTGATGAACGGATGGAGTTGGTTGAAAAGGGAAAGGTTATAGCGCAACGATATAACTGGAACCGTACGGTGGAAGAAACCGTGCGTGTTTTTGAGACGATCGTCGATAATGGAATACCGTTTAATGAATTTCCCAAAGTGTCGGTCATTACTCCGTCTTACAATCAAGGACAGTTCATTAAAGAAACGATTGATAGTGTTTTAAGTCAAACGTATCCCAATATCGAATATGTTGTTGTTGATGGGGGTTCGGTGGATGAAACAGTTACAATATTGAGATCATATGGTAATAAAATTCGTTGGATATCCGAAAAAGATTCAGGACAGGCGGATGCTGTAAATAAGGGAATTAGGATGACTGACGGTACAATAATTGGGTGGCTAAATTCTGATGATACCTATTTCCCAACAGCAGTGGAAGAAGCTGTTCGCTATTTACTTGCAGAGGAAAACGTTGGAGTTGTATATGGAGATGGGATGCATGTCGAAAAAAACGGCAAATGCATTAGTCTCTATCCTGCAGAGGAATATAACTGGGGGCGCCTTGCTGAGAATTGCTTTATATGCCAACCTGCTGTATTTTTTCGGCGGGACGTGATTGAACAGGTGGGTTTGCTACGACAAGACCTGCAAATGTGCATGGATTATGATTTGTGGATTAGGCTGGGGAAAAATATTCGATTCACATACATTCCCTCATTGTGGGCGACGTCGAGGATGTATGAGGAAAATAAAACTCTGGGAAAACGCGATCAAGTCTATGGCGAAATAATGAAAACCGTATATGAACACTATCGATATGTTCCCTTAGAGTGGCTTTATGGTTATTGGCATTATCGTTTTCAGGGGAAAACCCCTAAGGTGTGGAAGGTAATTAGTATTTTGCATTTTTCGCTGAAAAATTGGCGTAGGCCTAATATTGTATATCCCGAGATTAAACAACAATTAAAAAAGCATCTGTCCTTTCAAACAAGGACAAGGATAAAAAAAATATATTTGAAATTAAAGGGGCGAAACAATTGAAAACAATGACTCCTCTAGTTTCAATCATTACCCCTTCGTATAATCAGGCCAAGTTCATACGTTATACTATTGAGAGCGTATTGGCCCAAAATTATCCGCGGCTCGAATATATTATCATTGATGGCGGATCGACTGATGGCACCATTGATATTTTAAAAGAGTACGGCGATCGAATCAAGTGGATTAGTGAGCCTGATAAAGGACAGACAGATGCAATTAACAAGGGTTTCCGTTTAGCAAGCGGAGATATTATTGCATGGCTGAATTCAGATGATACATATGAACCTGAAGCCGTGCAAACCGCTGCCGAATACTTCTTGCAACATCCTGAAGTTGCTTTGGTTTATGGGCAGGGGAATATCATCGATGAGACTGGTGAGATTGTTAGTAACTTCCCTTTTTCGCAAGAGTTTAATCTGTGGAAATTAGTGAATGCTTTGGATTATATTTTACAACCCACTACTTTTTTTACTAAACGAGCCATCATGGAAATTGGTTATCTTGACGTGGGACTTTGTTATTGCATGGATTGGGATTTATGGATCAAAATTGCCAATAATTATCCCGTTGGTTTTATTCGAAAAACACTCGCTAATTCCAGGGAATACGGAGATACCAAGACCAGCACCGGCGGATGGCGGCGGATAAAAGAAATCTATAGAGTCATGATAAGCAATGGTTCGGAAAAATTGCCGCGAGGGCTTTTTTTATATGGCTTAGATACACTTCGAAAACAGATACCTAATATTCCGTTTTTGGGGAAAAAAATGACGGAATTTACGCTTTTTTTAAATCGCACCATCGATCAACTGCTTAATGAAATGCCAACTATTGAGATGGATAATTGGGTCGGTCCCAAATGTAATATTTGGGTGCCGCAAGTTATAAATAAAACTGATTTTTTAAATTTCCGCATATTCATTCCTCCTGAGAATAAAGATTTGCGGGTGAGGTGCTTCACAAAAAGAGAAAAAGTGTTGGATATTGTATTGCCTGAGGGAGTTCATGAATTCTCGATACCCAAAGATAGAAGAAGAGCGTTATCAAAGTTATTATTTCGGAGTAGCAATTTAAACTTGTCAGCGGCAAGTGCAAGAAAAACTTGTTTTAAAATTTTAGAAATGTATTAAATTGAAAAAGGAAGAAAGATAGAGAGTTCATGAAAATTGCTGTTGATTTGACTCCGTTACAATTTGATGGACAAGTTGGAGGAGCGATGCCGTTCAGCTTGGAACTAACAAAGGCGCTTGCGACACAACCAGGAGTAAAACTTGTTGTCCTGACTGCAGCTTGGAATGATAGAGAACTTCGTCAGTTTTTTTCGTGCGACTCCATGGAATTCATTAATACAAGTGGAATAAGTCAAATTCAGCATGGAACACTACGCTGCCTATCGTCGCTCTGGAATCGAATCTGGCGAAGGATTCGTGGACTAAGATTACTTAGCGGTGCTAACGTTGATCTCTTATTTTGTCCATTAAGTGCACTATCTTTTTGGATGCCGGGAATTCCGGCTATAAGCGTGATCTTAGATATTCAACATGAATTTTATCCGCATTTTTTTACCAAGGCAGAATTAGAAAACAGGAAAGCATTTTACCGAAAAATTTGCCTGCGCGCGCATTCGATTATTTGCATTTCTGAGTACACACGCAAAACCTTCATTGAACGTTTTAAGTTTCCCACAGAGAAAAGTTATGTCGCTCATATTGGGATTCAAGAAAGACTTTCTTCACATGATGATGCCGAGACGACGAAAGAAATTCGTCGTTTGAATTTACAGGGGCGCGTATACGCTTATTATCCTGCAAATTTTTGGCCACACAAGAATCACGAAATGCTTATTGCGGCTTTTTCAAATTTTTGTAAACACCATGAACATTATGATCTTCATCTGGTACTGAGCGGGAACTCACTGGATGCTTACGATGATTTGATGCTTACAATTCATAGGATGGGAATTTCTGACAGAGTTCATTCTCTTGGCTATGTGAGTGAGCTTACAGTGACCGCGCTTTATCGGAATTGCAGGTTCTTGATTTTCCCCAGTCTATTCGAAGGATTTGGCATCCCTATCCTTGAAGCGATGCAGTTTGGAAAACCAGTCTTGTGCAGTAACACAACCAGCTTGCCGGAAATCGCGGGAGAGGCAGCTCTTTATTTCGATCCGCAACTTCCTGATGAGATTGAACTGGCGATGTATCGAATTTTGAGCGATGATGCATTATATTTAGAATTGCAGACAAAAGGATTGCAACAGGCAAAAAAATATACGATAGAAGCGATGGTACAACAATATATTCAGGTATTTCGCGCTACTGTGAAAACCAAGGAATAGGGGGATCACAGCAGATATGTTTTGTGAGGCTGATTTTCAGTGAAATTTAGTATAGTAACTCCATCATTTAATCAAGGTGAGTTTATCGAACGCACAATTGAGAGTGTTCTTTCCCAGCAGATTCCAGACCTAGAATACTGGATCATGGACGGGAAAAGCTCTGATGAAACGCTGCAGATATTAAATAAATATCGTGGTCGCGTTCAATGGATTTCGGCAAAAGATGCAGGACAAGCTGACGCTGTCAATCAAGGGATTTTACGCGCTACAGGAGAAATCGTCGGTTGGTTGAATTCCGACGATGTGTATTATCCAGGGGCTTTGCATAGCGTGTTGGATTTTTTTGCATTGCACCCTGAAGTACAGGTTCTATATGGTGATGCCGATCACATTGATGAAAATGACCAGTATATTGGGCCTTACCCAACAAAGGAGTGGGATTATAGCCGCTTGCAAGAAACGTGTTATATTTGCCAACCGGCCGTTTTCTTTCGTCGTGATTTTCTGCAAACTCAAGGATTGCTGGATACAACACTGAATTATTGCATGGACTATGAATACTGGCTGCGTATTGGGAAGACAATTGCTATGCATCACCTTCCTCAAAAGCTAGCAGGTTCCAGGCTACATCCGGCAACGAAAACCTTGGGTGATCGACGTAAGGTGCATGAAGAAATTTTGGATATGGTATGCGCAAAGACTGGTAAGTTCTCTGTTCGCTGGGCAGCAAACTTGGGATATGCAATTGCCCTGGACAAAAGTCTAAAGTGGGGATCTATGGAGCAGGACTGGCGTATCCTAAAAACCATTTTTCTGACGATTTGGGAAGAAAAACGTCGGCGACGGCAAAAAATAGATATCCGAGAATTGCAATACGTTCGCAGTTGGCTGAAGTCCATTTGGAGAAAATTTTGAGTGAGTCGGAGGAATTTTGGTGATAGTTGATACATTGCTTCATTATTTTTTACTATTGATTATAACGATGCTTGCCGGAATGGCACCGGCAACTATCTTCAAATCCGATACCGTTCAGTCGCATAAGTTGATAGTGTCTTTGGCGATAGGCTCATTGATTGTGACGGTTCTATGCTCATGGGCGAGTTATGTTTATTTTCCCATCCGCATTGCCGCATGGGGAGTATTGTTGTTATTGATACTGTCAGCATTCATAGCTCTGGGACGTGAGTGGCGAAAAAACAAGCTAACGCAGTGGGTCCCCGATTTGAAAGATGGGCTCATTATTGCAATGGCAATTTTTTCAGGATTATTAGTTCTCTGGCCGATCATAAAGTATGGAGGATTTTTCCCATATGGTGATATGACCTATATTTCAACGGCAGATTACCTAATAGACAATAGCATCTGGACTATAGCCGATCCGAACCCTTATTCACCATGGAAAACCCAACCATATTTGTATCAAGCGGCGGGGCTGCGGATGGGTGCACAATTTTTTATGGCTTTTGCTTCAGTGATCTTTGGGCAGACATTCTCAATTTTGCAAGTAATGCCTGTGATGGCAGTTGCACAGGCAGCCTTAGTCCTTGCTATTTGGGTGCTTTCTATTCAATTGAAACTGTCTAGACGGGCAGCGATGTTAAGCGCATTGGCGGCAGCATTTCATGCAGACTTGTTAATTCACAATATTTATGCAGGGTTTATATCGCAAGCGTTTGGTTTGCTGTGTATAGTGTTGTATTTTTCTTGCCTACTGGAATTCGATAGGCAGCGTAGATCGCTATTTTCATGTGCAATTGCTGCAGGGCTTATGCTGGCGGCTGTCGCACTGACATATAGTGAGTTATTGCCTTTTGCAGTTCTATCTTCATCTATATTTCTCGTATGGAAAATTAGAGATGATCGGCAACTGTGGAAGCCGTATTTGCGTTTTGCAGGTATTGTAATGGTATTTTCGGCTGTGTTCGGCAATGTTTCGATTGTTAGGGCAATTAAAGCCATACAAATACAAATGGGTGGTGTCGTTGGCAGCGATATAAATATTTCTGCATGGCACTATTGGATGATGCTGCTTTCACTATATCCGATTAATTTAGAAGGATTGGTCGTCAATAAATATCCATTGATTTATGCAGTTCTCACTATGACTGCCGCATTTTTTCTTTGCGCGACAATCAGGCTGTTTTTATGGAATGATAAAGTGTTTTCAACCTTTAAAATATGGCTTTGTTTGGTCAGCTCATTTATTGGGGTACTGGTTTATTCAGTTTTTTTTATGAACAATCCTTGGGTTGCAGGGGCGAAGGGTCAGACATGGAATATTTTCAAATTAGTGCAATATTTTATTGTTTTTGCCTGTCCGGTCTTTGGGGTTGTTATTGACCAGCTATTTGATCTCTTTCATGGCCGTGTGCGCCGGATATTTATGATAGGGCTATGTAGTGCAGTATTACTGAACTTGTTTTATGTTGAGCGCTATGCAAAAATCTATACGGAAGATATGCGAAAGATGACGGGAAACAATACTCAGCCACTGGCAGAATATTTTCGCCTGCGGGAGTTGTTGAAAAATGACCCAGGTCCTATCAATTTGGTGGTACCGGTTAATGAAATACGAACACAACTTATGATGACTTATTTGTTGCGTGATCGAGAGATTCTGGCGGATTGGTCACATGAGGTTGATATGGTTAGACCTTATCTCAAAGAAGAGTATAGGTCTGTTTTGTTTCAAAAACAGGGGACAATGTTGGTCTTTTCACCAAATGATGTGAAGGCTACTGCAAAAATGGCCATAGTTACTGAAGTCTGTGTGTTTCCCGACCAAGGATTTTATGAACTGGAGACGGATGGAAAAAACACTTGGCTTTGGGCAAAAGACGATAGAGTAACGTTGAGAGTATTGAATAATACCGCTGCAAAACAGGCGGTTGCCATTCGGTTTGAAGGTGGTCTGATTCCTGCGGGAACGGCCCCAATAGAGGCATGGTATGATGGTGCAAAGGTTTCCGTTTTTTCTTTGAGTTCAGGGTCTCTCAAAGATGTACGGCTGTTGATTGAAGCACGGCCAGGAGATAGTCGTGTCGAATTGCGATATTCTGGTCCCCGAAGAAAAGGTGTAAACGATTCCCGTCCTCTAGGGTTTGGAATTTTTAACTTTGTTTTTGAAAAAGAACAATCCGACATTGATTAACTGACGATTGAACTTAAAGGGGATGCGTGGACTAGGTGACCTGCTCCCTAAAAAAGTAGTCCACTGGAATGAGAAAAATGCTAGGATAAAGCAAAGAGGTGGACGAAATGAGAAAGCAGAATTTTGCGGAAGAACAGATCGCCTTTGTGCTAAAACAGGTGGAACTGGGTGCCCCGGTGACTGTACGACCAGGCGATTCTCGTAAATTAGGTTTTGCGATACGAAATTTGAAGTTCGTTCCTGTTGAAGCAAATCTAAATTCAGGGAGGAAGAAATAGTGCTGTTTACTACCCCGCTCTTCATTTTGGTGTTTTTCCCCTTGTTTTTTATTAGCTATTTTTTTGTACGGGGCAAGGCAAAAAACTGGGTGGCAATCTTGTCCAGTATAGCCTTTTATGCTTGGGGAGAACCTGTTTTCATCGCTGTTGTGTTAGTTTCTATCGGAGTGGATTGGCTTCTAAGCAAATGGATATACAAGTTTGGTAACGCTGGAAAAACGACGTCTGCTAAGATTATCTTGACGATAGCGGTCACAATGAACCTAAGCCTGTTGATTTATTACAAATACACGGGATTTCTGTTGGAAAATATCAATATACTATTTTCTAAAACCGCTTTTTCACCCATCATTTGGACTCAGATTGCATTGCCGATCGGCGTATCGTTCATTGTCTTTGAAAAAATCACGTATCTCGTTGACGTTTATCGCAGAGTAGGAAAACCCGCGATTAATATTAGTTCTTACGCCATGTATATTCTTTTGTTCCCCAAATTGCTTGCTGGACCCATCGTCAAGTATCATGATATAGAAAAACAATTGTATCTGCGGCCCGAAACGTTGCAGAATATCAGTTTTGGTCTATTCCGCTTTATTATGGGTTTGGCTAAAAAAGTTCTTATTGCTGACCCCATTAGTAAAATATCGGATTCGATTTTTGCCTTGCCTGTTCCAACGTTGGATGTGTCGTATGCATGGATCGGATTGTTTTGTTTTACCCTGCAAATTTATTTTGATTTTTCAGGATATTCGGATATGGCCATCGGGATGGCTAAAATGATGGGGTTTGATCTGAATGAAAACTTTTCTATGCCTTATTCTGCTGCAAATTTTACAGATTTTTGGCGTAGGTGGCACATTTCACTATCCACTTGGATAAAAAGTTATTTATATGTTCCCTTGGGCGGAAACCGTTGCGGTGGTGTACGAACTTATTTTAATCTTGTGTTGTGTTTTTTCTTATCTGGCCTATGGCATGGCGCTAGCTGGACCTATGTAGTGTGGGGCCTTTATCATGGATTTTTTCTTGCGGTTGATAAATTATTTTGGCTGAGAATATCAGAGCGCATACCCAGGCTGCTGAATATTATGCTCACTTTTTTTTTGGTGATGATAGGGTGGGTGTTTTTTCGGGCAAATTCGATCGGCGAGGCTATTTCGTACATTTTTATATTGTTGAAAATTAATTCTTCGGGTTTTGCTTCTGTTTACATAAATCCCAGTACCAAGGCCACCATCGTTTTTGCTGCGCTAATAATAATATGCCAACCGTTCTTGCCCCGTGACGGCGTCATGATGAAGTGCACGATGCTATTTGCGAATCCAAACTGGAGTTGTGCGTTAACCTTTATTGCGTTAATAATGCTTACTTTAGCCCTTTTACAGATAGCTGCTGCTGATTTTAGCCCTTTCATCTATTTTCGTTTTTAGTGGAGGTGAATCATGTCTACCAGAATTCAATATGCTTTACTTGCATTGATTGGATTATTTTTACTATTTCCGCTCGCAAACGATTATTTTCGCCTGACAAAGCCAATTTCGCTACAGGGAGTCCAAGTTGTCTCGGAGAGACCCTCTTTGACTTGGGACACTTGGTTATCAGGAAAATTTCAGTCAAAATTTGACAAATGGTTTGGTCAGAACTTTGGCTTGAGGGGTTTTCTCATCAAAACAAGCAATCAAATTCATTACAGTGTGTTCCGAGATAGTATGCTCCATGGAGAAGGAATAATTGTTGGTAAAGATGATCAACTATTGGGCAAGCAATATATTGAGAGTTATCTGCAGTATGCGCCACCGGAAGATCTGACGGCATCCGTTAGGGCCCTTGCAAATTTACAAAAACTGCTCAAGGATCGCGAGATTGGTTTTGTATTATTGATCACATCAAGTAAGGAATCTATTTATCCCGAATACATTCCTGATGATTTTTTGGCACGAAAACATTTTGAACCAGGGGCTAACTACCATAACTTTGTTTCCTTATTGAACACACACAAAATCAATTATGTAAATGGGCGAACCATTCTTGAGGCACAAAAGCGTCAACAAAATTATCCTATATTTCCGCATGGTGGATATCATTGGAATAATTTGGGTGCATATTTTGTGACAAAAGCGCTGTTGAAGGAACTCGACCAGATATTGGGAAAACCTTTGGTAGATATTGAACTTTCCAACATTGCCACAGATTACCTTCCGACGGGATCCGATAGGGACTTGGTGGATTTATTGAATGTTTGGGTTCCTCCGGATAAGTATCTGGCTGTTCATCCTCAAATTGTTAATTTGACTGGATTTGAGACTTATAGTCCTCGACTTTTGATTGAAGGAGGGAGTTTTTGCTACCAAATTCTAGATATTCTGAAGCAAACATCAAAAATACAAGATTTGACTTACTATAATTATTACGCGTATCGATTAAATTACAGCGATAAGCAAAACGTCGTGCCTTTGCCATTGGGAACTATTGATTGGGAGCAGGATGTGTTTAATCGGGATGCAATTATCCTTGAACTGAATGAATTGTATATTACGGGAAATCCTGATTTGCTCGCCAGCGGTTTCGTCAAAGATGCAATCATAAAGCTAGAAGCTAATGGACAGAGTACAAAGCATTAGTTGAGGAATGGTAAAGTCGTGTATTAGTTTAGGGAATTTACTATGGCAAATGAATTATAATGATTTTGTTGTTTTTTGACAAAAATCGATTGGTAGTAACTGATAAACAGTTGAAGTTGTAAAAATATTTGGTAGGTGGATGTATGTCAGCCTTTCTACAAATGGCGATGTATTTTTCTGTGTTGATTTTTGTGACGGCATTAGGGAAGTTTTTTGCAGTAAAATGGGTTAAACCTAACTCGCGCTTTGCTGACTCCCAAATCATATTTCCGTCACTCATGGGAACAGCTGCTTTAGTCTGTGGTAGTGTGGCACTGAATTATCTAGGATTAGCAATGAAGTGGGTCGCGGTATTGTCGTTAGTGCCGACAGGAATAGGTCTATGGTATATAATTCATGGAAATACTTTTACTAAAACCTCACAGGAAGAATGGTTCACTGTTTTTTGCGGCGGGGCGGCAGGGTTATGCATATTAACCCCACTCCTTATTTTCCATTCTTTTAATCCATACAATGATACTTTCACTTATCTTTGCATTGCCGATTATCTTGTTGATCATGGATTCTTGAATAATGTTGAAAAAAGCTGGGCCAATGTTGCAGTCGTGAGCCAGATCGATTTGTATCACGATATGGGATACCGTATGGGGGTGCAGTATGTTTTGGCTCTATTTACTGCGCTCTTCCAACGGTCGTTCTCTATTGAAACTTATTTGCCAGTTGCAGGAATCGGCGTATTCTTATATGTTGGCGCTATGTGGGTGTTTTCTAGGTTCGGTCTCAAGCTATCATCACGACAATCAGGAATTGCAGTGATTTTCACAGCGTTACATTTTACTTTTGTCGTTGGGCCAGCGAGTAATGGTTTTTTGCCTCAAACTTTCGGGCTCAGTTTTTTTATGGTAACTCTTGCTTGCCTGCTAATGATCGCTGAGCACCCTTTTCTTCGTCATGAACTTCTAGGGGCGGGAATTTTTGTTGCGGCAATTATATTAACTTATAGTGAAGTTTCTCCTTTTTTATTTCTCTGCGGAGTGAGCCTGTTGGTTCATTCGTATTGGGTTGATAAAAGACATGCACAGAAGGAATTACAACAATATTGGATGGTAGCCGGTTCCGGGATTATTCTTGCACAATATGGGTCTTTTCAAGCGGTCAAGGCCATACTGTCGCAGTTACACGCTATTGTCGGATGGGATGTTCCTTATACAATTTGGCAATACTGGACACAGATTCTGTCCATTGCGCCGGCGCATTTTGGCAATATGGCCGTAGTGATGGCGCATCAATGGTACTATGCAGGAATGTCGTGCGTTGGGTTAGCGGCAGTCATGATTTTGAGCAAAGGCGCGGCCAATCTACATGAAGAGAGAACTGCAATAAGGAAACTTGAGGTGCTGGGAGTGCCTTTTGCATTCCTTATTTTGTATTTTATGCTGGCAGTTCCTAATCCATGGCATCCTGGAATTACCGGTCAAACATGGAGTGTTTATAAAGTTGTTCAATATGGCTTCATATTATTTCCACCTGCATTTGCCGTGTTATGGTATCGTGCTTTTTCTTTGAATCGATTTTGGCGACGTGGCAGCCAAGGGGCTGGCATTGCCGTGTTAGTATTGATGCTGGCAGTGTTTGGAGCATCGCTAAACCATCAAGTGGGCCCCATGAAGAGAGCTACCGGAAATTCAGCTAATCCAATACAAGAATATTACAAAATGCGTGATGCCGTGAAAAAGTCAGGAGACTCCACTCTCAATATTGTCATGTCACGCGATTTGCAAAAGCATCGACAATTGGTTGCGTATTTTTTGCGTGATATAAAATTAATCAGCAACTGGATGGATGATGGATACATTTATCCTTGGCTAATACCATCCGAGCGGGAAAGAACACCAGACCCGAAAGTGAATACGCTAATTTATAATCTTGATAAAACCAATTCGGCAGGGCTGAGTATCGGTGCCAACATGAAAGTGGTGACACCCGGAGCTTTTCGTTGGAACTTTGCGGAAGGGTGGTATGATCATGAAGAGGATTCGCATGGCAATCAGTGGCGTTGGGCCAACAAAGAGGCTGTTATTGCTATAAATCTTGGCGAAGTATCGGTGCGGCAAGTATTCATGGAGTTTGAATATCAATCCGAGGCTGATGTTTTACATATTGCATCGGATATCGATCAGTTAACTATTCAGCTGAAAGCAGGAGAATGGACTCCATTTAGCGGGACCATTAATGTATCTGCAACATCGAATCAGCTGCGATTTATTAAGGAGCATGAAGGAAAGGTGCGACCAGGCGGAGATACACGAAAACTAGGGTTCGCCATACGCAATCTTAAGGTTTCTGGTGTTAAGGAAGCTTCCAATCCCAATTGAGATGATCCCAGTTTTGCGACACTTTATCTATATAAATGCCCTGCAGTTTTATAAGCAAGGAGGGATATCTTGAAACGCGCAATTATTTTAGGAGCGGGTGGACTCATAGGCAAAACCGTTGCAGCCCGTTTTCGGGCGGCAGAGGTTCCTGTTGTGGCGGTTGACCTGTTCGTACAGAAAGAGGAACCTGGAATTCAGTGGGTGCAAGGGTCTGTGAGCGATGAAAAGTTATTAACGCAGTTATTACAAGAAGGCGATGATATTTTTCATTTTGCTCACGGCGGATTTCCAGGCAATCCCACTGAGTGGGAAGATGGGCTAAAAGCGTTGGACGGTCTCAAAAAATTATGCCATTTTGCTGCGGAACGCCATTGCCGAATCATATTTCCTTCCTCGGGCGGGACTGTATACGGAGAAGCAATGGTTCCAGTCATTTCAGAGCAGCATCCATTGAACCCCGTATCGGTGTATGGCCTGTTGAAAAAAATGTCAGAAGAGTTGATTGTTTTTTATGGACGGTTGCATGAACTAAACTATGTCGTGATCCGTATTGCCAATTGTTACGGATCGGGCTTCCGTAAGGGAAAACCTCAAGGGATCATCGGAGTTGCAGCGCAGTCTATCTTGGAGCAGAACCCGCTCAATTTGGTTGGATCAGGTCAACAAATTCGTGATTTCATTCATGCTAAAGATGTGGCAGGGTTATGCGCACGTATTTTCGCGTCCAACTGTGGGTCAGTCATTGTCAACGTTGGCAGCGGCAAAGGGCATAGTATGCTGGACATTGTGCGGTTAGTTGAAAAACAACTTGAAAAACCCGCAATAATAGAATGGTTACCAGCAAGAGCGTTTGATGTTCAACAGAATGTTCTCGATTCTACGTTGGCCGAAAAAATGTTTAATTGGTCTCCGACGATAACCATTGAAGAGGGTATTGCAGAAACGTGCGAGCAATTGAAAAAGGAGGTGTAGCGGATATGAAAATATCTATCGTGATTCCGGTCTATAATAGCGAAGACTCACTCCGTGAGCTTGTTGAACGAATTAACGCTGAAATGGCAATTTATTCTTTCGAAATTATTTTTGTAAATGACGGAAGCCGTGACAGAAGTTTGCAGATTTTATATGAACTAGCAATGTGCAATTCTAATATTACGGTTTTGGATCTAGCTCGCAATTTTGGGCAGCACAACGCTATCATGGCGGGATTGCGCTTAGCACAGGGAGATATCGTTGTTTTGATGGATGATGATCTCCAAAACCCTCCCGCAGAAATTCATAAATTAATTGCACCACTTTTAGAAGGCAGTTGCGATGTTGTTTATGGCAGATATTTAATAAAAAAACATAGTTGGTTTCGCAACCTCGGCAGTGCATTCAATGATCGCGTAGCAGATGTAATGATTCATAAACCGCACGATCTTTATTTCTGCGCTTTTAAAGCCATGAGATCATTTGTTGTGGCTGAGATTACCCGATATGATGGCGCTTACCCCTATATCGACGGATTGATTTTTCGAGCAACGCAAAGTATTTGCAGCGTTGTAGTCGACCATAAGGAACGGAATATGGGCACATCAAACTACACTTTGAGAAAACTGATTCGTCTGTGGCTAAATATGTTTACAAACTTTTCTATTTTACCTCTTCGCGTGGTAACGGTATTTGGGCTGTTGATGGCAATGCTATCGTTTGTTTTTGCGTTTATGGTTATTGTAGAACGCTTTTGGTTTGACTTTATGCCTCAAGGTTGGGCGTCACTGATTGTAAGCATCATGCTTTTGGCAGGCATACAATTGGCATCGATAGGTCTTTTGGGTGAATATTTGGGCCGAACTTATTTATCAATCAACCAAACTCCGCAGTATGTCATTCGTGAAATCGTTCGCCACGCGGTAGTTCCAGACGAGAAAAAATGATGAAAAAATGGATTCGACCGCTTGTCGGTATTTTTATCAGTGTAGCGTTGACCTGGATGTTAGTTTCAAAACTTGATTGGGATCAATTTTTCATGTATCTTCGCCCGCTCAATTTCACTATTTTGGCGGCGGCTGTTGTCATTCAGTCGATTAGCTACTATTGGCGCTCCTGGCGCTGGCAATGGATCCAGTTTCCTGTGAAGAGTCCTGGTGTTCCAAGCCTGTATTCAACATTGGCGATATCGTATATGCTAAATACGGTCTTACCGCTACGTTTAGGCGATGTCGGCCGTGTTATCATTATTACACGACAGGGAAATGCTACTGTTGCGCAATCTATTTCGGCATTGCTGGTCGAACGGGGATTTGATGCGGTAGCGATAGTGCTCATTGGGTCAATAGCGGCTTATATTCTCAATCTGCCGTTGGGTTTTGTCTCTGTAGCGGTTGTGATTGCCACCGGAGCGATAATAGTGTTGTATGGTTTGTTGGTTTGGAAACCGGATCCTGTACGTGTACGCCAATGGATTTTTCGGTTGATTCGAAAAGATAAGGTGGCTGACAAAGTTGCAGAGCTCGTGTCGCGTTTTAATTTGCGAATAAGTACGAGAGATGTGTGGCGGATTTTTTTCCTGTCGGTGTTAGTATGGTTTACCGAAGCTGCAGGCTATTTTCTTATTGGTATAGCTTTCGGATTTTCCTGGACACCGGTTGCGGCTTTATTTACAATGGCGGTTGTGAATATTGCGACGATGATTCCATCATCCCCCGGCTACGTTGGCACTTTTCAATATATGACAGTGCTGGCGCTGAGTCAGTTTTTAGTTCCATTTAATGAAGCGATGGCGTATTCGGTTGTGACGCATATTCTGATTTTCACGCCGATTACATTGATTGGATATATTTGTTTTTGGCGATCAGATTTGAAAATGAAAGCCCTGAATACGGGCTTAACTGGAGAGTGAAGCATGGGGAAAAAAATCGCTGTTATTGGTGCGGGGATGACAGGGTTAGCTGCGGCTTATCGTCTGGCAGAGCGCGGGAATTGTGTTACAGTGTATGAAAAAAGCTATACTGGCGGGCTTAATGCGGCTTTCGAGTGGAATGGGATTCGCGTTGACAATTTTTATCGTCATATTTTTACTAGTGACCAATATGCCATTCGCTTAATTGAACAGATGGGTCTGTTGGATCACTTGGTGTGGAATCGAGCTCGTATGGGAATGTATGTGGATGGAGTGCAGTATGGTTTTGAAACACCACTTGATCTGCTTAGATTCTCGCCATTTTCTTTGTTGGATAAGGTGAATTTTGTTTGGTTCGTTTTGAATATGCGCCTTAGAAATGATTTGGAAAATTTAGAAAATTATGCGGCCGCTGATTTTATTCGTCGACAGTTTGGTGACCGACTTTTTGATATTGTGTGGAAACCGCTTCTGTTCAATAAGTTCGGGGATCGTTATGAGGAAATATCAATGGCGTGGCTTTGGAATCGGGTAAAGATTCGCAGTAGTTCGCGAGGCAAAGGGGGCGTGGGCGAGCAATTGGGATACTTGATGGGTTCCTTTGCGCTATTGACAGATGCACTGATGGCTTCGGTGGAAAAGATGTGCGGAAAGAAATTGCAACCGTCTGCGGTTGTTCAATTGGCTCCAGCCAATGATAAGGTAGCCTTAGTGACTGCCAATGGAACAGAAACCGTCTTTGATCAGGTTCTGTGTACCATACCGCTGCCGGAGTATTACAAGCTGATTGGCAGAGAAGGCGAATCTCCAATCCGTTATCAGGGAGCGATTACGATGGTGCTTCAGTTGAAACGTCCATTGACAGAATATTATTGGTTGAACATTGCTGATACGGACAGTCCTTTTGGTGGGATTGTTGAGCAAACCAATATGATTAGTCCTGAGTTTTATGGTGGCAAACATATTGCGTATCTGACGAAATATGAAAACCCAGAGTCATCAGTATATAATGCCACAACAGAAGTTCTGTATGAGCATTTTCTTACCTATCTACAGTCTATGATACCAGATTTTTCCAGAGAAGATATCGAAGATTTTCGTTTTTCCAAAGACTCATATGCTCAACCGATTGTTTTGCCTGGTTACTCGAAAATTATGCCAAGTTTTCAAGGACATTTTCCGGGCGTTTATATTGCAAATATGACGCATATTTATCCTGAGGACCGTGGAATAAACCACGCGGTGCGAACGGCAGAGAAAGTGGTAGAGTTTATGGGGTAGTTACTCAATTATGCTCAAATACTTGACACGAATTGGCATTGTAACTGGAACGCTTATTTTTGGTGTTGTTCTATGGCGGTTGGACTGGGGGGTTTTTCTCCAAGCGATTTTGGCAGTGAATGGAGTTTTGGCTTTCTTGTGCGTGATACTGCTTAGCTTGGGAGTTGCAAGCAGGGCATTGCGTTGGTCGATTATTGCTGAAGCGGGGATAAATCATTATTGTGAATTTTGGCGGGCTACACAGATAGGGTATTTGTCCAACATGTTATATCCTGCTCGTGCGGGAGAAGTAATTCGGATTGTTGCGATCACACGCTTGACGCCAATCACGCCGGGGAAGGCAATCGGATCATCCGTGACTGATCGGCTCTTGGATGGAATTTCTTTGGGGTTGCTGTTGGCTGTTATTTCGCTATACTCAAACTTGTCCGAAACTTGGAGATATCTTGCCCTAACCATGAGTGTTGGAACAGGGTTGGTGTTAGGCCTATTGATTTTTTTTTCCTGTATCGATGACCGAGTGGTGCCTTGCTGGCCAATATTGAAGAAAGTTCGCCCTGTCATTGTGCAAGCCTTAGTAGGATTTCGTGGTTTGCGTGATCTTCATGTGGCGGGAATAGTGTTATTGGTGCATTGCATAGCATTTGGACTGGATTTCCTGACTTATTATGTATTGCTGTGGAGCTTTGGTTGGGAGCTTCCCTTTATGGCGGCAGTGATCCTTAAAGTCCTGTTGACGGCAGCAAGTTCGCTGCCGTCAACACCAGGCTATTTAGGAGTTTACCAAATTGCTGCAATTACTGGGTTGGGGCTATATAATATTGGTGAATCGCAGGCGGTCGCATTTTCTGTCATGTGGCAGGCCGTTCAGTTGTTTGTTTTTGTTTCACAAGGTGGGTGGTCTGTCATTAGGAGTGAGAAATAATGTGTGATACCTTTGAATGAACGGAGTAACGCAATAATGAAGCGAAAAAAACTGAAAATCGGCGTTGACGTGCGACCATTGGCTTCATCCAAGACCGGGATAGGGCATTATGTATATAATGTATTGGAAGAGCTGGCGGAAATTGATCCATATAATGAGTACTTTCTATATTCTCATTTGCCTGTGAAGGGGAATTTGCCGGATTTTTATCGGCATGTTTGTTTTTCGCAAACAAAAAAAAGTCATTACTGGCTCCAAACGCAGCTGCCTTTTCGGCTTTTTAAAGATAAAATTGATTTGTTCTGGGGCGGGGGATATGCGGCTCCCATGGTGGGTCCAGCCATCCATCGATGGAAGACTGTGATTACTGTGCATGACCTGGTGTATCAACGCTATCCGGAAACTTTGCCGTGGAAGCCAGGCATTCATATGCGATGGTGTTTGCCATCCTACATGCGGGTAGCGGATCGCATCATCGCAGACTCAGAGAATACGGCTCGTGATATTGAAACTTTCCATGGCCGACTACGAAATAAGGTGACGGTTATACCGTTGGCAGCAAGTAAACGCTTTTTTGAAGAACGCAATGATGATGCCGTTCAGAGAGTATTGTCTCAATATGGATTGAAACCGGGCTACCTTCTTTATGTGGGAACGATTGAGCCGCGCAAGGGCGTGGATACGATTCTTCGAGCATTGGCACAATTGCAGGATCGTGGTGTGGCGACGCCACAGCTAGTTTTGGCCGGAAAAGCAGGTTGGAAAACCGAAGGTATTATGGCGCTTCCCCAAAGTCTTGGACTTCAAGGACTTGTCCATTTTTTGGACTATGTGGCAGATGACGATCTGCCGGCAATATATAAGGGAGCGACACTTTTCCTCTATCCGTCCCTTTATGAGGGGTTTGGGTTGCCGGTATTGGAAGCTATGGCATCGGGAACTCCTGTGATCACGAGCCGTGCAGCTTCTCTGCCTGAAGTTGCGGGTGACGCGGCTGTTTATGTGGATGCGGGCGATGTCGCTGGATTGGGCAGAATGATAGAAGAATGTCTATCCAATGTTGTATTGAGGGAAAGATTGAAGAAAACCGGGCGCATTCAGGCGGAAAAATTCTCGTGGCGCAAGACTGCGGAGCGTACTTTGGAACTGTTTGAAGAATGTGGAGTGATTGATTAATGGAATATTAGGATATTGGTCTCTGCGGTACGGAGATGGCATATTTCGCTACGGCGCATCTACAGGCTGGCACCCGCCCGATTAGCGGCGATAGTGGGATGTATCAGCTTGTTTCGATCCTGCGCAGTTCCACTACGGAATCTGTAGTAAGTTTAAAGGCGTTGATGGCGAAGAAAACAGCAGAGCCCCTGTCCATGTTGGATCACAAATAATGGGATGTGTCTTCAATGAAAATTGCCATCGTCCATGACTGGCTGGTGACCTATGCCGGGGCTGAAACTGTCTTGGCAGAAATATTGAAACTGTATCCGGCGGCGGATTTATTCTCCGTCGTTGATTTCATGCCCGAGCAGGACCGGGGATTCTTCGGCGGACGATCGGTACACACGACATTCGTGCAGCACCTGCCTGCAGCCCGACGGCGCTATCGGACGTATCTGCCGCTGATGCCGTGGGCTGTGGAACGTCTGGATCTGTCCGGCTATGATCTGGTGATCTCATCCTCGCATGCGGTAGCCAAGGGCGTGATGACGCGCCCGGATCAACTCCATGTCTGCTATTGTCACTCCCCGATGCGCTATGCGTGGGACATGCGGGAGGAATACCTGCGGGAAGCTGGAATAGACTCAGGGGTTCGCGGCTGGGTAGCCCGTTTTTTGCTGGAGCGGCTGCGCAAATGGGATTTGCGGAATTCCCTGAGCGTGAATTGTTTTATTGCCAATTCTGCCTTTATTGCCGAACGCATTCGTGCTTCGTATGATCGTGACGCAGTGGTGATCTTTCCGCCGGTGGATACGGAATATTTTACTCCCCAGGGCGATAAAGGGGAGTTCTATCTGGCAGCATCGCGGATGGTTCCTTATAAGCGTATGAATCTGATTGCGCAGGCTTTTTCGCGGATGCCCGGGCGGCAGCTGGTGGTGATTGGCGATGGTCCGCAATATGAATCGGCGCGTGCGCTGGCCGGACCCAATGTGAAGTTCCTGGGGTATCAGCCGCGGGAAGTGTTGCGGGAATATTTGCGACAGGCTCGGGCGCTGGTGTTTGCAGCGAAGGAAGATTTCGGCATCCTGCCTGTGGAGGCGCAAGCTTGCGGAACGCCGGTGATTGCTTATGGCGTCGGTGGGGCATTGGAGACGGTGCGGGGGCTGGGCTGCGCTGGCGTGGAGAAACCAACGGGAATGTTTTTTGCCGAGCAGACGGAAGAATCGATAATTGCGGCGATAGAAACCTTCGAGGCGCGCGAAGCCGAGTTCCGACCGGAATATTGCCGGGAAAATGCGCTGAGATTTGCTCCGGAGCAGTTTCGGCAGCAGTTCACACGGTTTGTGGATACAGCGGTTGATCATTTTCAACGGGAGAAGAAGTAGTGATGCAAAGGTTGCAGTGGATATTGCTGATGGTGTGCCTCTCGGTGCTACTTTTTTTTGGTGAAGTTTCTGCTGCTCCAACGTTCGAGTCGACGCTGGGGGTTAACCATCATTTTACCCAAAACGCCGAACAAGATGCGAGAGATGTCGCTGATACGGGCAACGCAGGATTTCGCCTGATCCGTTATGATATGACGTGGGAACAGGTGGAGCAGCAAAAAGGTGTCTATGATTTTCGGACGTTTGATCACTTGCTGTCGCAGATGGCGGCAAGGGGCATCCGGCCCTTGTTTATTCTGGACTATGGGAATCCTTTGTATGGGGAACGGGCCTTGCGGACCGAAGAAGCGCGGGCTGCGTTTGCCCGATTTGCCGGAGCAGCGGCAGCCCGCTACAAAGGAAAAGGCGTGATCTGGGAGATATGGAATGAACCAAATCAAGAAAGGTTTTGGTCATCTGAGCCCAATCCCTATGAATATATGAAATTGGTCATTGATGCGGTAACGGAGATGCGGTGGGAGGACTCCGATGCTTATATCATCGGGCCCGGCGTTTCGGGTATTGATTTTCCCTATCTGGAGACTTGCATTAAGGTCGGCTTGTTGCGGTACGTGGATGCAGTAACGGTTCATCCTTATCGGGGGGCGTCGCCGGAGACGGTCCTGCCCGAGTATGAACGACTGAAACAGCTGATCCAAAAAGAACAACCGCAGGGGAAACGGATTCCGATTGTGGTGAGTGAGTGGGGTTACTCGACTGTCGCTTTTCGTGGCGATGAGCAGATGCAGGCGCGTTATTTGACTCGAATGTTTTTGGTCAATGCTTATGCCGGAATTGATTTTTCCATTTGGTATGATTTCCGCAATGATGGGAAGGAACCGCGCGAGAGCGAACATAATTTTGGCCTGTATCGACAGGATGGGACTCCGAAGCAAGCGCTGGATGCAGCTCGAATGCTAAGCC
>Ga0316604_10000824_pt1 | contig 32476 bp, 28 predicted proteins | sample OWC_soil_day20_C_FD_207650 | JGI IMG/M metagenome (GOLD analysis project Ga0316604, IMG submission 207650) | Wetland soil microbial communities from Old Woman Creek delta, Ohio, United States - OWC_soil_day20_CT | ecosystem: Environmental > Terrestrial > Soil > Wetlands | place: USA: Ohio... | reverse complement strand
ATTATACGCTGTCGGCGGCTTTATCCTTATATGTTGTCAATCTGCCAGTCAATAGGCGACATGCCTAGGGCGGTTAAAACGGCGTTCGTTTTCGAAAACGGCCTGCTCATAAAAAATCCACGATTGGCGGATAATGGGCTTGGGTGAGGGGAGGAGATAATATGGTGGTGGTTATTTGTAATTAGGCTTTTCTTGGATTGGGCGTGGCTGCCCCAAAGGATAAAGACAACAGGCTGTGGTTTTTCATTAATCAGACTGATGACTTTATCGGTAAAATTCTCCCACCCCATATTTTTATGGGAATTTGGCTGGCCAGCCACAACGGTGAGAACGGTGTTGAGCAACAACACACCCTGATCCGCCCATTTTTTTAAGTAACCGTTATTAGGAATAGGAAAATGGAGATCATGCTGCAATTCTTTGTATATATTAAGCAAGGAAGGCGGCGGCGCAATCCCGGGTTTAACAGAGAAACTCAGACCGTGCGCCTGGTTAGGACCGTGGTAAGGGTCCTGTCCTAGTATGACAACTTTAACATTTTGGTAGGCGGTGTAGTGAAGGGAATTAAATATGTCGAATTTATCGGGATATACCGTTTTAGTTTGATATTCTTTGATTAAAAACTGTCTTAACTGCTGGTAATATTCTTTTCCCAGTTCAGGGGTCAGCAGAGGATGCCAGTCATTTTTAAAAATTATCATATGTATCACCAAATGAATTATACCATATTTAGTTAGGAATATGGTATAAAGTAAATGTCTGCGAATAAAATTCCTTTGCAGTGAAATGAGTTACTCAGCTTGGGGTAGGAGGGTAGCCGTAATGGAAGAAAAAGAGTACAATGTATGTGAAGAAAATGGTAACTGCTACGCCAGTGCAAGAGGACAGTCGGCGCAAAGGAGTTTTTCAATGAAAAAAAATATTGTAATTGTAGCAACCGGAGGCACGATTTCCGGAACAGCTGCAAAGAGAACAGATATGCTGTCGTACACATCCGCGGTACTGACAATCGATCACTTATTGGAACAGATGCCCTATATTCAAAACCTTGCGCATGTCAGCGGTGAGCAAATTGCTCAGGTGGACAGCTCGGATATGAATCATACTATCTGGTTGAAATTAGCTAACCGTATTAACGAATTGCTGCGTTTGGAGGAAGTTGACGGTGTAGTTGTAACTCACGGTACAGATACTATGGAGGAAACCGCGTATTTTTTGAATTTGGTTATTAAAAGCAGAAAACCCGTTGTTATGGTCGGCGCTATGCGACCGGCCAATGCGATAAGCGCCGATGGGCCTATGAATTTGTATAATGCTGTTTCGTTGGCGGTAAATGAAGAAGCGAAGGGGAAAGGCGTTCTTGTCACTTTGAATGATACCATTAATTCCAGTCGCGAAGTGACTAAGACGAATACTGCCCTACAGGATACGTTTAAGTCGCCGGAGCTGGGGTACCTTGGCTATATTCAGGACGGAGGCTCTTATTTCTACCGTTTCCCGACCCGCAAACATACCTTGGAAACCGAGTTTGATATTACCGGACTGTCGGAGTTGCCACAAGTAGAAGTAGTGTATTCGTACGTGAATAGTTCAGTGGAACTGGTCCGGTGCATGGCCCAGATGGGAGTGGAAGGGTTGGTTTATGCGGGTTTAGGTAATGGTGGCATACCGGAAGTAATCAAAGAAGTTTTAACGGAATGTGCCCAAAAAGGTTTGGCAGTTGTAAGAAGCAGCCGGGCGGGGAGTGGTATTGTCACCCGTAACGGGGCGGTAAATGATGATGTTTGTAATTTTGTAGCCGCCGATTCACTTAATCCGCAAAAAGCACGCGTTTTATTGATGCTGGCGTTGACGAAAACCAAAGAGCCAAAGGAAATACAAAGAATGTTTTGGGAATATTAACGAATATACCTATTAGGGTGTAGGAGGGAACTATGGATATACGTGTATTAGAAAAGTATGCAAGACTTATTGTGAAGACAGGGGTTAACCTGCAAGCAGGTCAGCCGCTGGTGATTGTTTCTCCGATTGAATGTTCGACGTTTGCCAGGCTGTTGGCACAAACCGCTTACAAGGAAGGAGCCGGGGACGTAACAGTACATTGGAAGGACGAATTACTGGCAAAGATAAAGTTTTTGCATGCGCCGGAGGCTGTTTTTGAAACCTACCCGGAGTGGGAAAAACAACTATACAACGGAAGCGTTAAAGCGGGAGCGGCGTTTATCAGCATAGCGGCTTCTGATCCGGAAAACCTGAAAGAGGTAAATGCTGACCGGGTAGCCAAAGCGCAAAAAACGGCCAGTATGGCTTTAAAAGAATACCGGGAAAAGTTAATGAGCAATCAAAATACCTGGTGTGTAGTGTCTATCCCTACTACTGCCTGGGCTAAAAAAGTCTTTCCGGGAGTGCAGGATGAGGAAGCGGTGGCTAAACTCTGGGAAGCGATTCTACGCACGGTACGGGTCTATGAAGGCGATCCGGTTGCCGCCTGGGATAAGCATAAAAGCAGCCTTAAGGAAAAAATGGAATTTTTGAATGCGCATAAATTCGTATCGCTGCATTACAAAAACTCCCTGGGAACCGATATAACAGTGGAATTGCCTGAGAGGCATATTTGGCTGGGCGGTTCGGAATATACGCCGGATAAGGTGGAGTTCATTGCCAATATGCCTACCGAAGAAGTGTTTACTTTACCGAGAAAAAACGGGGTTAATGGTATTGTGGTTAGTTCAAAGCCGCTCAATTATAATGGAAACTTAATCGAAAACTTTTCTTTGACGTTTAAAGAGGGTAAAGTAGTGGAATATAAAGCGGAAAAAGGCTATGAAGTACTGAAAAATCTGCTTGCAGCTGACGAAGGTGCCATGTACCTTGGTGAAGTAGCTTTAGTACCGTTTGATTCGCCCATTTCCAACACGAATATTTTATTTTATAATACGTTGTTTGATGAAAATGCGTCCTGCCACTTTGCATTGGGCAAAGCGTATCCCGTGTGCCTGGAAGGTAGTGAAGCGATGGATGCGAACAGCCTGCTTGCCGCGGGGGTAAATGAATCTCTAGTGCATGAAGATTTTATGGTAGGTACAGCCGATCTTGAAATCGTGGGGACTATGGCTGACGGAAAGAAAGTTTTGGTGTTTAAAAACGGTAATTTTGCAATTTAATACGCGCATCAATGCGTTAATAAAAAATTCTGCCCGGAATAGGGGCAGAATTTTTTGCTTTATTGGCGTTTGTTAGGGCGTTGCTTACAACACTTTTTCTTGACATAACATATCCAAAAATAGCGGGATTAAAGGGTTGGCGTTGGTGGTTTTCCAAGCGACAACATTGTTGCACTCAATTTCCAAATTGTCCTTTAAAGGAATAAATTTAACGGCCATATTGGCGTAGATATCGGAAAGATCAGGATAGATGGCAATGCCAATACCTGTTTCCACCATTAATAATAAAGTATCCAGCGAGTGGGCCTGGGCCACAACATTGGGGATAAAGCCCGAAACTTTGCACATGCGCTGCATGAGGTCATATTCCATGGAAAACTCAGAGCGGGTTAACGTGACAAAAGGTTCCTTTGACAAATCCGCAAGCTTCACAAATTTTCGTCTGGCAAGCGGGTGGTCGACCGGCAGTACCACTCCGGGAGGGCAGCCATAGTGACTGGCTTTCCAGGAAATCTCGGCCCGCTGTTCAAAATCCTGAAGCGCCGTAAAAGCAACATCCAGCTTTCCAATCAGCAACGCTTCATTCAGTGAGCGGCGCCCGAAACTATCAAAGCGGATAATGGATTTCGGATAATTATTGCGGAATCTTTTTACGAGTAGCGGCAGTTCCCGCTTTTCAAAAGGACTCATAAAGCCAATATGAAGAATGCCGGAAACTTCGGCAGCCGTTTGGCGGGTTTTACAGATTGCCGCTTCGGTACGAATCATAATTTCGCGCGCCTCATCGCGGAGCGTCAATCCTGCCGCCGTTAGTTTAACTTTTCGGGTAGTACGGACAAACAACTGAACATCCAGTTGCTGTTCAAGCTGGGCAATATGCCGGCATAAAGTTGACGGAGTAATGTATAGCTGCTTAGCTGCTTCAGAGAAATTTGAGTATTCCGCAACAGCGACGAAATAGCGTAAAAGCTCTGTATCCATACAAAATTCTCCACAATTTAAAATATTTACTAAATTTATTATAACTTCGACAAATAGGTTTGGCAATACAGTTACTCGTTAATATGCAACAAAAAACTCAGATTGTTGCGAAAAGTGAAATAATAGTCACCAATATTCGAAATTCTCAAACTATTAATCCTGTAGTATTATTGAACTAATCCAAATAATTTCCATAATTGAGTAATAACAGGAAAAATAATGTCAAGTATTGGGGGAGTTGTAAGTATGACTGCAAATGAACAAAGAGTTGCCGAAGTTATGGAAGCTGACCTGGTAATCGTGGGGTGCGGAGCAGGCGGGATGGCTGCTGCTATCGCCGCCAAGGATAAAGGTGCAGGAAAGGTCATTATACTGGAAAAGCTTCATACACCGGGCGGCAATGCCATTTTTCCGCCCTTGCCTTTAGCAGATCAAGACGGAATTCCCCGTTTTGCCTGCATGGATGACAATCGTGTGTTGGCCGGTGATCTCCGGCTAAATCCTGACCCGAAAGTAAGGGCGGATGCTAATTTTAGAAGCGCTATGGAATGGAACCACTGGAGAGGAGATGCCAGACTGATTCGCGCGCTGGTGGATAAGTTTGAAACCAATTCCGACTGGCTAAAGTCTGTCATGACGCCGGAAGATATGATACCTTCGCCGGAAGACATGCGCGGTAAACTGGCGCGGGTGCTGGTGAAAGCCTGCAAAAATGCTGGAGTTGAAATTTATTGTGATACACCGGTGAAAAAGTTGGTTCAGGATGCGAATGGCCGGGTTACCGGTGTCCTAGCCGAACAAAACGGAAAAACCATCGAGGTAAAAGGGAATAACGTACTTATTTCCACCGGCGGCTTTATTGGCAGCAAGGAACTCATGGCAAAATACTTCCATTCCTACACGGAAAATATTTACGAAGATATGTGCTTTATGGGTCTTTTGCATACGGGCGACGGTATTAAAATGGCTTTTGAAGCCGGAGCGGCATCTGACGGAACGGTAGCGTTTGAATGGGAAATCAATAGAATGCCGTGGTTAAAAAATCCGGCGTCTCCCCTGACCAACCTGTTAAATAATGATTTAAATCCCGGGGTCATATGGGTAACTCCGCAGGGGGAACGGTTTGTAGATGAATCAAAAATGAATGCCACTAATAGTATCTACCGGCTCAAAAATAAGACCTTCTACATCCTGTTTGATGAAGGGCAAAAAGCTAAGTTTTTAAAAGAGGGACCGGATTTCAGCCTACTGCCGGATCTTCTGCGTGGATTGGATTTATTCGGCGGTGTTGAAGAGGAATTGCAGCAGCAATTGACGCAGGGACGTATGAAGGTTGCTGACAACTGGGAGGAAATCGCGGAATGGATGGGTGCTGATCCGGTGGTACTCCGGGAGACTATCGAGGAATACAATTCGTTCTGTGATCAAGGGCATGATGCTAAATTTTTAAAACGGACGAATGTTCTTACCGCGTTTAGGACAGGCCCTTTTTATGCGGCTAAAAGTACGTTGGCCATGCTGGTTACCCGAGGGCCGCTTAAGGTGAATACCCAGATGCAGGTTTTGGATAAAAATGATGAGCCTATCCCCGGCCTCTTTGCGGCGGGGGTTGATATCGGCGGTACGGATTCGGATACGTATGCTTGCGGAGCTGCCTGCCATTCCATTGGCTGGGCACTGGCATCGGGAAGAATTGCTGGGGAGCGCCTGGCAACAGGCGGCGGGCGATAGGGGGCATGGCCTCCCGTCGTCCGCTTAAGGGAATGGCTGTCAATAAGGAGGTGGAAGCTCCTAGCCTAACGGAACCAGTGGTATTATAAGTAAACTATATTGGGGGGAAATGGTATGAATTCACAGACAAACAAAATGTCATTGATCGTGACAATTTTGCTCTTAAGTTTGCTGCCGGTTGAGTCAGGACAACTTGTTATGCCGATACTTGGTGAAATTGCCAAAGCCTTTCCGACTGCTGACGGCGCGCTAATCGGGTTAGTCATGGTTCTGCCAATGGGCGGTATGATTCTGTTTAATTTAATCGGCGGAACGTTATCCATCAAAATGGATAAAAAGAAACTGCTTACCTGGGGTATGATCCTCTACATTATTGGGGGGGTTGGACCGGCGTTTGCTCCAAATATTTACTTTATTATCCTTATGCGGGCCATTATTGGTATCGGTGCCGGTATTTGCGCTCCATTGGCTATGGGGCTTATCGCCGAATTTTTTGAGGGTAACGAAAAAGCGTCCCTTATGGGGTTATCGATTGCCGTCAGCAGTATAGGGGGGGCGGCGCTAGCTTTTATCGGCGGTTATGTGGCCCTTTGGAGTTGGCGGTATACTTTCCTGATTTATGCTTTTGCTATCATTGTTCTAATCCTTCAGATGGCAATTATTCCGGAAATGAAACCCGGTGCCAGGCCTGCAGAACAAGTAGGCAAGCCAGTCATTGTTTCTGAAAAACGTAAGTATGGGGCGGCTTTTTACATCCTGACCGCTATTGCCGTCTGCCAGTGTGCCTTTGGATTTGTGGTAGTGCAGAAGCTGCCAATCTTCGTTTCCAATGAAAATTTGGGCGATCCGATGATTATTGGTTCGATCATTTCCGTCATGATGATTTGCGGTTTCTTTGGCGGACTCTTTTTTGGGCCGGTTTACAAAGCCCTTAAAAATTATACATTGCCAGTGCTAATGTTGTTGGGTTCTATCGCTTTTTTCCTGCTTGGCACGGCGCAAAGCTTAACCATGGTTTTTGTTTCCCAGGCTATTTTCGGGGTAATGAACGCCATGTGCGGACCGTATTTCAATAACCATATCACAGCTATCGTACCGGAACATCATAAAACGTTTGCCGTTGGATTTATGAACGCTGCTTGCGCTGTTTCCGGTCTGATTTCTCCCTTTATTATTACTGTCATTGTTCTGTTAACAGGTGTTGAGGCACCGCGCTTCTTATTTAATTTGGTTGGGGGAGTATTCTTCCTGCTGGTAATCGGCTCCGCTTTCTTTGCGAATGCAACGCCGAAAAACAGAGTAGAATTCCCAGCCAATCAAATACTTCGCTAATGGGAAAAGTGTTACTCTCCTCACGCTTTGGGCGGAGAGTAACACCCAAAATACATAACTTTATAACAAAAAGGGGGGCAAGTCTACCCGGAAGCCTTGAAAAGAGTATGTTTTGAGGGAACAAGGATACTTAAAGCATACTGCTTGGATACTTTTAAACTAAGGAGGCAGTTATGAGGAAAAGCATACTCGTTGTATTAACACTCTTACTGGTTGTAAGCTTTACCGGTACAGTGTTTGCCGCCAATCCTTTTGTTGATGTCCCCAAAGATCACTGGGCCTATGATGCAGTAAAAAAACTGACCCATGATGGCATCATCACTGGTGACAGCAGCGACCGTTTCAATGGCACAAAACCCGTAACCCGCTATGAAATGGCCAAGGTGGTGGCTAAGGCCCTGGGAAAAGCGGATAAGACCAGCGCTGAGGATAAGGCTCTTATCAAACGCCTGACCAATGAATTTGCTGAGGAATTAAAAGACCTCAATGTGCGGGTGGCGGATTTGGAGAAACAAGTTGATCGTCTGCACATCGGTACAGCTGTTGTCATCAAATATGATGACAGAACCTGGCTCGCAAATGCACCAGCCACTCAGAAGGGTGGACGGTATGGTGATACTATACCCGGTTTTATGTTGAATACGTTTGCCGATTATAAAATCAATGACGTTTGGTCATTTTTTGTAATGGGCCAGTTGACCCGCGATGTCCGGGGAAAAACAACGGCAACAGATAATAATGTCTTAGTATACAGTAATGACGACCAAACCAAAAATATCTGTGCCAAAGGCCGTATCGGGGCGGTCGATGTAAAGTTAGGAAGGTTCGACTATAACGACGCGACCTATGCAACAGTATTCGGGGATCAAATTTCCGGTGTGCAGCTGACTTTTGGCGCGCCACCGCGTCCCAGCGGACCTCCTGGCGGACCTCCGCCCTCACCGAATGGTGTTCCCGGCTCTAAACCGGCTTCCAGCGATAAAAGCCTGGATGGACCTTCGTCTGGAGATGCAGTCGCTGATAATAAAAAACCGGATGGACTACCAGCTGGTGGACCACCGCTTATGCCGGTTATGAGCAATCCTGTGTTAACGCTGACTGCAGGCTATTGGGGCCACTTTTCTATGGTTTTGCCCCCCTGGTCATTGTCGGACAATAGCTGGTTAACGAATAATTTTTTAGGCACTCCCACCTACTATCAAGGGGCGGAAGTTACGGTGCCTTTGAATGCGTCCAGTAATATTGCGGCCACTTATCAAAGGTTAAGCAAGAAGTCTGGTGAAAAGGGAATCAACCCTACGGAAGATTATTATGGAGAGGTAATTCCGTCCAAGCATTGGATATCGGCAAGCTACGATACTAAGATTAACGATACCTGGAAATTCAGAGCCGCTTACTTTAAATCCAGTTATGACGAAAAAAATACCGGCTACTTGGTGGGTGTTTTTACCCCGATGGCGGCTTTCTTCCTCCCAGGATCTTGGGATTTCTCCTTGGATTACATTCATGCTGGAGCCAACTCCACCATCTGCCAGCAGGGCGGCTGGGGGGATTATACGCGCGGTACCAAAGCCATTGATCTCAAAGTGACGTACACGGTCCATCCCGGTTTCCAGTGGCAGTGTGAATACATTGTCCAGCGGGCTCTCGCCGTGGATAACTGGCATGACAAATTCCTGCGCTTTACCTGGAGTTATCTCCTGTTCTAGAAACGAAAAGTTTAACTAAAGGAGAGAGAAACATGAAAAAAAGTTTAGTCACCGCGCTGGCGCTGATGGTTAGCCTGTCGGTTTCTTGTACAGCTTTTGCTGCCGCCAACCCCTTTGTGGATGTGCCGCAAGGGCATTGGTCCTATAATGCGGTAAGCAAGCTGGCCGCGGACGGAATCATCGACGGTGAGGCGGATGGTACATTTAAAGGCGATAAAGTAGTTACCCGCTATGAACTTGCGCAAGTGATTGCGCGGGCTATGGCGAAAGAGGACAAGGCCAGTGCCGAAGATAAGGCGCTTATCCAAAAGCTGGGGGCTGAATTTAAAGAAGAACTGGAAGGTCTCGGCGTGCGGATAAAAGCCTTAGAAGAAAAAACTCATAAAATTGAAATTGACGGCAGCGCTTACTTCCGTTATAACTCTAGAGATGTTAATGACACTTATTACTATTATACAGACACGGGTACAGCCTCTTCCGTTTATAATCAGGATTTAAAAGACGTCGATATAGATCTTCACTATACTTATAATGTGGGACAAGGCTGGGTTGTGAAGATGGAATCGGAATATAAACGCTTGATTAATCTGCCGACTATAGAAAATAACCCTAATGTCAATAGTTTGGCGGAAGAATTATACTCCGCAGGCCCGCTGGGCGAAGGGTATTTCGCATACGGCCGCCACAGATATGTGCCGGGTTATGGTCTTACCTATAACGAAAAGGCTAGCGGTGGACAATATACCTTTGGCAATAAAGTAAAGACCACCATCAACTGGGGGCACACCACTACCAAAGCCGAACTTAGAGCCGCCGAAATTGTGGCTGACATCGGTGACAATACTCATATCAGGGCAAACTATGAAGCCGTCCAAAATATATCTACCTATAGTGGTTATGATAAATATTATGGTATTGGCTTTGACACCGGCTTGAGTAAAGACATCCTCTTTAAAGCGGCGGCTGCCAAATCGGATATCATCGGTTCTAATGATAAATCAAAAGCCTATTTGGCCTATTTGCAGTATAAAACCGCCAATAAGGATATCGAAAATTCCAATGATTTCTTCGTAGGCTATAGTAAAGTTCCCGATAACGTGGCCTATAATGAACGGCCCGATTCTGACGACTACAGCTACGATTTCAAAGGGGCGCGAATTGGTTTTGACTATGTACCCATGAAAAACATTTTGTTTAATGTTTGGTACATGACCGGTAAAGCCATTTCGACGGACACTAACCTTCATATCGTTCGCGTACAAGCGAATATGTATTTTTAATAAAACACAAGCTATATAACATTACACTGTGCCAAAGTTGAGACTTTGGCACAGTTTTTTTATAAGGACAACCAGGAAACTATATGCAGGTAGTAGGGGATGTTAGTGAAGGTAACCTCTTTTATTAAAATAACTATGTTCAAAAAGGGTAGTTTTACCATATAATTATTTTTGAGCACTGCCAATAATGGTTTATTTGTATAGAGTGCAGTGAATAAGAATTTGCGAGGTAACTATGGACGTAAAACAAGGAGAACAGGTTTGTGGCTTTCGGCTGGAACGGGAAACGGTGCTGGCTGACATACAATCTACAGCGAAAGAGTTTTACCACGAAAAGAGCGGTGCCCGGTTATTGTATATGGAAAACAAGGATGATAATAAAGTATTTTCTGTTACGTTTCGCACTCCGCCCCAGGACAACAACGGATTACCGCACATTTTAGAGCATTCGGTATTATGCGGTTCCCGTAAATACCCGCTTAAAGAACCGTTTGTCGAATTGGCTAAGGGGTCGTTAAATACATATCTTAACGCAATGACTTATCCGGATAAGACCATGTACCCTGTGGCCAGTCGCAACGCCAAAGATTTTCGTAATTTAATGGATGTATATTTGGATGCGGTGTTTTTCCCCAACATCTATAACGGGCCGGAAACCCTAATGCAGGAAGGCTGGCATTATGAATTGGATGACGCGAACGGGGAAATCACCTATAAAGGCGTGGTTTATAACGAGATGAAGGGGGCGTTGTCATCACCGGAAGCGGTTCTTGACAATGGCATTATGGAAGCGTTGTTTCCCGACACGGCGTATCGCTTTGAATCGGGCGGCAACCCTGAAAATATACCCGAGCTTACCAATGAGCAGTTTGTTGATTTTCATAAGCAATATTATCACCCGTCGAACGCTTATTTGTATTTGTATGGTGATCTAAATATTGTCGATTGTTTAGAATACCTGGATGCAGCTTATCTTAGCCGGTTTTCTAAAATCGAGGTAGCATCCGCGATTGGCGAGCAAGCTCCTTTTACCGGGAAGGTTGAAAAGACGTTGTATTATCCGGTGGGCAGTCAGGACAGTATGGTCGATAAAGCCCTGTTAAGCATGAACTTTGTAGTGGGAAAAGCCTATGATGCCAAGCTTTCCCTGGCCTTTAGCATTTTGGAATATCTCTTATTAGAAACTCCGGCGGCTCCGTTGAAAAAAGCATTATTGGAAGCCGGGATCGGCAAAGATGTAAAAGGAAATTTCGCAGATTATTTGCTGCAGCCTGTTTTCGAAATTATTATTACCGGCACGAATGCGGAACAAAAAGCGTTGTTTGTGAAAACGGCAACCGCTGAACTCGAACGGTTGGTGGCCGAAGGCATTGATAAAACGTTGCTGGAGGCTTGCATTAATATGTTTGAATTCAAATTAAGGGAAGCCGATTACGGGTCGAGGCCAAAGGGATTGGAATACAATACCAACTGCCTGAAAAGTTGGCTCCATGACTATAGTCCGGTTGTGCACTTTCAATATACGTCTTTGTTCACTGAGCTGCGGTCAGCGCTGGGAACCGATTATTTTGAACAGCTTATTAAGCAATATCTTTTGGATAATCCGCATCAGGCAGTGGTTGTACTTCAAGCCAAGCCGGGCTTGGCGGAAGAAAAAGAGCGGGCGGTCAAAAAGGAGCTGGCTGAGTATAAAGCCTCACTTATGCAAGACGAAATCGCCCGTCTCGTAAAAACGACAGAATTCTTTAAGCAGAGACAGGCAGAACCGGATTCGGCGGAAAACTTAGCAACTATTCCCTTACTGGCTCTCGATGATATTGAGCCTCAGGCCGAAGCACTACCGTTATGCGAGCGGATGGAGGCCGACGTTCCGGTCTTATATCATTCGCTTCCGACTAACGGCATTGTTTACATGAATTTGTATTTTGATGCCCGTCGGGTGCCGCAGTCCCTTTTACCGTATATGTTCCTTTTGGCTGAGATAATTGGAAAGGTTTCTACAGCCGACTATGACTATTCTGAACTGTCGACGAAAATCAATTTGCACACAGGTGGGATTTTGTCTCAGGTTGGGGTGTACACCGATTACAAGGATAGCGATGTATACTGGCCTAAATTTATTATTAAGACCAAAGCATTGGAACAAAAAGTATCCAATTTAGTTGAGTTAGTTCGGCAAATCGTAAGTGGCAGTCGGTTTGATAATGAGGATAGACTGGGCGAACTTGTTCGGGAAATAAAGTCACGTTGGGACATGACGTTGTTTAGCCGGGGACATCTTTTGGCGGTAAATCGGGCTTTGTCTTATTTTTCTCCAAGTGCGGGATATAGTGAACAGGGAATGCTGGAGTTTTATGGATTTGTTACTGATTTAGAGAAATATTTCCGGGAAAAGTCGGCGGAAATCAGGGGGAATCTCGCGAAAGTTGCGGAATTAGTGTTTAGTAAAGAGAATTTGCTGGCCAGCGTTACCGCAGAGGAGTGCGGATATGAGTTGTTCCGACAAGCTTTTCAGGAAAAATTTCAGAGCTTACCTGAAACCACCCTCCCGGTTTGTCAGTATGATTTTGCTAGTGGGCAGCGAAATGAAGGTTTTATGACTGCGGGTAAAGTACAATATGTTGTTAAGACTGCAAATTTCCGTAAATTAGGATATGATTACCATGGAAGTTTAAAGGTGCTGGAAACCATTTTAAATTATGATTATTTGTGGACCCGCGTGCGGGTGCAAGGAGGCGCTTACGGCGGCTTTGTCCGTATGGAGTGCAATGGCAATGTAGTCTTTAGCTCCTATCGTGATCCTAATTTAAAAGAAACTTTGCTGATCTTTGATGAGACTGACGAATATTTACAGGTATTTACCCTTTCGGAACGAGAAAAACTAAAGTATATCATTGGCACGATGAGTCGTCTTGATGCACCACTGACAGCAGCGCAAAAAGGAGAGCAGGCAACTGTACGCTATATCCGCCGAGTATCCCAGGCCGAACTGCAGCAGGAACGGGAAGAAGTACTGGCGACGCAAACCGGTCAATTAAACCAATTTGCTCCGCTGATTCATAAGGCTATGCAGCAAAACTATTTGTGTGTTATTGGCAGCGAGCAAAAAGTACATGCGGCGCAGGAGGTATTTAAGCGTATTTGTCACCTGTCTTGTTAAGGGTTTAGCCGACAAATTTTATTTCTGTGGTTGACAGATGTTGGGTAGGTTCATATAATGAAAGTGACAAGAAAAAGGTACAGATAATTGCATAATGTTTTCCGTGTGAAGGATAAGGGAGAGACCGCCCCGAGGCGGCACCGAAGGAGCAAAGGCAAGAAACTCTCAGGTAAAAGGACCGTATCCTGATGGAACTCTGGAAAGACTGCAGTGGCGGCACCCAAGGGGTAACCGAGTACTCGGTATTCTCTCAGGTATAGACGACAGAGGCCAATGAAAATTGGTTTCTGTCGTTTTTTATTTTTACGAGAAGGGGAGTGTTAGATATGACCGCAAAGCCGACCCCGCTTTACCAGACTCATATCAAGTACGGCGGTAGAATGGTGGAATTTGGCGGATGGCTCTTGCCGGTGCAATATACCGGCATCAAAGAGGAACATTACGCTGTAAGAAAGAGAGCCGGGCTGTTTGATGTATCCCACATGGGGGAAGTTGCCGTTCAAGGACCGGATGCCCTGAGGTTTCTACAGCATTTAGTAACTAATAATGTGGGGAAATTAGTGAACCAGCAAGTGTTATATACTCCTATGTGTTATCTGGACGGCGGAACTGTAGATGATTTATTGGTGTATAAAAAGGAGGACAATAAGTATTTGCTCGTGATAAACGCGGCGAATATTGAAAAAGACTGCAGGTGGATCAAAGAAAATGCCATTGGCTTTGATGTAATATGCGAAAACATTTCTGATCAGGTAGCACAGCTGGCTTTGCAAGGGCCTCTGGCGGAAACTATACTGGCCCGACTGACGACTGCGCCGCTAGCTGAGCTTAACTATTATTGGTTCTGGCCGGAGATAGAGGTAGCCGGTAAAAAGGTATTGCTTTCCCGCACCGGGTACACCGGGGAAGCTGGTTTTGAGCTATATTGCCAGCCGGAAGAAGCTGCCTCGCTGTGGGACGATATTATGACCTCCGGGGCGGAGGACGGAATTCTACCCACAGGGTTAGGCTGCCGGGATACTTTGCGATTTGAAGCAGGTCTCCCGTTATACGGGCATGAATTATCGGAGGTTATTTCGCCGATAGAAGCCGGTCTTGGTATATTTGTTAAGTTTGATAAAGGGGATTTTAACGGGCGTCAGTCTCTTTATAAGGCGAAGTCGGAAGGGCCGGCTCGGAAAATAGTTGGTTTTGAAATGGTGGAACGTGGCGTAGCCCGGGCCGAGTATCCTGTTTTGTTGGAGGGACGGAGGATTGGTGTGGTAACTACCGGTTCTTATGCTCCGTCTCTGGATAAAAATTTGGGTTTAGCTTTAATTGAGGCTGAGTATGCTAACGTAGGGCAGCAGGTAGACATTCAGGTTCGGGGGAAAAATGTTGCTGCTCAGATTATATCGAAACCATTTTACAGACGAGAGGGGAAATAAACTTGAATACTGTAGAAGGACTAAAATATACGAAGAACCACGAATGGGTAAGGGTGGAAAACAATATAGCGACCATCGGCGTGACGGATTTTGCGCAATCCCAATTAGGGGATGTAGTGTTTGTGGAATTGCCGGAAGAAGGCCAGTCAATACATGCCGGAGACAGTTTTTCCGTTATTGAGTCAGTGAAGGCGGTGTCCGATGTCTATGCTCCTGTATCCGGGAGCATTGCCAAAGTCAATCAAGAACTTGCGGATCAACCGGATCTGGTTAACCAGCAGCCTTATGATGCCGGCTGGATTGTAACTGTAGAATTAACCGATAGCCATGAACTGGATGAGCTTATGGAAGCAAAGGAATATGAGCGCTTTGTTAGTGAGGGAGGCCATTAATATGGCTTGGAGCTATTTGCCGCATACCCGGGAAGACCGGGAACTGATGTGTAAGGCCATTGGCATACGTTCTACGGAGGAGTTATTCTCTGATATACCCGTGTCTCTCAGGCTTGCATCGCCGCTTAAGCTGCCACCTTCCCTTTCTGAACCGGAAGTGGCCCGGCATCTTTCGGAGTTGGCCAGTGCGAATAAAAGCGTCCGGGAATTGGTATGTTTTCGTGGGGGCGGAGCTTATGATCATTACATTCCCAGTGTAGCTAGCCATATTTTAAGCCGTTCCGAGTTTTATAGTGCTTACACGCAGTATCAGCCGGAAATATCTCAGGGGTATTTACAGGCTCTTTGGGAGTACCAGTCAATGATCTCTGAGCTTACTGGCATGGAAGTTGCCAATGCTTCCATGTATGACGGCGGGACAGCACTGGCCGAAGCTGCCATGATGGCCTGTGCCGCAGGAAAAAAGGATAAAATTTTGGTCGGCGGCACGCTCCATCCGCATTATCGGGAGGTACTGGTAACTTATGCCCGGGATCAGGCGATGTCGATCATTGACGTGCCGCCATTGGACGGGATAATAGACCTTGATCGCCTGGGTTGGCTTATAGATGAAACCACGGCGGCGATTATTGTGCAATCTCCCAATTTCTTGGGTAATATAGAAAACCTAAAGGAGATTGGCCGGATCGCGCATGCTAAAGGGGCGTTTCTGATTGCGTCCGTCGACCCTATTTCGCTCGGGGTGCTGGAAGCGCCTGGGGTGTTGGGAGCGGATATTGTTGTCGGTGAAGGACAAAGTTTAGGTTTAGGGCTGAATTTTGGCGGGCCTTACTTGGGGTTCTTTGCCACAACGGAAAAATTTATGCGTAAAATGCCGGGACGTATTGTAGGGCAAACCACCGATAATCGGGGAAACCGGGGGTTTGTGCTGACGCTGCAGGCCAGGGAACAGCACATTCGCCGCAATAAGGCCACCTCGAATATTTGTTCCAATGAGGCCTTGTGCGCCCTTGCAGCCGCGATATACATGAGTGCGCTTGGTAAAACCGGGTTCCGGGAAGTGTCCCGTCAATGCTTACAAAAAGCGCATTACACTTATTCTTCTCTAACCGCGCTTACTGGTTGTGAAGCAGCCTTTACCAGTGGATTTTTCAAAGAATTTAGTATAAAACTGCAAAAATCTGTGACAAAAGTAAACGAGGGATTGCTGGAAAAGGGAATATTGGGTGGTATAGACTTGGGGGGCTATTATCCTGAGTTGGAACACCATATGCTGATTTGTGTAACCGAAAAACGGACAAAAGAGGAAATCGATCAGCTGGCGCGGGAAATGGAGGCGCTGATATGAACGGGCATTTGACTGTATTTGAGTTAAGTAAACCTGGACGCATAGCGGTGGATATGCCTACCTCTGATGTACCGGAGGAAAGTCTGGAAACGTTGGTGAAGGCGGAATATCTCCGTAGCAAGCCGGCCCAGCTACCTGAAATGAGTCAGCCTGATTTGGTGCGACACTACACCGCCTTATCCAATCGTAATTTCGGTGTGGACTCGGGTTTTTATCCTCTCGGTTCTTGTACGATGAAATATAATCCTAAAGTCAATGAAGATGTCAGCCGCTACTCCGGTTTTGCTGACTTGCATCCTTTAAGCAGCCCGAAAGAAGCGCAAGGGGCACTGGAACTTTTGTATACGATGGAGCAGTATTTGGCGGAGATTACCGGTATGGACGCCGTTACTATGCAGCCTGTGGCGGGTGCCCACGGTGAACTGACCGGGCTTAAGCTTATCCGGGCGTATCACCGGGCGCGGGGAGAAAACCGGACAAAGGTAATTGTGCCTGACTCTGCGCATGGTACTAACCCTGCTAGCGCAACGGTTTGTGGTCTGGAAACGGTAGAGATAAAATCCAATCCCGACGGATCCATTAATTTGGAAGCCTTAAAATTGGCCGTGGGTCCGGACACAGCGGCTTTGATGCTGACAAATCCCAGTACTTTGGGTCTATTCGAGACACATATTCAAGAAATTGCTCAAATTGTTCATGACGCCGGGGGACTTCTTTACTATGACGGCGCCAATATGAATGCCATTATGGGGGTGGTTCGTCCGGGCGATATGGGATTTGATGTTGTGCATCTTAATTTGCACAAAACCTTTTCGACTCCGCATGGCGGAGGTGGACCCGGTTCCGGGCCGGTAGGGGTAAAACAGAATTTGATACCTTTTTTACCAACGCCGGTGATAACTTACGACGGAAACCAGTACTATCTGGATCAGGACCGGCCTCAGTCCATAGGCAGAATGCACTCTTTTTACGGCAACTTTGGGGTAATTGTCCGGGCTTACGCTTATATCCGGTCTATGGGGGCGGACGGTCTCCGGCAGGTTAGTGAAGATGCCGTACTTAACGCCAATTATTGTCTCAGTCAACTGAAAGAGCATTATCACGCTCCTTTTGAGCGCAACTCCAAGCATGAATGTATTATAACGGCACAGAAGCAAAAGGCTTTTGGAGTAAGGGCTCTGGATATTGCGAAACGGCTGCTGGATTACGGGTATCATCCGCCGACCATCTATTTCCCGATGATTGTTGACGAAGCGATTATGATCGAACCTACGGAAACCGAGAGTAAAGAGACACTGGATGGTTTTATCGAAGTTATGCGGAAGATTGCTCATGAAGCGGAAACTGACGCGGCAAAGGTTCAACAAGCGCCGCATAGCACTGTTGTCGGCAGGATGGATGAAGCGCAGGCTGCCCGCAAACCGGTGGTACGATGGAAAGACTAGCCGAATTGGCCCAAATCGGCTGGAAAATCAGAAACGAGCATTTTTCTCCGGAAATTGTTTTTTCCTATCCGAATAAAACTACTGCTGTCAGCGTTACCGGAGCAAAATGCCAGCTTGCCTGCGCTCACTGCGGAGGGCATTATCTAAAGCATATGAAGACGCTGAACGAGGTAGCTAACATGGAAACGCAGCCTGCCAGCCTGTTGGTCAGCGGCGGCTGTACCACCGACGGCAAAGTGCCTATAGCGGAATACCTGCAGGCATTAACCGCCTTGAAGCAAGACCGGAAGTACAATCTGCATGTCGGGTTGGTGGATGAGTGTGATATCCCGAGTCTGGTTCCTATTGCTGATAAGGTATCCTTTGATTTTGTCGGCGCGGATGAAACCATCCAGAATGTTTTGGGCCTTTCGCGTACCGTCGAAGACTATATCCATTGCTATGGTAAGCTCAGACGATATCTGCCCGTGGTTCCTCATATCTGTATTGGTCTGGACGGAGGCCGCATTGTCGGGGAATACCGGGCTATCCGGGAACTAAAAAAACTGGGTGCCTCCGCTATTACCTTTATCATATTTACGCCGACCAGGGGGACTAAATTAGCCGCTTGTCAGCCGCCAAGACTGGAAGAGGTACTCGAAGTATTGGTGGCAGCCCGCTTGGTGTTTCCCGACATTCCGCTGACCCTTGGCTGCATGCGGCCGGGAGGCGACTATCGCCGAGAGCTTGATGTGCTTGCCGTTGCGGTAGGCATGAACGGTATCGTCAACCCGGCGGAGGAGGCGGTGAGCCGGGCCGGGGAGAATGGGCTGGCCATTCAAAGGCGAGAGGAGTGCTGTGTGCTATGATCACCTGGAAACTGTCGGCCGGAACAGCCGGTGTTATTGGCAGGAAAACCGTCAAAAATCAGACCCCGCCTACCACTGCCTACATAATGCTGGGGGAAAACTGTCGCAATGCCTGTTCTTTTTGCACGCAAGCCAAGGGAAATCAAGCTAACAATAGTTACTTATCGCGGATCACCTGGCCGGGCTATGAAGCCGAGGTCGTTCGCAAAGATATAACCGGGGCGTTAGAGGGGCAGCAGTTTAAACGGGTATGCCTGCAAGTGGTGAACAGTGAGGATGGCTGGAAAAGGACGGTTGAGTCGCTGCGGCTTTTAACAGAGACGAATAGTAAACCGATCTGCGTGTCCAGCCACTTTGATAGCATCGAGCAGGCTAAAGTTTTGTTTAAAGCCGGTGCGGAGCGCATTTGTCTGGCTTTGGATGCGGCAACTCCCCCATTATACCGCCACATCAAGGGCGGCGATTGGCAGGAGCGATGGTCGCTGTTGACCCAATGTGCGGTTGATTTTCCGGGAAGTGTCACTACTCACCTTATTGTAGGGCTGGGGGAGACGGAAGAAGAAATGGTAGATCGGATAGCCCTGTGTGTAGAAAAAGGGATTACCGTGGGGCTGTTTGCATTTACCCCGGTGAGAGGGACGGCACTGGAGAAAAAGGCGCCGCCTGGACTGGGGCGGTACCGCCGCCTTCAGATTGCTCATTATTTGTTAAAACTCGGCTTTAATCGTGAGTCTATTGTATGTGCCAACGGGGTTATCACCGGATATGAAGCACCTGATTGGCGTTCCCTGCTGAAGGATGGCAAGGCGTTTGAAACTTCTGGCTGTCCCGACTGCAATCGCCCTTATTATAACGAACGGCCGGGAGCCGTGCCTTACAATTATCCCCGGCCCTTAACCAGCGAGGAAATAGCGGCCGCGCTGGAGAAAAGCCGAATCGGAGGTGTGGGATGAAGTGGCGGATTATTGAGTCTCCCGCTTTAGAGGGGGCTGCCAATATGGCTATTGATGAGGCTATTATGCTTGCCCAAAGCCGGGGGGAAGTGCTGCCGACACTTAGATTTTATCGCTGGTCTCCAGCAGCGGTCAGTATGGGCTATTTCCAGAAAGCGCAAGCCGAAATTGATTTTGAGGAGTGCAGCCGCCGGGGGATTGATGTAGTCCGTCGTTTGACCGGCGGGCGTGCCGTTTTGCACCAAGATGAAATTACATACAGCCTGATTGTTAATGAGGAGTATTCCGGTATTCCGCCTACGATAACAGGTTCTTATCGCTATTTTAGTGCCGGGCTTGTAGCCGGGCTGAAAAAACTGGGGGTTAAAGCCGACATGAGTATTCCGCGCAATGCATACGGTGCGCGGGAGCGAAGTAGCAGAGCGGCCACAGCGGCTTGTTTTGACTCAGCCTCTAATTATGAAATCATTTGCAACGGACGCAAACTTGTGGGGAGTGCTCAGGTCCGAAAACAGGGCGTGGTTTTGCAGCATGGCTCCCTTCTATTGAGCTTTTGCGCGGAAGACTTGGCGGCAATTCTTAGGTTTGATTCGGAGGATAAACGTCGGGAGATGGCGGCAGTACTAAACAACAGTGTCACGTCAATGAAGGAAATTCTCGGGCGAAAAGTAAGCTGGGAGGAAACCCGTGCAGCTTTGCTCGAAGGTATGGAGGAAACCCTGCATATTACGGCCTGCCCTGGAATGTTAACAAGGGAAGAGCAAGCCGTAAGTCAGCAGTTGACTCTGGAAAAATACAGCAGTTCTGCGTGGACTTGTAAGCGGTAGGTAGGGGAGGGATAAAGATGAAGTATGATGTTGCTGTAATCGGCGGCGGCCCAGGGGGATACGTTGCCGCCATTAGGGCGGCGCAGTTGGGAGCCAATGTATTGCTTGTGGAAAAAGACAGCTTGGGCGGGGTGTGCCTTAACCGCGGTTGTATTCCTACTAAAACGTTATTGAAAAGTGCGGAAAAATGGCGGGAACTACAGTCGCTGGAAGAATTCGGCCTAACTGCTAATGAAATAAGTTTTGACTACCGCTTAGTTACCGAACGAATGCGGCGAGTTGTTGGCCAAATGAAAAAAGGAATTGAGCAATTGGTTAAAAGTAATGGGATTACCTATATGGACGGCACAGCCAAACTACTGGCGGACAACAAGTTTAAAGTCTGCACCGGAGGAGAGGAAGAAACCTTTACGGCCGGTAAAATTATTTTGGCGACGGGATCGGCACCGCTTGGTTTACCTGTGGCTGGCCATGAAGTAGAAGGGGTAATCACCAGTGACCAATTGTTAACCATGACTCAGATTCCTAAAAGTATGATAGTTGTTGGCGCAGGTGCTGTAGGTATTGAGTTTTCCGCTATTTTCCAGACGTTTGGCTGCCAGGTAACAGTTGTGGAAATGCAACCGGGGATACTGCCGGGAATGGACGGTGAAATTGGAAAACGTCTGGCTCCGGTTTTGCGAAAACAAGGTATAAAGATGTTGACTAAGGCGAGCGTTACCGGTATACGAGGAAACGGCAGTGGCCTTATGGTTGAGGTTGCTACCGCCGCCGGTGTTGAGCAATTGGAAGCGGAGTATGTGTTGGTTTCGATTGGCAGGGTTCCTATTGTCAACGGCTTAGGTCTGGACGAAGCGGGTGTGGCCTATAGTCAAAAAGGAATCCAGGTTACCAATCGAATGGAAACTTCGGTACCCGGCATTTACGCCATTGGGGATGTAACCGGGCGTTTTATGTGGGCGCATGCGGCATCTGCCGCCGGAGTGGTGGCAGCGGAAAATGCCAGGGGCGGCAATCAGATTATCGATTATACTGCCGTTCCCGGTTGTGTGTACACTACGCCGGAGGTGGCGGCTGTAGGTTTAACCGAGGAAGAGGCTGCCTCGCATGGCTATTCCATTAAGGTGAGTAAGTTTAATCTTGCCGCCAATGGCAAAGCGGTTTCCATGGGAGAGACCGCGGGGATGATTAAAATTATTGCGGATAAAGAGAACGGGCAAATACTGGGAATGCATATTCTTGGTGCTCATGCCAGCGATCTTATTATGGAAGGGGCGCTGGCCATCAGGAATAAACTATCGGCGCAGGAGATCGGCCATACGATTCATCCGCATCCCAGCCTGTCGGAAACGGTTATGGAATGTGCCCATGGAATTTACGGCGATATCATTCACCAGGTAAAAGGGCGGAGCCACTAAAGGGACTGTTCTTGACACGCACAGTCAATATTCCCTGAACTGCTGTAATTTCGGCAATTTTATCCGAAATCGGTTATAATGAATAAATGAATAGAGGAATTTACTAGAATGTGGCAGGATAGGGGTAGAATATGAATAATGTATTTGGTGAATTAGGAATATCAGAGCCGCTTTCCAAAGGGCTAAGCTTGGCGGGGATTACGGTTCCGACAACGATTCAAAAGCAAGTAATACCACTGGCGCTCTTGGGCAAAGATGTCATAGGAAAATCGGCAACAGGCACGGGTAAAACGCTGGCATACCTGTTGCCGATTATGGAAAAGATTGATACTACTATACGGCAGGTGCAAGCCGTCGTGCTGGCGCCTACTCATGAGCTGGCGATGCAAATATATCGGCAGCTTGAAATGTTAAATAAAAATGCGGGAATGGCTGTTACAGCCGCTCCTATTATAGGTTCGGTGAACATTCAGCGCCAAGTGGAGAGTCTTAAGGAAAAACCGCAGGTGATTGTCGGTTCAAGCGGACGTATTTTGGAGCTCATACAAAAGAAGAAGATTAATGCGCAAACAATAAAAATCATTGTACTGGACGAGGTTGACCGGCTTTTGGATGATAATAACTTGGAGAGTGTTAAGGCTGTCATCAAGACTACGCAGCGAGAACGCCAACTGCTGTTTTTTTCGGCAACCATTGCTCCGGCCACGCTTGACTGTGTAAAACAACTAACACAGGAAGTGGAATTTATCGCTGCCGAGGGGCAGACCGAAGTTCCGCCAGATATTACCCATACCTATCTTTTAGCCGAACAGCGGGATAAAATTGAAGTGTTCCGAAAGCTTTTGGCCAGCTTAAAAGCTCCTAGAGGGTTAGTGTTCATTAATAAAAGTGAGGCCATAGAAATTACCGTTGCTAAACTGAATTATCATGGAATCAAAGCCGCAGGTATTTTTGGAGCCTCGAAGCAGGCTGATCGCAAGAAAGCACTTGAGGATTTCCGAAGCGGCCGTATCCAGCTTCTGGTGGCCTCGGACCTGGCGGCCCGGGGGTTAGATATACCGGATATACCGTTTATCTTTAACCTAGAATTGCCGGAAGACCCTCAAGTTTATTTGCACCGGGCCGGCCGGACCGGGCGCGCCGGAAAAAGCGGCTGTGTCATATCCCTTGTGACCCGGAGGGAAGAGGAGACCTTACCGCGCTTGGGCAAGATTTTGCACATAAGTCTGTCCGCCCAATATCTTTCCCGGGGGATACTTAGAGAGAGTACCCGCCCGTCTAATTATCCGCCTGCCAATCGTACTAAGAAAAAAAAGGAGTAAAACTAAGTTTTACTCCCTTGTGAAACGCTATGCTATTTCATCCGCCGGGCTGGTCGCTTGGCGGATGTATTTTTTGTGGAGCTATTTTCAGTTTTTGGTTTACGGCGGCTGCGCTGATTGATGCCTCCGTGGCTGGCAGGCTTTTTGGTGACTTTTCGCAAGGGGCTATCGGAAGAGGCAATCTTCTTGGTCTTAGGTTCGGGAGCGTTTTCCAATGAGAAGCTTTTTTTCGTGGCCGCCCGGTGGTTTCTTAAGGAAGCCCGGATACCCTGCTGAATTTGGGCTAGGTAACGTTCTTCGCCCGGTACGGTAAAGGTAATGGCCAGCCCTTTTTCTCCAGCCCGGCCTGTGCGGCCAATCCGGTGGATATAGGTTTCGGTGTCGTGGGGAATGTCGTAGTTGAATACATGGGTAACTCCCTCGATATCTAGGCCGCGGGCGGCAATGTCGGAGGCTACCAGTACTTGTAGCTTGGCTTCACTGAATCGGCGCATAACTTGTTTGCGCTGGGCCGGGGTTAAATCCCCGTGCAGCTCGTCGGCATTATAGCCGCGTTGGTTAAGGGAGAGATTGACTGCGCGGGCTTGGTCTTTCGTGTGACAAAATACTATGGCTAAATAAGGCTGGTATTCGTCAATAAGCTGGGTTAGCTTATCCAGCTTTTCCTGAGGTGTTGTATGAATGACTACTTGTTCAATTTCGTCCAACGTGACATTGGAGCTTTTAATCCGGATATCTATCGGTTTGTTCATATACTGTGCCGCCAGATTACGAATGGCTGAGGGGATTGTTGCGGAGAACAGCATAACTTGCCGTTTTGCGGCTGTCAGGCGAATGAGTTCTTCAATATCGGGCAGAAATCCTATATGGAGCATTTGATCCGCTTCGTCTAAGACTAGCTTGGATATGTTAGCCAATTCAATGGTTTTGCGGCGGACATGGTCGAGGAGTCGCCCGGGGGTTCCGATGATTATATGAGGATGACCTTTTAACTTTTTGATTTGGCTATCTACTGATTGACCGCCGAATACGGATAGTACTGTAAGTCCCAGCGGGGTGGCAAGCGTGGCCGCTACCTTGGTAATTTGTAGGGCCAGTTCCCGGGTTGGTGTTATAACTAAGGCTTGGGGAGAGGAAACCTGGGGGTTGAGTTTTTCCATAATTGGCAGGAGAAAGGCTAACGTTTTTCCGGTGCCTGTTTGGGCTTGGGCAACACAATCTTTGCCGGAGAGAAGAACGGGGATAGCTTCCGTTTGTATGCGAGTAGGGGCATTAATACCATTCTGGTATAAAGTGTCCATGAGCGTGGAGCTAATACCAAGTGTTGAAAATGTCATGGTCATATATGGGCACCTCTTTTTTCAATATCTTACGTTATTATATCAGTTTGTGCATATATTTAACAGGTTATGACCTGCTTAAACTACCGTAGTTCAGAAAAAGCAGCCGATAGTGTTTAAGGCAGCGAGAAACCCGGCGGGATTTCCGCCGGGTTTCTCGCTGCCTTAATTTATACTAATTACAGAAGTTTTTCGATAGCGGGGGCTATAGCAGACGGTGAAGTAGTTGGCTCATAGCGTTCGACTACGTTACCGCTACGGTCAATAAGAAATTTGGTAAAGTTCCATTTTATAGAGTCGCCTTCTAATATTTCCGGGAATTTTTCTTCCAAGATAGCCTGCAGTTTTTCGCCGATGGGATGATGGGGGTCAAATCCTCGGAAGGGAACCTGGGAAGTTAAATATTTAAACAGAGGCTGGGCGGTTTCACCGCGAACATCACCTTTAGCGAATAAAGGGAAGGTAACTCCGAAATTTAATTGGCAGAAGTTCTGTACTTCTTCATTAGTACCCGGTTCCTGTTCGGCAAATTGGTTGCTGGGGAACCCTAGAATCTCCAAACCTTTGTCGGCGTATTTCAGATATAGTTCCTGCAGTTCTTTGTACTGCGGGGTAAAACCGCATTTGCTGGCAGTGTTGACAATAAGCAATACCTTTCCTTTGTAGTTTGATAAGGGAATCTCCTGACCTGAGATAGATTTGGCAGTGTAATCGTAAATGCTCATAATAGCGTTCCTCCTCTAAAAATATCTTTCATTACATTTATAGCTGTAAGTATTCGTCCAGCTTTTCCTTGTTAAAGCCAACCACAATGTTTCCGTTAATATTCACCAAGGGAATTTGAAGTTCTGGGGAGAGCGACATTAATTCCTGACGTCCTTCCGGATCATCCTCCACATTAATGTCAGTGAAATCAACGTTTTTGCTTGTAAGATAGGTTTTTACCTTCTTGCACCAGGAGCAGTCCGGTATGGAGTAGACTTTTATCACGCGATAACCTCCTTACGTTTTTTTAGTCCAATTATATATTTTTCAGCCAGCAAGGCAGCTACGGTTCCATCCGCAGCTGCTGTTGTCAGTTGGCGAATGGGCTTGGTACGGATATCGCCAGCCGCGTAGACTCCGGGTATATTGGTTTCGCAGGTTTCGGTGGCTACAATGCTGCCGGATTCGTTTAAGCGGATATAGTCTTTATATAAGTCTGTTTTTGGCATGGAACCGATTTGTACAAACACTCCGGATACCTCTAGTGTTCGCGTTTCTTTGGTAAGTTGATTTTCGATAATAACAGAGGATAAAGATGTTTCTCCGACTCCGTGAATAAGCTTAGAATTCCATAGCACTTCGATTTTCTTATTGGAGAATAACTGATCCTGCGCTATTTGGTCGGCATTAAACTTATCGGAATGATGTATGATATAAAGCTTTTTTGCGTATTTTTCTAAGAAATTAGCGGCCCCTACGGCGGAGTTTCCGCCGCCGACAACGGCGATAACTTTTCCGTCATACATATGACCATCGCATAGTTCACAGTAATGAATGCCTTTGCCGCGAAATTTCTTTTCTTCCGGTATAGGCACTTCGCGCCTTTTCATTCCTGCAGCGATTATTACTGCGGCAGGACGATATATGGCGGTTTGCGTTTCAATGATCTTTTCCTGGGGTGTTAAGCGTACCGAAACAATTTTGTCAAATTCGTCAAGCGCCGTTCCCGCAAGGAGTGTTTGTTCATGCATTTTATCTATCAGTTCACTGCCTTTTATTTTGCTAAAACCCGGGTAATTTTCAACCACATAGGTCTCTTGAATTTGTCCGCCAACAATTTCATCTTCTAAAATCAGCGTTTTTAATTTAAGACGGGCTGCATAGATTCCGGCCGTCAGGCCCGCGACTCCGGCCCCGATGATGAGTAAATCTAACGGCTTTTCCGGTTTATCCACTTCGGTCACTCTCCTTGCGGTCTATAATTTGATGGTTTCTTAAGTTTAGTCCCTGGGAAGACGGGTTAATAAATTCTTTATTTTGGTTCGTAACAGATTGGCCTCTTCTATATCGATCTGTAACCGGCAGATCATTTGTTCCGGGACCATGTAGGCAGCTTCTTTTAGTTGATGTGCTTTTTCCGTCAGTTCAATCATGAGTTGGCGCTCATCGTTCTCTAAACGGCTGCGGATGAGAAGTCCTTTCTCTTCCATTTTCTTCAACACCGGGGAAAGAGTGCCTGAGTCTAGATACAGACGCTCTCCCAAATGTTTAAAGGAAAGGGGGGTGGTTTCCCATAATACCATCAATACAAGGTATTGTGTGTAAGTGATTTCGAGCCTATCCAGTAAGGGCCGGTATAACCGGATAATTTCTTTAGAAGCCGCATAAATTGCAAAACATAACTGGTTATCTAAGAGTAAGTAATCATCTTTATTCATGCGTTTTATCTTTCAGCAGCCTTTCTATTCATGTCATTTGATAATTCTTTTTTTGTTAGCTTATATGTTGTAAAGAGTCAAAACCAATCATATACTTTCCTTGCACATTTTAATTGCTTACAATTTAATTGTACGCAATTGAAATGCGAGTGTCAATAGCTAACCTAAGAAAGTTTGCAGCCCATGGGGAATAGTCTGTGTATCTGGTATTTCCATCAAGAAGATAATTTATTAGGGGTTTTAGCGTGTACTAGGAATATATATTGTAAAAAAAGAATAATCGACAAGAAATAATTTTTACTATATTATTAATTTGAAATGTAAAAAGTGGAAAGGAAGAATTAGAATGAGTTTGCTTACCGTGGACTGGGAAAAATGTATTGGTTGCGGAATTTGTGCCGATGTTTGCCCGAATAGTTATATTGGAATGGCTGAGGATGGGTATCCAGTTGATGCTGGGCTTGTTTGTATCACCTGTGGTCACTGTGTAGCGATCTGTCCCCAAGCGGCACTAGATCATACCCGTGCGCCGCTTACTAGCCAAGTCTTAATAGATAAAACGCCGGTTTTGGATGCCGATACGGCGGAAGCTTTTCTTCGGTCCAGACGTTCTATACGGGTGTATAAAGAAGAGGCTGTTCCCAAAAATAAAATTCTAAAACTGCTTGATATTGCCAGATTAGCGCCTACTGGCGGCAATACCCAAGGAGTGCAGTATTTGGTTATTGATAATAAGGATGCGTTACAAGCTATTACGAAAGCCACGGTGGCCTGGATGGATGAAGCAATCGCCCAAGGTGAACCGTTGGCAGCTTATTTTGCCGGTTTAGTGGAGCACTATCATAAGACAGGGCAGGATATTATTTTGCGGAATGCTCCGTGCCTTATCCTGGCGATGGCCGAGAAAAGTTTTATGCGTGGACGTGATAACACCCATTTTTCCCTTGCGTATGCCGAATTGTTTGCACCAAGTCTTGCGTTAGGAACGTGCTGGGGAGGTTTTGTCGAGGCGTGTGCCAGATCGGGCTACCAACCGTTGGTTGAACTGTTGGCGATTCCGGAAGAATTAATTGTCACCGGTGGTATTATGGTTGGTTATCCTAAATATACCTATAAACGACTGGTAGACCGATTCCCGCTAAAAGTAACCTGGCGCTAACGGGCAAATTGAATTCTTTTGACGGCAGGAACCTGATATAGGTATCGAGAAACCTACTCCTAATAGATTAAGGAGTAGGTTTTCTTTATATGTGCTAATCACAGGAGGTTAGTGACATCGCTTCTAGCGTCAAGGTTAAATCTCCTTGAATCTACATAGATGGAGGAAAAACAGATGGAAATATCAGTTCTTATTTCGGACGATCTTGCAACGGCCATTGATATCCGGAGGAAAGTTTTTATTGAAGAACAAAAGGTTCCGGAGGAATTGGAAATAGATGAGTATGACTATGATGGCGTTACGCAGCACGTTCTTGCCTTGGATCAGGACGGAAGGGCAGTAGGAACAGCCCGGTTTCGCCCGTATGGAGAAGGTAAACTTAAGATTGAGCGTGTCGCGGTTTTGGCCCAAAGCCGCGGGTGTGATATAGGCAGCAAGATGATGTCGTTCATCGAAGCAGAAGCCTTAAAAAACGGTTATTTGGCACTTAAGCTGGAGGCACAAGTTCACGCCAGAAGCTTCTATGAACGACGGGGTTTTTTAGGACACGGCGCAATTTTTCTTGACGCTGGGATTGAACATATTACGATGGAAAAACAACTATTCGGTTGAACCGGACAAAGCTTATAATGGAAGAGAGAAACTGAGGGCTGGTTGATGGGAGTGTAAACATGGAAGAGGCTCAGGTATTATTGCAAAAGTATTACGGTTATGCGGAGTTTCGCCCCGGGCAGGCGGAAATAGTTAATGCGCTATTACAGGGCAAGGATATAGTGGCGATAATGCCGACTGGTGCCGGTAAATCGCTGTGCTTTCAATTGCCTGCTTTGATGCTGCCGGGTACAACCGTAGTTATTTCACCGCTTATATCTTTAATGAAAGACCAGGTCGATACTCTATACGGTCTGGGTATTTCCGCCACCTATATTAATAGTTCATTAACTGCTGCGCAGGTCAATGAACGTATGTATAATGCCAGGCAGGGACGCTATAAATTGTTGTACGTTGCTCCTGAACGATTAGAGTCGGAACAGTTTCAAGAGGCTGTGGAGGTTCTGGATATAGCCATGCTGGCGATTGATGAGGCACATTGCATATCCCAGTGGGGACACGATTTTCGCCCAAGCTACCGAGCTATCGGGCCGTTTATTCGCAGGTTTGCCAAGCGTCCGGTGGTCGGGGCATTTACTGCTACCGCTACGGACAATGTTAAAAAGGATATTATCAGCTTGTTGTCGCTTAAAACCCCACAAACCTATTTCACTGGCTTTGATCGTCCTAATCTTTCTTTTACGGTAGTGCGCGGGGAAAACAAACAAGATTTTGTACTAAATTATGTTACGGTCAATCACAACAATTCGGGTATCATCTATGCCGCCACGCGGAAAGAAGTAGAAAATATTTACGGCTTGCTTCGCAAACATGGTTATGCTGTGGGAAAATATCACGCGGGAATGAGCGATGACGAGCGTAAAAGAAACCAGGAAGCCTTTATTTACGATGACAGCAAGATAATGGTGGCTACTAACGCATTCGGAATGGGAATTGATAAATCCGATGTGCGTTACGTCATTCATTACAATATGCCGAAAAACATGGAAGCCTATTATCAGGAAGCCGGCAGAGGCGGTCGGGACGGTGAACCCAGCCACTGTATTTTGTTGTTTGGGCATCAAGATATTATGATGCAAAAGTATCTCATTGAACAGTCTGTGGTGGATAGTGACCGAAAAGCCGGGGAATATGCGAAATTACAATCCATGGTAGACTATTGCCATTTTACCGGTTGCCTGCGTCACTATATCCTGAACTATTTTGGTGAAAAAACAACGGAAAAAGAGTGCGGGAACTGTAGTAACTGTAATGATACGAACGAATTAACCGACATTACTATTGAAGCACAAAAGGTATTTTCCTGTGTACTACGGGTCAATCAGCGTTTTGGCGGTGCGCTGGTGGCTGAAGTGCTGAAGGGATCGAAAAGCAAAAAGGTGCTGCAATTAGGCTTTGACAGTCTTACTGTGTATGGAATAATGAAAGAAAACACGCTGCAAGAGATAAAAGACCTTATTAACCGTCTGATTGCTTCCGGGTATCTCAGTTTGACTGAGAGCGAATATCCGGTGGTTCAGCTAACCGAGCAGGGGGTAGCCGTTCTAAAAAATCAGGCCAAGGTATGGCAGAAGGTTGCGCCAAAACCGCAAAAAACGGTTAATGATAATGCCTTGTTTGGAGAGTTACGGATATTGCGCAAGCAAATAGCGGACAGAGAGAACGTGCCGCCTTACATGATTTTTGCCGATAGCACACTTAAAGAAATGAGCGAACAATTTCCGGTTACCCGTCAGGCCATGCGGTTAATCAAAGGAGTCGGCGAAACAAAGCTAGAACGCTATGGAAATGAGTTCATTGCTGCTATCGAAACTTTTATGCTGGAGCATAAAGTAGAGGCTCCGCGCGCGGTCGATCCTTCTCCCGATTCCTTTGATGCGGAGCAGGCTGTTAAAGTGCTTGCCGAGAAGAAAAAAACGGATGAAGAACCAAGTCATCTTATCACGTTACAGTTACTCAAAGATGGGCGGACATTGGAACAAATCGCTGCTGAGCGTCAGCTGAAGCTGTTGACGATTCAAGAACATTTAATGCGCTGCGGCAGAGAAGGCTTTGAATTGGATTGGTCAGTCCTTATTCCGGTCCGATATGAAGCATTGATTTTATCTAAAATCAATGAATTAGGCAGCGACAAGCTTAAGGCTCTTAAAGAAGCGTTGCCAGAGGAAGTAGATTACGTTTCTATTAAAGCGACCATAGCGAAATACGGGAAAAAAACGGAATAGAAAGCCTTCTTAACGCTGACCAAAAATGTTTTTTCTTAATACTATATAGAGAGTACCTTGAGAAGAAACAAGAGATAAGACGGCGGGAGGAAGTAAGGCATATGGCAATAAACTCATTAGATCACAGTGCGGCGCTGGTTGATTTGGTGGCCATGAATTTACCGGTGAATTCAGCGCGGCTGTTTCGTAAGGCCGAAAAATTAGCTGCAAAAAATAATATGCTGGCCGGAGTTGCCGGGAACGCGATTACCCTATTTACCATGTTTGTCCTTAAAGAAATATTAGTTCAACAAGCCCTAAATCCAGTGGCTAACATAAGCAATATTATCAGTATTGCTAATGCTATTGCCAATTTGAATTCGGAACTGAGCTTATACAGTATTAACACCTGATAATTTTATTCGAGTTATAATACTGACACTCGCTTCCAAGTGGGGCGAGTGTTTGTAAGTGCCGAATCAGTTATAGTTCTGCCAGTAGTGGTCGGGCAGCTATAACTGGTTTTGCAACAAAATGAATGCTGCCGATTTGGGCGGTGGTTGTTGCTGTTCCAGAGGTGACGACGGGAGCGACGAGAGACAGGTTGGTTACCCGAAGTGTGTAGGTGTTGGTCTGACATAAAACGGGGTTGGTATCTACATGTAGTAAAGAAGCAATTTCGTAGGTAGGTACGGCAGTTGTAAAGTCGGTGGAAGTATTTAAGGGAGTGGCCTTTTGCACGGCGGTTTGCGTTAGCCTGGTAAGGATAATTCCGTTGCGTAATAATTCAAACGTAGCATCAACATAACCGGGAATGGTCAATGTCGTAGCCGTTTCAGGAGGTGTAAATGTGGCGCTCCAATTGATGACAGAACTCAATAAAACATCCCAACCTCTTGGAACCGCCGGTACGTTTATCAGAGCCAAGTTTAGCGTTTCTCCGGTGGATAGATAAATGGGAAAAGGGGAAGTTAAGGGGGGGATAGTGGGAGTTAGGGGTAGAAGGGAATTCTGCTCATAAAAATAAACAGGGGAAAATCCCTCTGGTTTTGTCATTCCATGCGCTCCTTATTCCTGAATTAAGTCATACTATTGTTATGCCGTGTTGGTTTATTTTATGATGATAAATAATTGCTTTTGGTGTTGACATAGGGGGAATGGGGTGATATAATTCTAAATCGTTGCAGGTAATTAAAGCGGTCGTGGCGGAACGGCAGACGCGCTAGCCTCAGGAGCTAGTGGGAGCAATCTCGTGGTGGTTCAAATCCACTCGACCGCACCAAACACGCGGAAGTAGCTCAGTGGTAGAGCATCGCCTTGCCAAGGCGAGGGTCGCGAGTTCGAATCTCGTCTTCCGCTCCAAAACAATATGGCGACATAGCCAAGTGGTAAGGCAGAGGT
>Ga0316604_10000823_pt1 | contig 32506 bp, 28 predicted proteins | sample OWC_soil_day20_C_FD_207650 | JGI IMG/M metagenome (GOLD analysis project Ga0316604, IMG submission 207650) | Wetland soil microbial communities from Old Woman Creek delta, Ohio, United States - OWC_soil_day20_CT | ecosystem: Environmental > Terrestrial > Soil > Wetlands | place: USA: Ohio... | reverse complement strand
GTATGTACACAACCCGTTCCTGCTTCCAGCGTAACATGATCGCCGAGAACAATCGGCGACTGCCGGTCGATAAAAGGATGCTGGAATACCAAGCCTTCCAATTCGGCGCCGATTACAGTACCTAACACTTGATATTCGCCAAGATGATTATCTTCCGCGACTTTCGCTGCCAAATCAGCTGCCAATAAATAAACTTCATCGCCAAATTGCGCCCAAACATATTGCAATTCCGAATTAAGGGCAATCGCCACGTTGGCCGGCATCGTCCAAGGCGTTGTCGTCCAAATCACAGCGAACACTTTTTTCGGGTCTACACCTGCCGGCAGCAGCCCTTTATCATCCACCAGCGAAAATTTTACATATATCGAAGTGGATTTACGTTCTGCGTATTCAATTTCCGCTTCCGCCAGCGCGGTTTCACAGGTCGGGCACCAATATACCGATTTTAAGCCTTTGTAAATATACCCTTTCGAAGCCATTGTGCCGAATACACGGATTTGTTTTGCTTCATATGCCGGCAAAAGCGTAATATAAGGGTTATCCCAGTCGCCGTTTACCCCCAGCCGCTTAAAATCTTCCCGCTGAAGATCCAGGCATTGCAAGGCATACTCCCGGCATTTACGGCGTAAATCCAATGGATTCAATTGATGACGGTTCAAACCAAGGATTTGAATCGCAGCATGTTCAATTGGCATGCCATGGGTATCCCAGCCAGGTACATACGGGGCATCGTAACCCCGCAACGATTTATACTTCATAATGATATCTTTTAAAATCTTGTTCAGTGCAGTTCCAATATGGATATTGCCATTTGCATACGGCGGACCGTCATGCAAAATAAATTTCGGCTTACCAGCCGATCGAGCAACGCGTTTCTCATAAATGTTATTTTCACGCCAATATTCTAAAATTTTAGGCTCTTTGTCCGGCAAATTCGCCCGCATTGGAAAATCTGTTTGTGGCAAATTTAATGATTTACTATAATCCAACCTTTACACCTCCAAAAAAAATAAGTCCTCATCCCGAAAGGGACGAGAGACTTTAAATCCCGTGGTACCACCCTAATGACTGTCACCAGCCACTTTGAACGAAATAACGCTCGTCATACGGCGAAGCCTACTTATTTTCGGTTCGCTGTTCCGGAGAGATATTCACCGCTGACCCGTTCCACCAGGCTCACACCATTTCCTGGTTCGCTGCGAAACGTTACGTCCCGGCTACTGCCTCCGTCATTACATTCTTCTATCATGATACTGTCTGATTTTACTAGTCACATTATACCGATTCCAGCAACAAGTGTCAATTGCACATACCAACAAATCCCGTTAGCGTTTGAATCATGACCGGAATCATGATTTTAATAATTGGATAAATTCTTCTTTAGTTAACCCTTGAATGGCGATTACCTTATTGCGGCCTTTGAAACCGTTGGTAATAGAAATCCGGTTTTTAGCAACTGCGAGAGTCTTAGAAAAAAAAGCAATACAAGCTTCATTGGCTTCGCCATCAACCGGCGGAGAGGTTAGACTAACCTTCAATGCGCCCCCCATAACTCCGGTTATTGCATTGCGGCTGGCGCGCGGTTGAACACGAATGTTCACGGTGATTCCTGCTGAAGTACCGTGAACTTCAACCAATTGTAAATCATCAACTTGAATCAACTTTCATCCTCTTCCGTTTTATTCAACAGCTCCATTTGCGCCATCAGGAGATTCCGCATCCGAGAGCGTGAAACCGCCATCTGTTTCTTCAATTCGTCATATTCGGCCGTCATCCGTCGCACCTTCTCCGTTGCTTCTTCCAGCATCCGTTGAACGCGGATTTCGCCTTCTTTGATAATTAACTCGCTTTCTTTTTTTCCGCTGAGTTTCACTTCTTCCGCCGTCTCTTGGGCAATTACCAAGGTATTATGCAACGTGTTCTCCATTTGTTGATAATACTCTAATTTCGTGTTTAACTGCTGAACCGTTTCTTTAAGGTCCATATTTTCCCGTAATAACCCTTCATAATCAGACACCAACAAGTCCAGGAATTCATCTACTTCACGCTCGGAATAACCACGAAAAGACCGTTTAAATTCCTTATTATGAATATCAATCGGCGTTAACACCCAACCACCTCCACGCAGCTTGAAAACACTCTCACACTAAACCAACCGGCCACTACCAACCAAACAAATTTTCTAATAAAACCGCTTCAATACAATACTTGTCCGCCCTTTTTTCGTTTGACCAAGCACTTCACAAAATTCAACCCGTCCTCTGCCGCGCATAGATAATATATCTCCCGGTTTGACTATCTGCGAGCCGCTTTTTGCATCCTGCCAATTCACTTTTAGTTTTTTTGCTGCGATCTCTTCTGCCATCTTAGTCCGCGAAACGCTAAAACCAGCCGCAGCTACCACATCGAGCCGCAGAGACGCCGCCGTCGTTCTGATTTCTTTCACTTTTTCTTCGCGTGCGGCAATTTCCGTTAAAGGAATCCGATTAACCGAAACGGCAGCCGCGCCAATCTGGGTCAAGTTCGCCAGTACGTAATCCGTTTGCAGTTGTGTAACAAGGATTTGGCAGCCATTGGTCGTCATCACTATATCGCCGAAGGTTTCCCGTTTAATCCCCATCGCCATCAACGCGCCTAAAACATCCCTATGCGACAGTTGATGGTAACGTTTATCCCATGACACACTAACCGCTTCAATAGAAAAGTCGACTTCACCCTTAAAATCTTCGTCGACAAATGCCGCTTTAACACGTTCCGCGCCTGAATAACCACCTTCTAACAACAATTCTAAACGGTCATAATGGGCGATGATTGTTTCTGCGACACTGCAGCCAAATGGATCCAGAAAATCGCTCAACTTATATTTCCGGTTTTTTAATGCGGCTTCCGCTGCATCCAATAGACGGGCAGCCGTTTCTTCTTCACCACTGGCCCGGTAATACCGCAAGATCTTATCGCGTTCTCCCATCAATGCCGACCCATTTCCCTAGACCGTTCCGTTGCACAAACGACTGCATCGATCAACGCAGCGCGCACACCGGATTGTTCTAAAACATGAATACCGGCAATCGTTGTTCCTCCCGGTGACGTAACCATATCTCTTAATTTAGCCGGATGCTCTCCCGTCTCCAATACCATACGGGCAGCGCCAAGCAATGTCTGCGCTGCCAATGTCAACGCAACGGAACGCGGCAGCCCGACACGAACGCCGGCATCCGCCAGAGCATCAATCATCACATAGGCATAGCCTGGCCCGCTGCCGGAAAGACCGGTCACCGCATCCATTGCACTTTCTGTCACCATAACCGTGCGTCCAACAGCGGAAAATAACATGGTTGCCAGTTCGCCAGATTGCTGGTCTGCATATTTGCCCAATGTAATCGCTGCCATGCCTTCACCCACGGCTACTGGCGTATTCGGCATCACCCGAACAATCGGTACGCCCGGTAACTTTTCTTGTAAAGTATCCGTACTAGTCCCGGCTACCACGGAAATAACTGTCGTTGCTGCCGAGACAACGCCGCTAAGGCTATCAAGTACTGACTGAATGACTTGAGGCTTAACCGTCAAAAACAGAATATCGACAACCGGAGCAATCTGAGCTGCATCTGCCGACGAGCTTACACCATATTTATTTTCCATATGTTCACGGCGTTCTTGCGAAATATCACATACCGTAATTTGTTGTGGTGAAACCAAGCCCGCCTTGATAATACCTCCGACAATCGCTTCCGCAATCGCCCCACCGCCAACAAATGCCACCTTTTTATTATTTAACATAGAGACCTCCCGAAAAACCATTCTATCTACAATTTACATCATTTGTTCGCCCAAGGTAAAAAGTCCTTATTGAGGCCATCCTCCCGCGGAGTGTACGCAACGTCCACATTATTCGGCGCACACATAAAAATATGAGTGCCAATTTTTTGAATGGAGCCGCCAAGAGCATAGGTTGTTCCACTGATAAAATCAATCATTCGTTTGGCAATATCTTTATCCGTATTTTCAAAGTTAACCACAACCGGCTTCCGGTTTTTTAAATGATCAGATACTTGCTGCGCGTCATCAAAAGAAAATGGCTCAACCACCATTACTTTCATTTGTTTCGGATTCGTCGGTAAGTTGACAAGGTTTACGTTTTTCTTTCCTTTTTGTTCTGTTTCATCTGCCCGTACATGTTCTTCCTCTGCTTCAACAGGTTCAAGCAGCCCTAAACCGCCCCATACTTTTTCTAAAATTTTCATTGTTCGCGCATCCTTTCTTTCCCTATTTGCGTGTTCCAAAAATTCCAGTACCGATTCTCACAATATTAGCGCCTTCTTCTATGGCTACCGTATAATCATTCGTCATGCCCATCGACAGGGAATCAATCAACATATTCTGCGGCATAGCTTCTCGTAATGCTGTAAAAAGACCATACAAATTACGAAAAACCAGCCGGGTATCTTCTTTATCCGTATAATAAGGGGCAATGGTCATGAGCCCCCGGAGGCACAGAGAGTCTAACTTACTGATTTTCCAAGCCAGATCCATTGTTTCCTCCGTCGCAATTCCATATTTGGTTGCTTCGGCGGCGACATTCACCTGCAATAGTATATTCTGCCGCTTTCCCATTTTACCTGCAATCCGATTTATCTCTACTGCTAACCGTTCACTATCCACGGAATGTATCAGATCAAAAATAGGCACTGCCAAATGTATCTTATTCGTTTGCAGATGGCCTATTAAATGCCACTCCGGTATGCTGCCCAGCTCAGCAAATTTACCAACAGCTTCCTGGATACGGTTTTCACCAATTGCACCGATCCCGGCTGTCAAGGCTTCCCTCATATCGTCAATATTTTGATTTTTTGTCACTGCCACAAGTTTTACTGGTCCGGGAGCTCCTGCAACGATACGTCGCGATACTGCTTCCTGAATATGACCTTTTATCGTGCAAATATTATCGGCAATCGTCATCACAGATTCCTCCATCAATGCTTTATTCGCTGATAAACATTTTTTTCCTCTTGCAATTTCCTACAGCAAGAATTTTTTTTACAATTTCCATCATAAGCTGATCACGGCACCAAGCCTGCCAGTATGTCCGGCTTCTGCCCGATAAGAAAAAAACAAATCGTTATTGCAGGAAGTGCAAACCTCCGCTACTGTGATATTCGCTGCCGATACCCCGTTTGTCAATAATTGCTGCCGGTTTACTTCCCATAAATTCAACATCCATCGTCCATCGCCATGAGGTTTCACTACATTTTGCCATTCCGGAAAACTATTACGCAAAGGCCCAATTACCCCCTCATCCACCTCATAACAACAAGGACCGATCGAAGGGCCAATGCCAATAAGACAGTCGGTGCTGCAACATCCAAAACCTTCTTGCATCGTTTTGAGTGTTTTCACGGCAATTTGCGCTACCGTTCCCTTCCAACCTGCATGTGCTGCCGCGATAACCCGTTGAACCGGATCAAAAATCAAAACGGGAACACAATCAGCAAACAACAATAATAACGGGACGTCCGGCGAAGCGGTAATGATCGCATCGGTCTCCCATAAAGCATCCGAATACTGATCAGCGCCTCTTCCCGCATCGGCTTGAGTGACAATCGCGATCGTATCTTTGTGAACTTGCTGCGCGCTGACAACCGAACGATGATTAACACCAACAGCCTCACAAAACAATTTTCGATTTGCCTGTACTTTAACAGGGTCATCGCCCGTATGCATCCCTAAGTCCAGCGAACAATAAGGAGCGCTGCTGACCCCGCCCAAGCGGGTAGAAATACCATGCCGAATTCCTGCCTGAGAAAATTGAGTAAAGAAACCATACCAGATATTATTATTGCTTTTGCGCAATAAAAATTCATTCATATTTTTACTCTCCTATTCGCTGGAATAACAAACGCCACACCGTGTGCAACCTTGTGCGCACGGCGCTGTATATTGCTGTTGCTCTGCTTTATGCAGTTCATCCACCAAATACTCCCTGGCCACACCAATATCTAAACAGTCCCATGGTAAAATTTCCACAAAGCTTCTTTGCCGATATAAGTAAAACCGTTCGTCCAGGTCATATTCCTTCATGACACGGCGAAATGCTTTTATACCGTTTTTTTGCACCGCCTCCGCCAAAACCGCAGAAAGGCGCCTGTCGCCACGCGCTAAAATGGCCTGTACGTACGCCTCACGGATCGATTCGGCAATAACAATAATCCCTTTTTCTTTCTGTAGTTCATTGCGAATATGCTTCAACCTTGTTTCCACTACCGCTTCTTCGGCCATCGGCAGCCATTGAAACGGAGTGCAGGGTTTAGGAATAAAAGGATTTACGCTTAAAGTAAGTTTTCCTTTACTTCCCAACGCTGCCATGAGTTGCTTAATTTCCTGCGCCATCGAAATAATCGCCGCAATATCTTCTTCTTCTTCAAACGGCAGCCCGATCATAATATATAACTTCACATTCGGAATACCGGCCTGAACGGCCATCGTAACTGCACGACACAGATGCTCATTGGTAATCCCTTTATTAATTACCTTGCGCAACCGTTCGCTGCCGGCTTCCGGCGCCAAGGTAATTGTTTTTTGACCGCACGCCGCCAAAGAAGAAACTAAGTCAGGCGTCAAGGAATCCGCTCGCAAGGATGCGACAGAAAACAGCATATCGGGCGGCAAAACCTCACGGCATAACCGGTCAATCTCCGGGTAATCCGATACCGCCGCCCCGACCAGCCCCACCTTCGCATTATGCGTTGCAGCTTGTTGCAATGACTTCTCAATGTTTTGCAGCGACTTTACCCTCGGCCGGCGAAAGCAATATCCTGCCATGCAAAAACGGCAATGGCGACCGCAGCCCCTAGCCAATTCAATCAAAAACATGTCCCGGAATTCCGTATTGGCGGTAATGATTGCAGTTTGCCCCACGTAGCGGTCAAAATCCCGCACCCATCGCCGTTTAATTTTCGTTGGCACCTGTTCGGTATGGCGAATTTCCTGTATTTCGCCGTCAGGCCGGTATATTGGTTGATAAAAACAGGGAACATATACACCGTCGACATTCGCAAGTCTTAACAATAATTCCCTGCGGGACAGCAGCTCGTTCTTGGCCTGATAATAAACATCCAGCACTTCATGGATAACTTCTTCTCCTTCGCCAATAATAAAAAGGTCGACAAAGTCGGCCAAAGGTTCCGGGTTAAATGTGGCGCAGGGGCCGCCGACAAGAACTAGTGGATCATCTTCCTTACGTTCGTTTGCCAGCAACGGCACTTTCCCCAACTGCAACATCGTTACCATATGAAAATAATCCATTTCAAAAGAAACAGCAAAACCAATCAAAGGAAACTCGTACAACGGCCTCTGGGTTTCCATCGTTAACAGCGGAGTCCGTGTTTTTTCATATTCTTGCAACACTTTCGGCTCTGGGAAAAAAATTCTCTCACACGCCGTGTCTGGTCGAGAATTAATTTGCTGATAAAGAATATGCAACCCCAAGTTAGACATGCCGATATGATAACTGTTAGGATATGCTAATGCAAATCCTTGGCGTGCACCCGGTGAAAATATCTGGGCGCCTTTTTCTTCGGCCAACATTTTTTGTAATTTTTGTTTTAATTGCCAAGTCATATACTGTCCATACAATGCCGTCTATGCATTGCATTTCCCCCCTATTACTACTCATCAAACCAATTATTTCTTCGATTCTTTAAAATCAAATTTCGACAGCAATTCCGATATCCCTGCCCGCAACCCATGAACAATAAGGACCCAGCCCAAGCTGGGTCCTTACATACAATAAGCTTATACTTCCAGTTCAATCACCTGATTGGCTGCCATGGATTTGCGGACATCAATAATCCGCTGATTAGCCGATCCACGAAAAGGAAGTTGTAAATTTTTCTGTTCTAAGATAAACGGACCATCCACCAAAACATCAATCATTCGCAGCGCTGGAAGTTCTTTCACTTCTTCAAATGTATAGCCGGTATACACCCAAATATCCAAAGACGGATTTCGCCGCCGGATTAAAAACAAAACATTCAACATCGCGTCTGCTTGCGCTAATGGATCACCACCGCTAAAAGTAATCCCCTGATGAAGCGGCGATACCTTGTCAAGCAGCAGGTCAGCGAACTCTTCTTCGCCAAGCTCGTGGCCGCCGTCAAAAGATAATAACAAAGGGTTATGACAACCAGAACAATGCCGCGGACATCCCTGCAAAAAAGCAGTCACTCTGATCCCTAGCCCATCTACTATCGATTCATTAACAATGTCCGCATATTTGATCATTTCTACCCCCCCTATTCCCCTCTTTTTTAAAAATGAGCCACCCGTTCTTCCAACTCTTTGCATTTCGCATCATTAAATCGCTCTACCGTACTTAAGTACCCGGTAATTCGCCGAAGCCTCCGGATTGCTGTTTGCCCGCATACCGGACAAGTATCCTGGTCAATGACACCCAAATGCCCGCAATCATCACAAAAATCAACAGGAAAATTAATACCGGCATACCCCATATCGCTTTTCGCCATAAAACGAAGAAGATCTTCTATCGCTTTCAAATTATGCACCGGAGAGGAAGCAAATTCGACATAACTGATATGCCCGGCGTTCGTGTATTTGTGGTACGTTCCTTCTAACCGGATTTTATCAAAAGCACTGATAGCGTAGTTTACCGGTACGTGGAAAGAATTGGTGTAGTATTCTTTGTCCGTTACCCCAGGAATAATTCCGTATTCTTTTAAATCCATTTTAACAAAGCGTCCCGATAAGCCTTCCGCCGGAGTTGCCAATAACGTATAGTTTAAATTATATTGATCCGATGCCTTATCAATTTTATTCCGCATAAAGGCGACAATTTCTTCGCCCAAAACTTGTGCTTCTTCACTTTGTCCATGATGGAAGCCAGTTAACGCCGTAAGAGTTTCTGCCAAACCAATAAATCCAACCGATAATGTACCATGTTTGATTGCCGGTTCCAACTTATCGTCCAGACCTAATTCATCGGACGCCAAATAAAGATGCTGCCCCATAAGAAATGGCATATCTTTTACTTTTAAATTGGCCTGAACTTCATACCGGTGATACAATTGCTCGCATGTCATATCAATCAAATCAGATAAGCTCTGATAAAATTTCATCAAATTACGTTCTGCATTGATAGCCAGCCGGGGGAGGTTGATTGTAGTAAAACTCAAATTTCCGCGGCCATCGGTTACTTCCGGACCAAAACGGTCTGCCATGACCCGCGTCCGGCACCCCATGTAACTGACTTGATCGCCGTATTGCTTATTAAACGATGAATCCATAAAACTGAATGTGGGATTTAAGCGTTGCGCTGCTACCCGAATGGCCAATTGAAACAAATCATAGTTAGGATCGCCAGGGTTAAAGTTAACCCCTGCTTTTAAACGGAAGATGATATTGGGGAAAATAGGCGTTTCACCATGGCCTAAGCCTTTTTCATACGCTAAAAGAATATTTCTGGTTACCGCTCTGCCGGCAGGAGAAGTATCACCGCCAACATTCAAGCTCGAAAATGGCACCTGGGCTCCGGCCCGGGAATGCATGCTGTTTAAATTATAAATCAACGCTTCCATTGCCTGGTATATTTCATCCTGGCTAGCGTTTTCCATAAACGGCGCCATATCACGGTCAAAGAAAGCGAAGGATTGTCCACCGTGCATATCATTTTGCGAACTTTGCAGGATAATGGCTGCCAAAGCCGTGGCGGAAGCCGGTCGTTTGGGCGAACGGATAAAGCCATGCCCATTGTTAAAACCGGACATTAATAATTTGCCCAACGGAATTTGTACACAGGTTAATGTTTTTCCATAAAAATCCAAGTCATGGATGTGAATATCGCCCCGCCGGTGCGCAGTCGATAAATGTTCCGGTATTAACCGGTTTAAATAGTACGCTTTACTGGCAGCGCTGGCAATCTGCAGCATTTTTGCCGACGGCGAATTAGAAACATTTGCGTTTTCACGGCTGGTCTCAACCAAAATATCCGCAACAGCATCCATTAAATCCGACTTTGCATCACGCATGCGGGTCCGATTATAACGGTATAAAATATATGCTTTTGCGGTGCGGGCATGACCTTTTTCGATTAATATTTTTTCAACAGCGTCCTGAACATCCTCGACACCAAAACCGCCGCCGTTATATTCTTGTTTCAGAAAACGAAGCACATCTAAGGTTAACTCCAGCGCCATTTGCTTGTCGGCTCCTCCTACCGCTTTGGCAGCTTTAAAAATGGCTTCCGTAATTTTGCCTTCATCAAATAGTACTTCCCGTCCGTCACGCTTTTTAATCATTGTAAACATGAACATCCTCACCTTTCACAGCAATAGCCATTATTTTTTTTGTGAGTTTATCAACGCCTCAAGCTCGAGTTTGAAATTCTCGACATCAGCAAACTGGCGATACACCGAAGCAAACCGGACATAAGCAATTTGATCAATGTCTTTAAGATACCGCATCACAGTTTCACCGATTTGGCGGGTTTGGATCTCCCGTTCCATTGTATTACGAAGTTCCTTTTCTACATTGTCCGCCAATGACTCAATCACATTGAGGGGAACCGGCCGTTTTTCAAATGCCCTTAGTAATCCATTCAATAGCTTTGACCGGTCAAATAGTTCTCGTCGCCCATCTTTCTTGATCACCATAAGCGGGATTTCTTCCACCACTTCATACGTGGTAAACCGGCGTCCGCAGCTCAAACATTCACGACGCCGGCGAATGGAATTTCCTTCTTCTGTCGCACGGGAATCAATGACTTTGCTCTCCAAAAAACCACAAAACGGACATTTCATCGGCCAGCCCCCAAATCACTATATATTGTACTGACAAAATCATTATAACCCATATATAGTATCATTTCCATATTAAATTTATGATTTCGCCAATATTTTTCTTTAGCGTCAATTTAGAAAATTCGGCAACCTTTATCTTCATACAGCCTGTAATACCCACAGGGCACAGGTCCCCCTCCTTTTAGGTCAGGGATTAACAGGAATATAAATGTTTTTTATTGGATGCCGTCTTTGCAAAAAACTGACAATCTGTGGTATGATAATAACAAAATTAGTAAACAGCATATACGAGGGGGATTATTCTTGAGTTTCTTACGTTTGCGAAAGTTATTTGGCGGTCTATTCTTAGCGACGGTACTATCTTTTTGCTTCTGTTTGCCGGTTCAGGCTGCAACACCTGCTGCTTCGGTCGCCACAACACCGTTAGACTTACAAGTCCAGATTGATCAACCCAGGATGTTTTGGAACTGTTGGTTTATGGCGCCAGGCGCAGAAGCCGCAAAACCGGCCGCCATCAAGGTTGAATGGAACACTAACGGCATTTCCGGACAAACCAAACAAACGACCTTACCGATTACCAATAAAGAATCCGGTCAGCTCACAATCCGCACAGAAAAGAATGCAACCATAAATATTGATATATCGGTTTGGAGCGCAAAGAACGTCAAGCTCGGCTCGATCAATATGCAAGTGATTAACCATGGCCAGACAGAAACCGTGACAATTGCTCCGCCGGAGCGTGTAGAACCTGTTTTTACATGGGGAAAATCCTAAGCACAAATCATAAAATGCGGGAAACATAATATTCTTCGTCCAGAAAAAAGCGTTACCTTCTGTAGTGATAAGCTACAGAAAGTAACGTTTTTTATCCATTCTCTCTGCCGTTCAGATCCAGCCACGCATCTTTATCGCTTCTGCAATCCGCTGAATTGCAACCATATACGCTGCATCCCGCATACTGACCGTTTTGTCTTGATGCATCGCAAAAACTACGGCAAAAGCGTTCACCATAATATGTTCCAGACGGTCATTCACTTCCTCCAACGGCCAATAAAAATTGGCCAGATTTTGTACCCATTCAAAGTAGGATACCGTTACGCCGCCAGCACTTGCCAAAATATCAGGTATAACCAGTACGCCTTTTTCATACAAAACCGCATCCCCTTCCGGAGTAGTCGGTCCATTCGCCGCTTCCGCCACAATTTTCGCTTTCACTTGCGCCGCAATTTCCGCATCAATTTGATTTTCAAATGCAGCAGGCACTAAAATATCAACATTACAATCTAACAACTCATGGTTGGTAATAGTTTCAGCGCCCGGAAAACCCACAACAGAACCGGTATAGGCTTTATGCTCCATTACAGCTTGCGGGTTCAGGCCATCTGAATTATAAATTCCCCCTTTGCTGTCACTAACGGCTGTAATCTTGCACCCCATTTCCTGTAATAACGCAGCTAAGTATCTGCCGGCATTACCGTAGCCCTGTATGGCAACGGCGGCACCTTGTAAATTAATTCCTATTTTTTTTGCAGCTTCACGGATCACAATGGTACAACCGCGGGCAGTAGCTTTATCCCGCCCCAACGATCCACCGACAATGACTGGTTTACCGGTCACAATGCCGGGCACATTACAACCGCTCAGCTTACTGAATTCATCCATAATCCATCCCATAATCTGCGGTGTCGTATAAACATCCGGCGCCGGAATATCTTTTGCCGGTCCAATCACCGGCGCAATAAGGTTAATATAGGCCCGGGTCATCCGCTCTAACTCACCTACGGATAATTTCCGCGGATCGACACGAATCCCACCCTTACCACCGCCATACGGAAGACCAACGACATTGCATTTAAACGTCATCCACATCGCTAATGCCTTAACCTCTTCCTGGGTCACATCCGGATGATACCGCAGACCGCCTTTAGCCGGGCCAATCGCCGTGTTATGCTGGCATCGCCACCCTTTAAAGACCTGTATCCTGCCATCATCCATTTTTACCGGAATGTTTACTTCTAAACATCGTTCCGGTTCTTTCAACATTTCATGTATACGCGGGTCTAGTTGCAATTTTTCCGCGACATGGGCGATTTGGTTTTGTGCTACCAGTAAGGGATTGTAATTTGCTCCAGTCATAATCAAAGCATCTCCTTTACGGAAAATAACTTTTTATCCTTTAGTTACAAATTCGGCAAACCCTGGTCTTTCCCTGCGAAAATAGACAGAAAATTATTACTCTTTTACACTTATCTTATATTGCTTACATTTCACATCAAAAATGCTATCTCCCTACGCACTCATGCGCAAAAGAGATAGCATCGAAAGCATTGCGTAAAAATGTCAGGGATTAGGCTTTTGTTTAAACAATATCGATTTTGCATCACGTGCAACGATCTCAAACCGGACTGCGACCGGTTCGCTCAAAAACTGCTTTTCCGTCGACTTGACCAGGATGTAGACTTCTTGTTGATTATTTGTCCTTAAGGCAAAATCATGAATTGTCTCCGTCGGCATTGTAAATTTACCCGACCAAACGCCATAATCTTCTTTCTTATCGTTTTCAGAAATCAATTGCGGTATACGGTATCCGCTATAATAGACTGCAGAAGTCGCATAATCGCCATACATTGCCACAATCGCACCGTTTTGCGGTATATGGTTAACAATGTCTTTCGCCGAACGGGAATGGGCATACGGTATGAGGACATTGTGAAGCAGTACCAAACTTACCGCGACCACCGCTAATACTGTACCTTCGGGTAAAAGGCGGACATTACCGCGAAATTGCAGCCACCCTATCAGGCCAACCGCAATGGCAATACAACCATACAATAAAAGGCCTCCGGCTTGACCCGGCAAAAACCGCATCCCGAGTGCAAACAGAAGAAATAAAACAATCGCCGGCCCAGAAAGCCAAAGCCATTGCTTTCTCCCGCCTTGTTGGATCATAGCCTGTAAACTCCGGCCTGCCAACAGCGCAGCCGGAAACAAAGCCGGAAATACATACGTTAAATATTTTGTTGCCATTAGGGAATAAAAGCCGATAAAACCGGCAATCCAAATAACCAAAAAACTATATGAACCCCCATAACGCTTACGTCCTTGCATTAGAGAAAGAAGAAAAATTCCTGTCCAGGGCAATACGCTCACTGGAAACAACACCAGATAGTAATAAAAAACATTATCCTGTGGGTGTTCAGAGACCGTCGCCCGCAACACATTGTGCAAACCTAAAAAAGTATTCACAAAATCATTGCCATGAACAAAATACATAGCCAGATACCAAGGGAACGCTGCCAATACGAAAATGAGCCCGCCCCGCAATAGTTGCAGCCTTGAAAACAATTTCCATTGACGGCCGACCACCAGATATAGCAGGAGAATGAGAGCCGGCATTACAATACCGACAGGCCCTTTTGTCAGCACCGCCAACCCCGCTGCAGCGTATGCGACAATATACCATAACGAATTACGCTGCAGAAGCTGAAGGTAAAAGGCAGAAATGGATACACTGGTGAAAAAAAACAAAACTGCGTCCGTAATAATCATGCGGGACAAAATCCAAAACTCCAGCGAAGTGGCCAAGATCAAAGCGCTATAGAATGCAGTCTTGCGCGAACCATACAATTTGCCGGCAAACCAAAATATCCAAGTCACACTGGCCGCCGAAAATACGGCCGCCGGCAAACGGGAGGCAAATTCATTGATGCCGAATACCTTATAGGATAGGGCAATTAACCAATAAATCATGATGGGTTTATCAAACCAGTAGTGTCCGTAAATACGCGGCGACAACCAATCGCCGCTAAGCAGCATTTCCTTGGCTGTTAAAGCATAATTGGATTCCACCGGATCTGTAACGGGGATTCCCGCATTAAACAGCAACGAATAAATAAGCGCGCCGGCAAACATTGCAACAAAAATCATTTTATTCTTCATCGTATTCTCTCCTATTGTTTGAGAAGCAATAACGTCTCAGGCTGTTCTGACACGATAGAAACCAGTCCGGATCTTTGTGCAAACAATTCAGGCCTCGTTTTCAGCAAATAATTATATTCTATTCGTCGAACAACAAAATATGCTTTTCCCGGTTCATCAATCCGGGCATTCAATTCTTCTTCAGATGTAGTCGCCTTCCCATAAAAACCGGAATAAAAAGCAAATCCCGGCCGTAAAAATTTCACAACATAAACCGGCGATTGCCGATCGTACGTTGTAACAAAATCACGCGCAATGTCACGGGCGGTAAACCTGGGTGCAACGGCTGGAAACAGCAAGCCAACCAAGACCATTACAAAAAGAATCATTCCGGCAATTTGAACTGAAAAAGCCCTCTGAAACGATTTTTTTAGGCAGAAATACCAAACAAAACATATCATACCTGTTAATACACCGATCTCAACCCAAACGCCGATTGCCAGTTCCGGCAGCTTTTTCGCCCCGAAATAGAACCCGCCTGCCCATAAAAAAGCAAATATGGTTAGCAAAATCGGCCAAGCCAATGGGCGCTTGGTTCTATTTTCCTCATAAATGCGGCTGATATACCAACCGGCAACCATTGCCAAGGGAGGATACATCGGCAAAATATAGGAAACAAGCTTCGTCTGCGAAATGCTGAAAAATACAAAAATAAAAATCGCCCAAATATTTAAAAACAGCAAGGTATTCCTCTCGTCTTGACGGGCTGCCGTCAAGGAGCGCCATACAGATTGAACTAGTACCGCTGTCCAGGGGAAAAAGCCGAGTAGAAGAACCGGAATAAAATAATACCATAAAACGACTTCCGGATGTTCTGGCGAAGTGAATCGGGTAATATTGTGAAAACCAATGAACGTATCCAAAAATATGCTGCCGTGAATATTGTACATAACGATATACCAAGGCAGCGCAATCAATGAAAATAGAATAATCCCAACAGGCAGCTTCATCTTCTTCAAGATTCCAAACTGCCTGGTTACCAACATATATAGGAAAATAATGGCCCCTGGAAATAAACATCCGACCGGACCTTTCGTTAAAACAGCCAAGCCGCAGAAGACATAAAAAAGGTAATACTTTTCCCGCAAAAATGATAACAGTGCAACGGTAAGGCAAAACGTCAGCGTAATATCCGTCACAGCTGCTTTACCCAGATAAAAATATTCCACACTGGTTGCCAAAACCAACGCACCAGTCAAACCTGCCGTCCGGCCAAGCAACCGGGAACCGGAAAAGTAAACAAACGCCACGCAGAAAACGGCTAGAAGAGCCGAAGGGAAACGAGCGGCAAATTCGTTAACGCCAAATATTTGAAATGCAGCAGCAACAAGCCAATAATACATTGGCGGCTTATCATACCAAAATTCGCCATAAATCCTTGGTGATAAAAAATCATGGGCAGCGATCATCTCTAATGGCGTTTCTGCATACACAGGTTCATCAGGATCTAACAGAGGAATTCCGCCTAGATTAAAAAACATAACTAACGCCGAAATTGCGACGAGCAGCCAAAATTCTTTTTTTTGACAAAAATTCATGCCTTGCCTCCCAATGACTGATAGGTTCTGCGAATTCCTTCCTGCAATTCCACGACCGCTTTCCAATCCAACTGAACATTTGCCTTGGAACAGTCTAACCGGGAATGATAAATATCGCCTTCGCGAGTTGCGGCATAAATGCGTCCAATTTGCTTATGCGCAGCCGCTTCCATAACGGCAACCAGGTCATTAACGCTGGTTCCCAGCCCCGTACTAACATTATATATCGCATTTGCATTTTTCGTCAGCAACGCTTTACAATTGGCTGACGCAACATCGCCAACATAAATGAAATCACGTGTTTGTCCGCCGTCGCCAAAAATTGTCAACGGCTGATCCTTGCGAATCAAACGGGAAAAGATACTGACAACCCCTCCCTCGCCGCCATCTCCCTGGCGCTCGCCATACACATTTGCATAACGCAAAACAACATAGTCTATCCCAAACAAACAATGATACAGATGCAAATATTTTTCTGCAGTTAACTTGGAAAGCCCATAAAATGATGTTGGCTGCTGGGAAGTCGTTTCAATAATGGGCAGAACGTCCGTATCGCCATACACCGCTGCACTGGAGGAGAACACGATCCTCTTGGTGCCGGCTTTTCGACAAGCTTCTAAAACGTTAATTGTCCCTTGAATATTAACATCGCTATCAAATCCGGGATCCAGCAAAGATTTTGGAACCATCGTCTGCGCCGCCAAATGTGCCACACCATCAAAATTTTCCTTGGCAAACAATAACTGCAATTCCGGACTCCGGATATCCATCTGTACAAAGTCCGTGTTCGCCGGAATGTTTTCTAAAAGACCACTGGACAGATCATCGATTATAGTGACCTGGATCCCTTGCGCCAATAATTTTTCTACAACATGTGACCCAATAAAACCGGCACCGCCGGTAACTGCAATTTTCAATGAATTGACCCCCTTTTATCTAACTTTGCCAAAAAATCACGGCCAAATACCTTCACCGTATAATAGAAACCAATGCTGAACGGTAAATATTCTGCCAAAATCCGCCAAGCTACCGCCACAATACCGACAGTTCCGGTTGGCAAAAATTCATTAAACAATAACACAAAACCGCCTTCGGCAATGCCGGCCCCGCCCGGTGTCGGCGCAAAATATAAGAATAGGTTTAAAAAAACCATTCGGCCCAACAATTGTCCCCAATCCACGCCAATCCCCATACCAAGAAGCAACACCGGAACTATGCTGTACAAAGCCAACAAGCTAAGCGCTGATTCTCCAAAAACCCGCAGCATGCTGCCCGGCGCGGAAGAGAGCAACGATACCGCCCCTCGCATTTCCGCATACAAAAGAAAAATTTTTCGTCGGCGTCGATGCGGCATTTTTTTTGTCAACAACACTAATATTCGTTTGGGCCAAGGTGTGCGAAACAACCAAATCCCAGCAAAAATTCCGCCAATCATGATAAGAGAGCCCAAAATCAACCCACGGGGCGAAAACCAGGGCACAAGCCCGCTATCAAAATAAAATACCACCGGCAAACAAACAAACAAAAACAAAATAGATAAAATTGTTCGAACCAAAACCAGAACCGTAGCTTTTCCGGTAGTTACCCCCGCCCGCCGTAAAAACATCACCTGCGCAAAAGCGCCGCCGGCGGCTCCCGGCGTCAATAAGGCCAAAAAATAATTGCTGAATATCACTTGCACGGCTTGCGATAACGTGATACGTTCTCCGGAAATCCAAACCAAATGCATCAAACGCGATCCATCAAAATACATTCCCACAGCAATACATAAAATTGCCAGCAAAAAGGACCAGGGTTTAAAAACATTCAGATGCAACAAGGTTTCTGCATCAATCGTCATATAGATTACTCCGGCTGAAATGCCGGCAATGAGAATAATCAGCAGAATAAGTCGTTTTGTGAATTGGTTCATCACACAACTCCTAAAAGATCTCTATTTCCCAGTTTTCTTGATTGAAACATCATTAGCAGCGTTTTCAAATAACTTTATTCTATCATTCCAGCTTAAATAGTGCAAACAACAAAACAATTAGAAAACCCGGCTTATGCCGAGCTTTTTAGCGACGGCGGAAGCCGCGCGTTGCGCTTATGTACACCAGACAAAATTTTATACTTTCTGGTGTACTAACATAAAACAAGTTTGGCGTAAGCCAAACTTGTCATCAAAAACCTCTTGTCAAACGGTATTTCTTAATTGATTTGTTCCACATGGGAGGCAAATGCGTTATGGTTATGAATCGATTCAAAATTTTCACATTGGGCGGAAAACCAAGATACTCCAGGTAAAGCACGAATCGACAATACTAAATCCCGTAATACATCTTCAACGAATTTCGGATTATTATAGGCCTGTTCGGTTACAAACTTCTCATCTTCCCTTTTCAATAACGAGTATACCGGACAACTTCCTTGCGACTCCATCAGCGCCGCCAAATCTTCAATCCAAATAAATTTTCCATGTTGATGCCGTATCCATACTTCCATAAGGCCACGTTGGTTATGCGCCCCATACTCGGAAATTTCCTTACTGCAAGGACAGAGGGATGTAAACGGGACTTTTAATCCCAGAACAAAATCCAGATGCTCCCCTTTCACCAGATCGCCGGAAAAACAACAATCACAATCAATCATGCTGGTCAAGCCGCTAACCGGCGCCTTTTTCTCAATAAAATATTTATAATGAATATCAATATGCGCTCGTCTGGCATTCAAACGTTGAATAACATCCGTCAAAATTGCTTCCATCTCACGATAGGAAATCGGTTTGCGGCTCCATTCACTAAGAACTTCAATAAAACGGCTCATATGCGTCCCTTTAAATTCTTTAGGAAGGTCTACTGTCAATTTAATTTTTGCTAATACAGACTGAAAAGAACCCACTTTTGTTCGAATAAGAAAAGGCAGATGAACATCGCTGACACCCACCCGTTGAATAGCAATACCGCGTTCATCAACGGCACTTTGCACATCTTTCAAAATGATTCACCTCTGTTTATAGTAATAATAAAATAATTTACGACACACGCCTGCTATCAGGCTTTTAAAACCTGAACAATCATAATTTCTCTATTCTTTTCCAAGTCAATAAATTCATCATTTTTTGTACGCACTACCGGCCGGGTAAAAATCGGCTGGCCAGCGGATACCACTTCCGCCTGTCTTCCATCGCTCAATTGAACAGTATTGCCAATAAAACAACTCCTTACATTTCGCAAAAAAACCTCGCAGATGGAAGGATCATACTCATCAAACATTTTTTGCGCCATCATCTCCAGAACAAAAAACGGTGTAACCTTTGACCGGTACACCCGATCGGACGTCATGGCATCGTATACATCCGCTACAGCAATAATTTTGGCGTAAGGATGTATACGTCCACCATCCAATTTAAGCGGATAACCGCTGCCGTCCATACGTTCGTGATGTTCAAGAACACCGACCATTACCTCATTTGGCAAGTCTGGAATGTTGCGCAGCAATTTATACCCTAATGCAGCATGCGTTTGCATCAACTGCATTTCTTCTTCCAACAATTTTTCCGGTTTATTTAGAACTTCCAGAGAAATTTTTGCTTTTCCCACGTCATGCAGTAATCCTGCCAATATCAGATCCTGAAGCTCTTGCCCCTGGTATCCGACCCATCTGCCTAAAACACCGCATAATACGGCTACATTCACCGAATGATGAAAAGTGTATTCATCCTGGCGACGAACCATTTGCAAGTGGTTCATCACACCAACCGAATGAACTAATTTGCTGACCGTATCGTTCGCTAATTCCCGCATTTGTTCAAGCGGTACTGTATTCAGGTATCGGACCGATTGAAAAGCCTGCGAAAGTGATTTTACAGTCTCTTGGTAGTTTTCAACAAACTGTTGTTGTTCTTTTGTGAGAGGAACGCGATCAACCAATCCCACGGAATCATCGCCATCATGAATCACCAGTTCCGTTACGCCCCATTGGTCTAAGCGTTCAATCAAGTTCGCATTCAGAACCGTTCCTTCATGCAAAATGACTTTGCCATTTTCATCTACAAGCGGCTGCCCGGTTTCCATACCCGGTACAACATTCTTTATCGAGCATTGTTTATAATGGCGCAACCTTGCATCACCCTTTAATTTTAACATTGTAACAAATCAATCAAACCCCACAGCTGGCATTTCATTAATTTCACATTAAAAACAGGCGATGTTTTTACGTGTGGCAGAAATGCAGGCCTTAATGGATATAAAGGTATATTTTACATCCCACTGCTATTCTCCTGCTTATCATATGTTAATATCATTGGGGAAACAATTTAGCCGGCGGCTCCCAACAAGTTTTTAGCGACAGCACACACCGGCTTTTCTAAGTATCAATTATTTCTGTATCGGCCAATATCGTTCAGAAGCTTTTAAAGCTTCCTGCTGGACTAATTTTAAAGGAACATGATGTTCAGCAGCAATCTTGCGGCAATCTTCATATTCCGGCGATACACTGCACACCCTTCCGGCAATACGGCTGACTTTCATACGAAGTTGTCCCCACTGCGTATCAACAAATACAATTTCCCGGTCCGCTACCGTTCTATTAACCGGATAACTTCGCACTCCGATTGTACTGGTTTCGGAAAATACAACTTCAGTAATTCGCGCTAAATGCAGGGCTTTCACCAATACCGACAAGGTAACAGCCGGCCGGCTTTTTTTCATGATGATCGGCGTTAGCCAAACATCCAATGCCCCCGTGTCGAATAGTTTATCCATGACATATTCGTATACCTGGGGATTCTGGTCATCAATGTTTGCTTCTAAAACCCAAATCGCTTCGTCTTCCTGCGCTCCGCCTTCCATTGAAATTTCTCCAATTTGCATCCGTAATACATTAGGGATTTCCAAATCCCAGGTACCGGCTCCATACCCGGTAGATTTACCGGTAAACCCGGCGGGGATTTCGCCAAAAGAATTAGCCAGTGTAGCAATGATTGCCGCACCGGTTGGCGTAACTAGTTCTTTGCTAATCTCTCCTTGATAATAAGGGATACCGCGTAATAATTCGGCCGTAGCAGGCGCCGGTACAGGCATCCATCCATGACTGCATTTCGTAAACCCGGTACCGGTCTGTAAACGGGAAACGATAATTTTCTTAATTTCGAAATAATGCAAAGCAAAGACCGTTCCAACCACATCCACAATTGCATCAACAGCACCTACTTCATGGAAATGGATCTTTTCGACGCTGGTCCCATGGACTTTAGCCTCAGCTTCCGCCAAACGCCGGAATACCGCTTTGCTTTTATCACGAACTTCATCATCCAATGCCGATTCATCCAAAATACGAAAGATATCCGGCAGATGACGATGCCGTTGACGGCTGGTCAATTTCACATCCACATAAGTGGCATGAATTCCGCACTTTTCGACTGATTGAACCGTAATTTCATACCCCGATACTGATAATTTCGCCAATTCTTCCCTTAAGCGGCCTTCCGGAAGACCTGCGTCAATAAAAGCTCCTAATAGCATATTACCGCTAATGCCGGAAAAACAATCCAAATACAATGTTTTCATAAAAACTCACCTCATATGATTAATAATACTAGCTAGTCGACCCGCACCAAAGCCATTGTCAATATTCACAACAGCGACTCCTGCCGCACAGCTATTCAGCATAGACAATAGAGCGGACAACCCGCCAAAATTAGCACCATAGCCAATACTGGTCGGCACCGCAATAACCGGCTTCGCAACCATACCGCCAACCACGCTTGCTAAAGCTCCCTCCATGCCGGCAGTTACAATGAGCACATTGGCTGTTTGCAGCAATTCATGCTGCGCCAATAAACGATGAATCCCGGCCACCCCGACATCATACACACGTTTTACATGATTACCCATGATCTCTGCAGTAAGGGCTGCTTCTTCGGCAACCGGTATATCACTAGTTCCGGCAGTCATTACAAGAATGAACCGATCCTGATCAATCGTCAAAGCTTCTCTACGAACCAGGATCAGCTTCGCATCTTCAGAATATTCCGCTTCCGGCAATATTTCCCGAACAGCCTCATACATCTCTTTATTCGCCCGGGTAGCCAAAATATTATGAGGAAACCGCGACAGACAAGTGACAATTTCAACGACTTGCTGCACCGTTTTGCCCTGGCAAAAAATCACTTCCGGAAACCCTTGACGGATCACCCGATGGTGATCAATTTTCGCAAAACCTAATTCTTCATACGGCACAGGTTTAAGCTGTTTCAATGCTTCATCCAAAGTTAGTTTATTATCACGAAATAATTGTAAAATCTCTGTAGCTACAGTATCATCCATTTTTACTCACCTCATTTAAAATTCCTATGTTTTAAAGCAATAAAGAAAAACAAAACCACATATGGTTTAAAATCCCAAAAAAATGAAGACATACCTCTCTTCAGAGAAAATGTCTTCATGACACGCTAGTCGTACGTAAGCGGCTTCAGCCGGCAATAAATGGGATTTCCATTATTTTTATTACATCGTTAGTTCCCAATTAAGAAATTTAAGCTTTAACGCATAACAAACATATACACCCTTCAGGGTACCCATGTTTCAGTAAAAGCAAAGTTTCACTTATTATAGAGATGCAACAATATGCAGCTCAGGGGAGTGCAGCAAATTGACAGTGCCTTGCGCCGTCCATAAAATTGGCCGGGCTGTATCTGCGCTGTTAAGACGAAGAATAGAACCATAGAGGCCATTATTGAGTTTCACAGAACTGCCAATCTCATACGGAACTGTCGCCTTACAAAAAGCCTGCACAATATCTCCGTCAAACTGGGAGCCGACACCCTGGCAAATCATCCGAACCGCTTCATGCGTCGGGATCCGCGGACGGTATACCCGGTCAGTCGTTAACGCATCATACACATCCGCTACGGCCACAATACGTGAAAATAAATGGATGTCCTCTCCGCCGATTCCCCAAGGATAACCGCGGCCATCGTGCCGTTCATGATGTTGAAGAGCAATTAGCATCATTCGGTGATCAAACTGTGTTTCTGACTTTAAAATCGTATAACCGGTTAATGAGTGTTCCTTCACTTTATTAAATTCATCCCAAGTTAATGATCCTTTTTTTTCCAATATAGCCTTGTTGATCCTGGTCTTGCCGTAATCATGCAGAAGAGCCCCCATTCCAAGACAAAAGAGATCCTCCTTTTCCAAACCAAGTTTGATACCGATCACAATGGCAAAGATACCAACATTAGTACTATGCATAAATAAATAATCACTTTTAAAACGAACATCGTTCAGATAAATTAACACATTGTTACGTTTTACCAAATCGTCAACCACTTGTTGCACAGTTTCACTTAACTGCGGCAAATGAGCAGCAACGCCATGTTGACTATAAAACGCATTTTGTACGCTATACGTCATTTTTAGCCGGGTGGAAGCACTCACTAAATTTTGCATCGTTGATATTTCTTGGTTTGCACAACTGTCATCTTTGATCCATACAGACGTTATTTCATGCTTAGCAAGTAATACGCGAATTTCTTCCCGTAAAAATACCCCAGCTGAAATTAAAATCCGCCCGTATTCATCAATAACATCTCTTCCCAATATCATACTTCCATCGGCATATTGCAAAAGGACCCGTTTGATGGTGTACACCTCCATGAACTGCTGCTATTGGTAGATTAATTGAGTTCTTCTGACTTACCGCTAAAGGTCCGTTTCAAATGCCATGATGCTCAATTGCAAAATAAAACAAAATAAGACAACGGACTTTGTTTCGACATACAGATTCTTATCTCCTGCAAATGCAACGAAAATTGCCCTCAAGAAAGATAAAATTACGTTCGCAAATGGTCTATTAAATATTCATCCTTCGTTTCCGTTTTCTAACTGCCAGATACCGTTGGAGATTATCCATAAAAATATACATTTGCGGTACGACGACTAAAGTAAGGATAGTCGACGTTATAAGGCCTCCGACAACAACTACCCCCATTGAAGATCGCAATTCAGACCCGGCACCAAAACCAATCGCTACCGGAAGCATCCCTAAAATCATTGCGGCTGTAGTCATTAAAATAGGCCGCAGCCGGACAGAACCGGCCTCTAACAACGCTTTTTCACGCGATAACTTGTCGCGGCTGCGCAAAAGATTAGTATAATCGACCAATAAGATGGCGTTTTTAGCAACCAGTCCCATGAGCATAATAATTCCAATCATACTCATAATGTTAATTGTCTTACCAGTCATTAATAGTGCCAACACGGCGCCAATCAACGAAAACGGCAAGGACAGCATAATCGTTAAGGGATGAATAAAACTCTCAAATTGGGCTGCCAAAACCATATAGATCAGAATAACAGCGATCACTAACGCGCGTCCAATTTCCTTAAAGGAATCATTCATCGTCCGGGTTTGTCCGACAAATTTGTATGTATATCCGTAAGGCAAGCTCATTTGATTAATCTCATTTTGAGCTGCCGTTATAATATCTCCAGCCGAGACCCCGACATTATTCGCATACACAATAATTTCCCGTTGCCGGTCATCACGATCAATTTCCGTCGGTCCGGACGAATACTGAACCGTTGCCACATCGCCTAAGCGGACTTGATTTCCAAATTTTGTTGGAACACGTAAATTTGCAACATCTTCAAGCCGAGTCCGGTTTTCACGATGTAAAAGCACCCGTATATCATAGTCTTTATCACCAACCCGATACCGGTTCGCGGTAACATTACCGGCAAACGCAGTTTGTACGACATAGCCCAGGCTGGCAGTATCAACGCCGGTCTGGCCGGCTTTGGCCCGGTCCAATATAACTTGTACTTCCGGTTGATAGTCAGCAACCGAGGTATCGACATCAGTCGCTCCGGGAATATGCCGCAGCCGTTCCGCCAATTCTTGGGACAATTGTTGCAGGACGACCATATCATCGCCCCGGATTCCCACCTGTACAGGGCGGTTGTCACCGCGGCCCGCTGTTGAGCTGCTGGGAACAACCGATATTTTCATTCCCGTATAATTGCGGAATTTCATCCGCAATTCGTCCATAATCTCCATCATACTGCGGTCTCGATCGCCAGGATCGGATAATTTAACGCCAATAAGAGCTTTATTAACAGGATTACGGCTGTAGCCGATAATCAAAAATGCCGTTTTTAACTCTGGTAAAGCCAACACTTCCTGTTCAATCGGCCCAACCATTTGCGTCATCTTTTCCATAGAAGTTCCCGCCGGAGCAGACAACATAATATTAAATTCCCCCGAATCATAGGTCGGTTGAAATTCAAACCCCAACAGAGGAACAAATAATACGTTAACCAGTAGGGAAACTACAGCAATACCGACAATCAATATAGGTCGTTTCAGGGCCCATTCCAAAAAATTACGGTATGATGTCCGAAGAGCTAAAAAGCCTTTTTCCCATTTGCGCAAACCATCCTCGACTACATTTTCAAACGCAACAAATGCTTTTGGGCGTTCAGGTGCCTTCTCTCTCACACCCCTAAGCCAGCGCGCAGATAACATCGGCGTTAATGTAAATGCAACAAACAGAGAGAAAGTTACGGCAAAAGCAATCGTTAAGCCAAATTGGCGAAAAAACATTCCAATTACTTCACCCATCGACCCAACCGGCACGAAAACAGCTAAAATACAGAAGGTGGTCGCCAAAACAGCCAATGCAATTTCTGCCGTGCCGGAAAGCGCTGCATGCATCGGTTTATGACCGGCTTCAATGTGACGATGGATATTTTCGACAACTACAATCGCATCATCAATCAAGATGCCGACTGCCAAACTCAACCCCATCAGGGACATATTGTTTAACGTAAAATTAAAATACTTCATTACGGCAAATGTGGCAATGATGGAAGTCGGGATCGCGACTGCCCCGACCATTGTCGCACGAAAATCACGCAAAAACAGAAATACAATAATGACTGCCAGTAAGCCGCCCAAGATGATCGAGGTTTGAACATCTTTTACGTTATCCCGTATATATATGGAACTATCACGCGTAATTTCGATTTTTACATCGACAGGCAGTTCTTTCTGTATTGTCTGCATGGCATCCTTTACGCGTTCCGATACATCAACCGTATTGGTACCGGATTGCTTTTGGACTGATACCACTACAGACGGCGAACCATTCGTCCGGGCAAATGTCCGTTCTTCCGTCCAGGAATCATTGACCGCGGCTACATCACGCAGCAACACCGTCCGGCCGTTTTGATAGGCAACTGTAATATTGCCAATTTCCTCTACCGTACGATACTGTCCCAACGCACGGACAACCATCTCATACCCTTTTTCTTCTATATATCCACCCGGCACATTCGCATTTTGGCTATTAACAATCGATAATAACGAATCCATTGTCAACCCATACGAATCTAGTTTACGGGGATCAACCATGATTTGGATTTCACGGTCATTGCCTCCCAGCAAATTAACAGCGCCTACTCCATCCAACTGCTGCAACCGTTGTTTCACAACATCATCCGCCATCTTACGCACTTCACCACGCGAACGTTGGTCGGAGGACATACTAAAATATACAACGGCCTGCGCCGTCATATCATACCGTTGTGTAACCGGTTCGTCAACTTGATCCGGCAGCCGCTTGCGGATACCACCCACTTTCTCTCGCACATCTGCGGCCGCCATTTTGGGATCAGTACCCAAGGTGAACTCAATTGTAACCTGCGTAACACCAGATCTCGATATGGAAGAAATGGTTTTTATACCAGAAACTGAACTTACAGCATCTTCGATTGGTTTTGTTACCAAATTTTCCATTTCTTCCGGCGAAGCGCCCTGCCAAGTCACAGTTACAGTAACTAGCGGCAAATCAACATCCGGCAGCAAGTCAATTCCCATACGAGGCATAGCCGATAATCCGAACACAACCAACACAAGCACCAGCATTGTCGTAAATACGGGCCTATGGATAAAAACCTTTAACAGACTATTCATAATTGGCCGGCCTCCCGGATCGCAGCTACAGTTACTTTCGATCCGTCACGGGTAATATTCTGGCCGGCAACAACAACAAGGTCACCCGGATTCAAGCCGCTCAACACTTCTGCCCAGCCATCACCAACATAGCCGAGCTTCAATTTACGTTGTTGAACTTGGTCACCAACTAAAACAAATACGGAACGTTGATCTTCAAACAAAACAATGGCTGCTTCCGGAACAACTAATGCCTGTTGATGTTCTTTCCCATTGATAACAACCTTTGCAAACATTCCGGACCGTAAAACATTTTCAGAATTGTCCAGGCTCACTTCCATGCTAAAAGTATGAGCAGGCACAATGGCTGCCGGAGATACTTTTGTAATGCTCCCCGCAAACTCTTGTCCATCCAAAGCATCAATAACAACTTTGGCCGGTGCGCCTAACATGATTTGATTAATTTGACTTTCCCCAACCGTCGCTTTCGCAACCAGCACAGACAGATCCGCAATATTAAAAATAGGTGTTCCTGCTTTTGCATAATCACCGGCTTGCAGATACCGTTTAATCACGGTACCAGAGTGCGGCGTTACTACACCCGTATTTCCCAACCGTGCCTCCATATAGCCAATGTTACCTTCATTAGCCCGCAATTGCCCTTCCAAAGAAGCGGCCTTTGTACGCATTGCTTCGAATTGCTGTGCAGAAATAGCGCCCTGCGCATACAAACTTTCATACCGTGCCAAATCCGCTCGGGCTTGAGCCAAATCAGCCCTCGTCGCATAGGCGGTTCCCTGCGCTTGCGAAACTTGGGCGGCAAATTCGTTGTTTTCAATAGTGGCAACCACCTGACCTGCCAAAACCACTTGACCCTCGTCCGTCTGAATTCTGCCGATACGGCCGTCCACTTTCGGACTGATGTCCGAATACCATATTGGCTCTAATGAAGCAGACAAAACGATAACAGGCGTGATCGTTTTGCGAAAAGCGGGCATTACTTCTACAGTTACGACCCTGCCTTTCGTAATTGCCGCCGCTTTTTGTTTTGCAGTGGTAATATTGCTGTAAATCCGAAAGCCGATAAAAGCACATAAAATCAATGCAATGATCACAACAATCCATACAATCTTCTTATTCTTTTTTTGCACAATGCAACTCCCTTTCTTAGCACATCTTATTATCATAAACAGCAGCGATTTATGCTCTATGATTCATGACTCACCGGTCAAAAAATCTTATTCGCCTTTTATTTCTTTTTTCCCTGTTAAAAATTACACTGCATTCAAAATTTAATCAAAAGGCATAGAAAGAGATTCTCTCTTGGCCCTGAACGAAAATGCAACCGGAGAAATGCTTCCCCGGTTGCATAACCATCAATCCAAGATGTTCAAGCGTTCTATTCCATTTTTGTTTGCATAAGGACTGGTTGTGCCAATTCCTCCATCACTGTCCGCACCATTGTATCCGATACCTGACCGCATATTTCGGTTTGGCCGATCTCTCTTAATAAAATCCACTGCACTTCTCCGCCAAGACTTTTCTTATCCCGCTTCATATAACGAAGAAAATCAATATCAGCAACAGCGGGAATGGCAGCCGGCAGATGAAACCGGGCAACACAATCACGTACCCGAATAACAACATCCTTACTGCAAAACCCCATATGATAACTTAATAAAGCTGCGCCAACCATCCCGATAGCCACAGCTTCACCGTGGTTGTAGCGTTCGAAGCCAAACCCGGCTTCCAATGCGTGCGCGATTGTATGACCGAAATTCAAGATCATACGAAGGGAGGTATCCTTCTCATCTTTTTGCACAACATCCGCTTTGATTTGACAGGAACGCCGGATGATTTCCGTCAGCGCATCCGGTTTTCTGGCTAAAATAGCTTCGTGGTTTGCTTCCAAATAAGTAAAAAATTCATTATCAGCTATCGCTCCATACTTAATCACTTCCGCCAACCCGGCGTAATATTCCCGTTCTGGAAGCGTCTGCAGCAATTCCGGATCAATCACAACGACTTGCGGTTGATAAAAAGCGCCGATCAAATTTTTCCCCAACGGATGATCAACCGCTACCTTTCCGCCTACGCTGGAATCAACCTGTGCTAATAGGCTGGTAGGAACCTGGATAAACGGAACACCGCGCAAATACGTCGCAGCAATAAAACCGGTTAAATCTCCTACTACGCCGCCACCCAGCGCCACGAAAGAAGATTTCCGGTCCAAGCCTAATTCAATTGCTTTTGTATAAATGGACATGGCAGTTTCTAATGTCTTGGATGATTCACCGGGACGGATCATGAAAAGTTCGGCCTGAAATCCGGCGTCCCGTAAACTACTGAGCACCTGCCCGCCGTACAAAGAGCCAACATGGTCATCAGATATTACTAATATTTTTGAGGCAAGTTGTTTTTTCTGTAAAATACCGCCAATATTCGCGAGACTACCTGGAGCAATGTAGATCGGATAACTCCTGTCCCCTAAATTAATAGTAACCTCAGCCACGGAAATGCCCTCCCTGTTTCAGCAAAGCAATTATTCTATCTGTAATTTCATACACAGATCCCTTACTGGTATCAACGATATAATCCGCGGCTTGATACAATGGTTCCCGCTCCGCCAACAACATTGCTATCGCCTGCTTCGGATCAGGTGTATTCAATAAAGGCCGGGTCGTTTTCTTGGCTGTGCGTTCCAAGATTACTTCCGGAGCCGCAGTCAACGTGATCAACACACCATTACGACGTAATTGATCGATATTTTCCGGATAAAGCACTGCACCGCCACCAGTGGCGATCACCGTATTCTTATAATGAGATACCGTAATAATCATCTCGCGCTCCAGAGCGCGAAAATACGACTCTCCATGTTTGGCGAAAATTTCATTGATTTTTTCGCCACGTTCAAATTCAATCATGCTATCCACATCAACAAAGCGGCATTGCAGCTTCGATGCAAGCGACCTGCCGATACTGGTTTTTCCGGTTCCCATAAACCCTAGTAACACGATATTTTTCATACTTGCTCCGGTGCAATACGCTGCCGGTAATGCTTCATGGCGGCAAGCAGATCATTAATGTGATCTCCGCCAAACTTCTCTAGTAATACTTCCGCCAATACAATCGCCGTGACTGCCTCGCCGACAACAGCGGCAGCCTGTACCGCACAAACATCGCTGCGTTCCGTATTCGCAGTAATTGCTTCATGGCTGATAATGTCCACCGAAGCCAGCGGCGCCATTAACGTAGGAATTGGTTTCATCACCGCGCGGACCTGAATATCCGCTCCATTTGTCATTCCGCCTTCAAGTCCCCCGGCATGGTTCGTAGTGCGATAATACCCTTTTGCGGATGAATAGAAAATTTCATCATGCGCCATGCTGCCCGGAATCCCGGAATAGCCGAAACCAGCGCCAATTTCCACCCCTTTAATTGCCGGAATTGACATCAACGCGCCCGCCAATCGTCCATCCAGGCGGCGATCCCAATGAACGTGGCTGCCGAGCCCCGGAGGCGCTCCAACAACCGATACGGCAAATACTCCGCCCAGTGTGTCCCCACGGCGTTGGGCAGCTTCAACTACTGCACGGATATTCGGATCATCTTCCGGTTGTTCAGTCGAAACCGTTACGCCGCCAATTTCTGATACTGTCGACATAATCGTAATGCCACATTGCGCTAAAAGTTGTGACAATAACGCTCCGACTGCGGTACGCGCAGCCGTTTCCCGAGCGCTGGCCCGTTCTAAAATATCCCGGATATCTTCACTGCCATATTTTAAGACCCCGGCTAAATCGGCGTGTCCTGGCCGTGGTGCAGTCACCGCGTCACAGTCAAATTGTCCGGTAACCGCCATCCGTTCCTGCCAATTTTCCCAATCACGGTTATGGATTGCCAAGGTTACAGGACTCCCCAATGTATATCCAAAACGGACCCCTGATAAAATTTCCACCGTGTCGGCTTCAATTTGCATCCGCTTCCCCCGCCCGATCCCTTGCCGCCGCCGATATAAAAACTGGTTGATTGCATCAAGATCAACCGGCAATCCGGCAGGCAGACCCTCGATCACGGCAGTTAAACATGGTCCATGTGATTCTCCGGCAGTTAAAAAACGTAACATTACTCATCACTCCATACAGCTTACTTTTTCTGCGCCAGTGGTTTTTTCACCACTGCATTTTCAACATAATAAGTTACAACCACCAGATTACTTTCTAAGAATCCAGCTTGCGATTGTAAAGATAATCGTACCACACTATTAAAGCGAGGGCAATCTTCCATTTTCTTTAAAAAAGTAATTGTTTGAAAAAAATTGCCCTGCGTGGTGATTTCTATAGGAAATTCACCATGACCACCAACATACGAGCTGGTTCCAGGCTGTATGTGTAATAAATTAACCCCGCTCGCTTTCGCAATGGCTTCGATTTGTAACAAAAATTGCTGAATTTCCGGATAGTCCGGCAACATGCGGTCCGTCTGCAAAGCTTGGCTTTCCAACGCTGCAATATGACGTTCCACATTCGGATAAGTAATCGCAAACTTGTTAATTAACTCAACCTTCTTTTTCTCTGTACTAACCTGTTGCATCAATTCACTAATTCGCATTTGCTGCGGTTGAAGCACTCCTAAATAAAACAATAAAGCACCTGAAAATATGAATAAAACAAATAATAGTATCTTATATTGATCAGGGAGCTTTATCCAAAAGGTTCGCAATTCTTACATCTCCCTACCCTTGACTGTTATCTCAAACTTCATCGTGTTTAACACCTTATCCCGTTCTGCTTTCACCAAAACCGGTTTCTCAAATAACGCTTCGCTCTCAATTCTATCAAAAAACAATGCCAAATCAGAATACGTTACGGCTTGGCCTTTAACATGGCAACAATGTTGTTCATCCAACGCAATCTCATTCAGCCAAACATCTCGCGGCAAGGCTTCCGCTAGCTGAGCAATACTTGCATACTGCGATCTTCCCTGTGCTGTTAATGACAATAAAATAGTATTCTTATGCTGGATCCGGCGATTCACGGCATCAACCGCCTGCATCTTGATTTGTGTAGGATATAGTAGCGCGCTTTGATTTCTCATCTCGATAAGTTCATGATTTAAGGTCCAAAGTCTATACGATCCATAGCCATAGAAAACGGCACACAAAAGGAAAATCGCCACTCCGGCGATCAAAAAAATTCTATTCAGCGAGTGCCGGAGATTTCGTTGAGAAGGTGGCAATAG
>Ga0316604_10000822_pt1 | contig 32509 bp, 32 predicted proteins | sample OWC_soil_day20_C_FD_207650 | JGI IMG/M metagenome (GOLD analysis project Ga0316604, IMG submission 207650) | Wetland soil microbial communities from Old Woman Creek delta, Ohio, United States - OWC_soil_day20_CT | ecosystem: Environmental > Terrestrial > Soil > Wetlands | place: USA: Ohio... | reverse complement strand
TATTTATGTCGTAGCGGTGGAGCCTTACACTTCCCCGGTTCTTTCCGGTGGAACACCAGCCTCCCATAAGATTCAAGGAATTGGGGCAAATTTTACCCCGCCGCTGTTTGACCCGGGAGTGGTCGATGAAATTTTTAAAGTCCGGAATGAGGAAGCACGGGAGACTTCTCAGGATTTAGTAAGAACCGAGGGCCTGCTGGTGGGATATTCCTCAGGCGCCGCGGTATTTGCTGCGGCGCAGATCGCCAAAAGACCGGAGTATGCTGGTAAAAATGTCGTTGCGGTTCTTCCGGATACCGGAGAGCGTTATTTATCCACGGACCTGTACGAAATACTGGACCGGGTTATTTATTAAGGAGGGACGAAGGATGGCTGAATTCATAGAAAGGCCGAGATATGCTTGCGCGTTAGGTGGGGCACTTTCCACGCTTCGGGCTATTCCGGGCGCCATTCCCATCATACACGCGGCAAGCGGTTGCGGCTATAACCTGTTCAATGCGACCCACGCAGGCTCTGCGTATTTAGGGGGCGGCTATTGCGGCGCTACTTCCCTGCCCAGTTCCAATGTCACGGAGCGGGAAATTGTTTTTGGTGGCGAGGATAGACTGGAGGAAGAAGTCCGAACTACCCTTGAGATCATGGAAGGTGATCTGTATGTCATTCTAAGCGGCTGCATGGTTGAGATGATTGGAGACGATATCGATTCCGTAGCAAGTAAATTTCATCATGAAAACAAGAATGTAATTGCCATTTCAACTCCCAGCTTTAAGGGAAATTCCTATTATGGATATGACCTGCTTCTGGACGGACTGGTGAGAAACTGGATTCCTCATGCTCCCCTCCGAAAGGAGAAAGCTGTCAATATATTAGGTATCGTTCCGGGAGAAGATGTTTTTTGGAAAGGAAATCTCAAGGAGATTAAGCGTCTGCTGGAGCGCATCGGGATTCAGGTCAATACGCTGTTTGGAGAGGGCGAGGGACTGTCGGATATTAAGCATTCCTCCCAAACTTCCCTCAATATCGTATTATCTAACGTGTATGGAATGATGGCGGCACAGGCCTATGAAGAAGTATTTGGCATCCCTTATGTGATCGCACAGTTTCCTGTCGGATATCGGCAGACAGAAGACTTCCTCAGAAAAATTGCCGAGCTGCTAGAGATTCCATCACACCTCTTGGAACAGGTGCTGGAAGAGGAATGCCGGATTTATTACGATTATTTTGAGCGATTTTCGGATATTTACACCGATGCGGATCTCCAGAGATATGCGGTTGTCGTGGCAGACGCAAACTATGCGCCCTCGGTCACCAGGTTTTTATCCGATGAATTAGGGTGGATACCAAAGCTTACCGTTATCACCGACATTCTCAGCGAGGCTCAGAAGCAAATCCTTGAGGAGCAGTTTGAACAATTTGACTCCGGACTTAAAATCCCCATCCGCTTTGATACCAACACTTCATCAGTTCGCAAATATTTAAAAGAAGTCACCGAACCTTATAAAAACCAGAGATATTATAATGCCTTAACACCGTTGGTGGTGGTAGGAAGTATTTTGGAAAAGGAATTATCCGCAAGTCTGGACGCACCCTTGGTAACGATATCATATCCGATCACAAACCGGGTGGTTCTCAACAGAGCCTATGCCGGAATCAACGGTGGCCTGACCTTGACAGAAGATCTTTTGTCAGCGCTGGTCACAGGAAGGTAGGCGTGAACATCAATGAATACCATACTTAATAACACCGCTCCAGCCAGAGAGGAACGGCTGAAGGCAGGAATTGCCTTTGGAGGAACCTGCTCACAGCTTCAGGACTGTATCAGTAAAGGCTGTCTTGGCGGCGCAACCCGATCCTTTTCACAGACCTATGGATGTCAGCACAGTTTGAGCCTGGGGATTTTAAATACCATTCGAAATGCTGTGGTGATTATGCACTCCCCTCTGGGCTGCGGAGCCTCCTCGGTTTTGTCCTCCGGTCAGCAGGGCGCTGCATTCCAGAAGCTGCGGGATCCTCTTGCCGAGGGTACTATTATCATCAATACTAATCTCGATGAGTTAAATGTAATCAACGGCGGTGAAAATAATTTACGGGAGGCAATCCTCTTTGCAGACCGGGAATTCAGACCGGAAATCATTATCGCAATCGGGGGATGTGTGCCGGCACTGATCGGGGATGATATCGATGCCATAGCGGCAGAGCTTCAGAGCTGCGTGTCAGCAAGAATCCTTCCCGTGACATGCGAGGGTTTTAAAACCAAAGTGATGGCAACGGCGTATGACGCGGCCTATAACGGCATTATGAAAAAGCTTCTTGGTACAGTGAACCGTTTTCATCCGCTCGCTTCCGAAGATTATGATGAATACCAGAGAAACTATGTTGCCAGCAGGAGCGTCAATATCTTCAATGTGGGTTCTATGAGTAAAGCGGACGAAACTGAATTGGAGCGGCTGCTCCATGCAATAGGACTCAACGTAACCTTTCTTCCATGCTACAGTGCTCCAAAGGACTTTAGCTTTTCGCTGGAAAACGCATTAAATGTGAGTATCTGTGGAACTCATGACGACTATTTTATTGAGTATTTGCAGCAGGAATATGGCATCCCTTTCCTGATTGATACGATACCAATCGGAAAAAAGAACACGAGAAGATGGGTTCTTAAAATCGCGGAACGGTTTCATTTGGAACAGGAAGCGGAACGGTTTCTGGACAAAGAAGAAAATTTGCTGGAAGAGAGCTTGAAGCCGTTTCGGGAAACGCTGAACGGGAAAAAAGTATACCTCGGAGGCGGCGCAATCCGCATTGCAGCCACGGCCGAGGTGCTTCAGGATCTGGGAATGCAAATTGTGGGCCTAAAGGGACATCATATTGATCATTTCATCAATCCGGTTTTGGAGCAGCTGACCGGAATGGAAGATACTACATTTCATATCGCCACCCAGCAGCCCTTCGAACAGGTCAATATTGTTCACCGATTGAAACCGGATATCATCGTGATTCATTCCGGCCTCAATAATATTACCACCAAGTATGGAGTTCCAATTCTTCCTCTTTTCGGACCCACATTTCATTATATGGGTTACAGCGGAGCGTTTGATATTGCCCGGAGACTGGTACGAAAGCTGGAGAACAATCAGTACAATCAAAACATATCAAAAAACCTGAAGCTGCCCTATAAAAAGCAATGGCTGGAGAATGACCCATTCACTTATATCAAGGAAGCATAAAGAAACGCGGATTGGCAGCTGTCAGGCCAAAAAATGCACAACGCATCAGTTTGATTACATAATGGGGGAAGAAATATGGCAACAAGGCAAGTGGCGATATACGGAAAAGGCGGAATTGGAAAATCAACAACAACACAGAATCTGACGGCAGGGCTGGTACGGTTAGGGAAACATGTTATGGTGGTTGGCTGCGACCCGAAGGCAGATTCCACCAGACTTCTGCTGGGTGGATTGGCACAGAAAACCGTACTGGATACCATCAGAGAAACCGGTGACCAGGTAGAGCTGCATTCCATTTTAAAAGAAGGGTACGGCGGAACGCGCTGCGTGGAATCCGGTGGGCCGGAACCGGGTGTCGGCTGCGCCGGGCGGGGTATCATTACATCAATCGGTTTGCTGGAACGGCTGGGCGCTTATACACAAGAACTGGACTACGTGTTTTATGATGTTCTCGGCGATGTTGTTTGCGGGGGATTTGCCATGCCGATCCGGGAGGGCAAGGCAAAAGAAATTTACATTGTTGCCAGCGGTGAAATGATGGCATTATATGCCGCCAACAACATCGCAAAAGGAATTCAGAAATATGCGATGAAAGGCGGTGTCCGGCTGGGAGGAATTATTTGTAATAGCCGTAACGTTGATCGAGAAATGGATTTGCTCCGTGCCTTTGCCAAAGAGCTTGGAACACAATTGATTTATTTTGTCCCAAGAGACAACATTGTCCAGCATGCCGAAATACGAAAGCAGACGGTCATTCAGTATAAGCCAGACAGCACACAGGCGCTGGAGTATTGCAATTTGGCAGAAGCAATTGATCACAATACCATCTTTACAATCCCGACGCCGATGTCGCAGGAGAGACTGGAAGAAATCCTCATTGAGTTTGGTTTGATGGATGTTGCGGACGATTATCGCATTTAAATCATGTCTCCACTACATTCGAAGCATACCGACCAGAAAACTGGAAGTTTCATACATGCATCGTCTGAAACCTCTTTTACTTTGATATCATGGATAAGGAAGGTAATGATTTGCTACGTCACATCAATATTGATCCGAAAAAGTATCATTTAAGCGGTTTAAAAATTTTTAAATGTAAGAATTACAATCTGTTTCAGGCAGGACAGTTCGTGACAATAATCGGAAACTGCATGCAGTCGGTGGCGCTTCAATGGTTTGTCTATCAACTGACAAATTCATCTCTCGGCCTTGGTCTGCTGCTGGTGTTCCAGTACACTCCTATCCTTATTGTTTCACCCTTTGCCGGAATTTTTGTGGATCGTTTTGACAAAAAGAAACTGTTGCTGGCAACGCAGTTTTTTCAAATGGCACAGGCATTTCTTTTAGCCTTTTTGGTGATTTCCGGGCATGTAACAGTTGAAAGCATTTATCTTTTAGCTGCCTTTTTAGGTGTGATTTCCGCCTTTGACATGCCTGTCAGACATTCTTTTCATATTGACCTTGTGGGCAAGGACACTATTATTGAAGCGGTTGGATTAAATTGGACGGTATATTTTACAGCCAAAATCATTGGTTCAGCACTGGCGGGATCGTGTCTTGTCACCGTTGGAGCAGGCATATGTTTTTTACTCAATGGGATTGGGTTTTCAGCAACGGTCATCAGCCTACTGATCATAAAAACACATTGTAAAAGTACCAGAACCAATCATAATTCTGTTTTGCACGAAATGCGGATGGGTTATCAGTACATCAGAAATAACCGTGTTTTGTCTGGTACCATATTTGAAATGTTGATTGTCGGTGTTTTTGTCATGAATGTGGATGTTATAGCGCCGGTTTTTGCCGAAAAAGTTCTGTCCCAGACGGCGGGAGGCTATAGCATCCTATATTCCGCTTTCAGCTTTGGTTCCCTGTTAGGGGCGTTGATTTTATTGATGGCAGGAACAAAGCTGACCAATACAACAGTATTGCTTTTAAGTGCATTCTTGCTTGGCAGTTTATTCGTTATAACAAGTTTTGCAAACGAATATTTCATATCCATAATTTTGTTGGCGTTCATTGGTTTTTTCCAGATTACATTTATGATGAACGCAAACTCTATGATTCAGATCACTACCAGCGATGAGTTCAGAGGACGAGTGCTCAGTATTTATACATTGGTTCAGTGCGGCACCTCTCCATTTGCAAGCCTTTTCACCGGAATAGCGCTGGAACGGCTGACGCCGAACGCCGTTTTTCTGTGGGCCGGTACATTGGCGCTCATATTTCTCATGGTCATCGCTTTAATACACCTGCTGAACCAAAAGCATGCCAGACTCAAAGTGAAAAATAAGGTGTCCGATTGCTGAATGCCGCGTGTCGGAGCACCGCGTCACATACTGTCATCAAGCGTTTCATCTGCTGATCTAACGAAACATGATGGGAAATGCTCTGTGCAGATGAGCATATACATATTGCGCGCAGAGGCCCGTAAACAGTCCTGTCAGGATGGCGGATACCAGCAGCACCGGCAGGTAAAAGAGCACTGCGGACGCTCCCACAAGGGTCGCGGCAATGGTCATCTGGCCGATATTGTGTCCAACAGCTCCTAAAATACTGACTACCCAAATTTGCTTTTCCGTCAGACGCCAGGAGGCGAAGCACATAACGCCATAGCAGACCAGGCCTCCGGCGATGCTAAACCACATAGCGACAGCCTGACCGCAGAGCAGATTTCCCAGCACAATCCGTAGAAACAACACCGCACCGGCATACCGTCTTCCAACGGTATAAATGCTAAATAAGGTAACGATGTTCGACAGCCCAAGCTTTACGCCGGGAATGGGCACTGGAGCCGGAAGCTGCAGCTCAATACTGAATACAATCAGCGCGAACGCCGTGAGCATGGATAGCTTACTGATCTGTCTGGCATTCATCGTGTTCACCCCACTGCGGCATCCGCCTGATCGTCGGACGAAGCCTTTATTTGGATCACCAGCTGATTGGGCAGACACACCACCGGTGCGGTTCCATCGGAAATCGCACCCTGATGGACGCAAATCTGATCGGGGCAGCTGGCCTCAATCACCGAAATAGCCCCATCCTTCACCTGTATGGTGTTATAGCCCCCATTTGAGCTCTCAATGGTAAAGACGGTATCCTGATCTAAGGACACCGAGCGGACGAGGACTCCGGACTGATAGATATCAGCCACTTTTCCGTCGACTTTCTGGGAATACTGGAAGATCACCACTGCCGACAGAATCAAAAGAGCCGCTCCAACTACAATGATCCAAAATCGATTTCGTTTCATATTACCTCGTAATGACCGTAAACCCCGCAGGGCAGTCTGTCATAGAATCCTGAAGTCCCTGCGTAACATAAATGCTGCCGTCGCTGTCAATCATGACCACCTCGAAATTATCACAGGAACGCCAAAATTCCACAGCCTTGTCCAGTCCCATGATCAGCAGCGGCGTATCAATCCCATCCGACAGGATACCGCTATCGCTGACAATGGTGACGGATTTCAGGTCGCTGTCCGCCGGATATCCCGTGGCAGGGTCAAAAATATGGCAGTAGCGCGTTCCGTTTTCCTCAAAATAACGCTGATATGTCCCTGCCGTTGTCAGAGATTTATCTCCAACCGACAGGACACCGACATACCCCTCTGCGTCATCCGGATCCTGAATGCCAACACTCCAGTCGCCGCCGTTCTCTTTCCGTCCGTAGGTCGCCACATTTCCGCCCAGGGACAAAATGCCTCCCGTTACCTGATAGGACTCAAAAATCTCAAGGATCCTGTCGGCGGCATATCCCTTGGCAATGGAACCCAGGTCGAGCTCAGTTCCCTCATCAAGCTGGATGTCATTGCCGGAGATATGAATATGCTCCGGGCCGGTCAGAAGCAGCGTCTCCTGAATTTCCCCGTCGGTGGGAATTCGGAATTGATCCGTGGTAAATCCCCACAGGCGCGAAATGGGATAAAGCGTGATATCTTCCGCGCCGCCTGTTTCCACCCCAATTTCAAGAGCACTCTGAATCAGCCCCAGTGTTTCCTCCGAAACCTGAGCCTCGCCGTCCTGATTGAGGGTATAAATCTCGCTTCCTTCCAGCGTGACGGACAGCTGCTGCTCCAACCGCTCCACCTCCGCCTGGGCGGCTTCTACGGCAGGTTCGGCGTCACGCCCCCAGGCTTTAATGGACATGATGGTGTCCATCGCAAAAAACTGCCGCTCATACTCGCTGTTTCCTGACATACTTCGCACCAGCAGCACCGCGATCACCGCGAGCGTAAGACTGCCCGCGACGGCGGGAATCATCCATTTTTTCATAAGCAATCGATCGGCAGGGCCTTTGTCCTGCCGCTCCTTCATGCAATTTTATACCGCCGCACCCATCGCAACCGAAGCTTTTCCCGCCGAGGAGAGCACCGACTCAATCGCGCCGGTGGGGCACTTAGCCAGGCACGTCGCCTCTACGCATTTGGAAGTACAGACGGACGCGTCTACCACAGCCAGATTCCCGACAATTGTGATCGCGTCGTGAGGGCAGTTTTTGGCACAGATTCCACAGCCGATGCACGCAGCGGAACATACCTTTTTCGCTATGGCGCCCTTGTCGTGAGAACTGCAGCTGACCTTGACGTGTGCGCCGATAGGAAGCATCTGTATAATCCCTTTGGGACACGCTTTTTCACACGAACCGCAGCCGGTGCATGTGTTTGGATTGACGACAGGGAGCCCGTTTTCATCCATCTCCAGCGCGTCAAACTTGCAAACACTTACACAGTTTCCAAAACCGATGCAGCCATATTTACAGGTTTTGGGTCCCAAATGGAGCAAATTTGCGGCGGCGCAGTCCCTCATTCCAGTATACTCGTAGTCCGTTTTTGTTCTGTCCCTGGTGCCTGCGCAGCGGATGTGCGCCACACGGGGTTCCACCTGCTCCGCCGTCTTCCCCGTAATGCGGGACACAGCATCGGCCACCGCCTGCTTGCCCGGAACACACAGGTTCGGCGCAACGTTAGGGTTCAAAACGACAGCCTCGGCGTACGCCGCGCAGCCGGCAAAGCCGCACGCACCGCACTGCCCTTTTGGCAGTGCCTCGTCAACCTCTTCAATGCGCGGGTCGGCCTCAACCCTTAATTTTTGGTTGGCAACCGCCAGCACAAGTCCGAATACGAGCCCAATCGCAGCCATGACGATGACTGTCGCAATCGCGGCTTCCAGCATGCTCATCCCGCCTTTCGTTAAATAGCAATCATCCCGGAGAAGCCCAGAAACGCCAGCGACAGCATACCCGCCACCAGAAAAGCGATTCCCAAACCCTGAAGCGGCTCCGGCACGTCGGCAATCTCCAGCTTCTCACGGATACTTGACATGAGAATCATGGCGATGGCAAATCCGACGCCGGAACCCAGCGCATTGACCACGCTCATGCCGAAGGAATAGCCCGCTTCCGCATTTAACAACGGCACCCCGAGCACAATACAGTTGGTGGCAATCAGCAGCAGGTAAATACCCCACATGCCGTACAGCACCGGAGCCAGCTTTTTAATCAGCATCTCAAGCAACTGGACAAAGCTCGCGATCAGCAGAACAAATACCACTGTCGTCAGGAATGTCAGACCCAGCGGGACAAGGACGAAGGTATAGACCGCCCACGCCAGCATACTGGAGAGGGTCATAACAGACGTAACCGCCATCCCCATGCCGATGGAGGCATCCAGCTTTTTTGAAACCCCGAAAAAGATGCACAGACCAAGAAAGCGGGTCAGGACAAAATTATTCACGATTGCCGCGCTGACGAACAGGAGAATATAGCTTGTCATACGTGCTCACGCTCCTTTTCGCGGTTTTCTTTTTTCTTCTGATAAATTTTCATCGCGCCAACCAGATAGCCGAGTACGATAAACGCGCCTGGCGCCATGATGAACAGGAGCGGCGGATTGTACCATGTACCGAGAATTTGAACCCCCAGCAGAGAGCCATTTCCGAACAGCTCGCGGATTGCACCGACGACGATCATCGCCAGGGTGAAACCGGCGCCCATGCCCAGTCCGTCCAGCAGCGACGGAAGCACCCCGTTTTTGGAGGCAAAGGATTCCGCACGCGCCAGAATAATTGCGAATACGACAACGAGATTCAGGTAAATCCCAAGCGACTGATACAGCTCTGGGGCAAACGCCTCCAGCATCAGAATGGCCAGGGTCACAATCGTGGCGATGCTGGTAATGTACACCGGCACGCGCACCTTTGGATTGACAAGCTTGCGGATCACAGACACCACAACATTGTTCATGGTGATGACAAAGGTTACCGTAAGCCCCATCGTCAGCGCGGTGGCGACGGAGGACGTGACCGCCAGTGCCGGACACAGACTCAGCGCGAGAACAAAGATCGGATTTTCTTCCAGAATCCCTCTGCTGAATATCTTCCACAAATTCACTCTTGACTCGCCTCCTCCACATATGTGTTGACACGATCAACCGCTTGCTTCATTCCCTTGGTCACGGCGCGGGACGTAATGGTCGCGCCTGTAATCGCTTCAACGGTTCCTTCGGAGCTGTCTTTGGTCAGCTGCAGCTCCTCGGAGGTTTTTCCCGAAAATTGATCTTTAAACGGAGATTCAGCCGCTTTTGTCCCAAGGCCAGGCGTTTCATCCGCGCTGACAATTTCGAAATTGGACACCGCCCCGTCCGGCGTGACGGCGACCAGCATGTCAATTGCCCCGCCGTACCCCTTCGGCTCCACCTCAACAATATACGCAATCACGGAGCCATCTTCATCCAGCGCAGCGGTCAATCCCTCCTCGCCGGTGACCTCCTCAGTCGTCGCGGCTTCGGGGACAAGCTCTTTCATGGATTGAATCTCCAATTCCTGTTCCTTCTGAACAGCGATGGGATGTGTCAGATAGTAGACTCCGGCGATGATAGCGCCCGACACAAGGCAAGTGACAGTCAGGTTCAGGGCAATTTTGAAAATGCCGGAGCTTTTCGTGTCATGATTGATCGTGAGCTCAGACATGACTTGTCCCTCCCATCCCATAAATTTTCGGCTTTGTGACGCGATCAATCAGAGGTGTCAGGGCATTCATCAGGAGGATGGAGTAGCAAACGCCCTCCGGATAGCCGCCCACAAGACGGATGAGCGTCGTGATGGCGCCGCAGCCGACGGCAAAGATGATTTGCCCCTTCGTTGTAATAGGAATCGTCACCATATCGGTGGCCATGAAGAACGCGCCGATGATCAGTCCGCCGGACATCATATGGAAGATCGGATCACCGGAAAACAATCCGCCCGAACCGCCGAAGGCCCAGGTGAGTATTCCGACGGTACCAATCATAAATACAGGTACCTGCCACTTGATTATGCCCCGAATGATCAGATACACTCCGCCGAGCACCAGCAAAATCGTGCTTGTTTCGCCAATACTGCCGTTTCTTGTACCCAGCAGGAGCGCCTGATACAGCTCACCTTTGCTGCCAAACGTCTGAATCAGCGCATCATACCCTTGCAGCTTATTGATGCCCAGGGGGGTTGCGCTTGTCACGACATCCGCGGCCGTTGTCATCTCGGTCCACTTGGTCATGAGTGCCGGCCAGGAGACCATCAGCGCCGCCCGCCCGATATGGGCGGGGTTGAATATGTTGTAGCCAAGGCCGCCCATGGACAGCTTTGCCACGACAATGGCAAGAACGGCACCGAACGCCGTCATATAAAATGGAAGATCAGGAGGCAGGCACATCGCCAGCAGCAGACCTGTGATAAAGGCGCTCCCGTCCGCAATGGTAACCTTCTTTTTCATGATCTTTGCGGCGATGTATTCCGATGCGACGGCCGCCACGATACCCGCAACCAGATTCAGCAGCGCGGGCAGTCCGAACCAGATCACGGCGAAAATCGCCGCCGGCGCCAACGCCAGGTTGACGTTCCACATGATGTTCGGAATGGTAACCGCCGTTTTGATGTGCGGCGACGTTGAGACAGACAAAACCATTGCCTCGGTTTTTTCCGGTGTGTTTGTAACGCTCATTAATCAGTCCGCCTCCTGTCAGTGATGCCCATGGCCTGCGTTCATGGTTTTGGAATATCTGATGTTTTGCACAATGGGCCGTCTGGCCGGACAGATGTACGCGCAGCTGCCGCATTCAATACAGTTGAGAAGTCCGTATTCCGTTCTGGCTTCCTCATGCCTGCCCCGCTCGGACAGGATGCTCAGCATACTGGGGACAAGCCCGATGGGACATGCGTCGACGCATCGGCCGCATCGGACGCAGGGCGCGCCTTCTCCGTGTGCAACAGCAGCTTTGCTCAACACAAGGATGCCCGCCACACCCTTGACGACAGGGATGTTGAGATTCGACAGGGCATAGCCCATCATGGGCCCGCCGTTGACGATTTTCTCCGGCGTCCTGCTGTATCCGCCGCAGTAATCGATCAGATCCTGAACGCTCGTGCCGATGCGTACGCGCAGATTCTTCGGCTGCGCGATGGCATCGCCTGAAACGGTGATCACCCTTTCAATGAGAGGAACACCATGCTCCACGGCGTCTGCCAGTGCCGCGACTGAGCCCACGTTGAGTCCCACGACGCCGATATCCGAGTGGCGCTTTCCCTCCGGAATCTCGCGCCCCGTCAGCACCTTGATCAGCATACGCTCGGCGCCTTGAGGGTACTTGGTCGGCACAGGGACAATTTGAACCTCTGTCCCAGAGAAGGCTTTTTTCATCGCCTCAATTGCCTTCGGCTTGTTGTCCTCAATACCGACGATACAGCGGCGGACGTTCAGCGACTTCATGGCAATTTTGGTGCCGAGCACCACACGTTCTGTTTCCTCCAGCATGACACGGTAGTCGGCATTAAGGTATGGCTCACATTCCGAGCCGTTAATCAACAGTGTGTCAATATGCTTGTCGGGACCGTACATCAGCTTAAAATGTGTGGGGAAATTCGCACCGCCCAGACCCACAAGACCGGCAGAGGAGATGATCTCATGGATCTGCGGGACAGTCAGGCTCTCATAATCCCTGTGGCAGAGCAGGCCCGGCTGCCACTCATCCTCCCCATCGTTTTCAATCACAATGGCAAGACTTTTATCCTTATAGGAGCTGGGATACTCCGCAATGTCCGCTACTCTGCCCGAGATAGATGCATGTACCCAGCTGGTCAGATGAACGTCGGAACGTGCGATGACCTGTCCCTTCTTGACCATATCCCCGACCTTCACAACCGGTATTCCGGGCGCGCCGATGTGCTGGCTGACCGGCAAAACGACTCTTTTGGGCGGCGGCATAATTTCGGTCGGAAGCTCGGCGGTCAGAGACTTGAATGCGTGCGGATGTACGCCGCCTCGAAATGTTTTCAGCAAATGAATCACCTTTTCCGTGTTGTAGTTTCAGAGCATCTCAGCCTAAAATTCGGACAATGGACGGCAACGTTCCGAGCCTGCCCTTCCGCTTGTCAAATGCTTTGATCATCACGGCGGAACCCGCGAATAAAAGCACCGCTCCAATCATCCTCCCAATCACAACGGAAAGGGAAAGCTGTTCAAAAAGGCAACCGCCCAAAAACGCACCGGCGAACAGTGTAATCAGTGGAAATACAAAAATTAAAAACGCCCCCTTCAGGGATTGTTCCTCCTGCACCTCAAAGAGCACCCGCTGACCGACCCGCGCATGGACGCTGTTGCGCACCGTCAGTAGGGATGCGCCGCTGCCCGGGCAAGCCCCGCAATTTTCACATTCGGCATGGCGTCCCGCCTTGATCGTCGCCATTTCCCCGTCCTCGGACAGGACAATTCCCTCTTCTGTTTTCATATGCCACCCTCCCTTATGAGCCAAAACCGCAATCATTCATATAAAATACAAATTTGACACTTGAATCTTCTGTATTTTTGACTATTTATATTTTTTTCTATATATTTACCTCTTCAATATTCATGATTGATTTTTTCTTGAAATTTATATATGATTATAGTGTACGATATCTTATTGTCAAGTAGGTACCGAGAAGTACTATAGTATCAAAAAAGAAACTAAATAACAGGAGTGATCCCTTTGAAACATGAAACGGTCAGGCATGAATTGTGCCATCTGAGAGACAGATGCATCAAATACGACGTGTGTCCTATGGTTCTTGTACAAAATCTTCTCTCTGGAAAACGTAAAATTCTCATCCTGTGGTATCTCAGTTATCAGACCCTGCGCTTCAATGACCTCAAAAAAAATTTGCCCGATGTGACCCAAAAAATGCTGACGCAGCAGCTGAGAAGCCTGGAAGAAGACGGCCTGATTCATCGAGAGGTCTATCCCATTGTTCCGCCAAAGGTGGAATATTCCCTCACGGATCTCGGGAAAAAAGTCATTCCCATTTTAGAATTGATGCATCATTATGGAATTGTGTATTTAAATTCCGGAAGAACGACTCAGAATTTAGAGTAAAAACACTTCTAAGTAATGCTGGGGTGATCCCATTCCAGCGCAGAAGCGGTTCAAGACAATAAAATTGCCGGGGAACACATCCCCGGCAACCATGTTTTATATAATTGATGATACTTCAGCAAACCGTCTTTTTACGCAGGAAAACCCCGCGAGGATATTTGCCGATGCAGTGAAACTAAGGCTGTTTCCCCCCGTGTGCTGTTCAGAAACGACACATCTCTCTCAGACAGTATTAGGCGTTTCGCTTATACGTCCACAGCGTGAGCGGCACGAACACTACGAGAATTACAAGCGAGCCTAAGAGCGCAAGCCAGAAATCCGCGCCGATTGCTCCGTTTCCCAGTATTTCGCGCACAGCTGTGATGGCTTTAGAGACAGGATTGATGTATTCGGCGAAGATGCGTAATACCTGAGGCATCGTTCCTGTCGGCACAAAGGCGTTTGACAAAAACGTCAGCGGGAACATAATCAGCATTGCATACATGGAGGCAGAGGATACGGATTTTGCCGTCATCGCCACAAACGCGAACAGCCAGCTTAAACACCAACCGATAAACATGATAAACCCGATGCAAGCCACGACATTCAAAAACGCCGGTCGGTACCCGATTATCGCACCAACGATGAAAACAATCGCGCCCGCCATGGCATAACGTAAAAGATCGGCGGTCAGTACCCCCGCAAGGGGGGAAATTCTCGAGATGGGCATAGATTTAAACCGGTTGGATATGCTCTTGTCGGTGTCTTCCCGCAGCTGTGTTCCCGCGTTTCCACAGGACGTGACACAAGTCTGGATTAAAATTCCCGGAATGATAATTGGCAGATAGCTGATGACGTCTCCCGAAATCGCGCCGCCGAACAGATAAGTGAACATCAGCGTGAGCAGTATCGGCATCAATGTAACATCCAAAAGGCTTTCAGGATTATGAGCGACTTTGAGAAGTGTCCTGTATGCAAAAGTGAATGTGTTTTTGACCGCCGTGCCGAAACTGACGTGGTTTTTCAAATCGCGCTCATGCGCGGGAATGACCGCAGTATTGCTCATGTCAAACAGCCTCCTTTTTGTCGCCTGTGAGCGCAAAGAAAACTTCGTCAAGCGATGGTTCCCGCACATTAATGGCCGTAATGTCAATTTCTATTTCTTTCAACGCGACCAGAACCTCTGCCAGTTTAGCGGTGTCGGCAAGCGGCACGGAGAGTTCGGCAGCCTCAGAGATTTGTGCCGTGCCACCGAGAATTCTTTCGGTGATTTGCGCGGCTTTCCGCGTGTAATCTGGGTTTTTTATGGTAAGTTGCAGACTGGACGCGCTTACGGAGCGTTTTAATCCAGTGGGTGTATCGTTCGCGACAACTCTGCCCTTGTCGATCACAACAATATGATCAGCAAGTTGGTCTGCTTCGTCCAGGTACTGTGTCGTGAGCAGAATGGTCGAGCCGTTTTTGACAAGTCTTCGGATCGTCTGCCACATCTGTGTTCGCGTGCGCGGGTCAAGCCCGGTTGTCGGTTCGTCAAGGAAAATGAGCGGCGGACTGGACAGCAGACTTGCCGCGAGGTCGAGCCGTCGGCGCATACCGCCGGAAAACTTGGAAAGTTGCCGGTTTGCCGCTTCCGACAGCGAAAATTCCTCCAGCAGTTCCTCTGCTTTTCGTTTCGATTCGGCACGGGAAAAACCGAGCAGACGGGCGAAGATTTTTAAATTCTCCATTGCCGTCAGATTTTCGTCGATCGTGGCGTATTGCCCCGTCAAGCCGATGAGTTGACGCACTATTTGGGTGTCTTTTCTCACGTCATAGCCGAAAATTTTCGCTGTTCCCGCGTCTGGTTTCAGCAGTGTCGAGAGCATATTGATCGTGGTCGTCTTGCCCGCGCCGTTAGGTCCCAGTACGCCGCAGATTGTGCCAGTCGGGATGGTCAGGTTCACGCCGTCCACGGCTCTGTTTTTGCCGAACGTCTTAACCAATCCTACAGCCTCGACTGCGGGTACGCTGTTTGTAGGCTTGCTCATATAAGCACCTCCGTTTTATATTTACAGTCATAGTTTACGGCGGCAACTTAAACGGAGGTTAAATTCAATTTAAACGGATTGTAAACTGCGCTCCCGTATGTTTCTCACACTCGGCCGCAATTCCATATTGCCATTTTGGCCCTTGGCACAGCATACCTCTTGTTTGAAACAACGCTTAATCCATACTAAAAAACCACCCGCCCCTTGCATCGCAAGGAGCGGGTGGTTTTTAATTGGAGCGGGCAAAGGGAATCGAACCCTCCTCTAAAGCTTGGGAAGCTCTCATTCTACCGATGAACTATGCCCGCAAAACAGTAGTGATAGTATATCACATACCGTATCAATTTGCAAGTCTATTATTAAAATTAGGGCTGGAAAACGCGAGGTATGGGCGAATCATTGAGGTAAGCCGCATCAATCCTCAATGATTACTTCCCCTTTTACCCAGCGCAACTTTGACGCGCTCCAGAACATAAACCGGATGAAACGGCTTGATGATATAATCCTTTGCCTGTACCGATTTACAGCGCAACACTGTTTCCTTATCATTTCGTTCCGTCATAAAGATAATCGGGATTTGTTCGCCAACCTCCATACGGATTCGCCGTGTCATTTCAATGCCATCCAAATCAGGTAAATCGATATCAATAATAATGAGGCTTGGAGCTTGATTTTGACGTAAATATTGAATCGCTTCCACACCCGTTAAAAATTTAATCACCTGATATTCCTTTTCCAGCAAAGCCGCAACCTTATTTTGATCCTCCAGATTTCCGTCAATCACCATAATTTGTTGAGTTGGAAGCATGCTGATGTGGGTTGCAAAATCAGTTTCGAATTCATCGCAAAGCTTAAACGTTACATTTTGATAGTTGACATCCTCCAGAAGGTTCACGTCGGTTCCATCCTCGAAACGGATAATAGGACGCAGTGGATTGCTGGTATTTTGAACAATCAGCGCCTGTCTGTTATCAGACATTTCGACCATGGTTCCTTTCGGAAACACCGGAACAAATCTTAAGAAAATTTCCACGATATTTCTGTCAAACAAGATATCGCAGCCGCCCATTAAATACTCGATCGCTTCCGAAACGGCATACGGCTTCTTGTAAGGGCGTTTTGACGTGAGCGCGTCATATACGTCGGCGACGTGAATAATTCTGGAGATTTCAGGAATTTTATTTGCCTCCAAACCGCTGGGATACCCGCTGCCATCCTGATTTTCGTGATGATGCAATATTCCATTTTTTATAATATTGTCAATGCAATAACGCTGCTGCAGCAAATCATAGCATAGCTTCGGATGCTGTTTGATAATTTCATATTCACCGGCTGTGAGCATAGAGGGCTTGTTCAAAATTTGCGGATCTATGAGCAGCTTCCCCAAATCATGCAGAATCGCTGCCGTCCCCAATTTCACCAGATTAGACATATTAAATCCCAAATTAATGCCAATAACGGTGGATAATACGCATACATTCACCGAGTGCCGGTATGTATAATCATCAAACGTTCTTAAATCAATCAAATCCAGTGAAATGGTATCGCTGGAAAGAATCTGTTCCACAATTTTCTGGGCAACTTCTAAGCTTTCATCAATATTACATTCCCTAAGTGCTCTAACAGCACGATTTTTTAACTCCTCGGAAATCATTTCTTCGATGATAATATCCTTCGATAGCTCATCCTCTATGTAAATTCCCGCAAATCCGCGCTCTTTGATCTTGCTGATCTGTTCCCCGGTAATAGGTGTATTGGTCCCAAGAAGAACACGATTATTTGAATCCAGTATCAGGCGAGCCAGCTGCATCCCGGGCTTCGCCATGTTGATATGGATATAACGCATAAATTAGCCCCCTGCACTTTAGTTAGGCAAGCACCTCTTTTATTTTCTCACTGATACGGTTAAAGTGAATGAATCATCAAAACCGTTTCTTCTCCAATATTTGTATCGTATTGTGATATTATTTTCCTCACTTTATATTTTACATAAACCAATTGAAAAATGCAATATCTTGTTCGTCAATTTGCAAAATAAGATAGAATAATTGTCATAAAATATATAATTCTACTGAATATATTATAGTTCTCACAATTTTCATCTCACTTGACAGGAAACACAGCAAACATCAATAAAATCAAAAAGGAGCGCTCCATGGATGCCATGGAGCGCTCCTTTTTTCAATCAATCTGCAAAATTGACCGGGAATACTATGTTGCAAGAATTCAGCAGCAACGATTATCGTTGCAGCCGCAGCCGCCACCGCCGCCAAATCCGTTGCCGCAGCAGCAGAACAGGACGATCAGAATGATAATCCACCAGCAGCTGCCAAAACCGCCGCCACAACTGTTATTATTGCATCCCATATAAAAAGTACCTCCTACATAAAATGGAGATCCGGTAGGTTTCTCTCACCTCATCCGCTCTCAGTCCATCATATGCAAGGAGGTAGGAACGGTGCCAATTTGTGTACTACGTGGCTATCATAGTCGAAAAACGTTGAAGCATTGTAGCTACTTCAGCGCGGGTGGCAGTTGAATTTGGATATAACGCGCCATCACCCATTCCGTTCAGGATTCCATTGTCGACTGCCCAAGATATCCCTTGAACCGCCCAGGATGAAATATTTGCTGCATCGCTGAAGGCTGCGAGATCACCCGAGGCGGAATCGGACGCTTCCAGATACTCCATCGCATAACGATACAGCATCACGGCGATCTGCTCGCGCGTAACCGAAGCCTCCGGGCTGAAGGACGTATCTCCTACTCCCTGCACAATCCCGTAATGTGCCGCCCAGACTACACCGTCTGTATACCATTCCCCTGCTGTGACATCGGAAAACGGATTCGTAAAGCCCGCTTCCGCCTCTCCGCCCAACCGGTAGAGCACCGTGGCGAGCATGGCCCGGTTCATCTCGCCATTGGGTGAAAAGACAGTTTCCGTAACACCGTTAAACAGCCCTTGCTCATAGACATATTGAATATAACTGTAATACCAGTCACTGCTCTTGACATCATTGAACGGAAGCCCGCTGTCGTTGGAATCGCCGACAGCGGTCACGGCCTGAGCCGCAGCAGTCATTCCGATGGTGACTTCACTGGCTTCAGCGGCCACATAACGGTGATACAAGGTCAGTGCGCTGCCTGCCTTCACTTCCGTACCTTCCGTTACATCCAACAGCGCACCTGAAATGAAGTCTGCCGTTGCACTGCCGGAAATGAGAAGAATATAACCCCCGGTATACAGCGTCACGGTTTCTCCCTGTGAAAAATCAGATACCCCCTCCCCTATCCCAAGCGCGGCCTGCGCTTGGGACAGAATCGGAGCTGTTTGTTCCGATGCCCTGGATGACAGTTCCTGGAGCACACCAGGAATATAGGTATCGGTGATATAGCTCAGTGAAACAAAGGGGTCGCCTGAGCTGCCCGGACTCTGCGTTGCCGCCATCACACCAATGGTTCCGCCCAGCAAAAGCAGAGACAGCGCAACCGCGGGATACCGTAATTTGATCCGCTTTTTCATACCGGTTCACTGATCATATAGCTCAACGCCAGCAAACTGTCCGCAAAGTGAACATCCTCAATGACAATATTCGGCGCACTTAAATCCAGCTCAATATTGGTAAAATTCCAAATTCCCTTCACGCCCGCCGCAACCATCCGTTCCGCAACCGGCATGGCAATGCCTCTGGGAACCGTCAGCACGCCAACACTTGCGGGCTCCTTTACCATGCATTCCTCAAAATCATTGATGTGAAAAATGGGTACACCCGCGATTTCCGTTCCGACAATGGCAGGATTGACGTCAAAGGCACAGCACAAGCGAAACCCGTTTTTGTGAAAAGGAAAGTTTTCCAGGAGGGCACGGCCTAAATTTCCCGCGCCTACAATCACAGCGGTATATTTTTCATTCATACCCAGAATATCAGAAATCTCACCGCGCAGCCGTTCCACATTGTAGCCATAGCCCTGCTGCCCAAATTCACCAAAGCAGGACAGATCCTGCCTGATTTGAGACGGAGTCAGCCCCATTGATGTCCCGAGCGCACCTGAAGAAATACGAACCGTTCCATTATGATACAAATCATCCAGCTGACGATAATAGCGGGGAAGCCGACGGATTACCGCAGTAGAAACCTTTTGTTTTTTCATATTGAATTCTCCGTTCCAGTACATTGTACTGAATGTATTTTAACCGTTATCCCACAACTTGTCAAACTTTTTAACAAAGTTTTTGAAATTCAACCGTCAGAATCATGAGTCATACACGGAGAGGAACACATGCATGATATGATAAGGGGAGCCGTGAGGTTAAAAAGCACCCTGACCCGCCAAAAATCTGGCGAATCAGAGTGCTCCGATTGGCATTTGATCCCACATAGTGAAGGATCATTTTCTTTCCTTTAATGTTTCCGTTTCTTATTTGATTTGCCGCCGCCCAATAACCCCGACAAAGCTCCGCCACAGAGGCTTCCGGCCAGCAAACCTAACGTACCGGTGTCGGGCGCCGCGTTTTCATAGAAAAATACGCTGATGGTCAGTATGATCAGGAAAAATACTCCCCCGGTGCACAGACCGATGATCAGCGTACGGCTCTTGCAGCGCTTCACCGCCAAGCCGCCGCCAAACAGAGAACCGATGATGCAGCTGCCAATGGTCAACGGAGTCATACTTCCCTCCTTTAACCACCCGTTTGAAATACAGATCGAGCAGAGGAACAAAAACGCCAGCGCAATGATCATCGCGAGGACACCGCCCATGATCACGCTTCCGATGGCGTAAAGCACCTTTGTCCCCTGCTGCTCCTCCTCCGTTTTTCGCATAAAACACCCTCCTCGCATGCGGTCATGCTTAACCGTATGTGAGGAGGGCGCGAGACATGCATAAATTGTTAGGACAAATTTATTTCTTCTCGTCCTTTTTCTTATCAGGGGTACTATTTTCTGTCGTCTGGGCGCCTTTGGATGACACCGCCCACTTTGCAAATTCAATGCGAACGCGGTCGGCTCCGGTTTCCAAAACGATGGTTTCCCCCTTCACGGCACAAATAGTCCCGATGACTCCGCCAATGGTGGTAATTTCATCCCCCACGGAAAGCTCGGAACGCATCTGCGCGATTGCCTTTTTCTTTTTGCTCTCAGGGCGAATGAGCAAGAAGTAAAAGATGACAACCATCAAAACCAGCATGCCTATTGTCATTAAATCCAAAGTAAATTCCTCCAAGATGAATTTTATATTGCAATAAGTTGTATTATATCGTCTATCTGCTTGTTTGACAAGTGTTTTGCTTGATGTTTTATCATTTTATACAAGCAAACTTCCTGATTCTATTTGAAATTACAATGTTTTGTAGTTCAAGGCAGTTTTCCGCTTAGGCGTTCTGCCATCTCTGCGCGGAACGTATGAAAACAGCCTTCCTCCAGGGCGGCGCGTATCCGTGCCATGAGTTCATTGTAAAAATACAGGTTATGAAGTACGGTAAGCCGCATGGCAAGCATTTCTCCCGCCACAAAAAGGTGTCTGAGGTACGCTCTAGAAAAGGAACGGCAGGCAGGGCATCCGCAGCCGGGATCAATGGGCCTGTCATCTCTGGAATATTTCTCATTTTTAATATTCATCGTGCCCTGCCATGTAAACAGCTTCCCATGCCGGGCGTTTCGGGCGGGCATCACGCAGTCAAAGAAATCAATGCCCCGGGCGACTGCTTCCAAAAGATTGGCGGGTGTTCCCACTCCCATCAGATAACGCGGCTTATGAACCGGCATTAAGGGCTCCACCGCATCAATAATATCATACATTACCTGGGTTTCCTCTCCCACGGCAAGGCCGCCGATGGCATAGCCCTCACAGTCGATGTTAGCTGTCTGCTCCATATGCCAGCGGCGCAGCTCAGGGTAGGTTGCGCCCTGATTGATTCCAAACAGCATCTGATGGGGGTTCACTGTGTCTGTCAGGGAATTGAGCTTATCATGTTCTTCCTTGCAGCGCATCAGCCAGCGGAGCGTACGCTCACAGGACGCCTTCGCGTAATCAAAGGCGGTGGGGTTCTCTACACACTCGTCAAATGCCATGGCAATATCGCTGCCCAAATTGGATTGAATCCGCATACTCTCTTCCGGCCCCATAAAGACTCTTCTGCCATCGATATGCGACGCGAAGGTAACTCCCTCCTCGGTAATTTTCCGCAGACCGGACAACGAAAAAACCTGAAAACCACCGCTGTCGGTGAGCATTGGCCCGTCCCAGCCCATAAAGCGGTGAAGGCCTCCCAACTCTCGTATCAAACCGTCTCCAGGCCGAAGATGAAGATGATAGGTATTGGACAACTCAACCTGACAGCCGATTTCCTTCAAATCCAGTGCCGACACGCCGCCTTTGATGGCGCCCTGGGTACCAACGTTCATAAAAACCGGGGTCTGCACCGTCCCATGGGCGCAGGAAAAGATACCGCGCCGGGCACGGCCCTCTGTTTTCACTAATTCAAACATGAAGCACATCCTTTAATAGATAAACATGGCATCCCCGAAGGAAAAGAAGCGGTACCGCTCCCGGACCGCCTCCCGGTAGGCCTCCATAACCCGCTCCCGCCCCGCCAGCGCGGAGACGAGCATAATCAATGTGGATTCCGGCAGATGAAAGTTGGTCACAAGGCAGTCCAGCACCTTAAACCGGTATCCGGGATAGATGTAGATATTGGTCCAGCCCGCGCTCTCCCTCAGGGTGCCGTCCTCACCCGCCCAGCTTTCCACCGTGCGGCAGGAGGTGGTTCCAACGCAGATCACCCTGCCGCCACGCTTTTTGGTTTCGTTAATTGCATCTGCCGTCTCGGCGGGTATCACGCAGTATTCCGAGTGCATCTCATGCTGTGTTAAATCTTCTTCCTTTACGGGACGAAATGTGCCCAGGCCAACGTGCAGCGTCACAAAGCAGATGCGAACTCCCATCTCCTCAATGGTGTTCAGCAGTTCTTTGGTAAAGTGCAGCCCGGCAGTGGGCGCAGCGGCGGAACCAACCTGTCTGGAATACACCGTCTGGTAACGCTCCGAATCCTCCAGCGTCTGGGTAATATACGGCGGCAGCGGCATTTTCCCCAGCCGCTCCAGCAGCTCCAAAAAAATTCCCTCGTAATCAAATCGGATCAGGCGGTTTCCGCCCTCCACAATTTCCAGTACCTCCGCCGTCAGAGCACCCTCGCCAAAGGACAGCCTGGTTCCGGGCCTGATTTTTTTTCCGGGACGCACGAGGCATTCCCACACCCTGTCGCCCCGGTCAATCAGCAGCACGATCTCCACAGCGCCTCCGGTAGGCTCCCGCCTTCCAAATAAGCGCGCCGGCAGAACGCGGCTGTCGTTGAGCACAAGGCAATCCCCTTTGTGCAAAAGAGTGGGCAAATCGTAAAAATGCAGATGACTTTGTTCCCCTGTGTTCTTATTTAAGGTCAGTAGCCGAGAGCAGTCCCGCCTGTCTAACGGTGTCTGGGCAATCAGCTCCTCCGGGAGCTCATAGTAAAAATCCGAAGTGTTCATAGTTTCATGATCAATTCCAGTCGATAGAGTGTGCCCGCAGATCCGGGATATTTATTTTGTTCCGATTGTGATGCCGGTATAATAAAATTTTAAAATTTCGTCATATGTACAACCACGGTTCGCCATAGCATAGGCGCCCCACTGGCTCATTCCCACATTGTGCCCCCAGCCGCTGCCTGAAATGGTGAACGCTGTGGAACCGGAAGAGGAGCCGCCGCTGTCAACGGCAGTCGTACCGGAGCCGGTAATTGCATAGAATGAACTGCCGCTGAGCGCGGATGTGTCACCGGAGCCGTCGATCGCGTACACGCCCTGGAGGGAGGACAGCGTATCACCGCTCTGATCCACGTAGTATGTACCGCCCGACTGCCCCGACCCAGCAATGGTATATCTCTGGGATCGGAGTCCCAAAAAGGTTCGTGCGCTCTGTTTGGAAAACGTCCATGTTTTCCCGTTGGAGTCCAGAAATGTAATGCTGTAAACATTTCCGGTATCCGTAAATTTTGAAACATAAAAATCAACAATGGTACTGCACTGGTAGCCCGCGTCGTTTAATTCTGTTTTCAGCTCGTCCGCCGTGTAGGTGACTGTCCAGTTGTATTGGCTGACCTTGCTTGCGATATCCGCCTCATAGGGATCGGTGACTCCCTTCAGATATCCATAAGAAGTCGACCAAACATTTTCCGAACTCTCACTGGCCCCTCCATTGCAGGAGTAGTACACGGTATTGCAGACCTGACCGCCATAAAGTGCCAGCAGACCTTCGGTTTCGTCCACCGCCTGGTCGGTTTCATCCGTGGACAGATTCGTGCCACGATAAACCTGACAGTCGGTGCTGTTGCAGACGTCAAAATTATATTTGCTGTGCTTGGTACCGTTGCTGAGCGCATAGCTGCGGGCACAGACAGCCTGAGCCTTCAGGGCTTCAAGGGGCCAGGATGAGCTCATCTCATACGGGAGAATCCCTTTGATATAGTCCTCCATGTCGATGATATTGACCACCGTCAGGTTACCCCCGCTGATCCGCTGATAGCGAAAGGAGCCGTAGTACTTATATCCCTTGAACCAGGTTTTGGTTTTTTGAGAATCGTCCAGACCTGGTTCGATGCCCAGCGAGTCATCCTCGCCGCCGTCAAACTGAAAGAGGATTGTTGTGGTACCGGTTTTTGTCACAGAAACGGCATAGGATGAGGTCCAGGTCACGCTGCTGTCCAGCCCCAGCGCTGCCTGAGCGGCCGTCGCTTCCGCATTTGTGGTGTAGGCGCCGACGCGGACATAATAGGTACCCGAAATCCATGCGGGAAACCCCCCTGATAGTTCATCCGCCGCTTCCTTGCAGGAGTCAAAGTCGGTGTAGGTGTCTGGTAATTGCAAATGATAGCACCCCACCGCTCCGTTGCTGGTTGCCTCTGTGGTGTAGGTCAGGTCGGAGGCGAGATAGATATTCTGGGTTTTCAGAACGGAAATTTTGGTTTCCGTGGTATAACCAAGCTGAACAAAACTCAAATCGCTGTCAAAATAGCCCAGGCGATAACCGCTGCCGACGCTGTTTTCCAGATTGGCTGTGGACAGCGCGCTGTCGCCATAGTAGAGCCCCACTCTCAGCAGCGATGAATCCTCCGCCGCCGAAGCAAATGTACCGCAAGCGCAGGTAAGCAGTGCCGAAACTACGAACAAAACCGCAAAGTGCACGAATTTTTTTTTCATTATCTGCTCCATTTCTCCACTGCCTCACCGGGGCACAGATTGACACCCATCCTACTTTTGTGATAACATAACTGGTAATTCAAAGAATCACACAGATCAGATTATAGACAAAATTTAGCCATTTTTCAACCGCTATTTCAAAATTACCCGATCATCGCCCCATACTTTGCTGTTTCCGGCGCGGATAGCGGTTTCTGCTTTTAATGAAAAAACACGCGATGCATAGTGCGGTACGGACACAAAAGCGGTTGAAGCTTTTGTACCTGCGGCGCAGCGAAAGGAATGGTAACAATGGAAAAGTACAAAGTAGGTATCATCGGCGGAACAGGTATGGTAGGACAGCGTTTCATCACTTTGATGGAAAAACATCCCTGGTTTCAGCTGACGGTGATCGCAGCCAGTCCCCGCTCCGCAGGAAAACCCTATCAGGACGCGGTTGGCTCCCGTTGGGCTATGAGTACGCCGATACCAGAGGAGGCCAAACACCTGATCGTCATGGATGCGGAAGCCGACGTGGATAAAATCGCCTCTCTTGTGGACTTTGTATTCTGTGCGGTGGATATGAAAAAAGAAGACATCAAAGCATTGGAGGAGCGCTACGCCAAGTGCGAGTGCCCCGTGGTATCCAACAACTCTGCCCACCGCTGGACCGCCGATGTGCCCATGGTAGTGCCTGAGCTGAATCCCGATCATATCAAGGTCATCGACGCTCAGCGAAAACGGTTGGGCACCAAACGCGGCTTTATCGCCGTTAAATCCAACTGCTCCATTCAGAGCTATGTGCCGGCGCTCCATCCCCTTCGCTCTTACGGATTGGAGAATATTCTCGTGTGTACCTATCAGGCCATTTCCGGCGCGGGAAAAACCTTTGAGACCTGGCCCGAGATGCTCGACAACATTAACCCCTATATCGGCGGCGAGGAGGAAAAATCCGAGCAGGAGCCGCTGAAGGTGTGGGGCACTGTTGAAAATGGAGTGATTGTGAAGGCGGACGCTCCCTCCATTACGGCTCAGTGCCTGCGTGTTCCCGTCTCCAACGGTCATACCGCCGCTGTTTTTGTCAGCTTCAAACACAAGCCCTCCATAGAGGAAATCAAAACCATCTGGTCTCAGTTTAAGGGCCGCGCCCAGGAGCTTGAGCTTCCCACCGCGCCCAAGCAGTTTCTTCATTATTTCGAAGAGGCCGACCGCCCACAGGCCAGGCTTGACCGTGATTTGGAGGGTGGTATGGCCATCTCTATCGGCCGTCTCCGCCCTGATACTCAATTTGACTATAAGTTTGTTTGTCTTTCCCATAACACTCTCCGGGGCGCGGCCGGCGGCGGGGTTCTGCTTGCCGAGCTGCTCTGCGCGGAGGGATATATTGACAGGAGGTAATCCACTATGAGACAACCCGTTTTCACCGGCACATGCCCTGCCCTGGTCACCCCTTTTGACGAGAACGGTTCCATAAATTTTGATGTTCTGGCCCAACAGATTGACCGCCAGATCGAGGGCGGTGTGGATGCGGTTTGCATCTGCGGCACCACCGGCGAAACTTCCACACTTTCCATCCGCGAGCACATCTCCGCGGTAGAATTTTGCGTCAAGCACGTCAATCACCGTGTCAAAGTAATCGCCGGCGCAGGCAGCAATGACACCTCCGCCGCCGTCTATCTGTCCCAGCATGCCCAGGATTCCGGTGCGGACGCGCTTCTGATTGTCACTCCCTATTACAATAAGGCCAGCCAGTTGGGGCTGGTGAAGCACTATGAATACATTGCGGATCGCACCGAGACGCCCATCATTCTTTACAACGTCCCCTCCCGTACCGGCGTATGCTTCAAGGCCGAAACCTATCAGATTCTCTCCCAGAATCCAAAGATCAACGGCGTGAAGGAGGCATCCGGCGACTTCTCACTGCTGGCGCACACACGTTATCTCTGTGGGGATGATTTTTACATCTGGTCGGGGAACGACGACCAAGTCGTCCCCATGATGGCACTGGGCGCCAAGGGCGTCATTTCGGTGGCATCCAACATTATTCCTGAGGTAATGGTTGACATCAGCAGCCTTTGCCTGGACGGTAATTTTGAGTCCGCGTCGAAGATCCAGATCCAGTACATGGACTTTATTGACAGCCTTTTTATTGAGGTCAACCCCATTCCGGTGAAAAGTGCCATGAATCTGCTTGGGCTGGAGGCCGGTCCTCTCCGTCTGCCCTTGTGCGATATGGTTCCGGCAAATCTCGAAAAACTGAAGCAATCCATGACGCGAATCGGACTGCTGTAAAACGGAGAAATACCAATGATAAAGATCATAATATCGGGTTGCAACGGTCACATGGGCCGGGTGATCGACTCTATTTGCGCTGCGGACCCGGAGATTCAAGTGGTTGCCGGCTTTGATATTTTAGGCTCCGGCGGCCGCGATTTTCCCGTATTTTCCGCCCCCGCCGACTGCCGGATCGAGGCTGACGCGGTGATTGATTTCTCCGCCCCGGCGGCACTTTCCGCACTGCTCTCCTTCTGCACCACTGCTCATGTGCCCGCTGTTCTGGCCACCACGGGCTACTCTCCGGAACAACTGGCGGAGATCGGCGCGGCGGCTCTTACGGTTCCCATCTTCCGCTCTGCCAACATGTCGCTGGGCATGAATGTGCTTTTGGATCTGGTCAAGCGGGCGGCTTCGGTACTGGCGGATTACGACATTGAAATTGTAGAGCGTCACCACAACCGCAAGGTTGACGCACCCAGCGGCACGGCTCTGATGATTGCAGACGCGGCCGCTTCCGCCGTCTCGTTTGATGCAAAGTACGTTTATTCCCGCCAGCAGGTTCGCAGACCCAGGGAAAAACGGGAGATCGGTATCTCCTCGGTGCGGGGAGGAACCATTGTAGGCGACCATGAGATCATTTTCGCGGGACGTGATGAAATCATAGAAATTTCCCATCACGCCGCAAGCCGGGAGATTTTTGCCAGCGGAGCGGTAACTGCCGCCAAATTTCTGGCTTCTGTTTCCTCCCCCGGCCTTTACGATATGTCGGCTCTTGTGTCCGGCAGATGAATACTAAAACACAAACCCCTCCCGCCGCGATGATATTGCGGCGGGAGGGGTTCTTCTTTATAAAGCTAAACTCTCAACAAGGCTCTCAGACCTTCAGGCGTAGCTCAAAATCCTGTCAGTTGCCCCTCAGTCAAAAATCATGGTTGCAAAATAATCGTCAGGGGTTTCTGCCCGCCGGATCAAACGGTCAGAGCCATCCTCCCGCAGCAATATCTCGGCGGAACGGAGCCGGCCGTTATACTGGTAACCCATAGCGTGACCATGAGCGCCAGTGTCATGAATCACCAGCAAATCTCCCTTGTCAATTTTGGGAAGCATACGGTCAACAGCAAACTTGTCGTTGTTTTCGCACAGAGAACCGGTCACATCATAGCGGTGATCACTGGGGAGAGTCTCCTTTCCCATCACCGTGATATGGTGATAAGCGCCGTACATGGCGGGGCGCATCAGGTTAGCCGCACAGGCATCCACGCCGACATATTCCTTATAGGTGTGCTTCTCGTGGATCGCTCTGGTCACAAGGCAGCCGTAAGGAGCCAGCATGAAACGTCCCAGCTCGGTGAAAATCGAGACGTCGTTCATTCCGGCAGGAACCAGAATTTCCTCATAGGCCTTGCGGACACCCTCGCCGATAACCGCAATATCATTGGCGGGCTGCTCCGGCCGATAGGGAATTCCCACGCCGCCGGACAGGTTAATAAACGTAATATGACAGCCGGTTTCCGCCTGAAGCTCCACGGCAGTTTGAAACAGGATACGGGCCAGCGCCGGATAGTAATCGTTGGATAAGGTGTTAGACGCCAAAAACGCGTGGATGCCAAACTCCTTGGCCCCCATCTCCTTCAATCTGCTAAATGCCTCGGCCATCTGGGGGCGGGTCAGTCCGTATTTCGCGTCCCCTGGGTTGTCCATGACCTGAAATCCCTCTTCGGACTCGCCCAGCGTAAAGGTTCCGCCTGGATTAAAACGGCAGGAGATTGTTTCCGGAATACCGCAGAGGCCATTTAAAAAGTCGATGTGGGTGATATCATCCAGGTTGATGGTGGCTCCCAGCTTCGAGGCAAGAATAAACTCCTCGGCAGGCGTGTCGTTGGAGGAAAACATGATATCCCCGCCCTGAAAGCCGCACTTTTCCGAAAGCATCAATTCCGTCAGCGAGGAGCAGTCAACACCGCAGCCCTCTTCCTTCAGAATGGTTAAAATCGCGGGATTCGGAGTCGCCTTTACCGCAAAATATTCCTTAAATCCGGGATTCCACGAAAACGCAGCCTTCAGCCGGCGGGCATTTTCCCGGATGCCTGTCTCATCATAGAGATGAAAGGGAGTGGGATATTTCTCTGTGAGCGGTTTCAGCTGTTCCAACGTGACAAATGTTTTTTTCATGTGTGTCCCTCATTTTCTCTTCCCGTCTTTGGGCTCGTTGCATTTATTAGTGAATTGTATTAACAATCATACAAAAATTGTCGTCTTCTGTCAATGAAAAGAACCGCCAAACCGTAACGCCTTTCTCCCGGCCGCATAGCATGGAATGACCTGAAAAACGTAAATTTTACTTTTTCACTTGACATCCCATCTTGTTGGGTGTAGACTAACGCCAATAAGGTATTAAACCGTTGAGCAAGAGTAGTACGCTTGTAACGACGTTTCAGAGAGCCGCCAGTTGCTGAAAAGGCGGTAACGTCCGATCATGCCGAATGGACTTGCGAGGGTGACCCGAACTCTTCGGATAGTAGGCGTCAACGGGGCTTCCGCCCGTTACCACGGAACACGTATGTTAGTACGTTGTAGGAGCGGGCGCGTTTTGCGTCAACTCGGGTGGCACCACGAAAGTTATTTCGTCCCGGGACTGTATATTACAGTCCCGGGATTTTTATTTTCCGAAATTTTGAAAAGCAGGTGACCAGCATGCTCTATCCAGACACTCAAACCATTTTGAACCTCTCCGGTGAATATGACGCGATTCCCCTTTGCCGGGAGCTGTACGCCGACACTACCACCCCTATCTCGCTGCTCCGCCGCCTGGCGGCAAAAAGCCGGCGATTCTTCCTCTTGGAGAGCGTGGAAAACGGAGAAAAATGGGGCCGCTATTCCTTTTTGGGCTTTGACCCTATTATGCGTGTTTCCTGCAAAAACAGCGTGGTCACACTTGAGGATGAGCACGGAACCCGCACCGTGGAGACCGAGCATCCGCTGGATATTCTGCGTGATGTGCTCAAGGGCTGGGTTTCCCCCCGCCTGCCCAACCTCCCTCCCTTTACCGGCGGCTTTGTGGGGCAGTTTGCCTACGCCATGATGGCTTACGCCGAGCCCACACTCCGAATCAAACGCGGCGAGTTCAACGATTTTGACCTGATGCTGTTTGACAAGGTGATTGCCTATGACCACTTGCGGCAGAAAATGATTCTGGTGGTAAACGTCCGCACCGACCACATTATGGAGCGGTACGGACAGGCAATGGCGGATCTGGAATCTCTCGCCGCGCTGGTGAGTGACTCCAGTCCCCTCCCTCCCGCCCCCAAGGCGGGAACCGTCGACTTCACCTGCAATGTGTCCTATGAACAATACGCTTCCGTCATTGAGCGCACCAAAGAATATATCAGAGACGGCGATATTTTTCAGGCGGTGATTTCCCGTCAGTTCACCTCTCCCTATGAAGGCTCCATGCTCAATGCCTACCGCCTGCTGCGCACCACAAACCCCTCGCCTTACATGGTGTTCATGTCCATTGACGGCGAGGAGATCATGTCCACCTCGCCGGAAACCCTCGTCCGGCTGGAGCAGGGCAGGCTCACCACCTTCCCTGTTGCGGGCAGCCGTCCCCGGGGCAAAACGCAGGCCGAGGACGCGGCCTTGGAGTCGGAGCTGCTGGCGGATGAAAAGGAACTCTCTGAGCACAACATGCTGGTAGATTTAGGCCGCAATGACCTGGGGCGCATCTCCCAATACGGCTCGGTGGAGGTTACCTCCTACAAGATGATCCACAAATACTCCAAAATTATGCATATCTGTTCACAGGTAGAGGGAAATATCCGTCCGGACTGCGATGCCTGCTCCGCCATTGAGGCAGTGCTCCCCGCCGGAACCCTGTCGGGCGCGCCGAAAATCCGGGCCTGCGAAATCATTGACGAGCTGGAATCCCAGCCGCGGGGCATTTACGGCGGCGCTCTGGGTTATCTGGATTTCACAGGAAATCTTGATACCTGCATCGCTATCCGCATGGCGGTGAAGCGGGGCGGCAAGGTCTATGTGCAGGCGGGCGGCGGCATCGTGGCAGACAGCGTTGCCGAGACCGAATACCTGGAATCCCAGAACAAGGCCGCCGCCGTCATCAATGCCCTGACCAACGCAAAGGAGGTGGAGAGCTGATGGTTCTCCTCATTGACAATTACGACAGCTTCTCCTATAACCTTGTCCAACTGGTGGGTTCGCTGGGTACGGAAATCGAAATCGTCCGCAACGACGCGCTGAGCGTCGATGAAATAGCGGCCAAGAAACCCTCCCACATCATTCTCTCCCCCGGCCCCGGCTATCCCAAGGACGCCGGCGTCTGTGAGGACGTTGTAGCGCGGTTGGGCGCAAGCATCCCCATTCTGGGCGTCTGCCTGGGCCACCAGGCCATCTGCGAGGTGTTCGGCGCTACCGTATCTCACGCGACACGGCTGATGCATGGCAAGCAGAGCCTTGTAACGCTCGATCTCAGCTGCCCCCTCTTTTGCGGCCTGCCGGAGAAGGCCCCGGTCGCCCGGTATCATTCCCTGGCTGCCAGACAGGAACAATTCCCCGACTGTCTCCAGATTACCGCCTCCGCCGACGACGATACCCACGAAATTATGGCGGTCTCCCATCGGGAGTATCCCATTTACGGTCTGCAGTTTCATCCGGAATCGATCCTGACTCCGGATGGACGTACCATAATGATCAATTTTTTATCTGTTTAGGAGGTTTTTCATATGATTCAGAAAGCGATTGCACAGGTGCTCAGGCATGAGGATTTGGATTACGCCACCGCGAAGGCGGTGATGAACGAAATGATGACCGGAGAGGCCACCCACGCGCAAATGGGCGCGTTTCTCGCCGCCATGCGGATGAAGGGTGAGACCGTGGATGAGATTACCGCCTGCGCGGAAACTATGCGTGAGCTGGGAGTACACATCACACCCTCTCGCCCCGTCATTGATATTGTCGGCACCGGCGGAGACGAGACCGGCACCTTTAACGTCTCCACCACCTCCGCCTTCGTGGTGGCGGCAGGAGGCGTTCCTGTGGCGAAACACGGAAACCGCGGCGTCTCCAGCAAAAGTGGTGCGGCCGACGTGCTGGAACAGCTTGGTGTCAATCTGGCGCTGACACCGGAGCAAAATGAAACGATTCTGGAACAAACAGGAATGTGTTTTCTCTTTGCCCAGACCTACCACGGCTCTATGAAAAATGTGGCTCCCGTACGGAAGGAAATGGGTGCCCGCACCATCTTTAATGTGCTCGGCCCTCTTTCCAATCCCGCCGGAGCCACCATGCAGCTGATGGGCGTATACGATCATAAGCTGGTGGAACCGCTGGCGCAGGTGCTCTCCAATCTGGGCGTGGTGCGCGGCCTTGTGGTCTGCGGCAGCGACGGCA